>MDSV01202891.1_pt1 | contig 41393 bp, 31 predicted proteins | sample 810851 | NCBI WGS metagenome assembly MDSV01 (sample SAMN05326640, study PRJNA326480) | marine metagenome | isolation source: seawater | place: Atlantic Ocean: North East | collected 2012 | reverse complement strand
ATTTGGTTCTGTGACCCAAGCAGGAGGAGAGTTAGTATTAAAATCTGGATCAAGTCCTACCACGGCAGCGACATTCAGCGGTGCGAACCTTACCCTGGCCGGCGATATGACTATTGGTGGGAATGATATAAAGGCAAGTGATGGTACCACCGCAATTACGACAAGTAGTGCAAACGTTACCCTTGCCGGCGATTTAACTATTGGTGGAAATGATATAAAGGCAAGCGATGGTACTACTGTAATTACGACAAATAGTGCCAATGCTACTTTTGCCGGTGATTTAACTATTGGTGGGGATGATATAAAGGCAAGTGATGGAACTACTGCGATTACGACAAGTGGTGCAAATGTAAGTTTAGCGGGTAACCTTTCAGTGTCTGGTGGTATTAATACTACTTCTGGTTCAAATGTTGCTCATGATGAACAAACTGGAACAACAACTCTTGCTGCCAATAATTACAGAAGAGGAAAATACACTTTAACAACTAATGCCACTATTTCAAGTGATGCCTCTTCTGCAAAATTCACAGTACAAAATAATACAACAACATCAGATGATCTAGTGGTAATGAACTGTACAAGCAATCATAAAATTGAGGTGCATACTTTTAATGTTTCTTCAACTGGATGGGATTTTTTCATTGTTAATCGTACAGGGTCTATGATAAATACTGATGAGCCACTAGTGTTTAATTTTATAGTACTGCAATAATTAGATTCATGTTTTTAAATATAATTACAAAGTTAATTTTTTTAGTATTATTGATTATAGGTAATCTTTACTCGCAGGATTATAAGATTCAATTTTCATATATTCCTACAGGTCAAGGTATGATGGAAAATGATTCATTTAATGCTATGAATAGTATAGGTGGAAATCTTTCAAAAGACATCAGCTCAGATTCTTTCCGAGTGGGTGCAGGGTTTTTGAAGACAACACAAAGTGTGTTTTCTGAGCCTCCTATTATCTCCAATATAAATTTTCCAGAAAATCTTGTGAAAAATGGTGAATCAAAAACTATTACAGCTATTATATACGATTTAAATGGAATAAAGAATGCAGATTTATTTTTAGAAATTGGTGGAACGCAAAAGGAAATAATATTGCCAATGCTGGAAAAGGAAGAGAATCAATATGAGGTGATTATTCATGATTCATTATTAAGTATAAATAGTTTTAGAGCTCGTGTGGTAACCATAGACAATATGGAATACTCAACAAAATCAGATTTTAAAAGTGTTGGGATACAATGTAATAATTCAGAGCTAACAATGGCTAGTGATTTCAGCTATTATCCAAGTGGAATTGATAAAGATATTTGGAGGTTAATCTCTTGGCCATCAATACCTCATAATGCAAGATTGGCACTTTCTGATTTAAATGAGGGCCATGTTTTTTATTCCTGGGATCCGATTAAAAACAATTATTCTAATCCAGCTGAAATTGAGACAGGTCATTCTTATTGGTTTCGACATCAATATAAAGACCCGGTAATTTTTGAGGAAGATACTTCGACGACAGTACCTCTTGAACCTTTTGTAATAGAATTAAAATCAGGTTGGAATCTGATAGGGAGTCCATTTGCATTTCCAGTGCAATTTCAAAAAGATAGTACAATAGGTGATCCAATCACCTATGGTTTGCCTGATAAACCTAACGGATGGAGCGGGTCTCAATACGAATTAAAACCATGGAATGGTTACGCAATTTATGCTGGAGAAGAAGGGACTATAACACTTATTCCTTTCCCTGATTTAGATTCTTCTGCTAGAGTATTATTTTCAGAAGAATGGTCTCTTAATCTTATGTTAGAATCTGATTCGTTTTTTAATTACTCTTCAGAGATTGGACGGCGGAAACACGCAGAGGATTCATTTGATATATTTGATACTCCATTGTACCCTGAAATTAATAAAGAGTTATCATTAGTTATGAATCTGAATGATAATAAGCCATTTGATTATATAAGAGATATTAGAGGGACAAATAATAATAATGGTGTCTGGAGTTTAAGATTAGAAAACAACACCCAGAACAATCAATTAGTAATTTCGGGTCAGTTTTTAAACGGTCATAAGCCTGAAGGATTGGTAGTTGCAATGGTTAATATAAAAGAAAAAAATATTTCTTACGATATGATTGGCTCTAATATCACATTATCTTTTAATAAAGGGACTTCCTATGATTTAAAGCTGGTGGCAGGAGACGCTGAATATGTTACTAGAACTACCGAAGAGATTATTTCTAATATCCCAGAAAAATTTTCTTTGGGACAAAACTATCCTAATCCTTTCAATCCAATAACAAAAATGTATTACACGCTGCCTGTGCGGTCAAAAGTATCCATATCAATCTACAATGTTTTAGGTCAAGAGGTGAAAAATATTATCAATAAGCAACAAGATTATGGTAAGCATATGATAAGTTGGAATGGAACTGATTATATGGGCAGAGAAATGGCCTCAGGTGTTTATTTTTCACGTATGACCACAGATGGATTTAGCCAAACTAAAAAGATGTTATTGCTAAAATAATTATTAGCAACCAAAGGATAAAATTTTTTTATATTTTAAATAAGCGATAGATTCCAATATGTTATATCGTTTTATTCTGGGAATTTTTATTATTAGTTATTCTTTTTCTCAGCCTATTTTACTTGAGTATCCATACGCTGGGATTGATCGTGAGTACTATCTTTATGTTCCAGATTCTGTCGAATCTGAGGCATCATTGGTGTTTGTATTTCATGGATATTCAGGGTCAGCATTTGGGATTATGGACTATTCTGGTATGAATCAAATTGCGGATGAAAATGGATTTGTTGTCTGCTATCCGCAGGGGACTATTGATAATTATAACAATGCATTTTTTAATGTGGGTTATGAATTTCATTGGAATGAAGCGGTGGATGATGTTGGATTTATTATTTCATTAGCACAGTATTTGCAGGAAGAATATAATCTTAGTGAAATCAATACCTTTTCGACCGGTATGTCGAATGGAGGAGATTTTAGTTATTTACTTGGATGTCAGGCATCAGAATATTTTAGAGCGATTGCACCTAACGCAGGTATAATGATGACATGGATTTTTGACAATTGTGAACCTGAAATACCAATCCCTCTTTTGGAAATACATGGTACAAATGATAATGTTTCTTGGTGGGATGGAGATATTGACAATTCTGATGGTTGGGGGTCTTATGTAGGTGTTGATGCTGCGATTCAACTTTGGGAAGAAATAAATTACTGTAGCACGGTTATTGTTGATACATTGCCTAATATCAATGAAAATGATGGTAGCTATGTTATAACAGAAAAATATTTAGAGGGTATTAATGATAATGAGGTATGGCTATATAAAATTATAAATGGGGGTCATGATTGGCCTGGTGTTTGGGGCAATATGGATATTAATTCTAGTGATGTTATTTGGGAATTCTTCAATCACTTTTCTCTAAATTATCAAATAGGTGATGTTGACTATGGTGGTTCAATAAATATTATTGATTTGTTGATTGTATCAGATCATATTTTTATGAATAATGAATATGAATTTTTATTGGACCTTAATAATGATGGTAATTTAAATATCAATGATATATATGCTTTTATTACATTACTGTTGGGATATTAAGGCTAGAATGGGTTTTTTAAATGTTATTTTTAACATTTCATATTAGCGATATGATCTATAAGAAAAAAATATGCGGTTGATTTTAATTTTTATAAAAACACACAATAATAAATTATCAGTAAGCTGTTCTATATTGATTTCATTAAGTTTTTTTATTAGTTGTGTACATAATTATGAGCCAGTAATTAGTTCCATTACGGCAATTCCTAATCCTGTTGCATCAGGTGGCATTGTAGAATTAACCTGCAATGCTAGTGATGATGATGAATCAAGTATGTTAAAGAAAGATAATCTTGATTATAGTTGGGATTCTGCCTTTGGTCAAATAAATGAAGCCAGCACTAATTCTGCAACTTGGTATGCACCGGAAGAATCTGGGGATTATTCCATTACTTGTACTGTTATGGATCAGTTTAATGGGATAGATATTTTTACTATAGAGATTACAGTAGAATGAAAATTCTTCAATTTTTTACAACGACACTATTGGTATTAATGATAACTCTTTCATGCGAAATGAAAAATGGACCCGTTGAAGTTCTTTTTCTTAGTGCAAGTGATTCTGTTGCAATCTCTGGCAGTTTAGTTACTCTTTTATGTGATGCTCAGGATGTTGATAATGATAAATTAACATATGATTGGTACTCTTCAAGTGGGCAGATAAGTTCATATGGTGATTCAGCGACCTGGACTGCTCCAAATAAAAGTGGTTATTTTCATGTTACCTGTAAGGTTTCTGATGGTATTGGAGCTTCAGATGCTAAGAGTATTTCAATTCGTGTAGTTGGTGGTGTAATTGAAGGGTTTGTTACAAATGCAGTGGATGGTTCAGTTATTGAAGGGGTAGAAGTAGAAGTAGAGGGATTTAGTTCTCTTACTGACAGCACTGGGAATTATAAAATAGTTCTTTCAATACAAAGTGGCAGATATGATGTAAGTTCAATAAAAGATATGTTTTGTCCTTATACCGGTTCATTTGAAATTCCTTCAACTAATACATCTAATAGTTTTAGATATGATTTCTCTCTTAGCCCTATTCCAGAACCAGGTGAAATTAGGATGGTTCTGAATTGGCGAGCAGAGCCACCAGATTTGGATTCACATATTCGCACGCCAGAAATTGAAGGAACCTGCTATTGGCTATACTATGGTAATAGAGGAAGTAGTGAAACCGTTCCATTTGTTACTTTAGATGTTGACGATACTAATGGATATGGACCAGAGACTATTACCATAAAACAATCTTATATTGGAGAATATGTTTATTATATAAAAGATTTTGGGCAAACTGGAAACCTGTCATTGTCTGGAGGAACTGTGCAGATTTATAATAGTCCAGATTGTTCGGGCCAGAACATACAAATTCCAATTGAAGGCGATGGTATTTATTGGTATGTATGTAATATTGATGGAGAAACAGGAGATATTACTGTAGTAAATCAAATCCAGAACTCAGAACCAACTAATCAATCATGCATTGAATAATTAAAATTTATTGTGTGTCCTTCTGAATTTGTTTTAATAATCCAAAGGTCAGAGCTGTTTTTATCTCCATTGCCTAAATTATTTGTACTGCCGACTATAATATAACCCCCGTCTTTTGTTTGCAATATTGATCTAGCTCGGTCATCCTCATTTCCACCAAAGGTTCTATCCCATAAAATATCGCCACTATCGCTTATTTTAATTATATATGCATTATAGGAATTTTCACCATTATCAAATAAAGAGCAGGCCATTATGTATTCATCGTCACTTATTCTATAAAATGAATTTCCTGCAGTCCCAATACTTCCGCCAATTGTTTTTGTCCAAATTTCTTGTCCATTTTGGTTAATCTTTAGTAAGCCAACTGCTGTATTACCATCGCCGAATGATTCAATAATATAACGGACAATATATCCTCCATCATATGTTTTTAGTATAGATTGTCCAAAATCATTACCTCCATTTCCATATGTATTGGTCCATTCTTGATTTCCACTAGAGTCAGCTTTTATTATCCATATATCTGAAGCACCATTCCCGAATGATTTTGTACTTCCTAGAATGACATAACCATTGTCATCATCTAATATTATATCTGTTCCTTGGTCAAATTCTGACCCACCATATTTTCTGGTCCAGAGAGAATCTCCCTGCGAATTTGTTTTTATTAACCATATATTGTTGGCTCCATTTTCTTGTGTATCTATATTTCCTATAACAAGATATCCACCATCAATGGTTTCTATCACTTGTCCACCTATTTCATCACCAGCGCTGCCAAACGTTGTATTCCATTCCATCATTCCATTTTGGTTCATTTTGATTAACCAAATATCACTTCCTCCATAACCATAGGATATTGTTGTACCTGAAAGTATATATCCACCATCAGATGTATTTTGAAAGTGAGTTGCTATATCTGAATAATCATCTCCACCAAAAGATTGATTCCATTCTATTTGCCCATAACGATTGGTTTTCAAAAGTAGAACGTTGTTTTCTTCACTACCAAGTATAACGAAACTACTGTCCTCTAATTGTAAGATAGAACTTCCTATTTCACTGATATTTTCTAAACCATATGTTGTTGAATATATCAAAAAATTATTTACTTTTAAAATTATGGTTTCGCTATCATATTTATTCCCATTTTCATCATACATTCGAACAAATAGTTCATGGTTACCATTATCATAGTTAATTGTATTCCAAGTGAGTTCAAAAGGTGCTACATAATCACATATTTCTGTTGAGTCTCCATCAATCCATAATTCTATTTTCAAGACCAAATCATCATTATTGGTCTCACATTGTAAAATTACGTCATCCTGTACTATGGATTGACTTTCTGGATAAAGAATAGTTAGAGATAAATTTGTGGTGTCTTTATTTGAAGATTCTTCTTCTTCACAACAATATAACATTAATAGTACAAAAGGAAAGAGTGGCAATGGTGTTTTCATAATAACAAAATTTACAAAATAATAATATGGAATAATAAATTCACAATAATGATTTCAATTCAAATAATTTCAGTCTTCATATTCACTTATATCTGGACAAGTACAGATTAAGTTTCTATCTCCATATGCGTTATCAATTCTTCCAACTGGAGGCCAATATTTATTTTCACTTTGCCAGGGCATTGGGAAGCAACTAATCTCTCTTGAATATGGGTGTTCCCAATTATCGGAAGTGGCATGTACTGCAGTATGAGGTGCATTTTTTAAAGGGTTATCTATGGGGTCTAGTTTTCCATCTATAACCATATTGATCTCTTTTTTAATTGAAATCATGGCTTGGCAGAACCGATCTAATTCAATTTTAGATTCACTTTCTGTTGGTTCTATCATCATAGTCCCTGGAACAGGCCATGACATTGTTGGGGCATGGAAACCATAATCCATTAATCTTTTTGCAATATCTTCCTCACTTATATTAGATATTTTTTTTATTGGTCTAATATCAATAATGAATTCATGGGCAAAATATCCAGAAGACCCTCTAAAAAGAATAGGGTAGTGTTTTTCTAATTTTTTTGCTAAATAGTTTGCATTTAATATCGCGACTTTTGTTGCTTTATCTAGCCCTTCATCACCCATCATTGCAATATAAGCCCAAGAGATTGGTAAAATGTTGCTGCTGCCAAAAGGGGCAGCAGATATTGCAGATATTGCACGTTTATCAGATGATGGAATTTGTGAGTGCTTAGGCAAATAAGGTGATAGATGTTTTTGACACACAATTGGACCCATCCCTGGGCCACCACCGCCATGAGGAATACAAAAAGTTTTATGGAGGTTTATGTGCATTACATCTGCGCCAAAATCTGCAGGTTTGCATAATCCTACAAGTGCATTTAGATTAGCACCATCCATATATACCTGACCTCCATTATCATGAATCAATTGGCATAATTCTTTGATTGTATCCTCAAAAACTCCATGAGTAGATGGATATGTAACCATAATAGATGATAAGTTAGGTCCGTGTTCATCTACTTTTTTTCTTAAATCATTGATATCAATATTTCCATTTTCATCACACTGAACAACAACAACTTTCATGCCCGCCATAATTGCAGAGGCCGGATTTGTACCATGAGCAGAGGATGGTATTAAACAAATGTTTCTATGTCCATTCCCTTGATTTTCATGAAACGCTTTAATAACCATTAAGCCTGCATATTCACCTTGTGCTCCAGAATTTGGTTGCATAGAGATAGAGTCAAACCCGGTAATCTTTATAAGCCAATCATTTAGTTCGTTGATTAATATCTTATATCCTTCTGCCTGATTTGATGGAGCGAAAGGATGGATATTAGAAAATTCAGGCCAAGTTATGGGAGTCATCTCTGTTGTGCTATTTAGTTTCATTGTACAAGATCCAAGAGGAATCATGCTTGTATTTAAGCTTAGATCTTTTTTTTCTAAGGTGTGCATGTAGCGAAGCATATCAGTCTCGGATCTATAATTATGAAAAACAGAGTTTTGTAAAAATAATGATTTTCTATTTAATTCTTTTGGTATGGATTTTGATGAAACTTTATTGATAGGGTTTGTATTAAAAACTTTAAGAATTGATTCAATATCAGAAGTTGTAGTTGTCTCATCTATTGATATGCCTATTGTATCATTATGGAACTTTCTAAAGTTTAATTTCAATTCAGTTGCTTTTTTCCCCCAACCTGATGCTTTGAATCGAATAGTATCAAAGAATGTTTCGCTATATAGTTCATACCCAGAATTTTTAAGAGAAGAAGCTAATAGGTTTGTTAAGTGGTTAATCTTTTTAGCAATTTTTATTAAACCGATTGGACCATGATAAACAGCATACATGCCAGAGATAACTGCTAATAAGACTTGAGCAGTGCAGATATTGGAAGTGGCCTTTTCTCTTCGGATATGTTGTTCTCTTGTTTGAAGTGCCATGCGTAGAGAAGCATTGTTGTGGCAGTCTTGAGATACTCCAATAATTCTTCCTGGAATTTTGCGCTTAAAATATTCTGTAGTAGATAAAAATGCTGCATGGGGTCCTCCATATCCCATCGGTACTCCAAAACGTTGAGCGCTACCAACCGCTGCATCGGCACCCATTTCACCAGGAGTTTTAATGAGAGTTAAGGCAAGGAGGTCTGTTGCAATACATATATTAATATTATATTTTTTTGCATGGGATATGATTTTTGTATAATCTTCAACATGTCCATTAGAATCAGGGTTTTGAAGCAATGCACCAAAAATATTTTCATTAAAACTTTTATTAGTAATAGTGCAGACATTTAATTTTATTTTTAATGGTGTTGCTCTGGTCTTTAATACATCTATAGTTTGTGGATGACATGATTCAGAAATTAAAAACTCATTTTTATTTTGTTTATTTACATTATTAAAAAACATTATCATAGCCTCTGCTGCTGCTGTAGCTTCATCTAAAAGAGATGCGTTGGCAATGGGTAAATCAGTAAGGTCTGCTACCATTGTCTGAAAATTTAATAAAGCCTCAAGTCTTCCTTGGCTAATCTCTGCTTGATAGGGAGTGTATTGAGTATACCATCCTGGATTTTCTAGAATATTTCTTTGGATTACCCCTGGTGTTATAGTGTTGTAGTAACCCATTCCAATAAATGATTTAAAAACATTATTTTTTTTAGACAAATATCGTAGACGTTCTAGGGCATTTATTTCATTTAAAGCTGGAGGAAGGCCAACGGGAGAGTTATTTAAAATATCGCTTGGAATTATGTTAGCTAACATGATTTCAAGTGAATCAAACCCAAGTTCTGAGAGCATTTCTTTAATTTGGTCTTCTCTAGGACCAATATGGCGGCATGAAAAATCAGTAGACATAATAAAATTATTATAATTGATTCAAATTAACATCTAAAGATTAAAAAAAAAATGTAGAGAATTACTAAGCTGATTTTAATTTTTATTTAATTATTGGTTTAATAGAATATGTAAATAAATTTTTGCCCTGAAAATGAATAGATTAATTACAATATATCCTAAAAAATTATTTTTTCTAGGATTTAATATGAAATTTGTTAATCATACAAATTTCAAAACCATAAAATTAATGCACCTCTAGCGGTGCATTTTTTATTTAGAGGGTAATATGGATATGGAAGAACTAATTGAACTCCAAGGGATTGATACAAAACTAAAGGATTTAAATGATCTCCTTGGTGATTTACCTTCAAAAGTTGAAGGTTTGAATAAACAAGAAGAAACAATTAAAGTAACAATAGTGGATAATAAAAATAGATATAAAGAGGTAGAAGTTGAGCTACATAAAAAAGAGGTGGATATTGCTCAGCAGGTTGAGAAGGTGAACAAGTTAAAGGACCAACTTTTTCTCGTTACTAATAATAAACAATATGATGCAATTATGAATGAGATGGATCATATTAAAGAAAAAAAATCTAATTTTGAAAACGAAACTATCACATTGCTAGAAGAAAAAGAGAATCTCACTAAATCAATAAAGGATATGTCGAATGAATTAGAGAGTTTATCTGATGATCTTGATATAAGAAGAGAAAAATTGCAAGCCGTTATTCTAGATTCTGCTGATGAAAAATCAATATTGGAAAAACAAAGACAAGAAAGTATTCTTAAAATTGATGAAAAAATTGTTTCTGATTATAATAGAGTTATGGATGCGCGGGGTGGATTAGCTGTTGTTCCCTTAGTAGGGTCTGGATGTGGTGGGTGTGGTGCGCATATTCCCCCACAAGTGATTACTGAACTTCGTGCAAATTCTGGTATTTTTCAATGTGACACATGTCGTCGATTTTTATATAGTAAAAAATTATCCGTAAATTAATATATAATTATTGAGTCGGTTGGATGGTTGCTCTAGGCTTGTTGATACAACCCTTGAGAGGAAAGTCCGGGCACCACAGAACAGGATGCGCCCTAACAGGGTGAGGCCAGCTAATGCAGGTTATGGAAAGTGCAACAGAAAGTATACCGCCTTCGGGTAAGGGTGAAACGGTGGAGTAAGAGACTACCATATTCTTTAGAAATGAAGACTATTTGTAAACCCCATCTGGTGCAAGATTGAATAGGTTCTGAAATGTTGTTCGCATTGTTAGAAGAACGGGTAAATTGCTTGATGTTCATGGTAACGTGAATACCAGATAAATGACCATCCTTTGAATTATATTTATTTTTCAAGGACAAAACTCGGCTTATAGACCGACTCAATAAGAAGTTTTTTCTATTTGTTAAATATTTAGGTTAAGCAATAAAATAGAATAACAATATGTAAATTGAGATACAAAAAGAATAATAATTATGGACAATTTATTTTTTAAAGAAGAGCATCTTATGATTCAAGATATGGTTAGGGATTTTGCCAAATCTAAAATTATTCCCGTTGCTCGTGAGCTAGATCAAAAAGAAAAATTCCCGAAAGAGCTCGTTAATGATATGGCAAATTTAGGTTTGATGGGAATGATGGTTCCTGTGAATTATGGAGGTGCTGGTCTAGATATGATTGCTTTTGCCACTGCAATTATTGAATTAGGTAGAGCTGATGCTTCTGTTGCTATAACAATGGCTGCGCATAATTCTTTGGGGACTCTTCCTTTATTAATGTTTGGAACAGAGACACAGAAAGCAAAATATTTGCCTTCTCTAGCAGCAGGTAAGGTTTTAGGTGCTTTTGGTTTAACGGAACCTGATGCGGGTAGTGATGCTGCGGCTACAAAAACAAAAGCAATTAAGCAGGGTGATGAGTACATAATTAATGGTGGTAAAATATTTATTACAAATGCAGGAGAAGCGGGTTTGTTATCGTTCACTTCTCAAATAATTGATAAAAATAAAAATCTTGGGATAGGAGCTTTTATTATACCAACCAATACTCCAGGATTAGAAATAGGTAAGAAAGAAAAAAAAATGGGTTGGAGAGCAAGTGATACTAGGCAATTATATTTCAAGGATATGGTAATTCCTTCGTCAGCAATGTTGGGAAAACCTGAAGATGGATTTAAAACATTTTTAAAAACACTTAGTTCTGGGCGGATATCAATAGGTGCTTTATCTATTGGTACAGCAATAGGGGCATATGAGAGAGCACTAAAATATTCCAATGAAAGGATATCGTTTAAAAAGCCCATTAATGCGTTTCAATCAATTAGTTTTAAATTAGCAGATATGGCAACAATGATTGAGGCTTCAAAATTACTTGTATATCATGCTGCATGGTTAAAAGATAACGGGAAATCCATTGATAAAGAAGCAGCAATGGCCAAACTTTATGCTAGCGAAGCAGCTATGAAAATCACAAGTGAATCAATACAAATTCATGGAGGTTATGGATATGTTAAAGATTACGATGTTGAACGATTTTTTAGAGACGCTAAGATACTTGAGATTGGGGAAGGAACAAGTGAAATTCAGAGAATCATTATTGCAAGGGAGATTATAAAGGAATCACAAGTATAATGATAAAAAATAAAATGGTTTATTTTTTGTCAACATATTTAATGTTAGATAAATATTGGGTTCAGTATTTAATTATAAGTACTTTGATTTTTTTAATTTCTTTTTTATTTCCTAAAGGTAAATCACTACAATATGTATATCAATTAAATGATATTGCAAGAGAGCCAGTAATTGCACCATTAACATTTCCCATTCTAAAGTCTAAAGAAAAATTAAAAAAAGATTTAGATTATGAAAGAGTTGCGATTCCTTCAGTTTTTAATAGAGATGATCAAATAGTTAAGAAACAGATCATAGCATTAAATGATTTTTTCACTTTAATTATTGACTTAAGACGTGCATATATACGTTTAGAAGAGTCAAAGCGTTTAGTATACGAAAGAAGATATCATAAACAATTTGAAAAGGCACAATCAGAATTTGTTTCAGATAGTACAAATCTAGCCATTTTAAAGAAAAATTTTTTTAAAATATATCCTTTTATTCTAGAAAAAAATGATTGGACTTTATATCTAGAGAGCAGCGAAGAAATTTCAAATTTTAAAGATATAAAGAAATATAATGACTCAATTCTTCAGATATGTCGTAATCGATGGACCGAAGGGATTTATGATATCTCAATTAATAATATTACTAGTGATCAAGTTGCAATCAATCAAGGAGAAGTTCCTGATTTGGCACTGCCTAGTGATTTTAATGACCTTGAAGTAGCATGGATTAAATCAAAGAAAGAACTTATTTCTTCTTTTAAAGATGACAATTTGTTTCGCGACCTTGGTTTTGATTTAATTGTTGAGTTTATGAAGCCGAATCTTCTTTTTGATAAAAATTTAACAACACGTAGACAAAAAGAAAGTCTAGATAAAGTTCCAAGAAGCCAAGGTGTTGTTTTAGAAAATGAATTAATTGTAGATGCGAATATGAGGATAACTGATGATATTCTACTAAAATTAAACTCTTTATCAGCAGCATTAACAAATCAAAAAATAGGTTCAGGGTTTTTTAACGATTTTCAAAGTATTTTAGGAAGATTTATTCTATTAGCTATAATTATATCTCTATTTTTTGCTTTTGTTATTGTATATCGCATATCAATCTTTCAGGATTGGAAAATGGTATTGTTGATTTGTCTTATTTTTTTATTTCAGGTATTGCTAGCGTATATAGTAGTGAATTGGATGGGATGGTCTGAATATCTTATTCCAGTTACGATGGGGGCTATGACGTTAACTATATTGTTTGATGCACGTATGGGATTTATGGGGACAACATCTTTGGCAATCTTAATGGGTGTAATGATGGGACAAAATATTGATCTTGTTATTATCTCTCTCTTTACTGCTACTATTGCTATTTACAATATTAGAGAACTACGAAAGCGAAGTCAGTTATTTATAACAATGTTCGCATTAATTGCAGCGAGTATTTTTGTTATAATAGGCCTAGGTCTTTTTAAAGCAAACAATTGGTCAATAATGATTAGAGATATACAATTCCTTGTTTTAAATAGTATGCTTGCACCAATTCTTACTTATGGATTCATCGGTATAATAGAAATGATATTTGAGGTAACAACAGATTTGACTTTGATTGAATTACTTGATTACGACCATCCTCTATTAAAAGAAGCACAGCGTGAAACAAATGGTACATTTAATCATAGTATAGTAGTCGGTAATCTTGCCGAAGCATGCGCCAAATCTATTGGAGCACATTCTTTATTATGCAGAGTTGGTGCATACTATCATGATATTGGCAAGATGGCAAAATCAGAATATTTTATTGAAAATCAATATGGAGAGAAAAATAGACATGACGACATAACTCATACTATGAGCGCAAGAATAATAAAAGCGCATGTCAATGAAGGATTAAAGTTGGCTAATTCGCATGGACTTCCCAAAATTGTATCAGATTTTATACCCATGCATCATGGAACAACTCGTGTTGAATATTTTTATCGTTTGGCTATCAAGGAGGCAGAATCTACAGGTGCTAAAGTAGAAGAGTCTGCCTTTAGGTATCCTGGCCCAAAACCTAATACAAAAGAAACAGGGATTTTGATGATTTGTGAAGCAGTTGAAGCAGCAGTAAGATCTATAAAAAATCCCGATATTTTTAAAATTGAAGGAATGATAGATAAAATAATCCAACAAAGGATTTCAGATGGGCAACTTGATGAATGTCCTTTAACGCTAGATGAGCTCAGAAAAATTAAAGGGACCGTTGATGGAAATAGTGGGATGTTACCTGTTCTTAAGGGTATTTATCATATTAGAGTGGAGTATCCTGATGAAATCAAAAATATTTCAAAATCATGATAAGTATAATGTGCAATTATGAATCTTCATTCAATAAACTAAACTTATTAGAATTAAAAAAAATATCAACTATGGTATTGAATTCAAAAAACATAAAAGATGGGGAAGTCTCTTTTGTTTTTGTATCAAATGAGTTTTTAGCATCCATGAAAAAAAAATATTTTAATAAAAATCAGTATACAGATGTAATTGCTTTTAGATTAAATGATAATAAAGAGCAAAAAAGAGTAGATGGAGAAATCTATATTAGTTTATCAATGGCTAAAGAAAATGCAGAATTATTTGAAGAGCCTTATGAAAAAGAAATAGTTAGATTGATTATACATGGCTGTTTACATTTAATTGGAATAAATGATAAAACTGTTGAAGAAAAAAATATCATGACTAGAATGGAAGATGAGTTTTTAAAAAAAATAATTTGGGAAAAAATTGTAGAAAATTTAAATGAATAAACAAAACGTCGCAGAGAGTTTTATAAAGCTAATTGAAATTGTTGAGGTTCTGAGAGGTCCTAATGGTTGTCCATGGGATAGGGAGCAGACATATGAATCATTATTGCCTTACTTTTTAGAAGAGGTTTATGAGGTAATTGAAAGTGTAGAAGAAAAAGAATATACTAATTTTAAAGAGGAGTTAGGAGATGTGATGCTTCATATAGTTTTGCAAACTCAAATAGCAAATGAAGATAAAAAATTTTCAATACTAGATACTTTGAACAATATAAATAATAAATTAATCAATAGACATCCACATGTTTTTGGAGATAAAAAAGTAGATGTTTCTTATGAAGCAAAAAAGAATTGGGAATCCATAAAACATAAAGAAAAGAAACGAGAATCACGATTAGATGGGGTTCCACCTTCACTGCCTGCTCTTACAAGAGCCTATCGATTGCAACAAAAAGCTTCTTATGTTGGTTTTGATTGGAAAAGTATAAGCGATGTATGGGATAAGCTAAGTGAAGAGATTGATGAATTAAAAAATGCTATTGAACTAAAAGATGATAATAATATTGAAGAAGAAATGGGTGATATCCTTTTTACATTTGTTAATCTTGCTCGTCATCTAAATTTGCATTCTGAAGATATGCTTAGAAAAACAAACAAAAAGTTTATTAATCGGTTTAAGAAAATTGAAAAAACTTTAAAGCTAAAAGGAAAAACTGTAGAGAGTTCTTCATTACATGAGATGAATGAAATTTGGGATAAAGTTAAACAATAGAGGATAAAATTTTTCTAGTTATCACGAATTTTATTAAATATAAATCTATCTCTTGGAATATAGGGGGTATTATAACATGATTTTTTTAACATAACCCTTTTTCTGTTAATTGCAATAAGTCTGTATGTTTTATCGATTAAAACTAATGGAATATATTATAACAGTTTGCAGAATAAACGCCATTCAAAATCTAGGTTTTTTAGTCTACCTATTATTGCTCGTCCTTCAAAATATATTTTATTGTTTATTGATAAAATAATGCTTTATGGACGATGCATATTTTTTTCCTTTTCAAAGAATAAAGCTATTGGAGAAAAACAAAATCTTTTTTTATCATCAATATGCAAAATTAGCCTAATAGTAATGTTGCTAACCTATATTGTGAATCATAATATATTATTTTATTATTTATTGGATAGTGTTTCTTTTACAAGGTTTCCTGTTTGATAATCTTGGAAGGCTTGCAACACCTCCTCTTTGGTATTCATTACGAACGGACCACCTCGAGCAACTGGTTCATTTAGTGGCATGCCAGCAATTAATATAAATTGGCAGACTTGATTTATTGATTTGCAATTAAATGTACCATTGTTACTTAATACTCCAAGGTCTCCCTTTTCTAACTTTTTATTACAAAATAATGAGCCTTTATAAACATAACAGAGTCCGTTCCATCTGTTATCTATGGGTATAGAAATGTTTTTATTTGATTCCATTGTTATATCATAATATAACATTGGCGTATGAGGATTTCCTGGACCAGTAATGCCAGAAAAAGTACCAGCAATTACTTTTACTTTAAATCCCAATAATTGTACAACGGGGATCATTTCGGATGAAATATCATTATAGGAAGGCTCTATAAGCTTTTTTTTTTGGGGAAGATTAAGCCATAATTGAAAACCTCTAATTAGTCCATCTGTTTGTTCAGGCATTTCACTATGAATTATTCCTTTCCCAGCGGTCATCCATTGTACTGACCCATCACTTAAATACCCTGTATTCCCAAGAGTATCTTTATGCTTAAATTTTCCATTAAGCATATAAGTTATAGTTTCAAAACCCTTGTGAGGGTGTTCTGGAAAACCACCAATATAATCATTTGGATTATTGCTTCCAAATTCATCTAAAAGAAGGAACGGATCTAGTATATCTATTTCAGGGCTAGGAATCATTCTCTTTAATTTAACACCTGAACCATCCTCTGTTTGAATCCCTTTACAGACAGTTTTTATAATTCTATTTTCCATTCATTTTTATAATTATTTTAATTCACCATTTATAGTGGCGACTATTTTTCTTGTATGCGGATTATTTCTATGTTCGCATAAATAGATTCCTTGCCATGTTCCTAAATTAATTTGGCTATCAAGAATTGGGATGGAAATTGCAGAACCTAACAAAGAAGTTTTTATATGCGCAGGGATATCATCTGATCCCTCATAAGTGTGCTGGTAATATGATTGATTTTCTGGGACAAGTATATTGAAATGATTCTCAAAATCAAGTCTTACTGTGTTATCAGCATTTTCGTTTATAGTTAATGATGCAGATGTGTGTTTAAGAAATAAGTGTAAGATTCCAATAGTTATATTTTTTATTTCAGGAATTTTTAATAGTACTTCATTTGTAATGATATGAAAACCCCTTTTTTTTGTCTTTATTTCAATTTCTTTTCTATACCACATGTTTAGAGTATTCTATTATGTCTTTCTTTCTTTTTTCCTAGCAGCAGGAAAAAGGATGTTGTTTAATATTAATCTATAGCCAGGTGAATTTCTATGTAATGATAGGTCTGTTGGAGGATCTCCGACAAAATGTTGATAGTCTTCTGGATCGTGACCACCATAGAATGTAAATGTCCCTTTTCCTAAATTACCATGCAGGTATTTGACTTGATGGGTTGTGTGGTCTTCACCCATAATAACAATATGATTTTTTATACGTTTTTTGTGAAATCCAGTTGTTTGACCCATAAACCCTTTTATTATGGAAACATGATTTTGTGTTAGCATTGTTGGAACGGGATCATACTTGGCAGAAAATTCAAATAACGAAAAATAATCAGCCTCTGCACCCCTTGTTATAGGATTATGACTGGGGGGATGATCTATATCTGAAAATTCATAAACCATTGGGTCTGTTAAAAGTGTAAAATTTGTAAATGCTAAGCATTGGTTATAGTCTAAATTAGATTGGATATTTGGATTTATGGCAGTACCATCAAATACAGAATGGACTCCATCATTTTTTCCCATAGATAGTGCAATATCATATGAATCTGTTGCGGAGCACATAGCAAAAAGAAACCCCCCATTACCAACATATTTTTTTATTATTTGACAAATCCCCTTTTTTTGTTCGTGGACACTTGTATATCCTAGTTTAAATGCCATTTTTTCAAATGCTAATTTTTGATTTTTATACCATTGAGCATTATGATGGCTGCGGTAGAATTTTCCATATTGACCTGTAAAATCCTCGTGATGGAGATGTAGCCAATCGTATTTATCTAATTGCCCGTTGTATACTTCTTCATCCCATAATTTATCATAATCAACTTCAGCATAAGTTAGAGCAAGTGTGACAGCATCATCCCAAGGTTGCTTATTTGGTGGTGTATAGATTGCTATTTTTGGGTTTTTTTCTAGTAATATGATATCCATATTATTTTGGTCGATAGTTGAATAAATATCTATCAAACTATTCCCATCTACAATTTCGTATGACACCCCTCTTAGACGACATTCTTTTTTAATAACTTCATCAAAGTCAAACAAAAATGACCCACCACGATAATTCAATAACCAATCAATATTTATACTTTTTGTTAAACAAAAATATGCAATTCCGTATGCTTTTAGGTGATCATTCTGAGATTGATCCATAGGGATAATTATTTTTTGACCTAAAGAAAATGAAATAAGTAGTACAGAAAGAAATTTGTTCATTAGCTTTTTATATTTTGGAGATTTCTTATATGGTAACGCATTGGTTCAAAATAAATTGATTTTGGATTTTTATCTAAAATTTTTATATAAAAACTGAGGGCTTTTTCATTATCAAAAAACTTTAATTCATGTATTTGCCCTGCTAATATTATAGCTTTATCACTTAAGTCTGTATTTTCTAAAAAAGAAATAAATTTTAGAGCATTATTATAATCTTTTATCCTATAATGTAGTAAGCCTAATCTAAGATTTACCAAAGGTACTATTTTTGTATTTTTATAATTATTAGTTATATATAATAATTCTTTAATAGCATCACCTAATTTGTTTTTTCTTAAATATAATTCAGCTTTTAAGAAATGTGAGAAAGCAATAGTGTCATCCTTATCTGAAGATTTATATTTTGATATAATATTTTTTAATTCGATAAGGTCATTAAAAAAAGGGTTAGAAGGATAGATAGTTAGAAGAGCTATGTCAACCTTATCTAATGTTAAATCAAAATCTCCTGATAAAAAACATACAAGTATTTCTTTCATCTCGATTTTGTTTGTAGGGTTTATTTTTTTATGGATTTGTAAAAATTCTAATGCTTCCTCTAATTGTCCTTTTGCGATTAAAACATCGGCAATTCTAAGAATTGTTTTTATTTGTAATTCTTTTTTAGGATTATTGTTTTTTGCATCATGAAATAGAGAAAAAGCTTGATCGAAGTCTTGTATTATTCTGTATTGGATTTCTCCAAGTTTATAATATGCTCTAGACAGTAGTGTAGATTTATTTAAAGTCACGAGTAATGAATCATATATCTCAAGGCTTGATATAAGGTTTTCTTTTGAAATTGAAGAAAAAACCTGGAATGGATCTTCAAAAAATATATTATTATCAAAAAAATATGGAATAATATGTTTTTCTTGGTCTAGGATTATCTGATTCTCAAATGTATTTGCTAAGCCCAGCATCGCTCTTCCAGAAACGTTAATGTTAGGGTTTTTCTTTAGAATAAAATTATATGCATCTATAGAATATTTATATTGTTTTTCTTTTCTTAATTCATTTCCAAAATCTAACCATTCTTCATAATCAATTTTATCAAAGCTTGACCATTTTTTTTTCATTTTAAATGCCTGGTTATAATCTTGTTTTTTAAAATAGAATTGACTCAAGATATTAAGTATTTTTTGGGGATTATTTTCAGATGCAAGGGATAGTTTTTTTTCAATGATTGGTATTGATTCCTCCTCATCACTCATTAGTAATATTCTTCGTTCAATTATTCCCATTTGTTTTGGTTCATAAAGCAAATATAATATATATTGATCCATGGCCTTATCATAAGTTCTTCTTGCTTGATAATAAACACCACTTTCATATGCTAAGAAGGATTTACCAAATTTTTCTCTTCCGCTTTTCAAAACTTCTTCTAGTTCATCATCTAAACCAAGTTTTGTATATTTTGAAATCATTAATCGATAAATAGAACGATTGTTTTTAAATATATCTAACCCATTATTCCATACGTTTTTTGCATCAACTTTTTGATTATTCAAATAATAAAATTCTCCAAGTTCAGGGTATATTTTATATTTGTTAAAACTCTGTTTTATGCGTTCTTTAAGAAAATTAATAGCTTCATCATATCGTTGATGATTCATAAACAAAAACTTCAATCTTTCTTCGGATAGATTATGATTAGGGTTTTGATTTAGTACAGATGTATATATTGCGATTGCCCCATCAATATCTCCCTTTTTTTCTAAATGTTTTGCTGTTTTAATCGAAGCTTTAATAGATAGACGGTTATTGCTGAAGGAAAAAGTAAAAAATAACAACAAAAATAGTATTGAAAAATTAATCTTCATTGTTTTTTTCTTCAGATATTTTAGTTAATAAATTAAAATATCTCTTAATCATTCTCTGGTGCTCCTTAGAGTAACCAGCCTTCATTGATTGATTTAATGCCTGAAAAGCAAGGCTTTCACGTTGGCCTAAATCAGTTGGTAACCCCGAAGGGCCTTCAAAGAGATATTCTGTAATTGCCGTTGATGATTTTCGTTCATCCTTTTCTCCGCGTTGGGTCATTGAAGTTTGACTATCAAGCATCCTAGACAAAATTCGTTGTTGTCTATCTTGAGTTTTTTGATTGAAGTTTTTTCTTTGTAAATCTTGTATTACAGCATCCATTTCTTCAGCAATGCCATTTAAATCACCCATCCCTTTTTGACCTGAGTGTCGCATTTCCTTCATTAGTTGCTCAAGTGATTTTCGTATTTCTCTCTGGCTATCGAGCATTTGCTGTATCATTTGTTGTTGGGCTGCTGCTGCCATTTGTCCAAGAGATAATTGCATTCCTTGTTCGTTCAATCCTTGTTGTTTTCCTGCCATCTGTTGCATCATTTGTAAGAATTGTTCAAATCCACTTGCTGAACCAGATTCTTGCAAATTTTTCATACTATTAATTAAGCCAAGTGAAGTTTCATTAAGACCTTCCATGGCTATGTTTTGGTTTTTACTAGCTTGATTTATATTTCTATTGGTTAAATCACTTTTAGCCTCTTGCATACCGGCATTTGCTTTACCTAGACTGCGACCAATTTCAGGAGTAATTGCAAAAGTTTCATTAGAGAGGTTAGACATTGTTTGCGTAATGGATTTTAATTGATCTTGAAGTAGTTGTTGTCTTTGTGCATATTCCCTAAGTCTTGGAGAATTTCTAGACAGAATTTTTGTATCTTCTTTTAGTTGCTCCTCTTGAGATGATAAATATATCATGTCCTGTAATAGCATTTGGAATTTTTCCATTAATTCTTCGATTTCTTGCTGATTAAATCCTTGTTGGATATTGCTCATCTGTTGTGCCATTAATTCAAGATTTTCTAATGCTGACTGACTGGAGTTAGTTGCATCAGAAAGACTTTGTTCTGAAAGATTCTCAATGGTTTGATTAAAAGAAGTATTTGCTGATTCTGCAAGTTCTGAATTCGCTAATTCAGATAATTCGATTGATGATTGATTACTAAACTCTTTTATAATTTCAGATGCTTCTTCAGCAAGAGATAAAATATTTTCAAACTCTTCTAAATTACGATTTGCTTCCTGTTCCAATCGTTTTATATCATTTTTATCAGCATTATTATTTTTCAAATTTTTGTTTAAATCAGCTTGCTGGTTTTGCAATTGTTGAATCCTGTTTTGGATTTCATTTAGTTTTTGTTCAGCCTGAAAACGTTTAAAAATTTCAAGATATCTATCAAGGTCTTGTTCTACTTGTTCCATATTTTCAGAAAGATTATTTAATGCTTCGCTCAGAGATTCCATATCCATGTTTTCAAGAGCCATCTCTAGGTTATCAATATTATTTAACATTTCACTTGGAATAATTTCACTAATTAAATCAGAGAGTTCCTTAAATTTTTCAATAAGACTAGGAGAAAGCAACTTATGTTTTTCTGCCTGCTCAGTGACTGACTCTAGTGCTTCTGCTACTTTATCAAGGTTTTCAATTTTTTCTTTTGTTTTATTTAATGAGTTTTTTATGGATTGTGTTTGATCCCAGTTTAGTTCTTTTGATTTAAGCATTTTCATCTCTATATCATTAAACTGCTCTCTTAATTCTTGAATATTATTTAAATCCTCTACAATATCTTCAACTATGTTTTCTTCAGATTCCTCAATGTTTTCGTAGAGATGAATTAAGGATGGTATCTTTATAATTAATGTTTCTGAAATAGTTTTTTTAGGTCCTGATATATTATCATTATCGGTTAGTTCAAAATGGAAATGAACCTCATCATCTGGCATAAGGAATAAGTCTGTTAAATCCCAAAACATTTTTATTTTTTGAAAAAGTGAATCAACGCTAAAATTGTCAATATTAAACATAACTACATAAGGGTCATCCCCAAGATATGATGGCCTATGGATTTCATAAGCTAGTTGTAGATTTGTAAATCCATAATCATCACTTATTTCTAAATCGATTGGAATTGTTTGGTTATTGCCAAGTTCTGTTATTGGGGAAGGATTTATAATTTTTATATTTGGTGCATAATCCGGTATAATATTTAGTTTATAGGCAATAGGGTCTCTGTTCGTAATACCCCTTCGATCAGCAATATTTACAGTAAAATTACCTTCTTCCATTAATTTAAAGTATCCAGAGGCTTTATTGTAATTAGAGGACATTTTCAAAGATTTTCCATTCAAATCTATATATGAATTTTCAATCATTCGATTAGAAGTGATGTCTACTTGAATCAAAGAGCCTTTCAACCCTTTCACTAGAGCAATATTCCCCTCATGTGTTGTTTTAATTAATTTGCTATATTCTGGGGGAATAGTGGAAAGTAAAAAACTTTTAAATATTGGGCGATCTGTTACGAATATTGTATCAATTACAGTTGTAACGCTTTCCCAGGCTTCCCAAAAATATTTTGCATTAACAACAGCTTGATATGAATAATCTTGAAAAAGTTCAGGAAGTTCAAAATCAAAGACTCCATCTTGATTAGAAATGGAATGAAATTTTAATTTTAATGAGTCTCTTTTTTGAGTAGAAACTTGAATTGGGATAAGATTAAGAAATAAAGTGTCTGAAATAATAGGATTTGCTTTAACAGTTATTTTTGTTTTTTCACCTCCAAGAATATGAATATTACCTGAAAGTGACTGGAGATAAAATGGTTTAGGAGCAGGGAACATTTTTTGGGGATTTATTAAGCGATAAAACGCATTAGATGAATAATTATAATTAAAAAGGAATACAACGATGATTAATAGCCAGGATAATAATAATAATACCTTTAATCGTATAAGTTTGCTCTTATCAAAGAAAAGTGTTAAATCAGCAGCTTCTAATTTTTTATAAACATTATTAATATATGAAGTTGCTAGTGCTTGAGATTCGTTTTTTTCTGCTCCTGATTCAAGTTGATAAGCATTTATCACCATATCGCTTTTTGCAGGAAATATACTAAGCCCTACAATATTTGCTAATCGTTCAATTTTATACCGATGTATTTTATTATTTTTTGCTTTTCTAAAGTATATCAATCCAAATAAAATTATGGTTATAAAGGTTGATAGAATTATTAATGCTATCAATCTTTTTATATCAGGACTAAAATAAAAAATAGATTCTAGTTGAATCATTAATAAAAAAAAGAAACTTATAATGATCAAAAAATAGAAACAGCTGATTAATATAGTATATCTTAAAAGATAGTCGCGTACTTTTTTGATGTAATTCTTTATTACCATTATTGTGTTAATGTATAGTAAATAATGTTTACACCCATTTGCAAGGCTGCTTCGCGAATTGGCCAAGGGTCATTATGCACACTAGCATCTTCCCATCCATCACCTAAATCAGATTCATAAGTGTAAAGAAGAATCATTTTATCTTTTTCAAATAAAGCAAACGCTTGTGGTGGTTCTCCATTGTGTTCATGTACCTTTGGGAGGCCATTAGGAAAATAATAGTAGCTATTAAAAATTGGATGGTCTTTAGGCAGAAGAATCATTTTTTTATTAGGGAAGACTCGTTTGATCTCTCTTCTAAAAGAAGCATCCATCCCATAGTTGTCATCCACATGTAAAAAACCATTGTTTAATAGAATTGATCGGAGCGCAATTATTTCTTCATCTGTTAATCTTATGTTTCCATGTCCTGTCATATACAGGAAAGGGAACTGATTTGCATTTTCATCAATTAATTTAACCCGGTATTCATTTTGGTTTACAGATATTGGAGTTTTTGATTCCAAATACTTTAATAGATTTGGTAAACTACTTGGGTTACTATACCAATCTCCACCGCCACTATAATGTATGCGTGCTATTGAAAATGTTTGTGATTTTAAAATACTAAGAAGTAAGATAATTATATAAATTATTTTATTCATTATGTAATAATGTGTTAACTATATCAGTTGTTCCAAAAATTAGATCAGGAAAGTTAATTAGATTTTATTAGTCTCTTATTGTAAAAATCATTAGGATAATGGAATTTTGTCTGAAATCTATATGTATAAAATGCGATATATTTTTTTTATTCTACTAATTTCATCTTTATTTGGACAGATTAAAGAAAAAGAATCTCGCACATTTTTTTCTAAGTTATTTAAATTTGGATCAAAATCAGAATATGAAGATGGATATTGGATAGACAAGTGGTTCCGTTCAAGAGAGTTTGCAACACCAGTTAATATAATACCTATTGAGATACGTTATGGGATTGGTGCGAACGGAAAAACTACAGGCAGTGCTACAAATTTGACAAATGAATCATTTAAAGATGATCCAAGAAAAATAATTTACGAATCTGATGTTACTCCTGTAAGTCAGGGTATAGAGAATATTTGGGGTCCATCAATTGAAATTGATTTTGGTCTGATTAATCTTCCTTCTTATATCGTAGGTACAAGTTGGGTCAATATCATGACAGGTCTTTCGTATAGAAATAGTTCTTTGTTTGCTCCTGCATATGTTCCCTATGAAGAATGGGGTGCTAATAATATTACCTGGGGAGATACGGCTTATTTTTTTCCTAAAGTCAATGATTATTTAGTAACTACCCATTTGCAATATCAGCCATTTAATAAATGGTATCTTAATTTTCGTTATTCCTATGGTATCTCATCTGCATTATTTTATTCTTCTGATAAAGAGACATGGAATAAAACTCTTACAGGATCTGGAACTTCTGCAGTAGGGGGAATAGGGTTAAGATATATATTAGATCCAGGAAAAAGAAATAGATTTACAGTCGGAATAGATTTCAGATATTCTTATACGAAAATTCATACGATTATTGACCCTGATGATATAACTCCAATAACGCGCTTTGATCTTTCTAATTATGGTCTATATTTGACATTGTCTGCTTTTTATGGAGGGGAAAAAACAAAAGGCGACCAAGCTAAAACATATTACTATAATAAAAACTATATTGACGCATATGAGGTATTTAATAGATTTATGAGAGACCACCCATCACATTCTAATAAACATAAAGCTGAAGAATATATTAAAGAATGTGAATATAAAATTCCATATCAATTAATGGAGGAAGGGCTTGTGTTAGAACAGGAAAACAAGACGCAGAAAGCGCTGAATAAATATAGATATGGATTAACCAGAGTAATAAATGATAGCGTTGCATATGATATGCTAAGTGGTCGCATTAATCAAATAGCATTATTGTGGATGATTGAAGCAGAAAAATTATTAAAAGAAGAAAAATTTGTAAGAGCTTATAATCTAGTTAAACATGTTGCAGCATTTTCAGTGGAAGGGAAAAGAGAAATAAGACGTTTTAAGTCTTGGGTTATATTAGGGGAAGGAAAACAATATCAAGAATATGGTTTTATTGGAAAGGCTATGAGTAAATATGCTGAAGCGTTGGAAATGAATGCAGATATGATTTATGAGATTAAGGCCTTGCAATATAAAGCCGGTATACAAATGGCTAAACTGGCATCTGAAGCAAATGAATTTGAAGAAATTCAATTAGCAATTTATTCTTTGGAATTTGCAAGGGAGCTTTCTGGGGGTATAGGTGATAAAAATGAAAAATTATTAACTGATTTAAAAGAAAAATTGTTTTTATATGATAATTATAAATCAAGGGATTTAATAAATAAAAAAATGGAGCAAGGAAGAGAAGAGCTAATCCTTGCCCGTTCAAAAAAACTTAGTATCGGGCAGACTGCTCCAGAGGTAGAGTCATTATTGGGAAAACCACATGAAATAATATTGGGTAATGGTGGAAAGAATATTGATGAGCAACTATGGATATATTTTAGTAAGGACAATTCAATTTATTTATCTTTTCATAAATTTCAACTTTTTAAAATAGAAAGATTATAAGATATCCTTTGAAAATTCTCTTCTATTATAAAAAATAAATACCAAGTATTTTTGTAATAGTGATTATTCGTATTCAAACCATTTTTCTAATAGTATTCGTAGGTGATTTAATTGCGCAATCTGATGCTAGGGACTATTCTGAAGAACTTAAATATCAAAATGAAGCAATTAATTCATTAAAAAATGAGATTAGTCAATTACGATCTAAAATAAAAACAGCGGAATCTCGTGAAAGATCAGCTTCCAGTCGCATATCGTCATTGGATCAAGAAATATCATTAACATCAAAATTGATACAGTCCTTAAAAAACGAAGAAGAAAAAACCCGAGCAAATATATTGCAGATTAAAAATAGTATTTTAAAAAGCGAAAATGAATTAGATATTGTGCGGACAAGATATAAAAAACGAGTTGTTAATTCTTATTTGAAAGGGAGATTAACAGATTTAGAAAAAGTGTTTTCATCTACGACATGGCGACAAGCAATGTATCGAACTCATTATCTAAAAATTATTTCTGATATCGAAAAAAAGATGACAAAGCAGATTGACAAATTATTAATTAAAATAAGTCAACAAAAATTAGAATTAGAGGCTGTTCTTAGAGAAAACTTACAATTAGTAAGGGATAAAGAAGAGCAGATTAATGCATATAGAAACATGCGAATCAATAGAGAAAAAGAACTTAATCGCATACGCAATGATAAGAAGGCTCTAGCTAATTATATTGATGAAAAAGAGGAGGGAGTAAAACAATTAGAAAATATAATCAAAAAAGTACTTGAAGATAAAGCTCGTTTTGAACGTGAATTGCGTATTAAAGAGCAACAGGAAGCTCTTAAAACAAAAAGTTTTAAATCTCTTAAGGGTCAATTACCATGGCCTGCTCAAGGCCGTATTATTACTAAATTTGGGAGGCAATGGAATCCAAAGTTAAAAACTACTACAGAAAATCCAGGTATAGATATAAAAGGAAAACCTGGGTCGGCGGTAAAATCAGTATTGGGTGGAGTGGTGACTACTATTACTTACATTAGAGGATATGGTACAACTATTATTATCGATCATGGAGGAGGTTTTTATACTGTATACAGCCATGTAACCAATATTCAAACAACAGTGGATAGTGAACTTCGAAATGGTGATGTTATTGCATACATGGGTGATTCAGGATCTATTAATGGTTCTAAATTGCATTTCGAGATTTGGGGTAAAGGGCAAAAACTTGATCCAGAAAAATGGTTGATAAAAAAATAAAATCAGATCCAATTATATCAGCGCAACCATATGTTTGGGAAAAGATTAAAAAAATTACCTCATCAAAAAAAATTGGGAATGCATATCTTTTTTCAGGTCCTCCTGGATGCGGGAAAGAGGGTGTAGCAATAAAGCTAGTTCAGCTATTGAATTGTAAGTCAAAAATAAATGATATTTGTCATACTTGCCCATCATGTATTAGGATTAAAAAATTGCAACATGAAAATTTAAATATTGTTCTACCCTTTCCAGTTAATAAAAACAAAAGTAAAGAAAATAATACGGAATTAAGTATTAAAGATTTAGATTTTTATAATAATTCAATATTAAAAAAATCTCAAGACCATTTTTTAAAGATAAAAATACCAAATGCCAATAGAATTCTTCTAAGCTCTATCCGCGCATTAAGAAAGACTCTTAATCTTAGTAGTGCAGAAGATGGGATAAGAATAGTTTTAGTATTTGATGCTCATTTATTGGCTATTGGACAAGGAGAAGCTGGAAATGCTTTTCTAAAATTATTAGAGGAACCACCTAGTAGGACTACTTTCATTCTTGTTACTGATTATATTGAGTTGATTTTACCAACTATCATTTCTCGAAGTCAGGAGATTCGATTTTCCAAATTAAAAGATAGTTATATAGAGTCGTGGTTTATATCAAAAATGGTAAAAAGAGAAGATGTTTATCTATTGACAGGATTAAGTAGAGGTAATATCCAACGTGCTCAATTTTTCATAACTCAATCCGTCCCGGATTTGATTGAATTAATATCTTATCTGATAAGAACTACTACTAAGGATAATCCAGAAGATTGGAGAATATTTATTCAAAATTATTCAAAATTTGCAAAACAAGATGTAAATAAGTATTTAAATCACGTCATGCTTTTAAAAATTTGGTTTCAAAGTGCAAATAGATTGAGTAAGAAAATCAAAGATAGTTTACATGAAACATCTCTAGTTTCAGGTATGAAAAAATTAATTCTTAAATATCCTTCAGCTGATTTTATATCTATAGTTATAGAGCTTGATAATGCTGTTAAGGCAATTTCTATGAATTTATACATGCCATTAGTATTAACTAATCTTTTGATAAATACTAAAAAATTTTTAAACTATGAAAAATAATTTTTATATAACTACTCCTATATACTATGTCAATGATAAGCCTCATATAGGCCATGCATATACTACAATTCTTGCGGATGTTCTAGCACGTTATAAAAGGAATATTGGTAAAAGTACTTTCTTTTTAACTGGACTTGATGAACATGGACAAAAAGTGCAGGAAGCTGCAGAAAAAAATAATATTTTTCCACAAGACCATTGTGATAAAATGGCTCCGAGGTTTATTAGTCTATGGAAAAAGCTTCGGATATCTAATGATGATTTTATCAGGACGACTCAAGTACGACATGCAAAAGTTGTACAAGAGATATTAAAAATTGTTATGGAAAAAGGGGATATTTATGAAGATGAGTACGAGGGACTTTATTCTGTTTCTGAAGAACGTTTTATTACTGAAAAAGAATCTGAAAGTGGAAATTTTAGGGATATAAAAAAATTAAAAGAAAAAAATTATTTTTTTAAAATGAGTAAATATCAAAATGATTTAATAAATCATATTGAAAAAAACCCAATGTTTATACAACCTGAACATAGAAAAAATGAAATTTTAGGATTTCTTCGTAAACCTCTTAATGATTTGTGTATATCAAGACCTAAAGAAAGATTAAATTGGGGAATAGAACTTCCTTTTGATAAAGAATATGTCACATATGTATGGTTTGATGCATTAATTAATTATCTAACAATAGGATATAATATAAAATCAAGAAAACCCGGGAAATGGTGGCCAGCTTCTTATCATTTGATAGGCAAGGATATTCTTACTACACATGCAGTTTATTGGCCAACTATATTATTATCAGCTGGTATTGAGCTTCCATATTCTATCTTTGCTCATGGCTGGTGGTTAAAGGGAGATTCTAAAATGAGCAAGTCTGTTGGTAACATCGTAGACCCAATGGATTTACTTGATGATTATGGAGTAGATCCAGTGCGTTATTATTTAATGCGAGAAATGGTGCTGGGACATGATTCTAATTTCACTGAGGAATCTTTTATTAAACGATATAACAGTGACTTAGCTAACGATTTTGGTAATTTGTTTAGCAGAGTAACCTCTTTGATAAAAAATAATTATGATGGCATTATACCTCAATCTGGAACTTTAGAGAAATTAGACTTAAAAATAAAAAAGGAAGGAGAATTATTACCAAATATAGTTAATAATATGATAGATAATATGCGATTAAATGAGGCCATTGAAACAATAATGCAATATATTAGGATGATAAATAAATATATGGAAGAAACTGCCCCATGGAAACTAGTAAAAGAAGATAAGAAAGCTGCTGCTAGAGTATTATATAGCTCCTGCGAAGGTTTAAGGGTTAGCGCAATATTATTATCACCTGTTATGCCTCATCGAACAGAAATAATGTTAAATATTCTTAATTCAGAAGATAAGAATTTATCTTGGGGACAGTTATCTGCGGGTAAAAAATTGAAAGAACATCAACCATTATTTCCAAGGATAAAATAATTGTCATCAGTTGGGAAGTTTTTACTAAAATAAAATGTTATACAAATTGATGTAATTGAATAAATAATAATTAGATAACTATATAATATATCTAGTCCAAACCAAAGAAAGTTTTGATTATAAAGTAAACATAATATAAAAAACAATTTTAATACCTCAGTCCCAGTAGAATATTTTTTACCATCTAGATTTGCTGTAAATGAAAATATATGATATAAGATAAATCCACCATATATATAATTAGATATTTGATTTTGGATATGTATCACATTAAAAAAATGTAGCATTAATATTGTAGAAAAATTTAATTGGATGAAAGACCAAATTATGAATGGATAGGAAGCAGGGGTTTTATATTTTTTTTGTTTATAAGGGTTATTAATTGTATTTAAGGGGAATAAAATGGACACATCATCTGGCCTCCATCCTGTAGGCATGAACCAAATTCGAATCTTATCCCATGTATTTTTTGTATGGTATGCATCTTTAATTAGTTGCCAAAGGTGTTTATAGTTAATGATAACAGGGTTCCATGAATTCACAGGTCTCAAAACTCCATAGACAGGAGTTATATTTTTTAATTCAGATTGAAATGATCCGAATAGTTTATCCCATATTATCAAAATCTGGCCATAGTTTTTATCGATGTACTCTGGATTAATTGCATGGTGGACTCTATGGTGGGATGGTGTAACGATAATATTCTCTAGCCACCCCATTTTGTTGATTAATTTTGTATGATACCAGAATTGCATGAATAAATGAATTGGTCCTAAAAATGAAAATATTTCTGCCGGAACTCCTAAAAGGGCTGCAGGAATCATTAAAATTGCTCCAAAATGCACCATTTCTGATAGAGACTGTCTTAAAGCACACGAAAGATTAAATTCTTCACTACTATGGTGAATAATATGTCTATTCCAAAATATATTTACTCTGTGATTTAATCTATGGAGCCAATATCCACTAAAGTCCTGTACTAAAATTGCGATAAGAACAGCTGCCCAAATAGGTTCTATTTTAATTAAAGTTAAATGGTCTACAAGCCATGGATAGCTTATTAGTACTATACTTAATTTCATCCCGTCTTTAATTATATTTGTATTTCCTGAACTCAAACTTGAGATTACATCTATTGCTCTATTAACCTTTATTCCTTTTACTCGTGATATGATTTCTTCAACAATAATTAATAGTGCAAAGATCGGAATAGCGATAAAAAGAGATTTAATATAAAAACTCATATAATTAATAGACTGTATTTTTAAGGAAGTGACCCTACAAAAAAATTAAGTTGAAGTGCATCGCCAAAATCAGGTTTGAACTGATGTAGAGTATCTCCACTAATAGATAAAAATAGAATACTTCCGTTTATACCAATTTTCTCTGGTTGATTTCTGTTCCACCAGTGTAATGAAATACCATCTTCCATGACATCTTGAAAAGAAAATTCGTAATACCCATTTTTTACTTTGATGGGATAATTGTAGACTGTTGAATCAAAAAAATTATTACCTGAATATAAGACAAACCCATTTTTTTCAGTTAAAGTAAAAGAATTTTCTCGTGCACGACCGATATTGTTTGTATTTAGTCTTATAATAAATTCATTTGGTAAAATAATTGGTTCAGGTATTTTTGTTAAGATTTGATTATTTATCAAATTATCATCTTTCATGCCATTAGGGCTTTTTATTTTTACGATAAATTCTTTTGAATTTTTTAAGCCATTCCAATGAGGAGGTGGTAATTGTATAACTTCAGTTTCTAAAAACCGAAGATTTCCTATCCATTTATAAATAGATTTCTTTCTGTTTTTCAAGCCATATATTATTTTAAGTGATTGTAAATCAAATTTTCCATTATTCCTTATAACAATTTTCGCGCTGGAGAAGATAGGGTTTTCCCTGCTGTGCTTCTGTTTATCAGTAGGGGAAATAACATCTATCAATTCTGCATCATAATTGAAATTTATAGGCCCATAACTGAATAATTGATGGGTCATGTAAAAAAAACCGTTTTTTTCTCCATTATTTGAATATGGTTCAATTCCATAGTCAATTAAAATAGAATCACCTGGGTGTACATAAGGTGTTAATTCAAAATTATACTCATCAACTTTTGTTCCAGGACACCAACCTGCTCTATCAAATGGCCAAGTTCCACCTTGTGGATAAATTGGGTTATTTCCACAATCTTTCCAGACATTCCATCTGAATATTTCCCAACCATTCATGTAGTAGGTATGTGTTTTACTATCCCATTCACAACAGTTTCTAGGTCCTTCATGTCCATGCCCTGAAATAACACTTTTTATTTTATAACTACTTGCTTCAGGTAAGAGGAATATAGATTTTTCTTTTAGAGAAAGGTTGTCAGATAGCTTATGATATTTATATTCTCCAAAAGGGTATATATTTTCAACCTTTATGATGTCTCTAGGCGGTGAACCTTTGATAAATAGAAATTGCAAGTCTAATAACTCTTGATTATTCCCGACCAAAAGCCTTCTTTTTCCTTGAAGCAATGGTGCATAATCGGTTAGGTCATATGACCATTCCCAACCTTTTTTACCACCAAGAACAAGTCTTTTACCATACGGAGTGACAAAACTTCCTAGACTAAATATTTCCATACTATCTTCTGTAGATAGGGTTAAAAGTGTATTCCATATATAATCCCATTCGCCACAAGGATATTTATCACCTTTTGTTGCTGAATCACATTTTAAAGTTTGTACCATTATGATTTTTGACCATGGACCTTTATGGTTGGGGAAATCAATATCTACTTTGTATTGCGCATTCCACCCTTCAGGACTTGGAGTGTCCCAGTTTATTGGATTTAGTATTAAGGTGTCTCCATTATTTAAAGTTTCACCAAAAAAAGATGATTTGAGGAGTATAAAAATTATTATTATTTTTAATTTCATGATCGTCTTTGAAAAAAAATCAAATTACTTTTGCCTATCATTTTACTATTAGAATTAAAGAAATGCTAACCGATACTCACTGTCATCTTTTTTATGATGAATTAAAAAATAATCTTAATGAAGTACTAGAAAGGGCAAACGAACTTGGAGTCAATCGTTTTATCTGTGTAGCTACTAATCTTAATGATGCAAGGGAATCTCTTCAATTGAGTAAAAAGTATCCTAATATTTTTGCTTCAGCTGGAATTCACCCTCATGATGCAAAAGATGCACCTTCAAATTTTACTAAAACAATTTATGAATTAATGAAACATGATAGTATGGTAGCAGTTGGTGAAATAGGGTTAGATTATTTTAGAACGATTTCAGAGTCACATATTCAAAAAATAATATTCCGAGAACAAATGAAAATCGCTAGGGAATTAGAAAAGCCTATTATTTTCCATAATCGAGATGCAGATATAGATGTCATATCAATTCTTAATGAATTTCCTAATGTTCGTGGCGTTGCACATTGCTTCTCAAGTAATATTGAAACAGCAATAAAGTTTATTGACTTAGGATATTATATATCATTTTCTGGAAATCTTACTTTTAAGAATAGTCATTTACCTGAAGTGGCTAAGGAATTACCATTAAAACGTGTTCTTGTCGAAACAGATTCTCCATATCTTAGTCCTGTTCCTTATAGAGGAAAGCCAAATGAACCTGGGCGAACTCGATTTGTTGCTGAAAAATTATCTGAAATTCATGGGGTATCATTAGAAAAGATTGCAGAAATTACTTCTTCAAATGCAACAGAACTTTTTGGATTATAGATTGTATCACTCAAAAAGAAATCATCCATTCAAAAAGAAATGGGGACAGAATTTTATTTCAGATAAAAACCTTTTGGAGAAATTAGCTAGAACAATTAATCCTATTCAAAAAGATAGAATTTTAGAAATTGGTCCAGGTGAAGGTGCTCTTACGGAGCTTATATATCCATCGGTAGATGATATGGTTGCAATAGAAATAGATCCTTTATTAATTAAAATACTAGAAAAAAATTCTATCTTGCATGGGATCCATCTTGTCCATGGAGATATCCTTTTGCAGGAGATAAAAAGTTTACCAATTAAAAACCCTATAAGAGTTATTGGTAATATTCCATATAATATTACCTCGCCAATACTATTTTGGTTGATAGAACAATTAGACTATTGGGAAGACGCACACATCATGATGCAAAAAGAAGTTGCAGATCGTCTTACTGCAGCAATTAATACCAAAGCTTATGGCAGGCTAACAGTTGTTGTTGGTGCTTATTTAAATGTCAGTCAATGTTTTACAATAAAACCAGACGTGTTTTATCCAAAACCAAAAGTAGAATCTGTAATTATTCGATTTACAAAAAAATGCCCACCTCTTATAGACGATCATAAATACCTAAAATTTAATATGATAGTGGCAGCAGCATTTTCCCAAAGAAGGAAAATGCTGCGTAATACTCTGAAGGGATGGGGTATCTGCGAAGAGATAAAAGACAGGATAGACTTCACACGTCGTCCAGAGACTTTGACAACTGAAGAATTCGTTTCAATGGTATAAAACCTTGTAATTCAATTTCTAAAAGAGTAATATCGCCAGCTTTTTTTTTAGTAACACAATCTAAGGAATAGCCACAAACTACACTCTGGAGGTGATTTAAGTGGTTGAAGTTCAGGTAAAAGAAAAAGAATCGTTTGAGAGAGCTCTGCGTCGATTTAAAAAAATGTGGGAAAGAGCTGGAGTTCTAAGAGAGATTAGAAACAGATCTTTCTATGAAAAGCCAAGCGATGCAAAGCGAGAAGCAAAAAAGAAGACAGTAAGGCGTATTAAGCGACTTGCCAGAATAGAAGCATTGCGTAATAATCCGCGTGCTAATCAACATCGACGTCGAAGAAGACGAAAATAATAATATCCCATTAGGGAGAATTAAAAAGCCCTGGAGTCATTAATTCAGGGCTTTTCTTTTTGGAAGATATTAATCTGCATACGAATTTTTATTGAAAAAAATAGGATGAATTCAAAAATATGTTAATCCGTAGTATTTCTGGAGTTAGAGGGCTAACAGATTCACATCTCACAGCAAAAACTTCAATAGTATATGCTAGGGCTATTCACTTGTTTTTCCCTGATGGTGTTATTATGTGTGGGAGAGATAGTAGACCCTCAGGAAATGTAATCCAGGAGGCTATGACTAATGAACTTGTTCGTTTAGGAAGAACTATTATCGATTGTGGAATTGTACCTACACCTACTGTTCAGTTCATGGTTCATAACACCGAAGCAGTTGGTGGTTTTGTAATTACCGCTAGCCATAATCCAATTCAGTGGAATGGTCTGAAATTTATAAGATCTGATAGTACTTTTTTTCATTCAAATGATTGCAAAAACTTATTTGAGTTAGTTGATTTTAATAAACCGTTAGATGATAGTCTGGAACCAGGATTAATTTGGCCTGAACAAAATGCCATTCAAAAGCATGTTATTTCCTGCGTTAGTATAAGTTGTATTGATTTAAATAGAATCCAAAAAAGAAGGTTTAAAGTAGTAATAGATGCTGTTAATGGGGCAGGATCAGAGGCTCTTCCAGTTCTTTTAGAATCACTTGGCTGTGATGTTATTAAACTGAATTGTGAACCAGATGGTAATTTTTGTCGAGGAACCGAACCTCTTCCTGAGCATTTAAAAGACCTCGGTAATATGGTAAAAGATTATAATGCAGATGCAGGTTTTGCGATTGATCCTGATGCAGATCGATTAGCAGTTGTCGATGAAAAAGGGCAGCCCTTGGGTGAGGAATATACTTTGGTTCTTGCGGTAGATGGTTATCTAAAAGAGACAAGAAAAAAGGAAAAATTTGTTGTTAATCTTTCTACTTCATTAGCGATAGAAAAACTTGCGATGAGATATAAAAGTATTGTCAAGCGCTCCGCAGTTGGAGAGATAAATGTTGTAAATATGATGAATGAGATTAATTCTAATCTTGGAGGAGAAGGTAATGGTGGTGTGATTCTTCGAGAATGTCATTTAGGAAGAGATTCGATGGTAGGTGCAACAATGGTATTAAATCGAATGTCATTATCAAATTCAACATTAAGTGAGATTCATGCAACTTTACCCATATTTAAAATTGTTAAGGATAAGATAAATATTGATGGCATAGATGTAGACAACGCTATTAGGAACATCAATTCATTATTTGAAGGCGCAAAAGTAGATAGGATAGATGGAATTAAATTTACATGGAACGATAAATGGGTTCACATTAGAAAATCTAATACGGAGCCGATTCTACGAATCTACGCTGAAGCTCCAAATCGTAACCAAGCAAAGGAACTTGTTGATAAAGTTAAGATGGCTATATGAAGACTATTGCAAATTTGATTGATTATACAAACCTTAGACAAGATGCAATTGATTCAGATATAATCTCATTATGCGAAGAGGCAAAGAAATTTGGATTTGTATCTGTTTGTGTAAATCCGGTTCATGTAAAACTAGCAGCTTCCATACTCAAAAATGATAAAACGAAGACGTGTTCTGTAATAGGGTTCCCGTTAGGCGCAAATTCTTTTGAAATGAAATTTGCTGAGACAAGATTTCTTGTTCATCAAGGGGTAGAAGAGGTTGATATGGTATTAAATATTGGAGCGCTGAAAGAAGGAAAGCATGATGTTATAAAACAGGAGATTAGTAAAGTTGTGGATGCTTCTGATGGTATTTGTGTTAAGGTAATTATTGAAGCTTGCTTGCTCAATGATGAAGAGAAAATAGTAGCATCTAAAATTGCGATTGATGCAGGCGCAGCTTTTATAAAAACATCGACTGGATTTTCATTTAATGGTGCTACAATTGAGGACGTTAGGCTTATTAGAAAAACTGTTGGAAATGAGGTTGGTGTAAAAGCAAGCGGAGGTATTAATACACTAAAAAAGGTTCAATCTATGATTGATGCTGGAGCAAATAGAATCGGAACAAGTAGTGGAGCTTCATTAATGATATGAGTGATGTGGTTTCTATAAAACGAGGATCTGAAATTGAATTAGATATAGAGTCGTTGGCTTATGGTGGAATGGGTCTTGCACGAATAGATAAGTTTGTTGTTTTTGTAAAGTATGCAATCCCAGGGCAAAAGGTCTTAGCAAGAATTTACAAAAAACGAAAAGGTTTTGCTGAAGCACAAGTTTTACAATTATTACATGAATCTCCCAATGCTGTTGATGTACGTTGTAAACATTATTGGATATGTAGTAAGCTCCAAAGTTTATCATATGAAGAACAATTAAAGGAGAAGGCAGATCAGGTTCAAGATGCATTTAATAGAATTGGTGGGTACAATAAATTTGAATTGGATAAAATACAAGAAGCGGATTCTACCTATCATTATCGTAATAAAATGGAATTCACTTTTTCTCCTAATCGTTGGGTGTTAGAATCGGAACCAGAGGGAGTAGATAAATCCTTTGCTCTAGGACTTCACATTCCCGGACGATTTGATAAAATTCTTGATGTCCATGAGTGTCACATTCAACCAGAGATTGGGAATAAAATTCTTTCAGTTGCAAGAGAAGTATGTTTAAATAATCTTGAGCTAAGACCCTATGACCCAAGATCACATGTGGGGTTTTTACGTTTTTTGATGTTGCGATATGGTATAAATACTAATGATTTAATGGTGAATATAGTTACGGCATATCATGATATAGATAAACTTGCCCTTCTTTCAGATAAGCTTCTAGAAGAATTCCCAGAGATTACATCATTGGTTAATAATGTTAACACACGGAAATCAGATGTTGCTTTTGGAGAGTATGAGACATTATTGTATGGTAATTCACATATTCAAGAAAAGATTGGTAATCTTACTTTTGAAATATCAGCAAACTCATTTTTTCAAACAAATACCCTACAAGGTGAAGTCCTATATAAAGAATTGGAAAATATAATTGGACTTAAAGGAGATGAAGTGCTTTACGACTTATATTGTGGTACGGGAACAATTGGCTTGTATTTATCTAGTAAAGTCAAAGAGGTATATGGGTTTGAGGTTATACGATCTGCCCTTGATGATGCGGAAAAGAATGCTGATAGAAATGAAATATCGAATGCATATTTTTTAAAGGCTAATCTTGATACGTATTTTAAATCAGGTCAACTCCCAAATAGAGTCCCCAAACCAGATGTTGTCATTGTAGATCCTCCTCGTGCAGGATTGCATCCAGATATGGTTCAATACTTACCAAAGTTAAAAGCGAAAAAAATTATCTATGTATCTTGCAATCCAACAACCCAAGCTAGAGATGCAAAAATATTACATGAAAAAGGATATAATATAAAAAGAGCTGTTATGGTGGACATGTTTCCACATACCCCACATATAGAAATGATAATTTTATTTTCGAAGTAGAGCTTTAGAAAAACGTGATTCGGGAATAACGTTATCAAAATTAATTTCATCTATAATCCATTCAGTCCCTTTGCTATTTCTTTTCAACTCATCCTTATAGTGGAATTTTGATGGAAACCAACGATCTTGTACTTTTCTGAAGCCACTTAAAGTTGATGTTTTAAGTAACTTCCCGCTCTTAGCATAAAGCTCTTCTTTGGTTGGTAGGAAATATTCTTTATCAACCCATAATTTACGTTTTGGATATGGAAGTCCGGTTACTTTTGCTTCCATTAAAATGATCCAATGATCTCTGTTATTTATTTTTTCTGATTGGCTGGATATACTTGCATTATAGATTTCTTGCATTGGGCGATCTTCCATCATATCGTTATATGACATATCTGAACCCATCACTGATTGTCGAAGCATATGACCAGATATTTGTATTACACGATCTGTCTGTGGGGAATATGTCCAAAGTTTATCATCTAATTTTAACATTTTTGTTCCAGCTTCTCTTGCTGGAGAAAGATATTCAGTAAACGCTTTATTTGTTCCTATAACCCAATGTTTTGATTCAATTGTTCTGCTAGATCGTCGACCATGAATAATCATTTTACTTGTTAAAACTCTACTCTTTGCATTTAAATTTTTATCTATCTTGTTTGTAATCTCATCAGCGGTAATTTCTCCAACTTGACCATTTAATAATGTGCAAAATATTATAAAAATAATTTTTTTTATCATGTTTCGAGTTCCTTAAATAATTGTGCCATTTCACGTTTATAAATAGCAAGCCCTGCTAACATAGTACCTAAAACAGTAGCGATTAATCCGGGAATAAATCCAATATAATATAGATCTGGGGTAATCTTCGCGTAGAAGATATTTGGCATTACCATGGATGTTGTTGACATTGCTGATACGACTTCTGAATAATCAATCCCATTCTCTTGAATATAGTATGTAAAAGATAGGCCAAGACAAGTACCAATCATTGTACCTATTAACCCGATGATAATTGCTTCAAGAATCATAGATCGATATACGTCTCCTTTTGATTCTCCCATTGCGAGGCGAAGGCCTATTTCTCCATATCGCCTAAGACCATTCATGAGCCCCATATTCCAAAGAACGACCATAACTATAATTAAAAATATTGCCCCAATAATCGTTAAAAATGCATCAACGAAGTCAACCATGTTACCCATTTGTTGGCTAGAGTCACGTAATGCCATCATAACAGGGCTGAAAATATCAGATGTATCAGAATAACTCTCATTATAGTTTGATCGGAGATCTACTGCTTGATCATCATTATAAAACAGTGAATGGGTGAAACCAAATATTTCTGATGCTGCATTTTCCATATCCAAAGCTTTTCTAGCACCTGAAATATCGACAAGCATCATTTGGCTATCTGCTTGCCCCTTTCGCAGATCAAATGTCCCAACTACAGTGAAGTTATATGTTGTGAATGCATTATGCATTGTTGTCCCGATATAGGTTGCTGTATCTCCAATGTTAATATTTAGTTTGTTTGCTAATTTTTTTCCTATTAATACTTCATCAGAAGTTTTTGGGAGTCGCCCTTTAACCAGATTTTTATCAAGTTCCCAGATTTCACTCATGCGTGAGTTATTATTTAGTAAATCGATCCCTAGGGCAAAAACTGGACCTTGATCTCTTGTTTCACCATTCTTATCAGGTATGTCTAACAGTCCACCAAACGTTATCCTAGGACTCCAAAAATAATCTGGATATTCTTTATTTAGATTAATAATGGTTTGATTGACATCCAATAGAGCAAGATCATTTGGAAGCATTTGACTTTCTTCTTTATAGGCACGTGTTACTACTTTTTCATGCCCTGAAATAATAACAGCAGTGTCTAGAAATACAGAATTCATTGTTCCTTTCATGAATCCGATTGCAAAAATAACAATAGTTACAGTGATTGTTATAATAATAACCGGGAATAAACTTCTAGAGCGATCCCGTAAAAGACCTTTAGCAAGAAAATATATCATGCGACAGTTTTTCCTCTCAAAGCATCTGTTGGTTTCATTTTAGAAATACGTCTCGATGGTAGATAACTGACAATGATAACAATAGAAAAAACCAGAATTGTTGTTGTGATGATAAGCCCAAAAGAGTATATCGGCATAAGTCGTTTGGCAATCATGAATCCCATTTCCGTATAATCCATAGGTAAAGGAATACCATTTTTTGCTGTCCACCAGAGTATAATCCCAAATGGGAAGACTGTTAATACTGAAGCTAAAACAGCATTGATACCACCTTCAATTGTAAAGAGCCCAACAATTTTTGACCGTGTCATTCCTAAGGCCATCAATGTGCCAATCTCTTTTCCACGTTTAAAAATTGATAAGACCTGCGCATTAAATATTCCCATGGCTGCTAGTGATAGTAGAATTGCAAACATGATTTGATTACCAGGTTTATCTGCTTCAATGGCTGCTTCAATATCTTTGATTAAATAATCAACATCTCTATGAATCCAGTCTCCGGGTTTTTGAATTGTTTCAAGACCCTTTTCATAGGAAACATAAGTTACTTCATCTTTCATTGCTAGCATTTCCTGGGCTTTTTGAATTGGAATCCATATGTGCCCCATGTCTAATTTAAAATTTTCGGTATCCATAATGTGAACTATAGTACCTTCATCAGCATCATATGTCCCATCAGAGTCAATCCAGCGAATTGTAAAAGTAT
>MDSV01038924.1_pt1 | contig 41479 bp, 40 predicted proteins | sample 810851 | NCBI WGS metagenome assembly MDSV01 (sample SAMN05326640, study PRJNA326480) | marine metagenome | isolation source: seawater | place: Atlantic Ocean: North East | collected 2012 | reverse complement strand
TGTCATTTTAAAAAAGACCCAGTTATGCCAGGTTGCTTAGGGTTAGATGCTATGTGGCAATTAGTTGGATTTTATTTGGGTTGGATTGGTGAACCAGGAAAAGGTAGAGCTTTGGGAGTAAATTCTGTAAAATTTACTGGTGAAGTATTAAAAAATATTAAAATGGCAACATATGAAATTAATATGAAAAGAATTTTAAAAAAAGAGGGGACTGCTGTAGGATTGGCAAACGGAATTTTAAGCGCTGATGGAAAAATAATTTACACAGCTGAAAATTTAAAAGTAGGATTATTTAAATCATGAAAAGAGTCGTTGTTACTGGAATAGGAATAGTTTCTTGTTTAGGAAATAATCAAGAGGAAGTATATAAATCACTTATTAACGCGAAATCAGGAATAACTTTTTCTGAAGAATATAAAGAGTATAATTTAAAAAGCCATGTTCATGGAAAGCCAAACATCAAGCTAGAAGATCATGTCGATCGAAAATTTATTAGGTTCATGGGACCTGGATCAGCTTATAATTATATTTCAATGAATGAAGCTGTTAAAGACTCAGGTTTGGAAGAAAAAGATGTAAGTAATGTTTCAACTGGAATGATTATGGGCTCAGGTGGTCCTTCTATAGAAAATGTGATTCTGGCTGCCGATAAAACTAGGGAGAAAAGTCCAAAAAGGATGGGGCCTTTTGTAGTACCAAGAACAATGTCAAGTACGGCTTCAGCAACCCTAGCTGTGCCATTCAAAATTAAAGGTGTTAACTATACTATTAGCTCTGCATGTGCAACTAGTGGACATTGTATTGGAAATGCTATGGAATTAATCCAACTTGGAAAACAAAAAATCATTTTTGCGGGAGGAAGTGATGAAGTTCATTTTGCAATGACGGCAATGTTTGATGCGATGACAGCTTTGTCTTCAAAATACAATAACACTCCAGAAAAAGCATCAAGACCATATGATAAAACTAGAGATGGTTTTGTTATCTCTGGTGGAGGTGGAGTTTTAGTTTTAGAGGAGTACGAGCATGCAAAATCTAGAGGTGCAAAGATTTATGCTGAACTAACAGGATATGGTGCTACGTCAGATGGTTACGATATGGTTGCTCCTTCAGGAGAAGGAGCCGTTAGATGCATGAAGATGGCTTTGAGCACAGCTAAAAATAAGATTGATTATATCAATACTCACGGGACATCAACACCTGTAGGAGATATAACTGAATTGAAAGCTGTAGGAGAGGTGTTCAGTGACTACAAGCCTAAAATTAGTTCAACTAAATCACTTGCCGGGCATTCTCTAGGTGCTACTTCAGTACATGAAGCTGTATACAGTTTAATCATGATGAAAAATAATTTTATAGCTGCTTCAGCTAATATTAATGACATAGATGAAGAGGCAAAAAAATATCCAATTGTTACAAAGGTTGAAAAAGATATTAATTTAAATTCTATAATGTCTAATAGTTTTGGTTTTGGTGGAACTAACGCTACTTTAGTATTTGAAAAGGTAAAATAATGAGCTTAATGAAAGGTAAAAAAGGTTTGATCATGGGTGTCGCCAACGAACGTTCAATCGCTTGGGGTATATCACAAAAACTATCAGAAGCTGGAGCTGAATTAGCTTTTACTTATTTAGGTGATGCTTTAAAGAAAAGAGTGGTACCTTTAGCAGAAAAATTAAATTCAAATGTTACATTTAGCTGTGATGTTGAAAAAAAAGAGGATATTGTCAAACTTTTTGATGATGTCAAATCTAAATGGGGTGAAATAGATTTTGTAGTTCATGCAGTAGCTTTCTCTGATAAATCAGAATTGTCTGGGGAGTATTTAAATACGACAAGGGAAAATTTTCTTAGAAGTATGCTTATATCATGTTTTTCATTTACAGAGGTGTCTAAAGAAGCTTCAAAGATAATGAAAGAAGGAGGGAGTTTGCTCACTCTTACATATGAGTCTACTAAAGCTATTCCTAATTATAATGTAATGGGAGTTTGTAAATCCGCTCTAGAGGCAAGTGTAAAATACTTAGCGAGAGATCTTGGATCAAGAAAAGTAAGAGTGAACGCTATCAGCGCAGGTCCAATTAAAACTTTGGCTGCTTCAGCTATTGGGGACGCAAAATTTTTATACAAGTGGAATGAAGATCATTCTTTCTTAAAAAGAAATGTTGATATACATGATGTTGGAAATTCTGCTTTATACTTACTGAGCAATTTGGCTTCAGGAGTGACTGGTGAAATTCATTATGTAGATGCTGGTTACAATAAAGTAGGGATGCCAGATCCAAAGAATATGTCTTAAGCAGAGACTTGTTTGATTGATAATTTTACTTTTCCTCTATCAAATCCAACAACTTTGACAGAAACCTCATCGCCTTCTTTTACAACATCACCAACTTTAGCTACTCTTTTGTCAGCTAATTCCGAAATATGTACTAGTCCGTCTTGTTTTCCCAAGAAATTTACGAAAGCACCGAATTCCATAATTTTTACTACTTTGCCTTTATAAATTTTCCCCATTTCAGGCTTTGCAATTAAATTTTTTATAAAATCAATAGCTTTATTTCTTGAAGCTTCATCTGGGGCGGCAACAGTAACCTCGCCTGTGTCTTTAACATCAACTTTGGCACCTGATGTCTCGACAATTTCTCTAATTGTGGCGCCACCTTTGCCTATTACTGTAGCTATATCTTTTTTATCAACTTTAATTGTTTCCATTTTTGGTGTGTGTTTTGAAAACTCTTTTCTTGAAGTTTTGATAGCTTTATTCATTTCAGTAAGAATATGTTCTCTTCCAATTTTAGCTTGATCTAAAGCCTTTTCCATAATTTCAAAAGTTATACCCGTTATTTTAATATCCATCTGAAGTGATGTAATACCATTTTTTGTTCCAGCTACCTTAAAGTCCATATCACCAAGGTGGTCTTCATCCCCTAAAATATCAGAAAGAACTGAAAAGGCATCGCCCTCTTTAATTAACCCCATCGCAATACCTGCTACCGGCTCCTTAATTGGAACTCCTGCGTCCATAAGTGATAATGAAGTTCCACAAACAGTTGCCATTGATGAAGATCCATTCGACTCCGTTATTTCTGATACAACTCTTAATGTATAAGGAAAATTTTCTTTTAATGGTAAAGATGAGTTAATCGCTCTCCACGCTAATTTACCGTGTCCAATCTCTCTTCTGCCAGTTCCTATTCTTCCACATTCTCCAACTGAGAAAGGAGGAAAATTATAGTGGAGCATGAAGTTTGATCTTTGCATGCCATCTAAGCTTTCTAGTCTTTGTTCATCATCTGCCATGCCAAGCGTAGTTACAACAAGTGCTTGAGTTTCTCCTCTTGTAAAAAGTGCAGAACCATGAGTTCTTGGTAAAACACCAACTTCACATTTAATCTGTCTTACGTCTGCTAAACCTCTTCCGTCTATTCTTTTCTTTTCTTTTAAAATTGCAGTTCTAACAATATCTTTTTCTAGAGATTTTAATTGTGAAAGGACTTGATTTTCTGTAATTGTCTCATCTTCTGCAAACATATCTTTACATTCGCTCTCAATTTCAGAAATTGCTGTAGATCTTTTCTTTTTGTCTATTTCTTTAAATGCACTTCTTAAACTTTTTTCAAATTTTCCAGCAATTTTCTTTTTAATTTCAGAATGATCAACTTCCTCTAATTCCCATTTAGGTTTACCAACTTTTTTTGCTAGTTTTTCGATCATTTCAATTATGGGTACAAATTTTTCATGTCCAAATTTTACTGCATCTAGCATTACTTTTTCAGATAAACCTGATGTCTCTGACTCAACCATTAGAACGGCATCCTTAGTTCCTGCTACTACCAAGTCTAATTCTGAATCTTTTAATTCCTCTATTGAAGGATTTAGTAAGAACTTCCCGTCTTTATATCCCACTCTACTTGCAGCAATTGGTCCAAGAAATGGCAAACCTGATATAGCTAAAGCTGCAGAAGAAGCAATAATCGATAAAATATCTGGTTGATTTTCGCTATCATAAGATAAAACAGTAGGAAGAACCTGTACTTCGTTCATGAAGCCAGATGGAAACAAAGGTCTTATCGGTCTATCAATTAATCTTGAAATTAAAGTTTCAGCTTCAGTTGGTCTTGCTTCCCTTTTAAAATATCCTCCTGGTATTTTTCCAGCTGCATAATATTTTTCTTGATAATTTACTGAAAGCGGAAAATAGTCTTGTCCTTCCGCAACTTTTTTAGCTCCAACTGCTGTAGCAATTACAATAGTTTCCCCTAGAGAAGCTATTATTGCCCCATCAGCTTGACGAGCAATTTTTCCAGTTTCCAAAGTTAACTTTCTACCGTTAACTTCTATTTCTTCCTTATTTATTTTAAACATTATTTCCTTAAGTTAAGTTGTTTAATAACTTTTTGGTAGGACTCAGTATTTTTCTTTTTGAGATAAGCAAGAAGTTTTTTTCGTTTATTTACTGATTTTGTCAAACCTAAAGTCGAGTGTTTATCTTTTTTATATTTTTTAAAATGAACTGATAATTTCGTTATCTTATCAGTCAACAAACCTATTTGTATTTCTGCGGAACCCACATCTTTTTCATGTAGTGCAAGAGTTTTAATTATATCTTTTTTTTTCTTTATCATTATCTCTATTTTTTTTTATAATTTTCTCAATCTTTTCAGCATATTCAAAAGAGTTATCTTCAACAAATGTGAGTTTAGGAAGAAACTTTATGTCTAGCCTTTTAGACAGCGCTTTTCTAACAAGATGAGAGTACTCAGTCAAGATTTTTACAGTTTCTTTTGTACCTATGCCACCTAGAGGAATAACGTAAACTCTTGCTGTTTTGAGATCAGGAGTCATCCTTACTTCGGTTACAGTGGTCAATTTAGAATTAAATGAGGGAATTTTGGCCTCATTTCTAATAAAAAGCTCTCCTAGATTTTGTTTAACTAATTCACCAACTCTTAATTGTCTTTGTGAATAAGGTCTGTTTGACTCTTGATTTACCATTATATTGTTCTTTGTATTTTTTCAGACAAATATGATTCAATTACATCTTTTTCTTTAAAATCAATAAAGTCTTTTATACTTACGCCGCATTCTAATCCAGTTCCAACCTCTTTAACCTGATTTTTTTCTCTAAAAATAGTTAATATTTCTCCATTATGAATTACTACGCCGTCTCTTATAATTCTTGCTTTAGATTTACTTTTAATTTCACCACTTAAAACTTTTGACCCAGCTATCTTTCCAGCACTTGAAACTTTAAATATTTTTTGGATTTCAGCTGTGCCCAAAATTGTTTCTTTTATTTCAGGTTCTAAAAGCCCCGACAGAGATTTTTCAACGTAATCAAGCGCCTCATAAATAATATTGAAATACTTTATTTCTATTTTTTGCTCCTCAGCTAACTTTTTTGCCTCCCTATTTGGTTTTACATTAAATCCAATCAAAATAGCGTTAGATGCTTTTGCCAAAGAAACATCAGTTTCGTTTATCATTCCTATGTCTGAAAGTATAATTTTTGCCTCTACTTCTTTGTGTTCAATTTTATTAATTGCCATTTTTAGTGCTTCATTCGAACCTTGAACATCTGATTTTATTACGATATTTAATTCATCTTTATTTTTAATATTATCAAATAAAGTGGTCTTATCTTTTGCAAGTAAATTATTTTTTGCAGAGTCACTTTTTTTGAACTCTGCCATTTTTTTCGCCTCTTCCTCATTTTTCGTCACCATGAATTCTGCCCCAGCATAAGCAGAGTCATTCATACCCAAAATTTCAACTGGGGTTGAGGGTAATGCCTCATTTACTGTTTTGCCCTCATGATTTATCATTGCTCTAATTTTACCCCAAGTATCTCCACATATAAAAAAGTCTCCTCTTTTAAGTTTTCCATTACTTATCAAGATTGTAGATACTGGACCTTTTCCTTTATCTATTTTTGACTCTATTACTACTCCTCTGGCTCTATCAGTGTATGATGCTTTTAAATCTAATATCTCAGACTGTAAAAGAATACTCTCTTTTAATTTATCTAGATTCAACTTTTTCAATGCAGACACTTCAACAAATAGTGTATCTCCACTAAGGTCTTCAGCAATTAATTCATATTGCATCATCTCATTTTTAATTTTACTTATATTTTTTTCAGGAAGATCACACTTATTTATTGCTACAATTATTGGCACATTAGCAGCTTTAGCATGTTTTATTGCTTCAACTGTTTGAGGTTTAATTCCATCATCAGCGGCTACTACAAGTACAACTATATCTGTTATTTTTGATCCTCTAGCTCTCATCTCAGTAAAGGCTGCGTGTCCAGGTGTATCAATAAAAGTAATTAGTTTATTATTTATTGTTTCCACTTGATAAGCTCCGATATGTTGCGTTATACCACCATGCTCGCCTGATACCACATTTGTGTTTCTTAAAGAGTCTAATAAAGAAGTTTTACCATGATCAACATGACCCATTATAGTTACAACAGGAGGTCTTGACTTAACTTCACCCTCGATTTTTTCTTTTAGTTTTACTCCCTCAAACGTCGGTTGCTTTTCCAGTATTGGGACATGTCCAAACTCTTTAACAATATATTCTGCAGTATCTTTATCAATATTGTGATTAATTGTAGCCACCACTTTCATATTAAACAAAAATTTTATTATTTCGTTGGATTTTTCAGCCATTCTATTTGATAGCTCTTGGATAGTGATCTGTTCAGGAATTTTGACTTCTTTAATTACTTTTTTAAATTCTTTCTTTTCTTCTCCGTCTGGCTTATTTTTTTTCTCTTTTAATCTGGCTCTTCTTACAGAGGCTAAACTCCTTTGTTTAATGTCTATTTCCTCAACGTTTAAAGCTCTTGAAACTGTTAATTTAAAATCTCTTTTGTCTACTGGACTTTTTAATTTAAGTTTACTTTTTCCAACTGGTTTACTGTCTTTTTTTATAAAATCTTTTGTTGCTTGCTGCTCAATAAATTTTCTTTCAAAATTCTTCCTTTTTGTTTCCTGATTAATGTTTATATTTGGAGCTGAGCCGTATTTACTAAAATTTTTATTGCCTCTAAATGGTTTTTTTTTCTCTACTGAGAATGATTTTTTACCTGATGTTTTAAGAGAACTTGTATCAATTTTCTTTTTTAAGTTTGAAGAAATTGTGAGTGTTTTTTTTTTATCTTTAACCATAACATTATTTGTATACTATCTCTCTGGCTGCCATAATCAGATCATCTGCTTCTTTTCTAGATAAAGAGAATTCCTCTAAGTAACCTTCTATTCTTATTTTCTTTCCTTTAATTTCATCAAATCCTCCGATCAGTTCATCTGAGGACAAATCAGCAAAATCACTTAATTTTTTTATATTTTTCTGACCAAGAATTACTAACATTCCTTGGGTCATGCCTTTAAGATTTATTAAGTTATCATCCACACCCAATTCTTTTAACTTAGCTGCAACCGCTTCTTTCTCTTTGATTAAAGTTTCTTTAGATCTTTTAATCAACTCTGAGGCTGTTTCCTCGTCAATTGCATCTATTTTTGATATGTCTTCAGATTTTGATTGAGCAATTTCGTCAACTGAAGTGAATCCTTCTGATACTAAAAGTTGCCCTAATGTTTCATCTACTTCTAAATTTTTAATAAGTGCTTCTGTTCTCTCTTTAAATTCATTTTGTCTTCTTTCTGAGTCTTCTTTGTCAGTTAAAATATCTATTTCATAATTTGTGAGTTTTGAAGCTAAACGTACATTTTGCCCCCTCCTTCCAATCGCTTTACTAAGATTTTCCTCAGTTAAGATAATATCTATTCTTTTATTATCTTGATCAATTAGTACTTTTTGAATTTCAGCAGGTGACAATGACTCCGAGATTAGAGTAGGTAAATCTTCTGTCCATTTTATTATATCAATTTTTTCACCATGTAATTCATTTACTATAGTTTGGACTCTACTCCCTCTCATTCCTACGCATGCACCAACTGGATCTATTGATGAGTCTTGAGAATATACGCAAATTTTTGCTCTACTACCGGGGTCTCTTGCAACTGATTTAATTTCAATTGTTCCTTCATATATTTCTGGAACTTCTTGAAAAAATAATTTGGCTAAGAATTGAGGGTGAGCTCTTGATAGGAAAATTTGATGTCCTTTCAATTCTTTCTTTACTTCATAACAATATGCTTTTACTCGGTCACCTGTTTTAAGTATCTCTCTAGGAATTAGTTCGTCTTTCTTGATTACTCCCTCTGCTTTACCTAAATCAATTATCACATTACCGTATTCAAGTCTTTTAATGATTCCGCTTAAAATTTGGCCCTGTTTATCTATAAAATCTTCGTATTGTCGATTTTTTTCTGCTTCTCTTACTCGACTACTTATCACTTGTTTAGCGCTTTGTGCAGCTATACGTCCAAAATCTATCTGTGGTAACTCCTCAAATACTTTTTCTCCAACTTTAAGATTTTCATTTTTCGGATTAATTTTCCTTGCTGCGTCTAAAGTTATTTCTCTAGAAGAGTCTTCAACTATATCTACAATGTCTAAAACTTTTTGTATTTTGATCTCTCCGCTTTCTCTATCTATTATAACCTCAATGTTGTTGTCATTGCCAAATTTTGTAAGGGCAGCTTTTTGTATAGCGCTTTCCATAGAACCAATAACTAGTTCTTTATCTATAGATTTCTCGTTTGCTACCGCTTCAACAATTCTTAATAGTTCTAGTTTATCTAAACCTCTATTTAACATTTTAATGCTCCTAAAAAAAAATGGGCTAGTGCCCATTTAGAAATTTTAACAATTTAAGATATATTTAGAAGAAAATTAGGGTTTTTTCAAGATCACAGTTTAAATAAATCTACTTTATCTGTTTTTTCCCAAGAAAATTCACCTTTATTTGTTGGTTTCCGTCCAAAGTGTCCGTAAGCGGAAGTAATTTCGTATATAGGATTGTTTAATTTTAACATCTCTCTAATACCACTAGGTGTTAAATCAAAACTTTCATTAATAATTTTTTTAACTTTTTCTACTTTAGACTCATCCCCATCGGCTAGCTTTATAAATATTGATAGCGGTTTTGAAACACCTATTGCGTATGCTAACTGAATTAAACATTTTTCTGATACACCTGCAGAGACTATATTTTTTGCTAAATATCTTGAGGCATATGCAGCAGACCTGTCTACTTTTGTTGGATCTTTTCCTGAAAACGCACCACCACCATGTGGTGCGGCACCTCCATAGGTGTCTACAATTATTTTTCGTCCTGTTAAACCTGTATCGCCGTCTGGGCCACCTATTATAAATTGTCCTGTAGGATTTATATAAACTTCTTTTTGATCTAACCCTGTCAAATAATCATCCGGAATAGATTTTTTTATGTAAGGAATTACTAATTCTCTTACTTTTTCTTGATTTAGCTTTTCGGAATGTTGAGTTGATATAACAACTGAGGTTACTTTTATTGGCTTTCCTTGATCATATAACATAGTAACTTGACTTTTAGAGTCAGGCTCAATTCCTTTTAAAGAACCATTTTTTCTATCTTCTGCCATCAATCTTAAAATCTTGTGAGAAAAGTGAATGGGTGCAGGCATTAAATCTTCAGTTTCTTTACAGGCATATCCAAACATAATTCCTTGATCACCAGCTCCCTCATCTTTATTATCTTTTGAATCTACTCCCATGGCAATATCTGAAGATTGCTCATGTAAATGAGTTTCAATGTTAGCAGTTTTCCAACTAAATCCTTTTTGATCGTAACCAATGTCTTTGATACAGTTTCTAACTTTTTCTATCAATTCCTCTTTATTAAATTTTGGGCCACGTGTTTCTCCAGCCAATACAACTTTATTTGTAGTAGTAAGCGTTTCGCAAGCAACTCTAGAAACTGGATCCTTAGACAAATATGAGTCTACTACCATGTCAGAAATTCTGTCACAAACTTTGTCTGGATGACCTTCAGAAACTGACTCACTAGTAAATAGGTAAGTATTATTTTTCATTATTTTTTTTGTAAAAATAAAAGATAAAAATATATGTAAATAAAAGAATAAAAAATATCAAATCATTTTTATTTTTATTTTTATTTTTGATTAATGGCACTTCTAGCTGAATATAACCCGTCTCATTTGGATAAAGTTTCTTTAATACCTCACCTTTATTATTGATAATGGCACTAATACCTTTATTGGCTGACCTTACCAAAAAAGTATCTCGCTCTACAGACCTAAATATAGCTTTAGCGAAATGTTGGTGTGGTCCAATAGAGCTACCAAACCATCCATCCTCTGAAATATTCACAATTAAATTTGTACTTTCTTCAGACAATCTTATTAAATTTGTGAAAATAATTTCATAACAAATTAGTGGAAAAATACTTAATTCATTAATTACTAAATTGTTTTGTCTACTCCCTTTTAAAAAAGAGCCATGTCCTTCTGTTATTTTTTTAAGTCCTAATTTAGTTAATAGTTTCTCAAAAGGAAGAAATTCACCAAATGGAACTAGTTTTTGTTTTTTATACTCACGTATTATTTCCATTTTATTGTTTACAATTACAAGACTGTTATAAGTTCCTTTTTTTTTTGGATCTAATCTATTAATGCCGAATAAAATAAAGTGTGTCTCGTCAAAATGTTTTATAAATATCTTTTTTAAATTGATAATCTCATAGTAGCTATAACCACTAAACACTCCTTCTGGCCAAACAAATAAAGTTTTTTGATTTTTTATAGGTTCACTATATCTGATCAATAAATTTAACCTTTTTTTGATCTCTTCAGCTTCGAGGTTGTACTCTAACTCAAAATTTGGAGAAATAACTTTCACATTAAATTTTTGATCTACAAGTTCTAGTTTTTTTTTATTAGAATTGATAGAATGATTTCCATATATATAAAGCATTAAAATAGCAAAAATAATTAAAAATAGATTTAAAATTTTTTTTAATAGATTGATTTTGAAAAATAAGACTACTGGAAAGGTAAAAATCGAAATTGAAATTAAATTAAATGCAAAGAGTCCAATTATGTTCAGTATTTGGATAATTTCTAGACTCCAAGAATAAGTATAAGCCCATAGATTCCATGGAAAGCCGGTCAAAATTTTATCCCTAATATAATCAGAAAAAGCAAGGGCTCCAGAGAATAGAAGTATTGAACCTAAGTTCATTCTTAAAAATGGGCCAACTAATAATATGGTAAAAGAGAAAAACAAACTTAAAAATAATGGAATTAAAATTAATCCAAAAGGAATTAAGATTTTAAAGGACTCATCAAAGGTTAAAGAGTTAACTATCCAGTGTAACCCAATCAAATAAAAACCAAACCCAAAAGCAGAGCCAAAAATAAATAGATTTTTTTTATAAGGTTTTTTTCTATAAATACTTTTAGACTTCTTATTAATATAAATAATTAAATAAAAGATTAATGGAAATATAAAAAAATTTATAAAGGAAAAGTTAAATGGTTGAAAAGAGAGAACAGATAAACCACCTAGTAAAAAAGGCAATAGGTAAAGAGTTATAAATCGATTATTAAGATGATTTTCAATCATTTAATTAAGAAATGAAATAAATTTTTTTTCAACATTTTCCATATTATGAAAATCTTTTTCTTTTTTATGATCATATCCAAAGAGGTGTGTAAAGCCATGTATCCAAAGTTTAGTTAATTCTAATTTAAATTCTTTTTTATTTTTTTTATTTTTTACTTTATGAAAATTTATAATTATATCCCCTAAGTAAATTTCTTTTTCTTTTCGAAGCTGAAAGTTTAACTCCTTTTTGTTGTGAAAAGGAAATGATAAAACATCGGTGCTTTTATTTTTTTTCCTAAATTTTTTGTTTAGTCTTTTTATTTCATTATTTCCAGAAAGTAATATGGTGAAAAAAATAATATTTTTTTTGTATCTTTTAAATTTTTTGTTAATTTTTTTTGATTGACTTTGGATAAGTTTATTTGGATTGAATATGCATCTTTCCCATGCTTTGTAATTATAAATAATATTAATTTTTATCATCAGTGCTTTTCTTTAGATAAGCCCTAATAATTTTTGAAACTAATGGATGTCTTACAACATCGTTATGGTCAAACTCTATAATTTCAATCTCTTTCAAATATTTTAATATATTTTTTGATTTGACGAGTCCTGATTGAGATTTATTAATTAAATCAATTTGAGATGGGTCTCCATTCACTACAAGTTTTGAGTTTTCTCCAATTCTGGTTAAGAACATCTTGATTTGAGTTTCAGTTGCATTTTGAGCCTCATCTAAAATTGCAAAACAATTTTTCAATGTTCTTCCTCTCATAAAAGCTAAAGGGGCAATTTCGATTTCTCCAGTCTCAATTTTCTTACTAATCTTGTCTGCACCAAAAAGTTCGTAAAGCGCGTCATATAGAGGTCGTAAATACGGGTCAACTTTTTCCTTCATATCTCCAGGTAAAAATCCTAATTTTTCACCTGCCTCAACTGCTGGTCTTGATAATATTACTCTCTCTATTTTTTTTTCCATAAGCATAGTTACTGCAACAGAGACTGCTAAGAAGCTTTTTCCTGTTCCGGCTGGACCTAAAGACAAAATTATATCTTTCTCTTTTAAAGCCTTAATATAATCAGATTGTTTTTCAGATCTTGCTATTACCGATTTTCTTGGAGTTTTAATTAATTGTTTAAAAGATTTTACGTTAGACTCATTTAATTCTATATTTTTTTTCACTGAAAGTAGTATATCTTCTTTTTCTATTATTTTTGTTAAGAAATATTTATTAATTAAAAATTTTATTGCTTCACAAAATAGATTAATATTTTCTCTTTTTCCCTTACAAGTAATAGAATTGCCCCTGAAAAAAACCTCAGTAGTTGTCATTTTTGCTAGATCTTTTAGATTTTGATCAAATTGACCTACAATAGACATCAGCATCTCATTATCTGTAATCTGGATATTTATAGTCTTATCGTCAATTTTTTTTAGAATTAAATTTTGATCTAATTTACTTATCTCCGACATAATTAAGCTGCAAACTCTTTTCTGTTTGATTTATCGCATATTTCACCAAACAAAGTGTTATGATTTCCATCAATGATTATAACTTCTTTTATTTTTCCTTTTAAATTTTCATTAGCCTTTACAATTACCGAATTTGAAAACTCATCCCTTCCAAAAAACTCATTTTTATTCCCGACTCTATTTTCAAAAAGAACAAAAGATTTTTTATTAAGAAGATTTTTCCTATATCCTATTTTAATTTCCTCTGCAATTTTTTGAAATTTAATAAGTCTTCTTTTTAAGACAATCTCACTCTCTTTTTCTTTTTTTGCTGCTGGTGTGCCTGGTCTAGAACTATAGATAAAAGAATATGTATGTATAAAATTCACTTTTTTTAATAAGTTAATTGTTTCATTAAAATCATTTTCAGTTTCACCTGGATAACCAATTATAAAATCACTAGAAAATTTAAGAAGTGGATTAATTTTTTTTAGTTTCTCAATTAATCTATAATAATCTTCAACGGTATGTTTTCGATTCATGTCTTTTAAAACTTTATTTGAACCACTTTGAACTGGGAGATGAATAAAAGGCATAAGTTTACTTGAATACTTGTAAACCTCTATGAGATCGTCTGTAAAATCTATTGGATGTGATGTTGTATATCTGATTCTCTTTAAATTTTTAATTTTTGAAATTTCATAGATTAAGTTAGATAATTTTTGTCCACTAAAATTATACGCGTTGACATTTTGGCCTAGTAAAGTGATTTCTCTAGCTCCATTTTCAACTAAGTTTATACTTTCTTTGATTATCTCTTTTAGAGATCTGGAATACTCTGAACCTCTAGTGTAAGGGACTACGCAAAACTTGCAAAATTTATCACACCCCTCTTGAATTGTAATAAACGACGAAATATCGCTACTTGAATTTTTAATAAGATTTAAAGTATCAAATTTATCAATAACATTGAACTCAGTTGAATTAACTTTTTTGGATATTTTTTTTTCTAACCTTAATATAGTGTCATTAAATTGATCATAAGACTGTGGGCCAACAACTGCGTCAATGTATTTTTCTTTTTTAAGTAAAATATCTCCCTCGGCTTGAGCAACACATCCAGTAACAATGACAATAGGTTTTTTTTTATTCCTAAATTTTTTTTTTACCCTTCCGACATCATGATAAACTTTTTCAGTTGCTTTTTCTCTAATATGGCAAGTGTTTAAAATATAACAATCAGCATCAATAAGATTTTCCGTTCTTATATAATTTATTTTTCTTGCTAGATCATAAATACGATTACTATCATATTCATTCATCTGACACCCAAAAGTTTTTATAAAAATTTTTTTTTCCAAGTTATTTTTTTATTTTAGATCCGTACAATTCTAACTTATGATCGACTAAATTATATCCTAATTTTTTTGCTATTTTTTTTTGTAGTTCTTCTATATCCTTATCAACGAACTCAACGATTTCTCCACTATTTATATCAATAAGGTGATTGTGATCATCATTAATTTCATAACGAGCTTTGCCAGCCTTAAAGTCATGTTTTACAAGTATGCCTGCTTCCTCGAAAAGTTTAACAGTTCTATAGACCGTAGCAATGCTAATTTTATCGTCTAAAGCTGACACTCTTTTGTGGAGTTCATCAACATCAGGGTGATCTTTTGATCCGTACACCTCTTTTGACTCTGATAATATCTTAGCTATAACTTTTCTTTGATCAGTGAGCCGTACACCTTTTTGTTTACATTTTTCTTCTATTATACTCATAACTTAATTTAACTTAAATAGATGGGCTTAATCAATTTTTTTTCTATCAATTTTTTTTCAATCAATTTTTCAATATTTTCTTGATCAAATACCTGTAAATCAGAGTTATTATATCCATAAATCTGAATATTCGTTGAAATTTCAAGTCCTTTTGCTATTGCTAAGGATGTTCTTATTCCTGAAAAGCTTCCTGGTCCCTGATTTACAATTACGCTAAAACTTTTATCTAATTTCACTCTATGTATTTTAAGAAAGTTCAGTATTTCTGAAACTAATTTTTCATTTTTTTTTTTCGAGTCATCAAAATTGTGTATAAAAAATTCTTTATTTATTCTTAAAGCTAATCTATCATCATTACCAATGTATTTGATTATTAAAAAATTATTGATCATTTTTTTCTTCGTTATAGTTTTAAGACCTCATCATTCACCGTTATTAGCTCAAAATCAAATTTTATTTGATGATTATGGTCTAATTTCAATAATGTACCATAGATTTAATGAAAGCAAATATCCATCTACAAACATTCAATTAGATGTATTTAAAAAACAGTTACAAATTATAGAAAAAGAAGGAATTAAGTTTATTCATCCAAAAAATTTTGCAGAAAGTCTTTCAAACAAAAAAAGTCAAAGAAAAATTCTATTCACAGTCGATGATGGTTTGATGTCGTTCTATCAGAATGCCTGGCCGATTTTGAAAGAAAAAAAAATCCCATTTATATTGTTTGTTAATACAAGAGAGGTTGGAGCTTTTAATTATATGAATTGGAATCAAATTCGAGAGCTTTATAATTCTGAATTTGTTGAAATTGGAAATCATAGCCATTCTCATGAGTATCTAGTTGAAGAAAGTTATGAAACAATCAAAAATGATATTTTAACATCGATTAGAATATTTGAAAAAGAACTGGGTAAAAATTCTGATTTTTTTTCCTATCCATTTGGTGAATATAGTCTTGAATTTAAAAAAATTATTAAAGATCTTGGATTTAAATATGCTTTCGGTCAACACTCGGGAGTAATAGATGAAACTAAAAATTTGTGGGAACTTCCAAGATTTCCTATCAACGAAAAGTATGGCGAAATTGAAAGATTCAAAACTTTAATGCAAACACTGCCGTTGAAATATAAAAACATAACGCCAGAAGATAGATACCTATTACAGTCTAATAATCCACCAAATGTCAGAATACAGTTTAATGAAAATATTAAAAACCTGAGTCAAATTAATTGTTTTTCAAATGAGGGTAATAAATGGCGAAATTCAAATATTGAATTTACTGGACAATATGTTTTGGAAATTAAAATTGCTGAAAAATTTGTTGGAGAAAGAGGTAGAATTAATTGTTCTTTAAAAGAAAAAAATGGTTTTTGGAGATGGTTAGGAATTCAATATGTGGTAAGCGAAAAGTAGCTATGAATTAAGTTCAACTTGCTTCACTGAATTAACTAATCTTACGGGCTCAAAATCCGATAGTCTATTTTGAGTAATGATTTGATTCAAAATTTTTGTATACTCTGATCCAGTTTGTGCATAATTTTTGAGTGTAGCAGTCAGCGCAAGCCCAGTTATATTTTTATTTTTATCTCTAAGCTGTTTTCTCTTTTCTCTAAATTTCAAGTAACTTTTGTGAGTGTTTAAGTTATTTTTATAAGCTTTAACCGAAGCTCTTAAGATAGGAAATTTCAAAATTTTATGATTTTTATTACTATCTCTTTTTAGCGGTGCAATACCCTGGCCGTCCCAAGTCCACTGTCCGAATATTGCATTTCCCTCTAATGCAAATCTCGAGGTACCCCAGCCACTTTCTTTGGCTGCTTGGGCCAGTGCAATTGAAACTGGTATCATGTCCATTCTAAACATTAATTCTTCTAAATTTCCTTTTTTTACCTTATACTCTAGCAGTTTTTGCCTTAACCATTGTTTTTCTAAATCGGAGGTAAATTTTTTCACGGAAAGATTTTTTAATTTTTCTCTATCATCAAGTATCTTCTCATTTTCGGCTACTATTAGAGGAAGAACAATTTTGATGAAAGTTTCTTTTTTAAGTTGAACGCTTTGGAGATTATCTAAGTCTCTTGGAAATTGAGTAAAATATATAGGTTTTACTAATTTTTCATTTCTGACTTTTCTTAAGTCATAATCTACATCTTCAAAAAGTTGAATGACTGTTTCTGTTTTTAAGTTTAAATCAGGTAAAATAATCTCAGCTACATTATTTCTTTTTACTTTTAACTCAGGTTTTTTAGCTTCTTTTTTAACTTCAGACTTTTTAATCTCCTTCTTTTCTTTAACTACAGGTTTTTTTGTTTCTTTTATTTTCGCTTCAGGTTTTTTTATTTCTTTTTTTGGTTTGTCATCTACTTTTTTTGTTACTATTTTATTTTTAATGACGTCATAGTTTTTATAAGTATTAAATCCCGCAATAATCACAGTTGTAGTAGCAGCGATAACAAAAAAACCAATAATAACGTTTCTTGCACTTTTCTGATCAATTTGTTGATTGTAAATTGAATTAAATGCGTCTGTAAAAACGTTTCCAAAGAATTTTGCAACAGTTGATCCTAGTTTAGGCAAAACATTCAAAAAGTTTATGCCCGCATTACCAACGCCTTTCCATAAATTACTTAACCCATGATTAAGTTTTCTGGAAGTATCATATTTATAATTTTCAATTCTTCTAAAAAATCTATTTTTATCTCTGATTTTTTCTTCTTTATAGTCAGATATATTCGATTTAAATTTTGCAATCGGTTTTGTAAAATTTTCTTTAAAAAAATTTGTTTTAAATTCTTTGGGAATTGTTATCTTATTTTTTTTTAATATTAGTTCAATTTGTCCTGTGGTAAGATTTTTTCTTCGCTTGGTATATTCTTGAATTTCTTTTACGCTGTAAATATAAGCTAATTCTAATAACTGATCCCTATAACTTGATTTTTTTTTCATAAACTAATTAGCCTCAACTGAATTAACTTCTTTTACATAATGTTTTAAAAGATTTTGAACTCCTTGTTTCAAAGTCATTAGAGAACTAGGACATCCTGAACAACTTCCTTGTAATTCTACCTTAACCACACCATTATCAAAGGATTTAAACTTTATATCTCCTCCATCTCTGGCTACAGCAGGTCTGATCTTAGTATTTAAAACATCTATTATTTTTTTTACCGTTTCATCTTTCTCTTCGATTGAATTTTTAGATAATTTTTCCTCTTTTAAAATAGGTTCATTATTATTCTCAAAGTAATGATTCAAATGTGAAATAACCATAGGTTTCAAATCATTCCAGGAAACGTCATCAGTTTTTTTTACAGATAAAAAATTCTTAGACAGCAAAACAAGCTCTACACCTTTAAATTCTAAAAGCTCTTTTATAAAAGAATTTTTTAATCCTTTAGATTTATCTTTCTGAAATTCTTCAGTGCCTATCGCAGAAATAACATTTTCAGAGAGAAATTTTAGAGAATTAGGGTTTGGGGTTGTTTCTGTTTGTATCATGGGAAATTTATATTATATCAACCCCACTTTTTCACGTATATTTTTAAGGTTTTCCTCAGCAATTATATTGGCTTTTTCACTGCCTTTTTTCAAAACTGCCATTAAGTACGACTTATCTTGAAGTAATTTTTTTATTTCTTCTCCTACAGGAGATAGCTCGCTCACAAGCACATCTGCTAACTTACTCTTCAAAAAAGAGTATTCTTTTCCAGCCATTTCTTTTAAAGCTTTTTCAAAATCGATATTAGAAATCTCAGCGTATATGGTTAATAAATTTAGAGCCTCTGGTTTTTTTTCTAAACTTTTCATGTTATCAGGAATTGACTCTGAGTCCGATTTTGCTTTTTTAATCTTTTTAACTATTTCATCTGCGCTATCTTTTAAATTAATTCTTGAATAATCTGATTCTTCTGATTTGCTCATTTTTTTGGTACCATCTCTTAAGCTCATAACTCTTGAAACATTTTTTGGTATCAAAGGCTCAGGTAAAGGAAAAAAATCAGTACAATTAAAATCATTATTAAATTTTTGCGCAATGTCTCTAGAAAGCTCTAAATGTTGTTTCTGATCTGCTCCTACCGGAACATGAGTTGCTTTATATAATAAAATATCTGCAGCCATTAAATTTGGATAAATATAAAGCCCAACACTGGCTTGTTCTTTGTCTCCTCCTGCTTTATCTTTAAATTGTGTCATCCTGTTAAGCCATCCGATTCTTGAGATGCAATTTAGGATCCAAGCTAATTCTGCGTGGCCAGAAACAGAAGATTGGTTAAATATAATGCTTTTACTTGGATCTAAACCAGTAGCTAAAAAACTTGCTACAGTTTCTAGAACATTTTTTCGTAATTCAATTGGTTTTTGAAAAACTGTAATAGCATGTAAATCGACGATACAATAGATACAATCCATTTCTTTTTGAAGAGAAACAAAATTCTTTAAAGCTCCTAAATAGTTTCCTAAATGTAAATTTCCAGTTGGTTGAACTCCAGAAAAAACTAATTTTTTTTTAATCATTTAATTTATTTTATAATTTTTAATTTTTAATAAACCTACCAAATAACAGATTAACAAATAAATAAATCCGACGAAACCTATAATAGATAATAAATAAATAGATTTATACATATAATTATAATCTAGATAACTGGCATAATATTTTAATAACATTACCAATATAACAGACATAATTATTGAAGAGATTATAATTTTAGTAGCGCTGTAAAACAGTTTTTTTTGTAAAAGAAGAAAATTATTTTTTTTTAAAAAGTATAAGTAGATTATAACACCTGCCCAAGTCGATATAGATGTTGCTATTGGAATAATTAGAAAGCCTATTGTGCTAAAAAAAATTAAACTAATACTTACATTTAAAATAACTATAACAGATGAAATATAAAATGGAGTTTTTGTATTATCCCTAGCAAAGAAAAAATTCGATAAAATTTTCACTAATGCGAACGCAACTATTCCAAAAGCAAAAAATTTAAGAGCGTCTGATGTCATTTTGACATCCTGTGGTAAGAAAGCTCCATAACCGAATAATCCACTCACTATTTCATATGATGCAAATATTAACCCAAGACTTGCAGGTATAGACAGTAATAAACATAACTCTATAGATTTATTTTGTATGCTTGAAGCTTTTGATAAGTTTCTAGTTTTTAAATATTTTGATAAAACTGGCAACGAAACTGTTCCAACAGCAATACCAGCAATTGCTAAATTAATCTGATAAACTCTATCAGCATAATACAAATATGAGACTGCTCCAGTTTGAAAGGATGCAATTATTGTACCAACTAATATATTTATTTGTGTTACTCCTGAAGATAGAATGCTTGGAAATAATTTTTTAAAGAAAAATTTTACTCTTTTGTTAAATGTAAACTTGAATAATATTTTTGGCTTATAAAATTTTAAAGTAACAAATATTAAAAAAACTAGTTGAACAACCCCTGCTAATGTTACTCCATAAGATAATTGTTTGGCTATATTAAAATTTTGTAAATAAGAGATAAGAATACTTGCTATTAAGACTATGTTCAAAATTATAGGAGCAGCTGAAGCAGCAGCAAATTTATTATTTGTGTTTAATATTCCAGAAAAAAAAGAAGATAAACTTACAAATAATAAAAAAGGGAAAGTAATTCTAGTAAGTTCTATAGCAAGATTAAATTTTATGTCGTCAGATATGAAACCAGGAGCAATTAAATAAACAAGATAAGGAGTAAAAATTTCTGCTAGAGTGACTATAAAAATTAAAGTAAGTAACAATATACTCAAAACATCGTCTGCGAAAATTTTACCTTTTTTTTTACTTTCTAATTTTGCTGAGGTATAACTTGGAATAAAAGCTGCATTAAATGTCCCTTCAGCAAAAAGGCGCCTAAAAGTGTTAGGTAATCTAAAAGCAACAAAAAAAGCATCAGCGAAAATTGTTGCCCCTAAAAAAATAGCTATTAAAATATCTCTTAAGTATCCCAAAATCCTGCTGATTAGGGTAAAAAAACTAAATATTGAAGCTGCAGAAAGTAAGTTCATATGAAATCTAAATTAGGCCATAAATTTATAGTGAATTAATTTTCTTTATATTACATACTCATAGAAATAAATGCCAAAGAAAACAGAAATTGATCATTATTCAGACAAAGAAGCACTTGATTTTCATATAAAGGGAAAGTCAGGCAAAATTGAGATCAATTCTAGTAAACCCTTAACTACAAAAAGAGATCTTTCTCTTGCATATTCCCCAGGTGTTGCAGCGCCTGTTAAAGAAATAGCGAAGAATCCTGACTTAGCATATGACTACACAAGTAAAGGCAATTTAGTTGCAGTTATTAGTAATGGCTCTGCAATTTTAGGTTTGGGTAATTTGGGAGCGCTTGCATCCAAGCCTGTGATGGAAGGAAAATCTGTTTTATTTAAAAGATTTGCAGACATAGACTCGATTGATATTGAGATTGATAATAATAATCCTGAATCAATTATCGAAACTATTAAAAATATCGGTGGAACCTTTGGTGGCATAAATCTCGAGGACATAGCTGCTCCTGATTGTTTTATAATTGAGCGAAAATTAAAAGATCTTTTAGATATTCCGATATTTCATGATGACCAACATGGAACTGCTATTATAACCACTGCTGCATTAATAAATGCTTTAGATATATCAAAAAAGAAAATTGAAAAAGTAAAAGTCGTTGTAAACGGTGCGGGTGCGTCTGCGCAAGCTTGTGCAAATCTATTTAAAAGTTATGGGGTAAAGCAGGAAAATATAATCATGTGTGATAGTAAAGGTGTAATTTATAAAGGTCGAAAAAATATTGATCAGTTTAAATCTGCTCATGCAATTGATACTAAACATAGAACTTTAGAAGAAGCTATGGAAGGTGCTGATGTATTTTTAGGTTTATCAGCAAAGGATGTTGTTTCTAAAAAAATGGTTAAGTCAATGTCAAGCAACCCAATAATATTTGCTTGTGCTAACCCTGATCCTGAAATCAAACCAGAATTAATTCAGGAAGTGAGATCTGATGCTATAATTGCCACTGGTAGATCAGATTACCCCAATCAGGTAAATAATTTAATTGGATTTCCATATATTTTTAGAGGTGCATTAGATGTGAGAGCAAAAGAAATTAATGAGGATATGAAAGTGGCGGCAGCTAAGGCAATTGCATTGTTAGCAAGAGAAAATGTGCCAGATGAAGTTGTTTCTGCTTATGGCGGTGATAGACCTAGATATGGTAAAGATTATATAATTCCTTCCACTTTTGATCCTAGATTAATAAGTGTAATACCAGCAGCTGTTGCAGAAGCAGCCATGAAAAGTGGTGTTTCTAGAAAAAGAATAAGTGATCTAGAAGTCTACAAAGATCAGCTTACAAATAGATTGGATCCAACGATGTCATTAATGCAAGGAATAAACGCTAAGGTTAGAAAAAATCCCAAACGAGTTATATTTGCTGAAGGAGAAGACGAAAATATGCTTAAAGCAGCTATTGAGTTTGGAAGAAATAAGCTTGGCACTCCTATTTTAATTGGCGCTGAAAAAAGAATTAAGGAACAACTTAAAAATATAGGATTAGATGAGAATTATAAAATACAGATTATTAATTCTACTGACAAAGAAAAAAGAGAAAAGTACGCAAAACATTTATACAAAAGATTACAAAGAGAAGGTCAATTAGAACGTGATGTAGATCGTTTGGTTCGTAATGACAGGATTGCATGGGGGGCTTCGATGATAGCGTGTAAAGATGCAGATGCCATGGTGACTGGAAACATAAGACATTACGCGGCTTCAATAGAAAAACTAAAAAAAGTAACAGATCCAAGACCAGGAGAAGAGATTTTTGGAATGACGATGATTACTTTAAAAGGAAAAACTATTTTGGTAGCAGATACGAATGTTCAAGATTTTCCTTCACCAGAAAGACTAGTTAAAGTTTCAAAATCATGTGTTCGTGTTGCAAGACTTTTTGGTTTTGATCCAAAAGTAGCTTTCTTATCACATTCAACCTTTGGAAAACCTATTTCGAAAAATACAAAGCACGTTAGAGATGCAATTGAATTTTTAAGAAAAGAAAAAGTAGATTTTGACTTTGATGGAGAAATGCAGCCAGATGTTGCTTTAAATCCTGTTTATAAAGAAATTTATCCATTCTCTAAAATTGTTGGCAACGCAAATATTCTTATTATGCCTGCTTTACATAGTGCTGCTATATCTACTAAGCTTATGAAAGTGTTTGGTGGTGGAAAATTAATAGGACCATTGTTAATAGGGTTAGGATCACCTATTGAAGTTGCTCCGTTAAGAGCAAGCACATCGGAGATTTTAAACTTAGCATCTATTGCAGCCTACTCATCTGATGTAATTGATTATTCTGATTAGAGCTTATTTCTACTTAATTCTGTGGCCAGATATATTGAGGGGTAAATTTCTTTAACGTCATAAATTTTGTTAGCTTCATTAATTACTTCTTGTTTTTCATCTTTATCCATTGCTATACCAAAGATATAAATATTTCTGTTGATTGTTTCTAGCGTGTAATTTCTAGCTTTTGTTTTTTTGTTAAATATTAATGCTGACCTCAATTGACTAGTAATTAAAATATCTTTTGCGGTACTTTTAAAGCTACTTTGGCCTTTAATAGTTATTGCGTTTTTAACTGAACGAACGCCTTTTGTTTCCCATGCCATTTTAGTAATTTTAATCTTTTCCTCTGGCTCATCAACTTTACCTGATATAAAAATTCTTCCATCAATCACTTCTAATTGAATAGAAAGAAAATATTTTTTATCTTTTAATGCAAGTCTGGCAGATAGATTTTTCTGCATAATAGTGTCATCAATTTGCATACCAATTGTTCTGGGATCAAAGGTTATATCAACTCCTGCCCCAAATTGACTTACGGAAGAGCACGCAGTTAATAAAAGAATTATTAATACACTAATTATTTTTTTCATTTTTAATTTTTAAACATAGTTCGTAGATTTTTTTTTTTATTAATACCTTCTATCTGAAAAATTAAATCAACTGTATCTTTCAAACTGTATTTTTTTAAATATTTTTTTGCCTCTTTTATAATTTTATATTCATCAAATTCTTTACTTTTACTAGCTGTTTCAGATATTACTACAGTAAGTTCGCCTTTAATTGTATTTTTAAACAAATTAAAATTGTTGATATCTCCTCTGTAGAAAGTTTCATATATTTTTGTAACTTCCTTTGCTATTAAAATTTTTCTACCTAGAAAATGCTTTTTAAAATTCTTAATAAAGAAATTAACTTTTAATGAGGGTATAAAAAAAACTAATGAAAAAGAGTGTCTTGATAAATCAAGTAAAACTTTGTTTAATTCATTTTCTGTTTTTGGCAAAAACCCATAGAACAAGAATTTATCATTAAATCCGGAAATGCTCATTGCTGTAGTGATCGAGGAGACCCCTGGAACTGGAACAATGTTAATCTTTTTATGTAAACATGAGTTAATCAGTAATTTGCCAGGATCAGATAGCGAAGGAGTTCCTGCATCTGAAATCAAAGACAAAATTTTGCCCTGATTAATATATTGAATCACATTTGTTGTTTGTTTTCTTTCATTAAACTTATGATAAGAAATCAATTTTTTTTTAATTTTTAAATGATTAAGTAATTTTAAAGAATGCCTAGTGTCTTCGCAAATAATTATGTCAGAATTTTTTAATACCTTGATTGCTCTTAATGTTATATCATCTAAATTTCCGATTGGAGTGGAAACAATATATAAAGTATTTAATTGTAGTTTCATTTTATGATTAAAAAAATAATAATAATTTTATCTTATTTAATTATATTTTTTAATTCTAATCTTCATAGTAATGAGGATAACAATAATCTTAAAATTGGATTATTGGCTCCCCTCACTGGAGAATATGCAGACCTTGGAAAATCAGTTCTTTATTCGTTACAGTTAGCCTTAGATGAAATAAATGATAAAGACGTTTTCATAATACCGAGAGATGCTGGTTTTAATGATAAAGATAAGCTCAATACAGCAATTAAGGAAATTAAGGATCAAGGAGCAAACATAATTATTGGTCCATTAAGTAATGAAGATTTTGATGAGGTAAAAAAATACAATGATTTAATTTTTATATCTCCTTCTAACATTACTCCTGAGTTCAAAAACAATATTATTAGTGTTGGTGTAAGTTTAGAATCTCAACTTATAGCTTTAAATAATTTTATAAAAAAGCAAAATAAAAAGAGAACTATTATCATGTTTCCCGAAAATCAGTATGCACAATTAATTGAAAAAAAACTTAAAAACCTGAACCTCGATAATCTTAAAACCTTCAAATATAATCCTGATCCACAAGTCCTTACTGGAGAAATAGAAACATTAACAAGCTATTCCCAGCGAAAAAGGAATCTGGAATTAAGAAAAAAGATGTTTGAAGATAAAGAAGATGAACAATCAATTAAAGAATTAGAAAGATTAGAACAATTGTATACTTTGGGAAAAGTAAACTTTGATTCCGTAATTATTATAGATTTTGGTAGCAATTTGAAAAGTGTTTTAACCTCTCTTGTATATACTGATGTAAGTCAAAAAGACGTTCTGATCACCACAGTCAATCAATGGTTTGACGAAAGTATTTTTTATGAAAACACAATTAAAACACTCTATTACCCATCAATAAATTATAAGGAATTTAAAAAATATAATAATAGTTATTTTAAAAAATTTTCAACTTACCCTAATGAGATAACAATTTTAACATACGACGCCTTGGGTTTGATTTATTATGCCTGGAAAAAAAATGGTAAAATTAATTCTATTAATGATTTTTCTTTTAAGAGTAAGATAAAAGGTAAAATAGGAACTTTTAGTTTTAAAGATAAAAAAGTAATGCAAGATTTAGATATATACAAGACAGAAAAGAATAAATTTATAAAGTTTTAATTTTTTTTTTTAGTTTTTTAAAAGCTAAAAATCTATGATCCATATTAATTTTCTTTCGTTTAGAAAATTGACCAAAAGTTTTTTTATAATTTTTTGGTATAAATATTGGATCATATCCAAATCCATTTTTTCCTAAGATCTTTTTCGCAATTGTTCCGGTAATTTTTCCTGTCACATTAATTGGTTTTTTATTTGGAAATTTTAAAGAAAGACTACAAACAAAGGTTGCAGATCTATTTCTGCTATTTTGCATTTTTTTTAGTATGAATCTCATGGCTTTAGAAAAACTGCCATATTTTTTTGCAAGTCTTGCTGAATAAATTCCTGGCTTATTATTAAGTGATTTTATACATAAACCCGAGTCATCAGATATTACGGGATAATTAACATATTTAGAAAAAAAATTAACTTTTAATTTGGAGTTTCCCTCAAAGGTTTTGCTGGTTTCTTTTGGGCTTGGAATTTTAAGTGCGCGCGGCGATATCTTTTCATATTTTTTGGATACTAAATAAGCTATTTCCTTAAATTTTCCCTTATTATGGGTGCCAATTAATATTTTTTTCATTTTGTCTAGTAATTTAATAAATATTTACTATATAGCAACTTATGTCTGAAAATAATGAAAAAGAAAACCAAGAACCAAAAGAATCTTTAGAGGATAGCTCTAAAAAAAAGGCCGAAGAGCAGACAATTGAAGAAAGGCTAAAGGATACCGAAGATAAATTGTTGAGGTCATTAGCAGAAGTAGAAAATCAAAGAAGAAGGTTTGAGAAAGAAATTAAAGATGCTTTCGAATTTGGTTCGTTCAATTTTGCAAAAGAAAGTTTAGCAATATTAGACAACTTAGATAGGGCAAAAAATGCAATAAAAAACGATGAGGTTCTAAAAACAAACAAAGACTTAGATAAGTTTTTAGAAAATATATTGATAATAGAAAAGGATTTAATATCAATATTCGAAAGAAATAGAATAAAAAAAATTGATACGAAGAATAAAAAATTTGATCCAAATTTGCATCAAGCCATGGCTGAAATTGAGGATGATAAATCAGAAGTTGGTTCAATAGTTCAAGAAATTCAACCAGGCTATATGTTGGGCGAAAGATTATTAAGACCAGCATTAGTAGGGGTGGCTAAGAGGAAAAATCCAAAAAGTGAGGAAAAAAAAGAGAAAAAAGAGGAGAAATAACCTTGTAGATGGAAAAAAAGCACCCATATAAATCGAATAAGAGGAACAATAATAATGAGTAAAGTAATTGGAATAGACTTAGGAACTACAAATTCATGTGTGGCTATAATGGATGGCTCACAAGCTAAAGTGCTAGAAAATGTCGAGGGAGCTAGAACAACTCCTTCCGTAGTGGCTTTTTTGGAAAAAGAAGAAAAATTAGTTGGTCAACCTGCTAAGAGACAAGCGGTTACAAACGCAGGCGATACTATTTTTGCCGTAAAAAGATTAATTGGAAGAAAATTTGATGGGCCTTCTGTTCAAAAAGATATTTCAAAAGTTCCTTATAAAATAGTTAAATCTGACAACGGCGATGCATGGGTTGAAGGCAAAGGAAAAAAATATTCGCCAGCACAAATTTCTGCTTTTGTTTTACAAAAAATGAAAGAAACAGCAGAAAAATATTTAGGTCAAGCAGTTACTAAAGCTGTTATAACCGTCCCAGCCTATTTTAATGACTCACAAAGACAAGCAACTAAAGATGCGGGTAAAATAGCCGGCCTAGAAGTTCTTAGAATTATAAACGAACCGACTGCAGCCTCGTTGGCATATGGGCTTGATAAAAAAGGTGGAAAAAAAATTGCCGTTTACGATTTAGGCGGAGGTACTTTTGATGTTTCGATTTTAGAAATTGGAGATGGGGTATTCGAAGTCAAATCAACAAATGGAGATACTTTTTTAGGTGGCGAAGACTTCGATGACGCAATCGTAGAATATCTTGCTTCTGAGTTTAAAAAAGATAATGGTATAGATTTAAAAACTGATAAGCTTGCTCTTCAAAGACTTAAAGAAGCAGCCGAAAAAGCAAAAATAGAACTTTCTTCTGCAGCTCAAACAGAAATAAATTTACCTTTTATTACTGCAGACAAATCAGGTCCTAAACATTTAAATTTAAAATTTACTAGAGCAAAATTAGAGGCTTTGGTTCAAACATTGGTTGATAGGACTTTAGAACCGTGTAAAACCGCATTAAAGGACTCTGGCTTCTCTGCGGCAGAAATAAATGAAGTGGTGCTTGTAGGTGGTATGACGAGGATGCCAAAAATTATTGAGACCGTCAAAAACTTTTTTGGGAAGGAACCAAACAAGAGTGTAAACCCTGACGAAGTTGTAGCTATGGGTGCTGCGATACAAGGGGGTGTATTACAAGGAGACGTAAAAGATGTGTTGTTATTGGATGTAACACCACTATCATTGGGGATCGAAACACTTGGAGGAGTTTCTACAAAATTAATAGAAAAAAATACAACAATACCAACTAAAAAAAGCCAAGTATTCTCCACTGCTGAAGACAACCAACCAGCTGTTTCAATCAGAGTTTTACAAGGAGAAAGAGAAATGGCAGCAGATAATAAAGTTCTTGGTAATTTTGAGTTAGTTGGTATACCGCCTGCTGCAAGAGGAACGCCACAAATTGAAGTTACATTTGATATCGACGCAAACGGAATAGTTAGTGTTTCAGCAAAAGATAAAGGTACTGGTAAAGAACAAAAAATACAAATTCAAGCCTCAGGTGGTTTGTCTGACGAAGAGATCCAAAAAATGGTAAAAGATGCTGAAGCTAACAAAGAAGCAGATAAAAAGAAAAGAGACACTGTTGATGCGAGAAACCAAGCTGATAGCTTAGTTTTCTCTACAGAAAAAAGTTTAAAAGAACATGGAGATAAAATTTCTGCTGAGGAAAAAAAATCTATTGAAAATGGAATAAGCGATCTTAAAAAGTCTTTAGAAGGAACTGATGTTGAAGATATTAAGAAAAAAACACAAACTCTAATTCAAGTTTCTATGAAATTAGGTGAAGCAGTTTATAAAAGCCAACAAAAACCGAATGATAATGATAAAGGTGCTGGCGGAACTCCGAATGCTAAACCTGGTGACAAAGATAACGTTGTGGATGCAGATTTTGAAGACGTAAAAGAAGATAAAGAAAAAAGCGCCTAAGATAATAAATAAGGAGACGTCCTGTGGCTAAAAGAGATTGTTATGATGTCTTAGGTATACCCAAAGGTGCATCCAAAGATGATATTAAAAAGGCATATAGAAAACTAGCTCTAAAGTTTCATCCCGACAAAAATAAAGGTGATAAAGCTTCTGAGGAAAAGTTTAAAGAGGCTAGCGAAGCTTATCACATACTTTCCGACGATAAAAGAAAAGCAAATTATGATCAATTTGGTCATGCTGCATTTGAAGGTGGAGGTGGCGGAGGCTTTCAAGGATTTGGAGGTTTTGATAGCTCATCATTTTCAGATATTTTTGAAGATTTCTTCAGTGATTTTGGAGGCGGTTCATCTAGAAGAACAAGCAATAGAGGAAACGATCTAAGATACGATGTTAGTATAAACTTGGAGGACGCATATAAAGGAACTGAAAAAAATGTAAAATATACTACTTATAAATCTTGTAGATCATGCTCAGGTAGTGGAGCCGCAAAAGGTTCTAAACCTATTACATGTGATTATTGTTCAGGAAGAGGAAAAGTGAGAACTAATCAAGGTTTCTTTACTGTGCAACAAACCTGTCCACAATGTAGCGGGTACGGTGAAATGATTGGAGCTCCTTGTAATAATTGTAACGGCAACGGAAAGGTTCAAGCTAATGAAAACGTAACTGTCAAGATTCCGAAAGGTGTCGATGATGGAACAAGAATAAGACTATCTGGAAAAGGTGAAGCTGGATCTAAAGGTGGAGCAAGTGGAGATTTATACCTATTCATCTCTATTGATAATCACAATATCTTTAAAAGATCTGATGAAAATTTGTATTATGAACTGCCAATTTCTTTCTCGGATGCTGCCCTCGGAACTTCTGTAGAGGTACCTTCGATCGATGGCGGTAAATCTAAAATTAAAATACCAGCTGGAACTCAACATGGAAAACAATTCAGATTAAAAGGTAAGGGAATGCCAATTTTGAGAAGGAGTATTTTTGGAGATCTTTATATTAGAGTGGTCACTCAAGTTCCTACATCGCTTTCGAAAAGGCAAAAAGATATATTGGAGGAATTTAATGAGATTGAGTCAAATAAACCAGATCCTGTAATTAAAAGTTTTTTTGAAAAAGCTAAAAAATTCTGGAAAAAATCTTAATAAAAAATGGAAACCGATCAAATAATGTCTGCAATTTTTTTGATTGCAGTATTAGTTCTAATCTTACCGAGTTTTTTATCCACCAATAATAAATTAAAGCAGTTTTTGTCTAATTTATCTATCTGGACTATAATTGTACTTGTTATTATTGTAATCATTTATTTAATTAAATAATGAAAAAAATTAATTTAGCTATCTCAGGATGTATGGGTAGAATGGGCCAGCAACTCATAGCATCAGCAAAAAAAAATAAATCATTTAAAATCGTTTCTTTGACAGAAAACAAAAAAATTAGCAAAAAAATTTCAGGAATTAGGCCTCAATTAAATTCAAGCAATGCTTTTAAAAAAGCAAACATTATAATAGATTTTACTATCCCAAAATGTACTTTAGAAATACTCAAAATTGCGGCAAAACAAAAAAAAAGAGTTGTAATTGGAACAACTGGTTTTAGTCAAAGGGAGGAAAATTTAATAAAAAAATTTTCTAAACAAATACCTATTTTAAAAGCAGGCAATATGAGCCTTGGGGTAAACTTACTAATGTACCTAACAGAAATTACATCCAAAACCCTTGGAAGTAAATATTTAAGTAAAATTTATGAAGTACATCATAAACATAAAAAAGATTATCCTTCAGGCACAGCTTTAATGTTGGGAAAAGGTGTAGCAACTGGAAGAAGTAGAAATTTTTATAGTTTAATTGGAAAAAAATACTTAAATAAAAATTCTTTTCCATATGGTAATAAAATTAACTTTAACTCAATTAGAAAAAGTGAAGTAATTGGTGAACATGAAGTTTCTTTCTCAAGTGGGAAAGAAATAGTTACACTTAATCACGAGTCATTTGATAGAGCACTTTATTCTGAAGGTGCGCTTGCGGCAGCAAAATGGTTGTTTAAAAAAAAACCAGGTCTTTATTCTATGAGAGATCTTCTAAATTTTAAGTGAATAATAAAGAAAAATCTAAATTAATTATTCGAATATTAAATAAAACTTATCCTAGAGTACCTATACCTCTTAATTATAAAAATACTTTTACACTTTTAATTTCTGTATTGCTTTCAGCACAATGTACTGATGTAAACGTAAATAATGTTACAAAAGATATCTACCCAAAATATAACAAACCTATTCATTTTGTAAGACTCGGCAGAAAAAAAATTGAACGTTTAATAAAAAGAATTGGAATATTTAGAGTTAAAGCTAAAAGTATTTTTTACTTATCGAAAACTTTGGTTGAAAAATATAGAGGCAAAGTACCAAATACATATGAGGAATTAGAACAATTACCAGGTGTTGGTCACAAAACTGCAAGTGTTGTCATGTCTCAAGGTTTCGGTTTTCCTGCTTTTCCAGTAGATACGCATATTCATAGATTAGCTCAAAGATGGGGTTTAACGAGCGGAAAGAACGTTGTGCAAACTGAAAAAGATTTAAAAGCAATTTTCCCTAAAAAATATTGGAACAGGCTTCACCTTCAAATAATTTGGTATGGAAGAGAATATTGCAAAGCCCGAGATTGTTATGGAATAACTTGTAAAATTTGTAAAAGCTGTTATCCCAATAGAAAAAAACCCCTTAAGGTAAAAAAAGCTTAAATAAATGAAAATTCTAGGAATCGGTAACGCAATTGTTGATGTAATTTGTAAAGTTGAAGACAAATTTATCACTCAAAACAATTTAACAAAAAGCACGATGAAACTCGTCAATGAAACTGAATTCAAAAAAATATTATCTAATCTTAAAATAGAGGAAACCATTTCTGGCGGTTCAGTAGCTAATTCTATTGTAGGTCTCTCACAGCTTGGAAATAAGGTGGGCTTCATCGGTAAAGTAAGTGATGATGATTTAGGTAATAAGTATGAGAATGGTTTAATAAAAGAAAATGTAAGGTTTTTCTACTCAAAAAAAAAGGAAGTTGTCCCAACTGGTACATGTTTAATATTAATTACACCAGACTCTGAAAGAACCATGGTTACCTTTCTTGGTACAGCTGGAAAAATTAATGAAAATGATATTGATACTAATGCTGTGAAGAGTAGTGAGATTTTATTTTTAGAAGGTTATCTTTGGGATGAAGGTGAACCTAAGAAAGCATTTGAAAAAGCTATTAATAATTCTAATAAAGTTGCAATGTCATTGTCGGACCTATTTTGTGTGGAAAGACATAAGCCTCACTTTTTAGGGTTAGTTAAAAATAAATTAGATATAATATTCGCCAACGAACAAGAAATAATGACATTATTTAATGTTAAGAAATTTGAAGATGTAATCAAGCTTGCTAAAGAAATAAATAAGTTAGTTGTAATAACTCGAGGAGATAAAGGAGCAATTGCAGTAAACAAGGATGAAATTATAGAATGTGCAGCAAAAAAAAATCTTAAAATTAAAGATCTCACAGGTGCAGGAGATTTATTTGCTGGAGGTTTTCTTCACGGTTTAATTAATTATAAATCTATAAATGAATGCTTGGAAATTGGAACAGAAATGTCCTCTAAAGTAATTCAAATTATTGGAGCAAGACTATAATTAGCTTATTTTTTTCTTCTTTTAAAACTACCTTTACCTTTTTTTGGTTTAATAACTCTTTTTCGATATTTTTTTGAAAATAAATCTATCGCAATTTTATTTCTTTTTTTCAAAGATAATAGCCATGTTTGTTATTCAGTATAAAATTCTCATCCAAAAATTTGTCATTAATTTTTTTTCGAAGCCTGTAGATATGGGTTTCTACTGTATGTGTGTCTGCATCATTTGAATAGTTCCATACTTGAGATAGAATATTAATTTTAGAAATAGGATGTTTTTTAGCTAATAAAATTTCTAAAAGTTGAATTTCTTTCTCTGTTAAAATTATAAATTTATTTTCTTTTAAAAGTTTTTTTTCATTTTTGTCCAACGTATAAGATTTTATTAATATTGAAGAATTCTTATTAAACTGTTTTTTGGCAGCACTATTTTCTATAATCTTATTTACATCGTCAATGGAAACTGGAAGTCTTAAAATATCATCAAAATTCTTTGATTTAATATTTTTATTACTTGCTAAAATTTTAAAATATTTGTTAATTTTTAGAAATTCCAATACTTCATTATTTTTGACTTTTTCTTCATGACAAATGAAACCATCACATGCGTTTTTTATTTGAGGTGATAAATTTTTTTGATTTGAAATAATATTAAAGTTAAAATAGGATTTGAGTTCGTTGAGCGAATAAATAAAACTATCAGGTCCAAAAATTAATATATTTAATTTATGCATATAATAATTAAAAAAAGAAATTTAACTTATGATGACTATAAAGTAAAATGTGCAGTAGGTAAAAGAGGAATTGGAGCCAAAAAAAGAGAGGGAGACCTTATAACTCCCAAAGGTAAATATAAAATTCTTAAAATCTTCTATAGAGCAGATAGAGTGACAAACCTCAGATCCAAAATAAGCCAGATTAAAATAAAAAAAAATATGGGCTGGTGCGATGATCCTAGATCAAATAATTACAATAAACTTATTAGATTACCTTTTACATTTAAATCTGAGAAACTTTATAGAAAAGACAATGTTTATGATATAATTTTGGTTCTAAATTATAATATAAACCCAATTAGAAAAGCAAAGGGCAGCGCAATTTTTATTCATATTTCTAAAAAGAATTTTTCACCTACTAGAGGCTGTGTTGCAATAAAAAAAGTAGAAATTAAAAAACTAGTTAAAAATATTGATAAAAAAACAATAGTAAAAATTATTTAAGATCTTGATCCAAATATAGAACTGCCCAATCTAATAAAAGTAGCATTGAAACCTATAGCCTCCTTATAATCTGCTGACATGCCCATACTTAACTCATTAAGTGCTAGGGAATTATTTAAGTCATCTAATGCTTTAAAGTATTTTTTTGAATCACCATCATTTGGCGGGATAATCATTAAACCAACTACATCTAAATTTTTTTCTTTTGAACAATAAGTATAAAATGCGTCCAATTCCTTCACAGGTATTCCTGATTTCTGAAGTTCATTACCTATATTAACTTGAATAAAATACTTTATAGACTTGTTCATATTAATCTGAGTCTTAGAAAGAACATCAGCTAATTTCTGATTATCTAGAGAATGGATAAAGTCAAATATTTTTAAAGCAGTTTTGGCCTTATTAGATTGTAATTTACCAACCATATGTAATTTTAAATTTGTATTTTTATTTTTTAATTCGCTCCACTTAGCCAAAGCCTCTTGAACTTTATTTTCTCCAAAATGGTCATGACCATAATCTAAAAGAGGTTTAATATGGTCAATTGTAAACGTTTTACTGATTGCAACAATGTGAACCTTTTTTTTAGGTTTTAAAATCTCTATATTAGATTTTATTTTATTAAATCTTTCAATTATGATGTTCATATGTTTGTTTTTAAAAAAAAATATTTTCTAATAATTGAAAGTATCAAAGATATCGATTTAAGAAACATAAAAAAAAGAGACAAAATCATCATAATTTATAGAAATAATAAAGCACATGATACATTTTCTAAATTACATAATTTTAGAAGCACTTGTAAAATAAAGAAAATTAAGTTGTTCATTGCAAACGATATGAGTCTTTGCAAAGATTTAAGGGCGGACGGCGTGTATATCTCAGCAAATAACTCAAGTTTGAAATACTCACGGTTTAAGAATTCAAATGTAGAACTAATTGGCGCAGCTCATAATAACAAAGAAATTAGAATTAAAAAATTGCAGGGGTGCAAAGATATTATTTTTTCGAGACTTTTTAGAACATCCTACAAACATAAAAAAAATTTCTTAGGTGCTGTGAGATTTAATTTACTCAACAAGAGTTATAAAAATAGATTATTTCCTCTTGGCGGCATAAGACTATCAAACCTTAATAAAATTAAAAACGTTAACTGCTCTGGTTTTGTAATTTACTCAGAAGTAAAAAAAAAGCCGGCCATAATTGACCGGCTTTTTTAAATATTAAACTAGAATTATTAGAATGCTAATTCTAGAGAAAATATAGTTTTTTGTTCGTCTCTGTCAGTTGTGTAATCAGAGTTATCTGTATCAATTAATGATAGACCTAATGTAGCACCACCAATGTTGTATGCTGCCATAATAGTTCTTTGCTCTGCAGTTACATTTGTCGTTGTCTTAACAGTTGCAGATGACATATTAATATCACCTCTTACGAAATCTTCGCTTGAGTATGAAAGACTTAACTGATCATTTACTGCAAACTCTATACCAATACCATCAGACTCGTATCTGTCACCGTTAAGTGCAGTAGCCGTGTCTGCTGATGCAGACGCAATCTTGTCTGTTGTCTTAGAAGGCTCTAACTTACCTTTGTAAGCACCAACTTTGAAGTTTCCGAATGCGTATTGAGCGTAAACGTTACCACCTGATTTATGTTGTGAAACATTATTCAGTTTGTTTCCGCCAGTTTCGTAATAGTCACCACCGATTTTTAATCCATCGATTGGAGCTGCTGTTACTCTGTACTGAGTAGCGTTTGAACCATCACCACTTGCAGAATTTACTGCACCAGCACTTTTGTAACTGTTACCAGCACCGTCAGCTGTATTTGGAGCGTATCCAACTGCTAGCTCTACACCGAAAGGTATTAAACCTGCTGGTGTTGTATAAGATATGTGCGGGTCAGCTGATACGTCATAACCACGACCAATGTTAGTCATAGTGTTTGCGAAGTCAGCACCTGTTCCCATTGCACCGATACCAAAGCCTAATTCAGTTGATAGTCCACCTTCAGCAACGTAGATACCTAATGTACCAAAATCGTTCATTCCGATTACGATTGCAGCGTCATCGTTTAATGTCGTTGCACCGCCTGCTGCAGGGTCTAGTTCTGTGTGGTACTTCCATGTGAACCCGTTATCTAATTCACCTGATGCAGTGAAATTAAGTTCGTTCGAAATACCAATACCTTTACCTGTGTTGTCTTGGTCACCGCCCATCATGTAAGAAGCGTTAGCTGAACCTGTTACAGTTAGTTCTCCAGCTTTAGCTACTACAGAAATTAATGAAGCAGAAACTAAAACAGCAATTGTTTTTAGTATGTTTTTCATATTTTTCCTTTGTTGTTTGATTTAATAATTATTATTAAACATTAGCTTTTTAACAAGAAAACCACGATTTTAGTGGCTTTTTAATAGATTTGACCTTAATTATTTGGCTAGTGTGATATAATTACAACAAAAGGTCATAAAAGCTTTGTTTTTCAACAAAATTTTAATAACTTTAGCTATATTAAACTGTTATATAATATCATTATTTACATACATTTTAAAAAAATCATGAAGATTTTAAAATTTTTTACACCAATTATCCTCTCCAGTTTGATCATCTTTCTAACTTCTTGTGGAATGTACAAAAAAGTTGATCAACGACAAATGCCAGATGGATCAAAAGCTAAAGCTAGAAAAAATATTGAGGAAGGTCGTGGTATTAGTTTAGGGGGAGTAATTAAAAATCGTGGGGGTGGCGTTTATGAATTTAGTACATCTAATCCCATGTGGAGAGCGTCGTTAGAAATTTTAGATTTTATACCTCTAACTACAGTAGATTACTCAGGGGGGATGATTATAACTGACTGGTACTCTGAAGATAATTCAGATGAGTCAATAAAAATAACTGTAAGATTTCTATCTAATGAAATAAGACCAGAAAATTTAAAAATTATTGTACATAAGAAAAAATGTATAACAGTCTCAGATTGTAGAATTTCAAGATTGAGTAATAATAAAATTAGTTCTGAGCTTTTATCATCAATAATAAAAACGGCTGCTAAGCTGGAAATAGAAGATAAGAAAAAAAATAAAAAAAAATAATGGAAAGAGTTAATTTTCAAGCTATTGAAAAAAAATGGCAAAAAAAATTTGAAAATTTTAAACTATCCAATCCCAAAGGGGAAAAATTTTACTGTCTTGAAATGTTTCCTTATCCTTCAGGTAAGATTCACATGGGACACGTAAGAAATTATACAATCGGTGATGTGATGGCACGTTATAAATTTTTAAAAGGATTTAATGTTCTTCATCCGATGGGCTGGGATGCCTTTGGTCTTCCGGCTGAAAATGCATCAAAACAAAATAATCTTCATCCCAAAGAATGGACTTACAAGAATATTGATACTATGAAAAATCAGCTTAAATTACTTGGCTTATCAATTGACTGGGATTTGGAAATAGCTACTTGTGATAAAGAGTATTACAAACATCAGCAAGAAATATTTATCGACTTTTATAACCAAGGTTTAGTTTCGCGTAAAGAAACCTACGTAAATTGGGATCCAATTGAGAATACAGTGTTAGCGAACGAACAGGTTATCAATGGAAGGGGGTGGCGTTCAAATGCGCTGGTTGAAAGAAAAAAGTTATCTCAATGGTTTTTCAATATTACAAATTTTTCTAACGAGCTATTAGATGATTTAACTAAATTGGAAGGTTGGCCCGAAAAAGTAAAATTAATGCAAAAAAATTGGATTGGAAAGTCATACGGATGTGAAATTGAGTTTGATATAGCGGGCTCAAAAGACAAAATTAATGTATTTACAACAAGACCAGACACAATTTTTGGTGCTAGTTTTATTGCTCTTTCTGTCGATCACCCTTTATGTAGGAAGTTTAATCAAAAAAAAGATTTTCAAAATTTTAAATCTGAGTGTGATAAAACTGGAACTACCGAAGAGGCCTTAGCTAATGCAGAAAAGATAGGTTACAAGACTGGCATGGATGTAAATCATCCATTTATAAAAAGTAAAAAAATGCCCATTTATTTTGCAAATTTTGTTTTGATGGATTATGGAACAGGAGCAATATTTGGTTGCCCTGCTCACGATCAAAGAGATTTCGATTTTGCAAAAAAATATGATTTAGAAATTACTAGAGTTGTATCTGATAAAAAAGAAGATTCAGTATCTGAACTTACCGAAGCCTATAGCGGTCCTGGCAAAATGATCAATTCCGAATTTCTTAACGATTTAAACATTGAAGCAGCAAAAGAGAAAGTAATTAACGAAATCGAAAAAAAACAAATTGGAAAGAGAAAAACTTTATTTAGATTAAAAGATTGGGGTATATCTAGACAAAGATACTGGGGTTGCCCAATACCCATGCTACATCTTGAAGATGGAACAATTGTTCCAGTTGATAAGAGTGAGTTGCCGATCGAATTACCAGACGATATAGATTTAAAGTCAAGTGGGAATCCATTAGAGTCTCATCCTACTTGGAAGGAAACTGTAGAAAAAAAAACAGGCAAAAAAGCAACTCGGGAAACTGACACTTTAGATACTTTTGTTGACTCATCATGGTATTTTATGAGGTTTTGCTCTCCAAAGCATAAGGACTCTCCTTTTGATGAAAAAAAAATAAATTACTGGATGCCTGTCGATCAGTACATCGGTGGAATTGAACACGCCATTTTACACCTATTATATTCTCGTTTTTTCACTAAAGGTATTAATAAATTCAATAAGAAAATAAACTTATCAGAACCATTTAAAAATCTTTTTACTCAAGGCATGGTTTGTCATGAAACTTATAAAGATGAAAAAGGAAACTGGTTATATCCAAATGAAGTTTTAAAGATGGAAAATAAAAAATTTGTTAAGAAAATTGATAAGTCTAAAGTTATTGTAGGTCCATCTGAGTCAATGTCAAAATCTAAAAAAAATACTATTGATCCAGAAACGATGATAGATCACTATGGCGCTGATTCAGTTAGATGGTTTATACTTTCAGATAGCCCTCCTGAAAAGGATGTTCAATGGTCAGATGTCGGGGTTTCTTCTGCGAATAAATTTTTACAAAAACTTTGGAATTTAAATTACCTTATTTCTACTAGAAAAGAGAAAAATTTTTCCGAGGAAAAAAATAAAAAATTTGAATTAGGTATTAATAGTTTATCTGTAAAAATTGATGACTCTATCAACGACTTTAGGTTTAATGTTTCAGTGGCTCATTTTTATGAAATGTATTCATTTTTTAAAGATAATTTTGAAGATGAGATAAGTAACGAGATAATGTCTAATAACATGATGAAGATGATGAAGTTAATGATACCTTTCATTCCACACCTTGCTCATGAATGTTTAGAACTTTTCAAATGTAAAAATTTAGGTGAATGGCCTGAAATCGATAGGAAAAATATTTTGGATGAGATTTCCCTTGCGGTGCAAATTAATGGCAAAACTAAAGACGTTATTAACATTAAACGAGATCTTGATGAAAAAAGTATTGATAGGATAATTCAAGAAAAATCAAGGGCAAAAAAACATTTAGTTCAAAAAAAAATCATAAAAACTATTTTTGTGAAAAATAAAATAATAAATTATATTGTGGCTTAATGATTAATAAATTGAAAATATTATTACCAATTTTTCTGATCTTGCTATTAAACAGTTGCGGTTTTAAAGTTGCCAATCAATCAGACTCAATGAGTTTCAGCATAGGTTCAATTTTAACTTCAGGTGATAGCCGAATAGGTTATAGGATCAAGAGCAATTTACTTCCATATTCAAAAATGAATAGTAAAAACGTAATTAATTTAGAAATTAACGTAAGTAAAAGTAAGACTATTAAAGAAAAAAATATCAAAAATGAAGTAACTAAATATCTTGTTTCCATAAATGCGCTAGTAGATTATGGAAAAGAAGAAAACAAGAAATTTAGTATTACTAAAGCTGGCGATTTACCAGTAAGCAACCAATACTCGCAAACTTTGAATAGCGAAAAAAAATTGATCAAATCTTTATCGGAAGATCTAGCTGAGGATATTATTGAGGAACTTCTGGAAAGGATGAATGATATATAAAAGCTACTTAATTGAGCAAAACTTTGACTCATTAAGAAAAGAAATCAACTTATTCTATGGAGAAAATCTTGGGCTAATTAATGATTTTAAATTGACAATTAAAGATAAGAATAAAAATTGCAAAATTATAAGATTTAATGAGGAAGAAATACTTAAGAAAGAAAATTTATTAATAAATGAACTTGTGAATGAATCATTATTTGAAGAAAGTAAAATTATTTTTATAGACCAGGCTTCGGATAAACTTATAGATATTCTTGAAGAAATTGAAAAAATTAATACAAAAAAAAATATATATTTATTTTCCGGTATTCTTGAAAAAAAATCTAAATTAAGAAGTTTTTTTGAAAAATCTAAACAATATGGATTAATTCCGTGCTACGAGGACAATGAAATAACAATTAAAAATATAATTACCTCAAAATTAAAAGGATTCAAAAACCTAACAACACTTAATGTTAATTTAATAGTAGATAATAGCAATTTAAATAGAATAAAATTAAATAATGAGTTAAATAAAATTCTAACTTATTTTCAAAACAAAGAATTAAATACAGAAAAATTAGAAAAACTTCTTAATACCAAAACCAATGACGATTTTAACAAACTAAAAAACGAGGCTTTAACAGGCAATAAAATGAGAACGAACAAAATGCTTTGTGACACAATACTAGACACTGAAAGAGAATTTTTTTATTTAAATTCCATAAATCAAAGATTAAGTAAACTTTTTGAGATAAACAAAAATGAACCAAAAAATATTGAACAAGCAGTTAATAATTTAAAACCACCAATTTTTTGGAAGGAAAAAGCTAATTTTATTGCGCAAGCAAAAAAATGGGATAAAGAAAAAATCAAAACAATGCAGCAGAAAACATACGATTTAGAGTTAAAAATTAAATCAAACTCAGCGATAAATAGAAACGTTTTATTAAAAAAATTGATAGTAGATATATGCGATCTTGCTAATGCTTAGTAAGTAAATTGGATATTAATTCAAATTGATCTAAATCTTTATATTCAATAGTCACTTTTCCTGAATTATTTTTTTTATTAATTATGTTTACTTTTAAACCTAAAATACGTTCAATTCTTTCTTGCGTTTTAAGAATATTAGTATCTACAGTTTTTTCTCCCTTATTTTTTTTATTTCTTGTTAAATATTCTACTTTTCTTGCGCTATAATTTTTTGATACGATTTCCTCAGCTATAGAAGATGCATTAGAAATTCCAATTAAAGGCCTTGCTTGACCAGAAGTTAAAGAACCCTCCTCAAGCATAGCAATCACATCTGACGGTAAGGTTAAAAGTCTTAAAGTGTTACTTATATGACTTCTACTTTTTGACATAAGTTTTGAAATACTTTCATGATCATATTTAAATTCTTCATTCAATCTTTTATAACCCCTAGCTTCTTCTATAGGATTTAAATCATCTCTTTGAATATTCTCCACAATGGCTACTTCTAATGACTCAACGTCACTTAGATCAAGAATAGTAACTGGGATTTTGTGTAGTCCAGCTTTTTGGGCGGCAAGCCATCTTCTTTCACCAGCAACTATCTCGAACCTACCTGGATCAGATTTACTTGGCCTCACTGCAATAGGTTGAATAATACCG
>MDSV01077461.1_pt1 | contig 41513 bp, 39 predicted proteins | sample 810851 | NCBI WGS metagenome assembly MDSV01 (sample SAMN05326640, study PRJNA326480) | marine metagenome | isolation source: seawater | place: Atlantic Ocean: North East | collected 2012 | reverse complement strand
CTGAATATGGAAAAAAAGGAAAAGAAGACACAACAGTAGAAATGATATTAAATCATTCAGCTGGTCTTCCTGCACTAAGAAGCGAGGTCAAAGAAGGTGGTTTCTTTGATTGGGAATATATGGTCGAATTACTAGAGAACGAAGAACCATTCTGGGTTCCAGGAGAGGAGACTGGATATCACATGATAACCACAGGTTGGTTGATAGGAGAACTTGTTAGAAGAGTTTCTGGAAAATCCCTAGGTCAATTTTTTAACGATGAGGTAAGTGAGCCATATAATCTAGATTATTGGATTGGGCTACCTGAGAGTGAAGATGAAAGAGTAGCTAAAGTGACACCATTTAAACCTAGTCCTTCCGACAAGCCAAGTGGTTTTGCAACAGCTTTCAGAACAAATCCAGATTCAATGCAGAAACTCTCTTTAACTAACACAGGCAGATATGATTACAATTCAATAGAAACCTATAGGGCTGAAATAGGAGGCGTTGGAGGAATTACTAATGCTCGTTCATTAGCAGGAATGTTGACTCCCCTTGCTCAAAATAATGAAAAACTTCTCTCAAAGAACTATGTTAAAAGACTGAGTGAATCAAATGTAAAATCTGATATAGATAACATGCTTCTTTTCCCTACAAATTTTTCTGAGGGGTTTATGTTGCATATGGACAATCGAAATACTTTTGAAGGAGAAGGGGGGTCATTTATGATTGGCTCAAATGCCTTTGGGCATGTTGGCTTTGGAGGGAGTAGTGCTACATTTGCTGATCCAGACTGTAAAATGTCTTTTGGTTACTTGGTGAATAAATTAGGTGGCGAATATTTAATTAATGAAAGATGCCAAAGCCTTATCAATGTTTCTTACAAATGTATCAAATAATCTTTCTTGTTTAAGATGAAAAAAAATCTAAAATAAAAATTACTCTTATGATTAATACACACACATTTTTAGCTAAATTAATTCACTGGACATTTATTCCCCTTTATGCATATGGGATATTTAAACAAGTAGATGATCTAAATGAACTAGAAGATGCATCATTGCTTAACTTTGAAATTTTATTCGCAATAGTGTTTTTGATTATTGTTTTATTGAGATATTTTTATATGAAAGACACACCGACTTTACTTGGTAGTCATAACGATGTACACGAAGGTCACTTATTTATAGCAAAAATAGTACATAAGCTCGTCTACTTCAGCTTGATAATGCTTCCAGCAACTGGTCTTCTAATTGCTGGTCTTTTTTCTTTAGGCATAGGAGGAATAAATATTGCAATTGCTATACACGAATTTTCAGCATTTCTTAGTTATGTTGTAATCGCTCTACATGTTGTTGCCACGCTTTATTCGAGATATAAAGGTGAAGGATTATGGAATGCTATGGTCCCAATTTTGAAAGAAACCGGAAAAAATAAATCATATGTTATTACCAAACTTGAATTCATCGAAAACAAAATATATGAAAAAGTAGAAGATATGTTTAATGAGAAATAATTTTAATCACTAATAAAAAAATATTTATAAAATTTTTTCCTTGATAGGAAAATTATTCATCGTTGCAAAAAATTATATATAAACACTACTAATAAAATAAGAGTTTTTTCAATTAATTTAATTTGTTCTAGGCAAAGTAAAAAGGTTTTTAAAACAGAACTATACTAAGAAGGTATGAAGAATGAAATTTTAAGGTTTTTTGTACATTTGATACTACCCACAAGAAACTCTGTTAATAATTTTCTTAAAAAGATTTCATCTAATTTTATAGATGCTGACATTTTAGAAATTGGAAGTGGTTTAAAAAAAAGAAATGCCTCAGCAGTTGAAATATTTGGTAAAGCTCGAGAGTTTCAACAAACAGATGTGGATGTAAATTTAGGTTATAAAATCTTAGATTTAACAAACATTGAGTCATTTAACAAAGAATACGACTTAGTCATATGTACAAATGTGCTTGAACACATATATGATGTAAGAACTGCAGTAAAGAATCTCTATAAATTAGTAAAAAAAGAAGGGAATCTCATTATTTCAGTACCTTTTATGTATCCATTACATGATGAACCTGAAGACTTTTGGAGATTTACAGAACACTCATTGAAAAAACTATTTGAAAATTTTGAAATAATAACTCTAAAAAAAACTGGCCTTAGGCAATTACCTCTTCAATATATAATGCATCTAAAGAAACTCTAGTTATTTTTTCTTTAACAGTGTGATTGGGTTTGTATTGTCGGTATTAATGTCTTCTTTTATTATTTCAAATCCATTTAAATCTGCTAAATCTAAAAATTTTTCTTTACCTACCCAGTACCAACGTCCCTCTGAAGGAGCCCCATCACAATCTAGTATTGCATCGTTAATTAAAGCATTATTAGATATCCTGTATATAAACTTTTTTTTAGGCAAATACCTAATTAAATGATATCTATTTTCAGGTTCACTTTTTAAATACTTTTTTGGATCAGCATACATGATTAATAACTTTGCATTTTTTTTACATTTAGATGATAAAGATTCTAAGTAATTAGATATTCCTGAATAAGAAATATGACAGAAAACATCATAACTAAATAAATAATCAATAGAATTATCTGGAATTTCTAGTAAATCAAAACTATTAACTTGGAAATATTCAATTAAATTTTTACTTTCTTCCCCTACATATTCCCAAAAATTATTATGCTCAGCTGATAATACATCTACACAATAAATTTTTTTAAATACATTTAAATCATAAATATATTTACTCCACTGTCCTCCGCCGCACCCTATCTCAAGCAAGGAGGCCCCTTCAAGGTTTTTCTCTAAATAATCTTCTAATCTCTTTTGACCTCTTTTTTCATCATATCCAGACCTAAATCCACCATGCCAAATATTCTTAAAGCTTTCAATTTCTTCATTAAGTTTGTTCATACTGTCCTTGCGTCAATTTAATTATATATATTTTATTTAAGTTAACACAGTTAGGACAATTTAGTAATTAGTCTAAATACTTTTCTCTACATAATTCACTAAACAAATCTTCTTTACATTCAAGAATTATTCCATCTAAACTTGCAAAACTATTTTTCTCAAAATATGGAGTTGCTATATCAATAGTTAAAAATAAAACTAAAAGTATTTTTAAATATATTTTCGAATATTGTATTTCAGAAAAGAAAATAATGACAAAAAAGAAGATTGCTCCAATAAAAATTAGATTCTTTTCATTATCAAGAAAAAACAGAAACATAAATAAAGTACTTAGTATCTTAATTTTTGAATCACTATTTTCGAAATTAATAAAATATAAAAGAGTAACTAATACAAATACTGTAAAATGTTGGGAGTATCTCATCCACTTTGTAGGACTTAATATCCAAAACCATAAATATGGTAAAAGAATAGAAAAAATTATTGAATATGAGATATACCCAAAAGTTTCATTTATTTGATCTTTGTAATAGAAAACAATAGCCACTAAAAAAATAGGTATTAGACCAACTCTTAATACTTCATAAATATTCCATGACGAAACCTCTGATATAAGAATTTGATTAGACATATTTTCAAAATTAAAAATGCCCGAAACACGAGCACCTGAGCTTTGATGATTTAAAATCAAATCTTTTTGATTATTTATATAATCAAAAACTGAACCTTCTTTATAGAAGACGCCTACTAATATCATCCAAAGTATTCCAGATATTAAAAAATAAAATGAATCTTTAATAACTTTATGTATGTTTTTTTCGCGAAATAAAATTGGGATATAAAATCCTAAAAACAATAAAGCGGTTAATATTTTTCCAAAAAATATTGAAAGGCCAAATAGAAATAATGCAGTTCTTCTATTTTTATTTATTAAAAATACTGCATTAGTAAATATTATTGTTGAAGCTACTTCTCCTAATGAATAAAGTGCACCTTGCCACCAGGGAATCAAAAATATTAGAAGGGGTGAGGTAAATAATAAAAAATTTATATTATTTTTATAATATCTTGAAAGAAGAAAGCAAAACATAATTTGTAATGCAAAAACCCAATAATAATTTAAAATTCTACTTATATAAAAATTGCTAGATAAATTCCAACCCAAAACACTTCCCACTGCTGAAATTGGTCCTGAAGTTAAGAAAATACTATAAGACCCACCTATAAAATTTCCAGCATTGAAGTCAAGATTATTGAAAAAACTTACATTTGAAGCTAGAGCTATATACTCATCAACAAAGCTAATAATCCTTGAAGCCTTAGTTCTTACATAGTCGAAAATAAAGAAATTTTGAAAAATAAAGGAAATGAACAGCAACAAGTTAAGTGTTTTCTTGTTAAGTTTTCTAGTTTTGAATTTAATATCTAATATCTTTTTTTTAAATGATGAAAAATTTATTTTTTTTAAAATTCTTCTTAAAAGGTAAAGGGATAGAAAGAAGCAGAAAAAAAGAAAAGCGTAATAAGCAATTTCATAAACAGTTAAAATTTCAGAATCAATCGCCCATCCTCCCTGAACATAATGAGCACATTCAACTAGAGAGCTCACAGTAACAGATTTGCCAAAGAAATTTATTAAATTTACTTCAATAAAACTGGGGTCTGGCTTAAAAATAAAATTGGTACCTATATCTGTGATACTTAATAAAGTATCTGGAAAAGATCCACAACTATTTATAATTTTTTCTTTGATTTTTAAATACTAATCAGTTAAAAAACTAATTATTTAACTTACTTGATCTGTTTAACCAAAAAATAAAAATTAATGGAATTATTGTATATACAACTGTTATAAGTCTTTCAAGAATGGAAACATTTAAAAGATTATTGGTATCAATCAAAATTAAGTTATTAAATAATATTAATAAGGATTCCTTAACGCCGAGATTAGAAGGTGTAATACCAATTAAATGTGCAAAACCTGAAACTGAATTATACAAGCCAACGCTAGAAATATTGATGAATAAATCTAATGACTGAAGAATGATAAATATTTCTAGTAAGAATACGGAATAAATCAATATATAGACAAGCATTAGTTTATTCATCCTTCCTTTGTCAGAAAAGAAGATGTTCCAACTTTCTTTTAAGCTATTAATATACTCAACAATCATTACTGAGAACTTATTGCTTTTAACCATTATTTTTTTATGAACTTTAAATCTCACATTTAATAAGGTAAAACATAGAATAGAAATTAGAGAGAATATAATTACAGAAAATAAAAAATATTCCTCAATTTGTTTTTTATTAATAAACAACCAAAAGATTGATATAGTTGAATTTAGAAACATCCCAACGGTAAAAAATAAAATATTACTACTTACTAGTTGGTCACTTTTCATATTAAAATTTTTTGATAAATACAACAATCTCAATGCACCGCCTGTTTTTGCAGGTAAATAAAAATTTCCTAAAAATGCAATAGTTGCAATATAAAAAGCATCATAATAATTTAAATCAACATCATAAGCTTCTAAAAGAATTTTATTAAAGATGGCATTTAGAATTAATGAAATTATTTTTAAACAAAAAATAAATAAAAATAGAGAAAAATTAATTTCAAATATTAATTTCCAGTTAATTTCTGTATTGATAATCAAACTTATAAAAAATATCAAGAAAACGATATTTAATAATAATCTAACTTTTTTCATTTTTTTTCTTTAATTCGAAATAATAAACCATAGGCAAAAACAATAAGAAAAAATAAGGATAAAAATATTTTTGAAAAGTGTATTGATTCTATTTTTTCCATTAATAATATAAAATCTTCATTTCCTATTGGAAGACCTATGGACTCTAGCGTTGTAAGAAAGGTCTCTGTTGGGATGAATGTAAAAATTCCTTTAAATATTAGGATACCTAAAAAACTTGTAGTAAATATCTTGAGGTAACTGTTGATTACTAAAAACGAACCTAGAAATCCTCTTAAATATTGAGGTTCTGTAAATCTTCTAAGCACTCCAAATGAGTTGACTTCTTCAGTCAAAGACAACTGTGTCATTGGAGTCGTCTCGTAAAAAAGCACGGATAAAGCCCCGAAAAAAGAGAAGAATAACAAGTAATATTTAAGTGCTTTAAATTGATGTTTTTTGTAGAAAAAATAAAAAATAAATATCGAGAATGGAACTAATGAAAAAAGATACCTGAAACCATAAGATGAGGCTGTAGATTTCCACAAAAGTACAAGTGCAAAATTTTGCATATAAATTAAAAGTGAAATAAATCCAATTTTCCTTTCTTTTGTAAAAGAAAAGAAAGAAATTAAACTCATAAGCAACCCAGCAAAAATTGCAGATGAAAACCAAAATATTCCAAATTCTTCAGTAAAAAGAACTATAAAAAAATTTTTTATATTTTCTATTACAAAACTAATTAGATTTTCATCCGATAAAATACCACTAACCATATTCGATTTTCCATAAATGAATTGCGGATTAAAAGTTACAAGTCCATAAACTAAATATGAAAGATAACCAAATAGAAAAATTGATAAACTTGTTGAGAAAATAAAGTTTTTATTTTTTATTAAAGACTTTTCACTTTTAATAATTAATTTGCATAAATAAGGAAGAAGGAATAAATAATAGTTAACCCACCTTACTAAAAGACCAATCAAAACTGCTAATGGAATCAAGAACCCTAAAATACTTTCATTGTCTTCTTCTTTGTAATATTTATATGATAAAAATATTATTAAAGATACTGTAAAGGCTTCGAATGCATGGGTCATGCTATATCTCTCAAATGCAAAATAACTTAGTCCCGAACCAAAAAAAACTAAAATAATCTCTTCAATTTTAATTTTGTATATATATGTATTAATAGTTTGAAAAATTAAATATATACTCATAAAAAAGTAAAAAATTGAAGAAAAAGAATAAAATAAAATCTTAAAATTATAAATATTATTTTCAAATAAATTAAATCTTTCAACAAGTTTGTCTAGTATATTTCCAATAAACACGAAAGGTGCTGCCAAAATGCCTGTGCCAATAAAACCCTTTGGGGCAATCTTTCCATTATTATTAAACCTTTTGTTTTCAAATCCTTTTAGTTGATTATCATAATTAAAATCTCTATCAAGAGCTATGGTCTCTGAGTGGGAATAATAATCGTGATCATCTTGACAACATGGAATACCTTCAACAAACCTATAATCAATTTTTAAATTAACTAGCAAGAAAACAATGAAAAAAAGGAGGGGGAGAAACTTTTTTGTTTTATTCATTCTTGCTTATTTGTATAAAATTTTCGAGATGTTCAGTGCTTTCTATTTTTTGAGATTGATACATAGATGTAATAAATAATATTATTAGCATAATAAACAATAGAAACCAATTCCCCTGTGGGCCTGTTGAATTAAAATATCTAATTTGAAGAAACTGGTTTAATGAAAAAATACTCGATAGAAAAAAAACTATAGAAACCATATCTAAAATTGCTGAAAGTTGTAAATTTGAAAATTTTAATTTTGCTATTATTTTTTTATAAAAGCTATAGATACTAAAAAATAATAACTTAAAAAGCATAATTGATGGCTTTATAGACTTTTTATTAATATCGTAAACAATTGTATTTTGCGACTGTATTATTTTAAGATTTTCAATCATAGAATTATTTGAAATAGTAGTAGCTATGTAGAAAGGATAGCCATAACGATTAAAAAGTTTTGGAATATTTATCAACTTAGAGGCTTTTCTTGACAGTGCTTGTAGTCCATTTAGAGGATCATTTAAGTACCAGTTTCCAGTTGAAATTTTTAGTAAAAATGAAGCAAATGCATTACCAACATATCTTATTGTAGGAATTTTCCCTTCGATACCATTCTGCCAAAATCGATCAAACTTTATAAAATCAACATCTCTATTTTCTTCTATTAACTTTTTTGCAAAAATTATATCTTTTGATTTAAACTGGCCATCACCATCAATCTTAATAAAATATTCACTATCGGAATTTAAGAACTCATTAATTGCAATTTGAAATGATTTTCCGGCCCCATTGTTTTTTTTATTATTTATTATTTGTAAATTTTTATATTGTTTTTCAAGTTTATTTAAAATTTCTTGAGTTTTGTCTTTACTTCCGTCATTAACAATAATTACTTCATCAAAATTATTACTAACTTCAGACAAAGTACTTTCCAGATTTTTTTCTTCATTGTATGCTAAGACAATTAATGTAGCCATAGACCTTTATTGTAATGTGAAACAGCATAAAATATATGAATTAATTTTTAAGAATTAAAGTAGAATACATGATAATGGATAATGAAATAAGAGTCCTTGTTAATACTTCTACGTTTAAATCAAATGAAAATGAGAACATATCTGACTTTATCAACGTATTAATAGACAATATCCAATTACAAAATAAAAATATAAAATTTAAAATTCTTAGACCAATGGGTAAGGATGGTAAAAAATTATATCAAAAAGATAATTATAAAATACACTCCTATAGATATTTTTTTCCCTCAAAATTTCAAGATTTTAGTACAAAGGGCATCAAACCATCCGTTGAAAAAAATAAGTTGAATCTCATAAAAGTTTTATTCTTTTTTATATCACAATTTTTTTCATTATTAAAAATTTCAATTAAATTTAAACCCCATGTTATTTATTGCCACTGGTTCTTCCCTCAGGCTGTAAATGCTTACTTTGTTTCTAAAATTGTAAAAACTAAATTTGTTTTTACTACACATGGCTCAGATGTATTAATTTTTAATAACTTAGGAAAAGTTGGTAAATTTTTAATTAAAAAAGTAACAAATGCTTCATACAAGTACACAGCAGTTAGTGACCTTACACTTAACGAGGTGAACAAAAATATCGCCTTGGAAGATCTTGATAAAAATAAATTTAAAGTTATCCCAATGGGTATTAATGGAAAATTTTTTGATATTAGTCAAAAAAAGAAGTCTCAAGATAGTCTTCTTAAGTTTTTATATATAGGAAGGCTAATCGATTATAAAGGTTTAGACCTTCTATTTAGAGCGCTTGCTGAATATAAAAAACAAAATAAACTATTTGAACTAAATATTTTAGGATTAGGAACAGAAGTTGGTTTGCTTAAGAAACTTTCATCTAAATTAAATCTAGATAAAAATATAAAGTTCTTAGGTTTTAAAAATTTTAATGAAAAAATAAAATATATAGAAGATTGTGATCTTTTTTTTGTTCCATCAAAAAAGAAAAAAAATCAAATTGAGGGAGGCCCCCTGACCCTTATAGAAGCTATGAGTATGGGAAAAATATGTATTGTGAGCGACTCAATTGGATTCAGGACATATTGTAATGAAAAAAATTCAATACTATTTAAATCTGGAGATGTTGAGGAATTACATAAATCAATTTATCTTGGAACTAATCTATCTAAAGAAGAAAAAGAAGATATGTCAAAAGAAGCTAAGAACCTATCATTTAATTTTCGTTTTAGTAAAATTGCTAAAGAACACAGTGACTTCTTTTTCTCTTAAGAATTAGCTTTCCTTTTGATATAATTATGAAATGTTTAATGTTTTATTTGATCATAAATATATCAATAAAAAAAGAGTTTTCATTACTAAAAGCTTAAAACATTCGAAAATATTAACTTTTTTAATTTTTATTAGTTTGAAGTTTAAATTTCCTTTATCAGAAAATTTAATTTTTACAGGACCTCATAAAAGAATGAACAATTTATTAAAAACATTTAACAATGAAGATTTTTCAATTAATAAAATAAAATTTAACAATACATATATTGTCACATTTAACAAAAAGACTGAAAAAATTTTATTGAATTTGTTAAAAAACAAAGAAAACAAAATACTTATTGGGCCACTTTATAATATTAAGTATCAAAAAAAACTTGTGGAGTATACAAACAAATATCCAAATGTTAAAAAAATTGTTGCTTCAAAAAATGCTCGTGATGCGGCATTAACTATTTTTAATGATCTAAAAAAAGAAAACATTTATATTTCGCCTTCAGGTGTAGTATCAGAAAAAGAACTGGCTAAAAATAAAAATTCTAATAACAGGAATGAAAGCTGTATTGTTTATTTTAAAAAAAGACCAGAGAGTCAACTAAGTTCTGTAACCAACTTATTAGAAAATAAAAATATTAAATACAAAATATTTCGTTATGGAGAATATAAAAATAAAGATTTGATCTCGGAGGCAAAAAAATGTAAATTTGGAGTATATTTATCGTGCGCAGAAAGTCAGGGATTTGCTGTTCAAGAAATATTATCCTGTAACTTACCTTTATACGTCTGGGATGATCTTGAATGGAATTCGAAAATACTAATGAATCACTTTCAAACAGAAGAAAAATTCATTACTGGTAGTTCTGTATCTGTCTGGAGTGATAAGAGTGGGGAAAAAGTCGAAAATTTTAATGATTTTGAAAATTATTTTGATAGTTTTATTAATAGTTTGGATACATTTAATCCCTCAAAAATCCTTGAAGAGCAATTAACTTATAAAGCTTCTAAAAATAGATTGTTAGATATATTTAAGTCAATTTAGTTCTTTAGATTGCCAACAAATAAATAAGCTAACTTTTTATACACCCTAAAAATAAAATACCTTATTTTCTTATATCTTTGATTTCTGATTATATTTTTGCTTCTTAACTTTAGAAAATTTTTGTGTTGGTTTTCTCTGTCAATGGTAATCATTTCAGTATTGTTGTTTTCGACTTTATTATTATTTATTAAATCTTTCCAATAATTAAAATCTGCTTTCTCCAAGTTTGAATTCCTTTTATTAATTGAATTTAAAATTAGATTTGCTTTGCTTATCTTATCCACATATATTATCGGGAGATCTTTAAATGAAGAAAAAGAAATATGGTTTTCAACAATTGGGATTGAATTTGAATAAATTGCTTCCCATACCCTATGTGTATCATACCCATTTCCGAAAGGGCTTAATATATATTTATAATTGTTTATTGTTGATAAGTATTCTTTCTTATCAAGATCATTTGTCTCAAAAATAACATTTTTTTTACTCGTTAAAGATAACTCAGCGTTGAACCTATGAAATGGCTTTGTATTTACGTTAAAATTTACATATATTTTTTGATCCTTTTCTTCAAACTTTTTAAATTTGAAATCTTTAAAATCTGATTCGACTGGATAATTATTCGTGTAATTAATATTAACCCCAAGAGGAATTGGTATTAGGTGTGTATTTTTATATGCAACATTAACTGCATACCAAGTAGATATACATTGAGGTTTTAGACTAAATAACTCTTTCGTAATTGCCCTATCAGATTGATGAGTTATCAATTTAATATTTTTGAATTGGTTTATATTCTTCAATGAGCGAAATAATTCTTCAACATGATTTGACTGACAATAAATTATGTCATTTTCACGTAGTGAGTAATTATTGCTAATGTAATTAATAAAAGTTTCATCTTTGAATACTCTCTTTTGTAATATAGATAAATTATTGTTTTTATTTTTTGAAATAAAGTCATCATAAGTTGTTATTTCTGAAAAAATTACATTTGATATCTGAACAAATTTTTGAGAATCTATTATGTTTATTTTCATAATTAGCTCAAATCAAAGAAAAATACAATAATCACTTTAAATCCCAATTATTTTTTCTAGTGATTGATTAAAGTATTCCTCTTTATACTTTTCATCTATAAGTTTTTCAGCATTTTTTGCTATCTTTTCAAGAAACTGATTGTCATCATAATGTTTTCTAATTTCAGCTGCCCATAAATCAGATTTGTTTTCCTTAATCAAAATTATATTCTCATTATTATTTATATTTTTCTTATCCCACAAGCCATCGAAGTCAGACATCATAACGGGGGTTCCTGTACACATTGATTGAAGAGCTACACTTTGCCCAGAAGGTTGAGTTGTGTTTCGAATTGGAATAATTGTCAGCTTTGAGTCAGTATATATTTTTTTTAATTCTTCATCAGAAAGAAATTCATTTCCCCAACTTCCATCAAAAATTTTTACATTTTGAATTTCTATTTTATTGAATTTAAAATGTTTAGTTACAAAAACAAACTTATAATCATTTAACTCTTTTGCTATTTCAGTTAATAATTCATAATCTCTATGTCCATCGTTGCCTACAAATAGTATTCCAGATTTATCGTCAAATTTTTTTTCCTTATCTTTTTGCCAGAAATTCTCATCAACCATAAAAGGTAGAAGGTGGGACTTTTTACTAATAAAATTATATTCTCTTATAGCAAGCTCGTACTCCCCTTCTCCAAGAAAAACTAAATTATTTACTAATGAGGAAATAAGTTTTAGAAAAAATAGTCTTAAAGGCTTGATAACCTTTTTGTCTTTTTCTTTGTTAAATAAGCCCATTACAAAGAAAGTAGTATTTAGTTTTGGGTTAAATATTTTTGAAATAATTAATATTGGAATAAGCGATATTGCTATTCTGTCTTGCGCGCAGATTAAATAATCAGTATTTAAAATTTTTTTATAGTTTTTGAAATTAACTGCGTTGCTCATAAAGAAAGGAAGCTTTGTTGCTTTATTTAAATATATATCAAAGAAATTGAATATCTTAGTAAAAAAATTTTTATTGCTAGAAAATTCAATTATTGAAGTATTCTCATATTTTGACTTAAAGTAAAAATAAGAATAGAACATTTCTTTTGCAAAATTATTGCCTTGTTCAATTCTTTTCTTTCTTCCGTATACAAAAAAATAAGTAATATTCATCTAGCTAATTATATTTGGTTAAATATCAAAGATTATTAATTTATTTTTTATAATTTCTTCCATAACCATGATTCTGGTCATAATAAACCAGCGGTTCGGAAATAAATAATGCATCTGTAAACTGTAGTATTGCAAGCCAACAATCAAAGTCTGCAGCTTTAGGTAAGTTTCTAAAACCTCCTATTTTATTCATTAAATCTTTTTCAACAACTACGCTAGATGTAATTACTGGCCAATGCCTAGTTACAAATTCTCTATCCCAAATCTCAGGAAAAATAAACTTTTTAAATATATATTTAATTGGATTTCTTGAATTTTTTCTCTTTATTTTTTTGTAATAATAATCAGTTAAAAAATGCCTATATTCACTGCTGGGATCATATTCACCAAAACCAATTAAAGCCTCTGTAGTTGACATTTTATTTTCAGAAGATTCTAATTCTTTTATCTGTATTTCTAGCTTTTTTTCAAACCATAAATCATCGTCATCTAGAAAAGCAAGATACTTTCCTTTTGCCTTATCAACGCCAAAGTTTCTTACAGCACCTGGTCCAAATCCATAAATTTCTTTTTGATTTTGTTTCAAATGTATAATTTCTACATCTTTAAAATTTGTTTTTTCATAGTAGTTTTCATCACTAGAACAATCATTAATTACAATTATTTCAATATTTTTATAAGTTTGATTTTTAACACTTCTTACAGCATTTAATAAGAAGTCAAATCTATTGTATGAAGGTATAATTACAGATACTAGGGGTTCCATTATTCAAAATTATAATCGAAATTTTTCATTTACTTTATTTATTAATATTTTCTAACTATTTCTTTTAGTTTCTCAGAAATATATTTTTGCTTCTTATTATTTAAATGCTGACCTATAGGTATATATAAACCATTACGCCCTAAATTTTCAGACACTGGTAGATCAATGTCGCTATCTTGATTTTTATCTATTAATGGTTGTAGGTGTAATGGCCAAAAAAACGGCCTTGTCTCAATTCCAGATTTAAATAAATCATTAGCAACTTTATCTCTAATATTCTTTTTTCTTAGTAGGACTCCAAAAACCCAATAATGATTTAATGAATTATTGTGTTCTTTAAGTGGAAGCTGAAATAAATCTTCAGAATCACATAAAAGCTCTTGGTAGTAATTTCCTTGGTCAATTTTCTTATTGATCACCATGTCTAGATTTCTAATCTGAGATAAACCAAGTGAAGCCTGTATCCCACTCAATCTATAATTCCAAAATAAATTTTGATGTTTAAATCTTTCCTGAGAGAAGTCTAAATTCCTCATTCTTTTAGCAAGATTATAAATTTCTTCATCATTCGTAAGTAACATCCCCCCTTCTCCAGTTGTTATATGTTTATTTGCATAAAAGCTAAATGTTGAGACTAATCCGAATGAACCACAAATTAAGTTGTTCTCATGTTGACCATGGGCTTCAGCGGCATCTTCAATTAAAATAATATTATTTTTTTTACAAAAATCACCTATGGCCTTCGCTTCACTTGGAAGTCCATAGGTGTGGACCATAATTATTGCTTTTGTATTTTCACTAACAACTTTTTTTACTCCCTCTAGGGTCATATTCCAAGATAATGAATCAACATCACAAAATTTTGGTATTGCACCTGTTCTCATTACAGCCGAAAGGCAAGAAATTATTGTGTGGGAAGGTAAAATCACCTCGTCTTCTTTTTTTAAATTTAAACATTGAAAAGCAATGTCTAGTGCAACGCTTCCGTTTGATACAGCTACACCGTATTTTCTGTTACAGATTTTTGCAAATTGAACTTCAAATCTTTCGACAAACTCGCTTGATCCTGATATTTGATTTTTGATTAATGAATTTAAAACAGAAATTTTATCTGATGTAGTTAATTTTGGTTCAAATACTCTAATCAAATTCAGAATCTCACTTTATCAGTTTCTTCATTGTATGGCCCTTGCTTAATTTCAATAAATTTACTTTTTTTAAGAATTTTTAATGAATGTCCTCCTTTAAATAGCGACACAGTGTCTCCTGATTTAATTACTTGTGAGTGGACATGCTTATTATTGTTGTCGTAAATTTCAACTTCAATTTCTCCATTTAATAAAACAAGAACTTCACTTGTAGAATGTACTTCCCTTGCTTGATCAGGGTGATAGTGTCTTAAAATTTCATCTCCTTCAGGAAGTAAAAAAGATGCAACTTGAAATTCACTTTGATTCTTTGTATAAAAATTTTTTCCTTCAGTTACATCTTTATCAAAAACAAATTGAGCTAATAAATTACCTTCTTCGTCTTTTATTTTCATTATTAAAATACCTACACTTTATTACGGCTTTTATATATGGTATACCTCTACTAATTAATTGTATAAAACTATTTGCTGTTTTTGATTCACCATATTTTCTCGTACCCATAATATAGCCAATTTCTACTATCTCAATGTTTTTATCTAATAGGTTTTGTACTAAAAAAATAAAATACTCTCCATACGAAGAATCCATAAATACGCTCTCTTCTATATTTTCTTTATGTGTAATTATGAATCCACTGGTTAAGTCTTTTACATTTGTTTTAAAAATTATTGATAATAATTTATTAAACCAAATTGAAAGAATCATTCCTAATACCGAATCTTTTGAGTTTTTAACATTTATAATCGTTCTTACAAACGAGACTTTTTCATTTTCATCTTTTCCCTTGTATCCTCCTCCTTCGACGAATCTTGAAGCAATGACTGCGGATTCTTTTTTGCTAAGCTTTAGTACCATTTTCTTTAAAGTTGGAGCATCCATAGATCCATCTGCATCAAGCCAAACAACATAATCATTTTTTGCGTTTTTGATACCATCTAAAATAGATAAAGGAAGAGATTTTGAGTTCTTCCTGACTAATATATTTAAGTTGGCATGTCTTTTTTTTAAAGATTGTATAATTTCAGAAGTGTTGTCTGTTGAATTATCATCTACAACAAGTATTTCAAACTTATTATTTGGAAATTCCTCAAATTCGTGAAAAATTTGAGGTATTAAAGTTTTCAAATTCTCTCCCTCATTTAGAGTAGGTAGAATTACTGAAAAGCTTTTATCATATAAACTCATATAATGATGTTACATCAAATATATTTACTTTTTAAGTTCAATTAACAACAGAAATCCAAAATTATTGGAAAAGAATTTTTCTAACAATTTATTTATTTTCTTTCCAAAGGAGTTTGAAATTATAGAAAAGAAAACACCGAAAGTCATAAATTTTTTAACCTCTATATTAGAAAATTTTGTTCTAAGTAATAACTTTTCAATTCTGCTCATATCAAATTTATTAATGTGCTGATCGCTGTAATTATTTTCACTAAATTTATTTAGAAAAAATAAAATAAAATTAAGTGCAGTTTGAAAATTTAAAGTAGTTGAAATTAATTTTCCATTATCACCTAATTGGCTGTGTAGGTCGTTCAATAGATCTATAATCTCATCATCTTTAAGAAACTCGAATAAACCCATTATTGTAATCACATCAAAATAATTAACGTATTTTTCTTTTTCAAAATGAGAAATAGTATAGAACTTCCCCTTGTTGGAAAAGTTTTCATTTGCATACTCTATTTGTTTTTGAGCAATGTCAATACCTACCGAATTGGCTTGAGTATATCTACCAATTAAAGTTCCGGGACCACATGCATAGTCAAGATGTTTAATATTCTTTTTTATTCTATTGCTGACTTTATTGAACGTAATATTATGCCAGTTTGCTTGTATACTTCTACCATTGCTAAGCCCATCTAGAATTACTTTGTCGTAATACCCCTTTGTGATTTCTTCATCCCAAAATTCATTCATTAGTACAAGGATACTTTAATTTGAGACCGGATTTTGGATTTTATTCATACTGAAATTATTTAAGTAAATATCGAATGCAGTACCAAAGATAAGCTATCGGGTTCTTAATCTTAAATATTTTCCCAGTGAAAATAATAGATAATAAATCTTGTAATGCTATTTTTTTCCAGTTGTTGTCAATATGATATTTTTTTCCAGTTGCTAATTGAAAATTCGAATGATAAATGTATCCAAGCAATATGTTTACACCTTTAACTGTCCAAGGTTTATATTTACCAGAGAAGTGAAGAAAATAAATTTCATTTAATTTTTGTTCATTAATATTTTGAATATATTGATTCAAAAAATTTAATTCGTGTCCCAGTTCTATAAACTCTCCATCAAAATAAGCGTTGAGAACGTCTTGATCCCATAATTTAATTTTTTCTTCTATTTCATCAAGCAGTGTTAAAAGATCTTTTGATAAGTTCTGATTTAACCATTTTTGAAAATCAATTACCATAACCCCAGCATTAAAATAACTATTATTTTTCATTCTTAAATCTTCAAAACGAGTATTTGCCTGACCTAAGTCTTCTTTGTGGGCGGCAATAACAAAATCTGAATTTGACAAATCATCTATAATTTTGATAAATTTTGCTTCAGGATTTTTTAAACAAACGACATCTGGATCTAAATAAATCAAATTTGTTATATCCTTAGGAATATGTTCTTCAATATATAGTCGGTAATATGTTGCTTCTGAAACATGCGCTTCCTCTAAATTTGGAAATTTTACTTTTTTCTTATCAAACTTATAAATGTTAATTTCATTTAATTTACTATGATTTTTAATTCTATTTATATATTTATTAAAAGACTCCGGAGACTTGTGTATTATATAAAAATTTGCTGGAGTTTCTAAATTTGTTAGAACAGAGTATATACTAGTTAATCCTTGTAAATTATAGTTCTCATCAAAACAATAAAGAAAATTAAGCATAAAGCAATACTATATAATTATATATAAATTAATAGTGTGAAAATATTTTATATATAATTTAATAAGTCGTGAAAAATAAATTAAATTATCAATCAATAACCTTTACAAATGAAGGGTACATTAAATATACGGAAAACTTACTTGAGTCAATCAAGCATAATCAAGTTAACTTAAATTTAAAAATTTTCACTCTAGACAATAAATCGTTTGATCATTTTAATAAAATACATAATCAAGTTGAACTATTAGATAAAAATAATGAATTTGGATCTTTTATGGATCAAAAGTCTGAAAAATTTGGTAAATTAATGATTAAAAAATTTGAGTGTATCTATAAAAGCCTTCTAGATAATGAAAATATTCTCTATATAGATGGAGATATCGTTATCAAAAAGAATTTTATCAACCAATTACTTGAAAGAATGAATAAAAATAAACTTGATTTTATTTTTCAAAATGACAAAAATCCAAAAAAACCAAACTTAATAAATTTATGTGCTGGATTTATGTTGATAAACTCAAATAAAAAAACTATTAAATTCTTTAACCCTGATGGACTTCCAATAGAAAAAATAGCAAACTATAGAACGCACGATCAAACATATATCAATAAAAATCGTGGAAAATTTAAATACGAGGTTCTTCCTCTTAATAGATTTCCTAATGGGCCATATTATTATGAGAATTCAAAATCTATTGATCCTTCAATAATTCATTTTAATTTTGTTTTAGGAGATGAAAAAATTGCACTAATGAAAAAATATAGCGAATGGTATTTATGAAGATATCAATTTTTACTACTATGACAAACCCTGAAGAAAGAATGGATCCATGGAAAGAAGCTACTAATTGTTACGAAGAGTTTGCAGATGAAGTAATTATTACAGTAAAAGATTGGCCTTATGAGTTTACCTGGGATCACATTGGTAAAACTTTTCATGAGGGTTTTGAAAAAACAAGTGGTGAATGGGCTATAAGAATGGATCTAGATTATTTCTTTCATGAAAAACATATAAATATATTGAGAGATAAATTAAAAAAATATAATGAGTATCCAGCTGTATCGTTTCCTCAATATCAAATTTTTACACCTGAAAGATATCAAGTAAAAACTAAGCTGTGTATTGCAATTAATAAGAAGAAGTATCCCAATATAAAACTTAATGGGGGCGGGGATCTCTGTGCTCCAACTTTAAATGGAAAACAAATCAAACATTCCGATGTTCCTTTTGTAAATATACCCGTATGGCAATATGATTCTGTTTTTAGAACAAAAGAAGTAATATCTGATGATAGAGCTAGATTTGCAAGAGCATGGAATAGATATTTTAATAACTGGGAAGAAAGAGGGGGTCCAACACCACCTGAAGCTTTTGACGCCTGGTTTAAAATGATTGAAGAAAGATATAAAAAACATGTGCATAAATTAAAAATAAGACAACATCCTGTTTATATTCAGGAAAAATTATTAACACTAAGTGAAAATACTTTTGGATATAATTTGTTTGGCTTGAAAAATAATACAAAATTCGACAGACTTGAATTATTGAAATCTAATAAAAATAAAATTATGAATTTTCTTACCTAAATAATAGTAATTAGGGTTTAATAATTTTCCATTCGTTCAATTCAGGCTCTATTACATCCCTAATCATACTTAAAGCCCAAACTAAAAGTGTTGTTCCATGCAGGTCTGGTTTTTTCAACCCGTTTGTAATTTTTACTCCGTAATAATGGGTTTGACTTCTATTTAAGAAATATGAAAAACCACCAGTTTTTGTAAAGTAGTGTTTTTTAATAATATCCTTAACTTCTTCAAAATATTTTATTATTTCACTTTTTTTATATTCTGTTTTATCTAAACATTTATAGAGAACATAAACAATATCAACGAGATCACACCCGTCATGATCCGGCTTAATTGTTAAACATAAATCAATTAGTTTTTCTGGATAATGTATCGGCTCATCTATCCAATCTAATCCCGTAATAACCTTCATTGCCCCATTTACTAATTCAGAATTTCTTGGGGTTTCTCCTAGGTAATATGCTCCATCTTTAGACTGAACTATCTTTCGTGAGAAATTTTTTAAATATTCTATAGTCTCTTGGTTTTCATTTGCTTGTGATGCAAATACACATAATCCAGCATACTGAGCACCTGCATCCCAAGGCTTGTTCCAATCTAATAAAAAAAAGAAGTTTTCTAATAGTTTATTATTATTTGGAAATTCGTAATATCGAAACCTTTGGTCCATGTCTACTTGCTTAAGCGTTGAAATTGCTTGTTTAGTTTCTGCCCTTATTGAAGTAAGAATATTCTCATTTTTTGAACTATAGTTTTTTATATTTAAATTATTTAAAATTATTTTTGCTAAATCTTTATGTAATCTCTTTGGGTTAAGCTTCAAGTAATTACTAACTAAGGCTTCATCAATATAAGAATTTTTAGGATACATTTTTTTTATTTTTTGAAAATCGTTTATGTAACTTCCCCATCCTTCTTTATCTTCAGTGCTTAAGTTATCCCAATATCCTAAAATGTAATAAACCTTTAACCCAAAACAACTAAATCCTAGTTTTAACTCTTTGCCTCCTTTTGTTAGGCCCTCTTTGGCTGGATAGAAACAAAACTTATTATCTTCATGTCTTAAAGTTTCTAAGAAGTCATATGTGCTTTCTTCTATTTCATTAAAGAAATTGCTAATATTAGTCATTTATTTTTGTATTCTTATAAAGACCTATAAATCTATAGTCACTAAAATTTACCAGCTTAAAATCATTATCATATAAAATATTATTTACTTCTACTATTGTATAGTCTTGGTCAACTCCTCTTTCTGCACCAAAATCTACAGAAATATAATTCACTTTCTTTAAAGTTTTGAGAGATCCTAGTAAGACTTCAGGCTCATGACCTTCCGCTTCGATTTTTAATAATTTAATACTTTCGTTTATTTCATAATTATCTAAAGTATTAGTATCAACTTTCACATGTTCATCTGTGCCAAAACTTATTAAAGAAGAATTGCCACCTTCACTATCTAAAAATAAACTCTTTTGCTCAACTGTATTTGAGAGTGCAATTTGGTTTAGTTCTTTTGATTCAGACAAAATATTTTTTTCTAATGAATTGAAAGTTATTTTATCTGGCTCAAAAGCAATATATTTGCATTTTATATTATTACTAAGCATTGAGAGGTAGACCTCCCCAACGTTTGCTCCACAATCAATAATTAAATCTCCATTTTTGAGCTCTATTGAGTCTAAACAATAATATTGGAACACTAGATCTAAGTGTTTTTTTGTATTTTTAACAACCCTTAGAATTCTTTTGTTAGGAAAATATATTTTTTGAAAATTTTCTGATTCTTTATAATATTTATCTCCATCAAAATAGATTTTTCCATCATTTGCAAAAAATATATTTAGTATCGCGCAAAAAACTTTTCCTTTTGTTCTTTTTATTAATATTGATATTAATTTTCCACCTATTATTAACCTTATCTTTTTAACTGATGATAAATTTCTCTCATCAATATCCTTTAATAAAAAGGGGGGAAGGTTAACTAGGTACGGAAGATTGTATTTCATTAGCATATTATAATTCTGCAAAACTACTTAATTTACAAAAACATTTAATTATTAAATAAAAAAAGCTATAACTAAGTATGTAACGTGTTTATTTTTGTAATATGAAGAAAATGAATGGTTTAAAAGTCTTAATTTTTGGTAGCTCCGGATTGGTGGGCAGTAGTCTAAAAAGAGTTCTTGGTAATTCAAATAAAATAAGTGAGCTAATAACATCGACACGTAAAGATACAAACTTATTTCAAATAGAAGAAACTAAAAAGAAAATTAATGAAGTTAAGCCAAATGTTATTATAAATGCTGCAGCTAGAGTTGGCGGAATACATGCAAACAACACTTACAGAACAGAGTTTATTTTAGATAATTTAAAAATAAACATGAATATTTTAGAGTCTGTAATTCCTCATCCTGACATTAAAGTCATTAATTTGGGTAGCAGTTGTATTTATCCATTAAATGCTAAATCACCTATTAAAGAGTCAGATATTATGACAGGAGCACTTGAGCCGACGAACTCACCATATTCAATGGCAAAACTTTCAGCGATTGAGATGGGTAGAGCCTTAAATAATCAGTACGGACACAAAGTCTTGAATTTAATGCCAACAAATTTATATGGCCCAAATGATTATTTTGCAGAAGAGAACAGTCATGTTATTCCAGGAATGATTTATAGAATGCACAAAAATAAAACAAGTGAAGAAGATGTATTTTCTATTTGGGGAACTGGTAATCCTTTAAGAGAGTTTTTGTTTGTCGATGATCTTTCTGAAGGAATTGAATTTCTAATAGATAAAAAATGGGAATTTGATTTATTAAATATTGGAAGTGGAGAAGAAATCTCAATTAAAGATCTTGCATTAAAATTAAAAAAAATAATATCTTTTGAGGGCGAACTTCATTATGACAATACAAAACCAGATGGAAATCCTAGAAAACTTATAGATAGTAAATTAATCAACGAAATGGGTTGGAAAAGTAAAACAAACATTGAAACTGGACTTAAAAAAACTTACACGTGGTTTGAAAAAAACTATGATAAGTTAAGACTTTAATTTATATTGGATTTTCCCAAGTAGGTTTTATTAATCCTTCTTTAATTAAGACACTTTCTCTTTTAGCCAAATTTAGATCGCTTTCTACCATCATCTTTACAAGATCTTCTGTTGATGTTGTTGGAGTCCAACCTAGTTTTTCTTTTGCTTTTGTAGGATCACCAAGTAAAAAATCAACCTCATTGGGTCTAAAATATTTTTCAGAAGTTTCAATATATTCTTCTGATTTTAAATCAAGATAATCAAAAGCTAATGAAGCAAATTCATTTACAGTAATTGATTTTCCTGTGGCTAAAACCCAATTTTCAGGAGTATCGAGTTGCATCATTTTCCACATTCCTTCTACATAATCTCCTGCAAACCCCCAATCACGTGACGCTTCTAAATTTCCTAAAGTCAGCTTTGATTGCAAACCAAGTTTGATTCTTCCTAAGGCTCTAGTTATTTTTCTAGTAACAAAAGTTTCTCCCCTATGCGGTGACTCATGATTAAATAGAATTCCATTAACACAAAATAAATTGTATGAGTCTCTGTATATATTGGTTATATTATGTGCAAATACTTTTGAAGCTGCATACGGGCTCTTTGGATCAAATAAAGAATCTTCGTTTAAAGGCTCTTTAGATCCTCCACCATACATTTCTGATGAAGATGCCTGATAAAATTTAATTTCTTTATCTACATTTTTTACCGCTTCAAGAAGAGAAACTGAGCCGATGGTGCCAGTTTGGGTGCTATAAACTGGATTTTTAAATGAAACGGAAACGTGAGACTGAGCAGCTAAGTTATATACCTCATCCGGTCTAATATTGTCAATTAAAGAATAAATAGATGAGGAATCAAGTAAATCTGAGTAGTAAAGTTTAAGCCTTCCGTCATCTTGATGTTCTGATATTAATCCATCAATTCTAGGAGTATTTATACTTGAAGATCTTCTAATAGTTCCATGAACTTCATAGTCCTTTTCAAGGAGTAGAGAAGCAAGATAGTATCCATCCTGTCCAGTAATTCCTGTTATAAAAGCTTTTTTCATTTTGTTTTTTTAATTTTATCCGTATAGCTCAATAACTTTGACTTTAGTAGAGTTATATAAAAAATAATATAAGAAAAAATAATAAATTAATGGAAATTGGACACCTTCCATTGTTACATCAAGAGAAGAGACAATTAAAGCTGGAATAATATACATTAATATTTGGTAATTGCTGCTTGTTTCTTTCCAGTATTTTATAATCCCTAAGTGAAAAATTACAAATAATATGAATTGGAGTAAACCTCCTCTTGCAAATATGTTTATAAAATAATTATGTATATTTTCATTCAAGCCGTCTCTTCCTAATCTACCTGGAGCTGTAGGGTCAAGCATTTGTGGAAAAACTTCGTTGTAACCATATCCACTTAATACGCGCCCCTCTCTATACATATCAAAAGTTATATCTTGCCAGATGTCTAATCGCCAATCTGTCGTAGGATCAGTAGAAGAAAGTCTCTGATATCCTTTGCTGTCTTCATAAAAATAAAAAGAAAACCATACATTTATATTGTCTTTTCTTGATGCTATATTTGTTAAGCTTGAAGAGATTCCTTCTTCTAGGGTAACTTGAAAATATTGGTCTATTGATGCTTGTGCAAGCTCTGCCCTGTCCACTCTCAAAACAGAGAAAGTAAAAAATATCGAACTAATGAGTAAATAAACTAAAATTCTTCTTCTATTACTTAGAATATATCTTCTTGAATACATAATTTCCAAAATAACATACACTACCAAACCTAGAAATGCACCCCTGCTTGAGAATAAGAGTAAAGGTGCGTAGAGGGATGAGGTTATTAGAAAATATAAAAATCTTCTATTATTTGATTTTATAAAATACTTGAGAGAAAAATTAGTTGCTGCATATATCAAAAATAAATCTGAGGGTTTTAAAAATTGAAATTTATCAGCATACTTTATAAATAAATCAATTATAACGTTTGGATAATTTCCTGATGCAAATAGGTAAGTAAAAAAAGGAACAACTAATAAAATGTTGAAAAAATAACTATTTTTCATTGTTGATTCTAATCTTGTTATTATCCCAAAAAATATAAAACCGGTCGTCCATATAAATGAACTACTTTTGTAAGTATAAGTATTAAGAAAATCTCCACCATTGATAATATTTATAAGAAGAAAAGATACGATTATTAACTTAAAAGAATAAAATTGAAGATCATTAAAATAAGCAAAACTTAAATATTGCTTGGGTAAAATTAAAAAAATTAAACTTACTAATAAACCAGCAAGTGTTAGCAATTCGCCTAATCTAACCCCAAGAAATTCAATTCCTACGAAAGGTCTAGCAAAAAGTAAAGATAGGCCTATTAATCCAAAAATAGATGTTTTCAGAATTAATACAGTAATGTCAAGTGCTCTTAAGCTTTTTATTTTTTCCATTTATTTTAATTTAAACAAAATAGTTACTAAATACTCCATTATTTTAAATATTTATTAACTCTTCGAGAGATTTTAAAAATAAACCCATCTACAAAATTAACTTTTGGTGTTTTTTCTCTATTCTTTATTACTTCCTCTTTGTCTTGATAAATTTTATTAAATAAGTCAAGATAATTTTCACACATGATTTCAGAAGTATGTGGGTATTTTTTAATTTTTTTTATATATTTTGAATAATTTTTAATCATCTCATTTAGCTTATTTTCAAAATTTCCTTCTTCAAACTGTATACCAAATCCATTGCAATATTCTGGTGTGCCACCGCTATTGATAAATAAAATTGGTAACCCACATTGTGCACCTTCAATATGATGGTTGCCTGACGGTTCATTAATTGATGCTGTGAGGTACAAATTATTTTTCTTTATTTCATCTGCTAAAAGTTTTCCTGAAAGAGGTTTAGTGACTTTTGAATTTTTAAATTTAAATTTTTTTGGTAAATTCCCAATGTAGTTAAATTCTATTTTATCTTTATACTCATCTTCCCCTAAAAGTGAGTCCAACTTTTCATATATATTGAACCCTTTATTCCAGTGAGCTCCCCAGTGGTGAGTTACTATTTTTAGTTTAGATTTTCCATCCCATTCGTTGAAACCCTCTTTATTAAATACTTCACTATTTGCTCCACTTAAAATAACATAATTATTTTTATTGTTTAGTCCTTGATCTAGATATGTTTCCAATAACCAGTTACTAACAAATACGGTGTAGTCAGCTATTTGATTTGCTTCCATAAGATACTGATTAACGAAATTAGTATTTTTCCTTTCATCACATTCATTTACTCTGTGAACTACTAATACATCTTGTTTTACTAAATCTCTATATTTCAATACATCAACATGGGTAAATGATGATGACTCCGAAGTTTTCCTTGGTTCAGTAATTAAAATTAAATCAATATCATCGTCTTCTAAATTATTTGTTACAGTATGGCCATTATTAATTAGATGATTTCTTAAGTTAATAGCAAATAGGTTTCCTCCTCCCCATGGCCCTTCTTTAATTTTTGTTCCTATACTAATTTTCATTGAAATAACTTTTTGATATTATCAAATCCTGCTGGAATAGTATACGGTAAAGAATTTTTGTAGGCTTCATTTATATTTGGTGTAGCATCTTTGTAGTTTGACATATTAAATATAGATTCTTTTGCTAGTATATTTGAAGCTATTCCAACATCTGTTGAAATTATTGGAACTTTTGAAATACCACATTCTACAATTGCTTGAGGTCGTCCTTCAAATCTAGATGAGACTATATATAAGTCTAAACAGTTATACAACTCATTTAATTTTTTGAAATTAACCATTTCATAATAAGAATATTTAATTTTCATATTTTTTAAATTTTCAATAAGATAACCTCTCCTTTTTCCAGTCAAAATGACATGTGCGTTTTTTTCAATATCATTTATATATTTGACTATTTCTAAAAATTGATCTGGGCCCTTAGAGAGTTTTGGACTGATTAAATCATCCCCTTCCGTGTCTCTTTGAAAAGAACCTATTAAATAGTCTTTTTTATTTAATTTGTACTTCTCTTTAATTAAATTTTTATTATTTATCTGATACCAAATCTTTTGGTTTACCCAGAAGGGTATTGTTTCAATTTTTTTTGTTGTAAGTCCTAAAAGCTGTTCTTCAGTTTTCTTTGAAATTGCGTGGTAAATGTCTACATACTCTTCTCGTTCGTAAAAATCTTCTTTAACTTCTCCATTAAATTTATCCTCATCTATATGATGAATAGTGCATACAACTTTTTTATTTTTTAAATGTTTTTTATTTATTTTTTTCCAAGTCCATGGTGCAATTAGCCAAATAATATTTGAATTTTGGATAAACTTTGTTGATATTTCTTTTTGATTTTGATACCACTCTTTTCTAAATCTATCTACAATCCAGCCCTCTGATGCTTTATTTAAGTAAATTTTTTTATTAGTCATTAAAATTTTTGTTTGGAGAAATATTTTTTCGTACACATTCAGCATAATAGTGCTGCTTGTCTTTATGTTTTGTAGATATATTATTTTCCATATTCAATAAATATAAGGTGTCTTTCATTATTTTTAATTTGCTTTTCATTTTTATTAAATCAGACATGAGTTTGTAATCTTGTGAATAATAAAATCGTTCGTCATAATAATTGACTTTTTCCAAAACACTTTTTTTAATTAGTAATGTTCCATGAATAAAGGGATTCTTATATTTAATAATTAAGTTCTTAGGTATAAAATAAGATAAATTTGGTATTGTTTTATTTGTATCTTTGACTATTGCTCTTGAAGTACAAGCATCAAGATTTCTTTCTTCTAAGAAAGATACCTGTTTAGAAATCCTTTGAGGGTCGCTATAGTCATCGCAATCATGTCTTGCTATTAACTCTCCATTTGAGAGTTTTATAAGCTTGTTTAAAGAAAGAGTTAATCCAATATTTTTATTGTTCTCAAATAACTTAACTTTTTTTGATTTTTTTTCTATATTTTTCAAAATAATATTACTTTTATCTGTGGAAAAATCATCCATAATTAGTATTTCTATATTCTCATATGTTTGATTAATTAAACTATTTATACTTTCTTCTAAAGTTTCCTCAGAGTTATAAGCGCTAACAATTACAGAAACTAATTTATTTTTCATTTTCTAAAATGTTTTCAAATTTATTAATTAAGCTTTTTTCACTTAGATATTTTGAAATAAATTCTTTGTTTAGGCTTCCTTCTGCCTCTAAAAGTTTACTATCTAAGAGCAATTCTAATTTATTAGTTAAGTCTTGAATGTTAAATTGTTGATAAGATAACTTACTTTCTTTTGGAAAGAATTCATGTATACCACCTGATTTTGGATATACAGATGGAACGCCTAACATAGATGCTTCGCACAGGAGTGTTGGTTGGCCTTCATAAAGTTTCGTGGCCGTAACAACAGCTGTAGAGTTCGATATAATCTCTAAAACTTTTTCATTTTTTTGTTCACCAAGAAATTGGATATTATTTGAGTTGTACTTTTGCTTTAAAATTTTTTCATAAGGGCCGACTCCAATTATTTTTAAATTAAATTTATCAAGTTTACTATTTAAAAACCCACTGATAAGATCTTCTAATCCTTTTTCTCTAGAAAGCCTGCCTGCATATACAATGTATTTCTTTTCATCTTGTCTTCTAAATTTTGTTTCTAAAGTATTCAAATAATTGGGAAAAACATGGACTGATTTAAAATTTTTATTAATTTTTAATAAATACTCTTTATGGAATCTTGTTAAAACGAAAATAATATTTTTACTATTCGATAAAATATTAAAATATTTTTTGCCATAAATTAATACAAAAAGTGATTTTAAATATGAATCTATAAAATATTTATTAAAAATTATTCTACCTTTTTTTGAAATCCCGCATGCATGACACTCCTCTTTGCCTTTTAGGTGTTTGTTTATTGAAAAATGCCTAGTGCAGTCATATCGAAAATTATGTAATTTTATAATTGTTTTAATATTTTTTTTATTTAAAATATTTAATATTTCTGGTGATGCTTTAAACCATGTGTTGTGAACATACGCAATATCTGGATTAAAACTCTCAAGATTTCTATCTAGTATTTCTATACTGTCATTGTTTTTATTAAATAAAAAAGAGAAAAATTGTATTAGTGGTTTTTCAATAGCATTTGAAAAATATAATTCTTTTACGTTGTAATGTTTTTTAAGAAGTTTTATTTCATTTTCTACAGCAATATCTTCACCGCCTCTGATTCTGTATTTATTATGAATGACTAATATTTTTCTCATTTAAAAATTAAGTTTAAAACAATACTATCTAGGTTAATATTAACTCGATGAATGTTACTATTTTTTTTACATACAATATGTCTCTTTCAGAATGGGATAAATTAGGAATTATCGATAGAGAAATTAAGCTTTATAACCATTTGTCTGAAAAATATAATGTAAATTTTACTTTTGTTACTTACGGAGACATTGAAGATCTAAGTTTTAGCTATAAATTAAAAAATATCGACATTATTCCAATTTATAACTTATTACAAAAACCAAAAAATAAATATATACAATTTATTAAATCTTTTTTTATCCCTTTTAAAATTAAAAACCTTTTAAAAGATTCTGATATATATAAAACAAATCAACTATACGGATCGTGGGTTCCAATAATATTGAAAATAATAAAAAATAAACCATTAATAATTAGAACTGGTTTTGATTTGCTTTCATTTAGAATCAAAGAAAAGAAAAATATAATTAAGTTGGCTTTTTATTTTTTACTTACTCAAGCTGCTGCACTTGCCTCTTCATTATATTTTGTTACAACTAAAAATGATAAAAAATTTTTATTAAAAAATTTTATTTGGTTTAATAAAAGTAAATTACAAATAATACCTAATTGGATAACTGAAACAGATTATTCTGGGCCTGAGCAAAGAAAAAAAAATCGTATTTTAAGCGTTGGTAGACTAGAAGAACAAAAAAACTTTGATAATTTAATAAAAGTATTTAAAGATAGTAATTTGGAAATCGATATTGTTGGAACAGGTTCTCTTGAAAAAAAACTAAAAGAAACTGCTATTGAATCAAATGTAAAAGTTAATTTCCTTGGATCAATTAATCATGAAAAACTTTTAGAGATTTATAAAGATTATAGATACTTTGTTTTGTATTCAACATTTGAAGGTCATCCAAAATCTTTGCTGGAAGCAATGTCAAGAGGTTGTATATGCTTTGTGAATGTAGACACCAATACAATAGAAATTATTGAAGATAAGGTTAATGGGTTTGATATTAATAAATTGCAGAAAAGCCTCCCTGAAAGTATAAAAAATTTAAATGACCAAAAAGAAAAACAGACTTATATCTCAAAAAATGCATTTAAGTTTACAATTGAAAACTATTCTTTAGAGTTTATTGCAGAAAAAGAAAAGTTAGCTTATGGAAGTATTCTTTAGAAACATTGAATGCAAAACCTATCAAATTAGATTTAAATCTGTTTAAGATATAATGCAATATGATTGATTCATTAATTTGGTACATTAAAAAAATTTTTTTTAGATTATCAGGTAAACAACCTTATCGGGGCCAATTTGCTTATAGGAAATACCTTTTTCAAGAATTAAAACATTCTTATGGTGAAAAGACATTTAAAGATAAAAGAATCTTAGAAATAGGACCTAAAGATGGCGAAGATACTTTTAGATTAGAAACATTATCTCCATCAGAAATTGTAATGTTTGATTTACCTGATAAAGATGAAGAAAATAAAAAATGGTTGGATAAACTAAAAGTTAAAAATCAATACTATGTAGAAAATTTTCTTTATATAGATAATAATATTGCCGAAAAAATAGGATCTTTTGATTTAATTTATTTTACAGGCGTTCTTTATCACAACCCAGAACAGTTAAAATTTATAAAAAAACTATATGACTTATTGAATATAAATGGAATACTGGTTTTGGAAAGTTCCGTTAGTAGGAATTTTCTCCTTAGAAATAAAAATGCAGTAGAAATTTGGTATCCAGAGACTTACAGGAATACTACGACGATTACTCACCTTCCAACAAAAAAAGCAATTATTAGCTGGCTTAAGATGGTTGGCTTTAATAAAATAGAAATTTCAAAATGTTACGATAAAGAAGACTTTAATATTAGAAAAAAAAGATTTGCATGCATAGCCCAAAAAAAAGACTCTGACAAACCTGGGGTTTATTATGAAAAACAAATTGAAAATTCGCAATATTTTATTGGCGGTTCGAATTAAAAAATTAGATCTTATTTTTTAGTAAGAGTTCTCTTTTCACCAATTAGTTCAATTCTATAATGATTATCTACATCTTTAAAATTTTCTGGATCATGCGTTGAATTAATTATTGTAATATTTGTTTTCTTTAAGATATCAAATATTTGTTTTCTAGTCCTCTCATCTAAATTTGCAGTAGACTCATCAAGTAAAAGAAGTTCAACCTTTGAGACTAGAGCTCTTATGAAAGCTATTTTTTGCATTTGACCAGATGATAAGCTCTTATTATCTATTTCTCTATCTAAATTATAATTTGCATCTTCTTTAAACGTTTCAAATTCTTTCAAATACTTTAACAAAATTTCATCTCTAGTTTCTATGTCATTACCATATAAAAGATTTTCTCTAAGACTTCCAGTAAGAATTAAGGGGGTCGCTCCAATGTATCCATATTTTTCACTACTAGAATAAATTTTTCCTTTTTCTGCATAAAATACTCCTGAAATAAGCCCTAATAGTGTACTTTTCCCAGAACCATTTGGACCAGTAAGGATGTTATGAGTATTTTTCTGAAAACTTAAATTTAAATCTTCAAATATATAATTTTCACTATTGAAATATTTAAATGAAGCATTTGTAATCTCTATAGCTTTATTATTTTTCAATGTAGATGTTTCAAAGTTCTCTCTGTATACATTATCTTTATTTTTTTCCATCTCATAAAAATTTTCTATATGAACATGCGAGTTTATTATTTGATTTACTGATCCTGTAATCCCGCCTAAAGATTGAAACAGTCTCAAGGTTACTCCTATAAAATCTAGGGTTATTGATTTTGCAATCTGTGAAACACCTAAGAGTATGGAGAAAACAAACATTGTTATAAAGCTTGGTAAAAATGAAGTAAATGCACCAAACTTGTGATTATTAAAAATACTCGTGTTTAGTTTTCTAATTGTTTCTGAAAAGTTGTTAATTTCTTCAGATTCTTTATTTAAAATTTTAATTAAAAACATGTTGTCTACAATTCTTTGTACTTCCTTATTGGATTGTTGAGTATGCTCATATGATTCATGCATATACTCTCTGGCTTTTTTTATTAAAACTTTTGAAGGAAAGTAAATTATAACGGCCCCTACTCCAAAGGTTGTAATAGTTCTACTATCTGCAATTATTAAATAAGCTAAGTAGGCTACTGTCTGTAAAGAATTGTTAATAAAGTTTGTTAGGTTTGAATAAAAAAATGAAATATGACCAGCTAATATATTTACAAAAAAATAAGCATCAGCTACTGAGTAGTTACTTTTATCAAATACATCCTCTAATAAGAAAACTTTTAAATTTCTCTGAACATTTAATTCGAGATTCTTCAAGCTCATGCTTTGAAAATAAATAAAAACAAATCTTAACACAACCATTATTGGAAGTATGAACTTATACTCAATAACTATCTCTGTTATAGGTGAAAAAATATTAGATTGATCGTAAGAACCGGTGATTATTGCTGCAAAAAAAATTATTATTCCAATATCTGTTATTGCTGTAAGCTGGGATAAAATTACAGCAACTAAAATAATTGCTTTTTTGTTGCCTGTTTTAACAACTTTTGAAACATATAAAACGTCTGTATAAATTTTTTTAATTTTATCCAATTAGATTTCCTTAAATTTTTTACTAAACATTTTCTATTCTATAACTTACTTATCTTAAATTAGAGACATTCTTCTATTTCTTTAAAAGATTTTTCTAACTCTAATGGATCAAGAATATGATCGGACGTGTGAAAGTTGCCTGGTTCAATGGTTTTAGATTTACAATAGAAAAAGTCGATTTTTAAAGCTGAAGACAATGAGAAATAACAGTTATTTTTTTTATCATTCTTATCCCTAATTTCTAAAACCTTTCCACCTTCAACCATAAATAATATATTATTTAATCCAGCTCCCTGAAGGCCTGCTACTACTTTCGCTTCATAAAGAAGCTTAATTTGCTCTTCAAGAGAATATTTTTCTAAAGCTACTATTTGGTAGTTAAATTTCTTTATTATATTTTCAATTTCATTGAAATTTTGTATTTTTCTTATACTTGCATTTTGTCTTGTTATCCAGATTTTATTTATTGGTTCATTTGTAATTTGTTTATCTTCATAAGCAGGTTTTTTTATTTTATTTGCTACTGAAGATATAACTTCTTCCTTGTAGTTCCCTGCAATGGCTACATGGGATGAAATTAATAATTCATTTATTTTATACATTTCTAATCTATTGCAAACAATGTAGGGTATATCTAATATTTCAAGTGTTTCAATTATGTAATTATAATCCTTATAACGATCTTCAATAATTATTGGGTATTCATTTAGGTGTTGACTAATTTGTTCAATTCTTTGTAATGCATCTGAGAACCAATGCATATATTTGTAACTTTTCTGATCTATAACCCAAGAGGCTTTTTCTATTATCTTAACCTTTGTATTTTTTTCTTCTTTATGTATAAATGATAATAATTCTTTATAGAAAAACTTAACTTTGTATCTAATCAAATAATTATTCATTCTCCAATGCTTAGAGTGAACACTAAAATATTTAAATCTCCTTATGCTTGTTCTGTGTACATAAACATTTTTTCTCAAAAGCAACTTGGGTGCAATAAATTTTCTTTCAAATTCGTGTTCAAATAGAAATTCATCTTCTTTTTTAAGATTCTTAGGTGGTTTTCTTTTTGAATAAAATGGCTTGAACCTTATATTTCTTTTCACGATAAATAACATTTTACTAAATTTTCAGAAAAGATTATTAACTAATAATATATAACACTTAAAAATAGAACCTATTTGTTTCTTTAATTTAATTCTAAAATTTTATTTTCAATGTAATCAAATGCTTTACTAGTTCTATCTTTTTCTTGAGAAGAAATACTGTCTTTTCTTTTTCTATGAAAATGGTAGTGTTTTTTCTTAACTTCAATATTTTTATTGTTTTTTAACCATAGATATGTAATTAAAAATTGATCAGCAGCAAATAAATACTCTTCAGAATAAGAAAGACCTTCTTTCATTGCGTCTAAAAAGTTTTCCTTATTTACAATAAAATTTCCAATATTTAATAACCATCTTCTATTTTTTTGATCCGTTATTTTTTCACTATTTAATATTGAATTTTTGATTAATTCTTTCTTGAATTCAAAATTATGGCTCTTTAGTGTAACTCTATATTTAGTTCCTGTAAAAAATTTACTAAGAGGAATACTTAATTTTTCATTTTTCTGAAATTGATATATTTTTGAAGGAAAATAGATATTTTCTACATTAAAAGAAGGGAGTAGATCATTTTTTATATATTTGTCTAAACCTAACATTGGTATATTGTCAGAGTCAATTTGGTATACAATATCATTATTACAATTGTTTATAGCAGTATATTTATTTACAAATGGTCCTCTTCTTCTTTCATTATCTATAAAAATTAAATTTTTATTAGGGTACTTTTTTTTATACTTTTCAATATTTTCTCTGTAAACAGCTTTTTCATAATCATCTGAATTGTCATCACTCAAAATGACTTCATTTACAATGTTTTTTTTAAGAACTTCTTTTAAAAGATGGTCTATATATTTTGAAGAATTGTATGTTGGTATTGCAATGCTGATATATTGTTCTGAAATTTTCATAATTTAATTTTAGTATTAAAGACTTGTCTAATTATCCTATTAAAAAAGTGTAGACTAAATGAGAAAACAATTTAATTTAGAATGTTAAACAAAATAAAAAATATAGTAAAAATTTATTTAAGAAACAACAAAATCAGAAGATTAAAATTTCAACACTACTCAGAGTATAAGCAATATTTTGCTAGTGAAGATAGGAAATCAAACTGGGATGCTACAACCTTTTCTAAAATTATTGAAAATAATCTAAAAGGTAAGACTAATTTAGTTTTAGTTGAAGTAGGTGTTGCGAGAGGGGGTACGTCAGATTTTACAATAAAAAAACTTAGTAATAATATTGCCAAGTACACAGGAGTTGACCCTTACAAAAGTAATTATGATAAAACTGATATTTTTTCATATTACAATCAAGAATTTATGGATTACTGTTACCTTTACGTAATTGAAAAAGTTAATGATTCAAGATTTGATTTAATTCGAACCACTTCTAAGAAAGCAAGTTCTGAATTTCAAGATAACTCAATCGATGCAATCTTTATTGATGGTGACCATACTTATTCTGCTGTACTAGAAGATATAAAATGTTGGAAAAATAAAGTCAAAAAGGGCGGACTCATGATTGGTGATGATTATCAAAGTTTCAAAGGAGTGAAAAAAGCTGTACATGAATCATTTTCAGAATTTCATCAAGAAGGAAATTCCTGGTTTGTAATTTTATAATTGAAAAGTTAATTTATCTTTATTCATTTTTTTGTATTTCTTCAATAACTGTTAACTTTGGTGGCTGTTCATAAAGGACCAAATATCTTTTATTTTTTTGATCATAAGTCATATCTCTCAACCTGTTTGAAGTACTTATCGACTTAATTTCTGTCACTTCTTTAAAATCATTTGAAAAAGTTATTTTATATATATAATTCCTATTTAGTGTACCAAGATAAAAACTATTATTTTTTTCACTAAAATAGTTGATGATTATATCTGAAATGCCAAAAGGAGAATAGTCTACCCAATATATCGGCTCTTCAAAACCATATTCCTTATGAGGCTTCATAAGTGGTGCTATGTCTTTAAGCTTTTGATTATCAATTTCTTCATAGTGCCTTCCATAAGAAGCTTGGGGCCATCCAAAATTTAAAATTTTTTCCTTGTTAATTAAATTTACTTCATCTCCTCCCCAAGGCCCATGTTCAGTAGAAATTAAAAAATTAGAATTTCTAACTTCGGAAAGGCCCTGTGGATTTCTATGTCCTATTGAAATAATTTCATAATTGTGTAAATCAATTATTTTTATTATTTTCCCAAAAATACTATCTATATTTTGTGATTTATCGTAAGCCTCAAAATTGCCAACTGTTAAATATACAGAACCATTTTTAGTAATTTCTATTTTTCCGCCCCCTGCTGCAGCAGCAAAAAACTCTTCTTCGGTTGGGTCTATACAATCTAAAGGTTCAAAAAATTTTTTAAACTCTATTTCTTTATTATTTAAATCACCTACTAATACATGTATGCTGTAGCATCCATCTGTTTTTTCCATATAGCTAATATATAAACTATTATTAAAAACATCTATTCCCCTTATTCCATCCATTTCTTTATCAAAAATACTTTTGTTTTTGATAATATTTTCAATATTTGTACTTTTTCTATTTAAAAATACATTTTCTTTTATTCCTAAGTCACTATTTTTTATTGTAAAAATATCACCATATCCAGTTACAAATATTAAATAATCTTTGTAAACTTCAATGTACCCTAGAGGCTTATTTCCTAATTCACTCCAACTAATTTCATTGCAACAAAATACGTAGTCTGTAAAAATTAATTCTTCATAAACTTGTTGAGTTCCTCTTCTTACTCTGGGGTCCTCTCGTAAAAAAGATTTAAAATCTTGGGTTCTATCTAAAACATTTTTAATTTTTAATTCTTTAATTTCAGGTGCTTCTTTTATATACTGCTGCTCATTGTTTATTGAGTTTAAAAGTTTATTTAATGTTGACGTTTTTTTTAAGTCAACTTCAATTAAAACAAAGAACGCAATAAACAATAGAAGGGCACTGAATCCCGCAATGTAATATTTTTTATTCATAATTTAAAGAAGTATAAACAACTAAATTATCATTACATTCTTATAATGTAATTTATGAAAAAAATTATTATCACTGGTGCTCTTGGTTATATAGGAATGGAATTGTGTAAAATTTATTCTGGTAAATCACTCAATTATGATGTTTTAGCTATAGACAATAAATTCTATTCAGCCCGCATTAATCAACTCAGGAGTTGGAATATTAGATTCAAACAGCTGGATATATTAGATTTAAATGACATAAATCAAGACCTTAAAAATGCAGATATAGTTTTTCATTTAGCTGGAGTTACCGACGTTCCAACCGTTAAATCTAATGAAAGTAAATTAATCAGTGAGAAGATTAAGAACACTGCAATTAATGGAACAAACAATGTTATAAACTCACTTGGTGATAAAACAAAATTAGTTTTTCCATCAACACATGTTATCTTTGAAGGCTTAAATGAACATGAAGAGATTATTACAGAAGAAAATGAACCAAGACCTATCCTTGCTTATTCCTCTTCAAAATTTCAAAATGAAATTGACATAAAGGAGTCATCTAAAAATTATGTAATTCTTCGTTTAGGATCTCTTTACGGACTCTCAGGAGATTCTACAAGATTAAATATAATGCCAAATCTTTTTGCAAAAAATACCTCAATGAATAATGATTTGAAAATATTTGGGAGTGGAAAACAGTTAAAAAGCTTAGTGTCAGTCTTTGATGTTGCAAGGTGTTTAGAGTTTGTTGGGGAAAATGATAGTATCAAAAATGAAACTTTTAATTGTGTAAATGAAAATACAACTGTAGAAAACGTGGCAAAAATTTGTAAAAAAATAAATAATAAAATTAATGTTATTCCAACGGATGATGAAATTCCAAATTTAGGTTATTGGTTAGATAATACAAAAATCATTAATACTGGTTTCAAGTTTCTTTATAATCTTGATTCTTGCTTAAAAGAAATGATTAAAGCTTGGAGCTTTGAAGGAAAGAAGCAATTTAATGAAGAGATCGTTATAGGTATGGACAACTATGAAGACAATAGAGGATTAATAGAAAATTATTATTTTAATGATCCAATAAATATGATCGGAGCTGTAACATCTAAAAAAGGATCGGTTAGAGGAAATCATTACCATCCAATTCAGACTCAAAGGTGCCTTTTGATTTCTGGAAGCTATATAAGTGTTACTAAAGACTTAAATGAGGAAAACTCTGTAGTTGAGACAAGGTACATAAAGTCTGGCGAATTATCAATAATACCCCCCAATATTGCACACACAATGATTTTCTTAGAAGATTCAGTACTTTTAAATCTTGTTGCTGGAGAAAGAGAGCACCAAAATTATGGAATTACACATACAATTCCTTATGAGCTTGTTGATAAAAAATTATCTAAAAATTTACTCGATAGTTACAAGACGAGTTGTCGTGTTTGTGGAGGGGGTTTTACTCATTACCTATCTTTAGGTCTTTCTCCTCTTGCAAATAATCTCAATGATAAAAAAAATTCACCAAATGAACTGTATCCTCTTGATTTAAATTTTTGTAAACAATGTTCAAATTCTCAATTAAGTGTTGCCGTTCCAGCAAAAAAAATGTTTGATAATTACTTATACCTTTCTTCTACTTCGCAGCAATTTAAAGATCATTTTTATAATATTGCTATCGACTTAAAAAAAGATTTAAATCTAAATAAAAATTCTCTATTAGTTGATATAGGAAGCAATGATGGCATATTTTTAGATCCAGTTAAGAAGTTGGGCATAAAGGCTGTTGGAGTTGAGCCAGCAAAAAATGTTTCAAAAATTGCAAATTCAAAAAAACTTACAACTTTACAAGAGTATTTTAGTGAAAAAACTGTGCAAAAAATTATTAATAAATATGGAAGAGCAGACGTTATTACTGCGTTTAATGTTTTTGCACACAGCGACGGTTTAAAAGAAATATTAAATAACGTTGAATCGCTCTTAAAGAATGATGGAGAATTTATCTTTGAAGTTCAATATATATTTAGAACAATTAAAGATTTAACTTTTGACAATATTTACCATGAGCATTTTAACTATTGGTGTCTGTTGGCAATATTAAACTTTTTTGAAAAATCAAGCATGAAGGTATACAAAGTAAAAGAAGTAGATACCCATGGAGGTTCGTTAAGAATATATGCTACAAAGAACAAGAAAAAAAGACTTCATAAGAGTGTGAATGAATTTGTTGAGTTAGAGAAAAACAATAAGCTTGACAAAATAGAGACTTATGACAAGTTTGCTAAAGATGTAAAAAGGGTAAAACTTGATTCATTGAAAAATATTAAGGAGATTTTATCAGAAAATAAAAAAATTGTTGGGTACGGCGCCCCAGCCAAAGCAACAACGATATTGAATTATTTTGGTTTAAACGAAGATTACTTTAAATATGTCATAGATGACAGTGAAATAAAGCATGGTAAGTATATCCCTGAAACAAATATTCAAATTATTTCAAAAGACGATATAAACACTGAAGATTATGAATTTGTCCTTGTGCTTGCATGGAATTTTTATAATTCTATAGTTAAAAATAACAAATCGTACTTTAAACATAGTAAATTTATCAAGCTTAAATAAAATTCTTTTTTGATTCAATTAGGTTTTTAAGCATTTTGAATTATCGGTTTATCTTTAAAGAATTGATTATTATTAAATTGTGAAAAAAAACCTGTTAACTTATAAAGATTACATAATTACTGGTTCTTTGGTTTCGGCAACTCTTCTTCTATTAATGAGATATACGATTCTGTCAAGTAGCTTGAAATGGGGAACTTGGTCTTATGGTGAAAACCTAATTTCTTACCCTGGAAAGTTTATTAGAAGAGGTCTACTTGGTGAAATAGTTTTATTCCTTAGTGGAGACAACCCTGCATTTAAAACTTTAAATTTAATAGTATTTTTAAATTGCATTCTCTTATTGTTCTTAATATATATTTTATTTAAAAAATTCAACCTTGAAATAAAACAATTTAACATACTAATGATTTCTTCCTTTGGTCTTCTTTATTTGGTCTATCATGGATTTTCCTACAATAGAAAAGAAATTTTTGCTATTAACTTTTTCCTTATTTTTATTTATTTGTTAAAAAAGAACAATAATAAATTAAATACCGGAATTAGACTATATTTAATTTCATCTCTACTTTTGTTAGCTTTAATGCACGAAGGTACTTTGTTTATAACAATACCTTTTTATTATTTAATACTAAAAAATATAGATTTAAAATTTTCTTATATATATTCAGTATCTGGAATTTTATTAATTCTTTTTCTTATTACACAACAAGGAAACTCGCAGGATGTATTGAGAATCTGGAATGAACTTAGTACATTTGATAGAGAATTAATTGGATCAGATTTAGAAAGTTCAGCAATTTATGCACTTAACTATTCAGTAGAAAGGCAACTTATAATTCAATCTGGCTTAAGTGTTCTAAATAATGGAACTATCAATCACTGGCTTCATTTTTTATTTTATTTTGGAATCTATTTCTTCTTAAATCATCTCGGATGTAAATTAGATAACTTGTCAAAGCTAGCAAATTCAATAAATCTATTTCCAATCGAATTAATTTTCTGTATACCTCTGTTTTTGTTTGGAGGGGCTGACTGGGGAAGATATTTGGTTTTCTTTATTTATATGTACTATTTTTATATCTTATATATAGCTGATATCAAAAAAATTAATCTATTAAGCATTGGAAACACAAAATTTATATCAATTTTTGCTGTATATTCTTTTTTTACAGTTATGCCACAAGCTTCTTTTCAGGATATCGACTTGCTGAATAAATTAATTAACTCTTTTCAGCAAATTTTTCAGTTAATTTCTTAGCTTAAGCTTTATCAAGTCAAAAAACATCGATAAGGAGTCTTGGATTACCATGACTTTTGAATCTAAGTTGTGAATATAGTCAACAGGAACTTCTTTAATGTTTAAATTTGCATTATTAAAGTTGACTAAAAGTTCTATGTCAAAAGAAAAATTATTGAATCTAATATTTTCTAACATTAAATAATCTTTTCGTTTAAACAGTTTAAAACCACACTGTGTATCAGTTACATTCAACTTAAATAAAAATTTAACTAATGAAATATATATAGCTCCACTTAGTCTTCTAACAAAAGGGGTGTGAAGATTTAGAGAGTCCTTAGTCCTTCTTGTGCCTATTACCACTTCGTCTATTAATTGATTTTTGTCTATGAATTTATCTAACTCATTAATTGCAACTGAACAATCTGCATCCATAAAAAGAATATAATCTCCTATAGCATTTTTTATTCCATGCTTTATTGCTAGGCCTTTCCCACTTTCCTCTAACTTCAAATGTTTGAAATTTATTTCTTTTTTCGAATCTATAAGTAAATTATTTTCCTTAGAGCTGCCATTAGACACTAATATAATTTCATATTTCCATTGCTGTTTTTTCAAGTATGTTTGAATTTGATTAAGGTTTGTCAAAAATATTTCTTCATCATTTTTTGATGGAATAATCACAGATATGGAGATATCATTCATTGTGTGGTATGTTTTCTTTCATGCTTTTTATGTATAAAAAACTATCATCATTTAATTTATAAGTAGGAGAAACTTTTCTAACTAACTTAATTATTAAATATCCAACTCTAAATGGAAACCTTATAACGGGCTTGTTAATACCTAATATATCATTTAATAACTCTTTAAATGAATAAGCTTTTTCTGTGTAGGCGAGATAAAGATTGTTGGATTTTTTACTTAAATCACTATCGAAATATTTTGATATTTCATTCTTTGTAGAGATTCTATAAATTTTACTATTGCCAGAAAAATTTGGAATTATTGGAAAGTAATTAGCTACAGATCTTAAATCACTTATGAAGCCTAGCCCATCATTGTTATTATTATCATGTAAAAGACCCAGTCTCAAAACCTTGCCTTGGTTAGACAATACATAGTCTTCTACTTTTAATTTATGTTTTCCATAAATTGACAAGGTATTTGGAATTGCTGAAATGGTTGATACAAAAATAAAATTTTTTTTCTGGTTTAAATTCAAACTATTAAAAAAATTTATTGATCCATCAACATTTATTTGATGTGATTTTTCTTTGTTTCTTTCTTTCATATTCCAAGCACAATGAAGAATGTAGTCCTCTGAATTAAAGTTTTTTAAAGAACCTATGTCAAATTTCATTTTGTTTGATTCAGAATTTGTTGAAGAAGATATAGGTATAATATCAATATTAGATAAATTGCTTATGATAACTTTAACTAGTGAGCTATTAAACCCGGTAACAAATAGTCTCATTATATAATATTACATTGGAGATAAAATTTTAAACATACTTTTAGTAGGT
>MDSV01135803.1_pt1 | contig 41573 bp, 39 predicted proteins | sample 810851 | NCBI WGS metagenome assembly MDSV01 (sample SAMN05326640, study PRJNA326480) | marine metagenome | isolation source: seawater | place: Atlantic Ocean: North East | collected 2012 | reverse complement strand
AGCTTATTTTTTAAACCAAAAAATAAAAAAATAAAAAAATTTTTCACAAACACATGTGAAATTTCATCCCAAAAAATTGAGGGTTTGTTGGGAAAGAAAATAGGCTTGGATTATTTTAACTTCTTACATGATTATATTAAAAATAGAAAATGAAAAAAATCTGTTTCATCGTTTCAAGTCCTTTAACTGCACATTCTTTTTTGAGTGGCCCTATTAATGAACTTTCAAAAGATTATGAAGTTTATTTGATTGTAAACGAAAATAAGAGGTACAAAAAATTAATTACAAGGCTTAATGTAAAAAAAGTATTTCATTTTGAAATTTTAAGAAAAATAAGCTTGTTTAAAGATATAAAGTGCTTAATCAAAATGGCTTATTTTTTAAAAAAAAATAAATTTGTTGCCATTCACTCTGTATCACCAAAGGCAGGCCTGATTGGAATGTTAGCTGGTCGAATTGCGTGTATACCAAAAAGAATTCATACGTTTACAGGTCAAGTTTGGGCAACTAAAAAAGGTTTTTTTCGCTATGTGTTGAAGTTAACTGATCGTATAATTGATAATTCAGCTACACATATATTAGTTGATGGAAAATCTCAACTCAAATTTTTATTTGAAAATAACATAGCTATAAATAAAGGGAAAATATTAGGGAAAGGGTCTATAGCCGGAATTTCAACAAAACGTTTTAATCCATCAATTATCGAACGAAAAAAACAAAGAAAAAAATTAAAAATTCCAAATGAGGAATGGGTATTTATGTTTCTTGGGAGATTGAATAAAGATAAAGGTGTATTTGATTTAATTAGGGCTTTTTCTCTAATTGATCAAAATATAAACAATTGCTCGCTTTATTTAGTTGGTGATGATGAGGAGAAAATTAAAGAAAAATTTAATTCTTATTCCAATAAGATATTTTTTATTGAGCACGAAAAGTTTCCAGAAAAATTAATGCAGGCGTGTGATACTTTCTGTTTACCCAGTTACAGAGAGGGATTTGGAATTTCAGTAATTGAAGCATCTTCTCTTAAAATACCCATAATTTGTAGCAACATATACGGACTAAATGAAACTGTTATTGATGGTTTGACTGGTATGAAACATCAAGTTGGAAATATTATTAAAATAAAGAATAAAATGGAGTATGCTTTATTGAATCCCTCAATAATGAAAAAAATGGGAGATAATGGAAGAAAATATGTTGAAAAAAATTTTAATGAAGCTTCTTTATTAAATGCATGGAAGGATTTTTATCATAAAAACTTAGATTCATAGTCGGTAAATTTTTTCGTGTGGTTCAAAAACTGCTTTTATATCGTAAACAAACCCAACTTTTGACAAAAGAGTTAACGGTTTAATTTTTGAAAATAAGGAATGTGCAACTGCCAAAACTAATACATCAAATTTTTGCTCTTCAGGTAAATTTGATGTAAACTCAAATTCTAGATTAAGGTCCTCACCCTTGAAGTATGGGTCATAAATTAAAATGTTTTTGCATGTTTTTTTTAATCCCAGTGCTAAAGATAATGCCTTAGAATTTCGAATATCGGATGTGTTTTCTTTGAATGTTATACCTAAAAATAAAACTTTTGCTTTAGAGGTTTTAATTTTATGAAAAGATAATTTTTGTTTTAAGTCTTTAAGAACGAAATTTGGTATTTCTTCATTTATTTTTCTTGCAGAAAATAATATTTCAGGTTTATACCCCATAGATATTGATTTATGGGCTAGGTAATATGGATCAATTCCTATGCAGTGTCCTCCAACTAGACCGGGCCTAAAATTTAAAAAATTCCATTTAGTACTAGCTGCGTTGAGGACTTCATGTATATCAATTTTGAAAGATTTAAACATCATTGCTAATTCATTTACAAGTGCAATATTGACATCTCTCTGAACATTCTCAATAACTTTAGCCGCTTCGGCTACTTTTATAGAGGGAGCTTTATAAACTTCTGCACTAAGTACAGACTGATAAAGGGTATAAAGTGTCTCCAGGGCGTCTTTATTGGAGGCTGAAACAATCTTAGGAATGGTTTTAAAGGTATTATGTGGATCTCCCACATTGATTCTCTCTGGGCTATAACCCAAAGAAAAATCTATATCAACCTTTAAAGAAGAAACTTCTAAAAGTGGTAAACAAATCTCTTCTGTAGCACCAGGGTAAACGGTAGATTCATAGACCACGATATCCCCTATTTTTAAGAGTTGAGCAATAATAGTAGAGGCGCTTTCTAGGTAGCTAAAATCGGGTAAATTATCTTCTTTTAAAGGGGTGGGAACAGTGACAATATAAATAGAACAATGTTTTAAAGCTTGGGGTTGATCAAAGAAATGAATCGAAACAGCTTGGATTTCTTCTGTAGGAATTTCTTTTGTATTATCTACCCCCTTTTGCAAAGAGGCCACCCTTTCTTTATTCGTGTCATAGCCCAACACAGTGTGTTTTTCTGCTAAGGCAAGTGCTAACGGGAGTCCAACATAGCCTAGTCCAATAATTCCTATTGATGGTTTCATTCGCTTAAAATTTGACTTTTACGCCCTTGATTAAATCCTCTAAGATAGTGTATAAGAAAGTTGATATTTAAGTGCTTTAAGCTTAACATTAGGGCGTTTAATAGGAGGCCAAAAAGCAAAACAATAAAGTCAAGACCTAGCCAATTGTAATTTCCGTTCTTTTTAAAAAGCTTCCACACCTCAACCAAATCATTTTGTGTCCTTCTCAATAGAGACTGTCTATTTCCAGCTGAGTGATAATGATATAATTTAGCTTGAGGAACGATAAACATTCGTTTAGGGAAAGCACGCTCAATTCGAATAGAAAACTCTTTATCCTCATATGCGTGAAACTTGTTTTTTGTATCAAAAGTGACAGTGTCGAAGACTTCTTTTTTCCAGGTTGATAGGCCTCCACTCAAAGTATCTACACTTTGCGGTTGAATTGTTCCTTCTTTTAGTGATCGAATAACGCTTTGACGATTGTCTTTATACAATCCAAAATGGGTAAAACGAAAAATGAGTCGTTTTAACAATCCTTCTTTAGGTGCGTTTAAGATGACACCATTCAGCCCTATCATTTCTGGGTGGGCGATAATGGACTCTTCAATTGCTGCTAGATAGTTGGGCTCGTGCACTATATCGTCGTCAAAAAAAGAAATATAATCGCATTGATTGTATTGTATCGAAGTGGCTTTCGCTTGTACTAATCCATTGATACTTTCGTCGTGAATGTAATCCAATCTAATGTTCTCTTTTTTTGCTTGGGGCGCTAATTGCTCTTTGATGACATTATCTTGACTGCTTTGATCGATGATAATGACTTGTTCTGGCAGGCGGCTTTGGGCAAGAATAGCATCAAAGACAGTCGCCAGTTCTATGGGCCTATTTTTTGTGGGTATAACAAAGGAGAAAGTCATACAGTCTTGTTTATTTTTAAGGCTTCATCATAATTTAGTGGACTAAAAAATCTTGAAGCGTATTCAATCAATTTGTGCTGTCTTTTAATTAACTCTTTTTGAGGAATTTGCTTGAGCAACTCAATATCTTCAATCGATGTTAAATTCACCTTTTCTTTCTGAATATCGTATAATGGATCTATTGAAATTTCATTTGGTCTTTCATAATAAAGCGGTATTAATCCATATTGTATCGCTTTAATAATGGTTGTTGATCCACGATAAATAGCAAAATGAGCCCTGGTTAAATCTTCTTCAAAAGAAAGACTAGATAGTTCAATATTCTTTGGAAGGGGAACTAACTCTGGTACTGCTTTTAATACGTCTTCTACTCTGGTTATAGGATGAAAACGTATGACAAAATGTGCGCTAGGGTTTTCTTTTGCAAGTTGCACCACGAATCTTGCTAAGGGAATACATTCAATTAAATCTCCTTCAGAAAGCATTAAAAACACTTTTCTTTCTTTTGCTTCTACCGCTAATTGTTCTTGTTTACAATCGATTGTTCTATTTGATCCAAAACACAACAGATACTTTGAGGGTAAATAATTAATTGCTTCAAATTGTTGCTTGCCGTGTTCTCCAGAACATAAAATATAATTGGGTTCAAAGTTTGAAGTTAACTTTCTTCTAATGGCATGCTGCTTTCTAAAAACGATAGCATGCTGATAGCCCACACATACTATTGTTGGGTCAATTTCTCTTGCCATGGCAAAAATTAATCTTTCCCAAGGGTGACCTTCATATGTAGTGAAGATACGTTTAATGCCATTTTGTTTGATGTAATGTCGCACCAAAAAAGCAATTCGATAATTGATGTGTGTAGCAGAGGAAAAAGAAGCAATTACTGCCTGAAATTTTATTCTTTTCTCAAAACTAGAAGTCGTTTTTGACTGCAATAATTTAATTGCTTCATGCAACATTAAACCCCTAATTTTTATTTCTTGAATAAGAGGTAAATACCTTGGCAATGCCCTAGAAACAGTGACCCTTTTTTTCCATATAGCTTGAATTTTACTTGAGCTTTGTCCAGTAAAATTAATGTAGAGTTGCAAGCTAGATTTATTTGTATTGGCGATTTTCTGAGGTAAATCAAAAAAGTAAAAATCTCTTTTATGATTAATAAAAGAATCGTTTAAAAAGTGAGAGATAAAAACATCTTCAAAAACTCTTTTATCTTTAATTAGTTTGTCGCCCAAGAAATAATATCTGTAAATCGAATGAAAAAGTTTATAACTCCCAATAATGATATTCCAAAAAAGTAATTTTATAAGATGGATAAAAAAACTTACACCATTCTTGTTAAAAACAGCGCTATAAACATTTAAAAAAATGGGGTGTTCTCTAATCACATGCAGAAATGCATTAGCATTCCTTTCAAATGAGTTGGCATTGTTTTGAAGTAATGCATCACAGGCATCACACAATTGGTCGTATTGTGCTTCTGTGATATTTTTCATTCTAGCTTAATTTAAAATTAAGTACTTGTTCAAGGAGATCTTGTTGTTCTAAATCTTTATTTACATAATTCCAAACATCATCCACCTCGCTTGGCTGGTTGATACTGGGTTGACTTGATTCAAAAGGGATAGAAGACATTGGATACCCTTTTTCGATTATACGCATTTGTTCAATGGATTCCATTTGCTCAATGGGGGTTGCCTCCATCTGGGTCAACTTCATTAAAAAATCTTTTTTGTAAGCGATTACTCCTAAGATTTTTTTAATATACTGTTGTTGGGCCTCAAAGTTATTGAAGCTAGGACTTTTTCTAAAACAGTAAAGAATTTTACCCTGGTAAAGGGCTGCTTTAACAAAGGAATGACGCATCAATTCTTCTTCTTGTTCTATGGGTCCAGTTGCATTCCATGCTACCGATTCATTATCCTTGCGGATGGCTTCAATCATAGCATCTATATGTCTAGGCAACAATAAAGGTTCATCGCCTTGCACTAAAATAACTTCAGAACAGTCAATATTTTTTACTGCTTCAGCTACTCTAGTTGTCCCATTTTTATGTTGATCGCTCGTCATGATTACCTTTGCTCCAAAAGCTTCTAAAGTTTGCTTAATCTCTTGATCACATGTAGCGATATAAACTTCTTCTACATTTTGAGCAAGTAGAACGCGTCTTCTTACATGTTCGAGCATGGGTAAACCTTTTAAATCAAGAAGAATCTTGTTTGGGAAACGTTGAGAATTTAATCTAGCGGGGATGACAACTACTTCTTTCATAGAATTATTGTGGTAAGACGCCGCAATCAACATTTATGCATTGTCCAGTAATAGCACTAGCCTTTTCTGAGGCGAGAAAAACACACATTTGCCCTACTTCTAATGCAGTGGGCATACGCAATAGTGCTGCGTTTGATTTTGTAAAATTAGAGATAAATCCCGCAGGGTCCCCTTTTCCAGGAGCATGATCCATGTTTAAGGCTTCATTAAGTCCTTCTGTGGCAATCAATACAGGACAAACAGCATTAACTCGAATATTTTTGGGTCCAAGTTCTTTAGCTAATGATTGCGTTAGACCATTCATCCCAAATTTAGAGGCAACATAGGCAGAGTTATTACTTGATCCTCTTTTTCCAGCTAGACTAGATACATTGATGATAGCTGCATCTGAATGCATCACTCTAGCAGCAGCTTTGCAGCCCCAAAAAGCACCTTTTAGATTGGTGTCAAGAAGATCACCAAGAAACGCATCATCAATTTCTGTTATAGGCTTCCAAAAGGAATAGCCTGCATTATTGACATAAACATCTAATCTTCCATATTTTTCAATGGCTAGCTGGACTAAATCGTGATGGGCTTGTTCTTGACGAACGTCGGTAGGTACAAAAACCACCTTATCGCCAAAGGTTTCTTCAAGATTGCGGTCTTTTCGTGCTCCCACAAAAACGGTATAGCCAGCTTCAATAAAAGATTGTGTAATCCCTAAACCTATCCCTCTATTTCCACCTGTAATGATGGCGATCTTATTGTTGTTCATAATTAGATTGTCATACATGAATCCCCGCCATCAACTGCAATTTCTGCTCCAGTAACAAAACCAGAGGCATCTGAGGCTAACCAGAGGATGGCTCCTGTTAACTCGTCTGGTGTGCCAAATCTTTGCATAGCTGTATGCCCTAAGATAGCTTTTTTCCTGTCCTCATCAATAAAGTTTTTAAGGTTCCATTCTGTTGGGAAAAACCCTGGTCGAATCGCATTAACCCTAACCCCTTTTGTTCCCCATTCTCTCCCCAGATTTTGTGTAAGGTTTTTTATCGCTGCTTTCGCAGCAGAATAGGTAAATGCTTTTGAAAGTGGTGGTCCTGCAGAAGCAGAAGAGATATTAATGATATTTCCTTTTCCCTTTTTTAACATGTACTCGCCATAAACTTGACAGCCTAAAAAGGTTCCTTTTATTTGTGAATCCATAATGGCATTCCATTCCTCTTCTGTAATATCTAAATATGGGGTTGAACCATTGATTCCAGCTCCATTCACAATGATATCTAAGCTCCCAAAGTGATTAACAATGGTGTCTAAAACTTGATAATGCTGTTCTTTTTGAGCAACATCAAGTGCTAATGAAATGGTATGATTAAAACCTTCTTCATTGATTTCTTTTTCAACTTTTTGGGCTTTTTCTATTCGCAAGTCAATGATAACAACCTTGCACCCAGCTCTTGCGAATGAGCGTGCCATCTCACTACATAAATGTCCTCCAGCTCCAATTACTGCCGCGACTTTTCCATTTAAATTGAATAATTGATCTATATACATTTTACAAATTTAACGCATTGATTTAATTATCTGTTGCATTTGTTCTGCCCATTTCCAAAGCACAAATAAATCTGATCCTAAAATGGCAAATGTATACCCCATGTCAAATAAAGATTGAATATTTTCTGGGTTTGGATCGTTAAGTTGAGTTCCACAACTTTTTCCAAATTTCTTGCATGCTTTAATTACTTTTTTTGAAGCTTCGAGAACTTTAGGATGATTTAGTTGACCAGGTACACCCAATGATCCTGAAATATCATATGGCCCTATCATAACTGCGTCGATTTCATCAAAAGCTAAAAGCTTTTCAATATTATTTACCGCATCAATAGACTCTACCTGAATGATAAAGGTGGAGGTTTCATTCCAATGGGTGATATACTCGTCAAAATCAAAACCGTAACCTTGTGCTCGACTTACTCCATAACTTCTTTTCCCTATTGGGGGAAATTTCAAATCATTAATTAGATGACGCACTTCTTCTGCGGTATTGACCATTTGAATTAACATCCCATCTGCACCAGATTCTAAAAGAGGTTTAATGTAGTCGTTTGAATGGGACACTGGTCTCGGTAAACAAGGGACTCCTTCAGATTGGCAAGCGGCAATAATTCGTTGTCCTTCTGTCAAACTTATTGTAGAATGTTCCATGTCAATAGCGATAAAATCAAAGCCCGCTTTTGCAAAGGTTTCTGTAATTGATGGATGGCCATAAGACACCCATGCAGCAAAGAGTTGTTCTCTATTGCGCAGGGCTTGTTTTAGTTTTTGCTGCCGATGTGTTTGTGTTTTCATTTTTTATTTAGGATTTCTTGTTGAATAAAATTAAATACTTCTTTCATTGAAGCTGAGTTTGGGTGAACGTTTCGCCAATTTACACTTTCTTTCTTATTGGTAATCAATGGTGATTGAAAGATTTTTAAATTCGGATGGTTGTGATTGTTGAAAAAATTATACAAGCTCGATTGACTTAATTGTTTAATATCATACTTGAAATTATACGGGTAATTTATAAGTACAATCACAAATCCTTTTTTTTTGTTAAGAGTGGTTAAAAAATTTGATAGTTCTAATAGATCATAATCTGGAGGAGTCACCATAACTTTATATAAATGAGTAAATGGTGCCGGGGTATTTACCCACCACATATACAATTGATGTAACATGTCTTTTACTAAATAAATCAATTCACTTTTACTCATCAAAGCAATTAATTTAGATTTGAAAGATACTTCACTAGAAGGATTAAAACTATTTTTGATTATTATATCATTAGATTTTATTTTACCTATATCGTGAACTTTAATAGAGAACACATATAGATTGTTAGGCTGGTCTCTTATTTGGCTCCAAATATTTTTGTGGTCATTAATATCGGTTCCTGCTAATGTAAGATTAAAAAAATCCCAATTTTTTTCTAAACTAAACTGAGTGAAATAGGGAACATAACTTTCCTCTCCTCCATATTCTTCTGCATCAAAAAAAGAATCCCCAATTAGAAATAATCGCTTTGAATTTAGCATTTCAGCATTAGCAGAACTAGATAAACTATCCCACAATGCTATATATTTTTCTGTTGGGGTTGTAGCATTAAAGGGGGGAAATAATTTGTCTTGATAATATTTTAGTTTAAATGCCACCTCAATTGAAAAGCAAAGTATTATAACCAAAAAACTGTATTGGGTAATTCTGTGCATAATTAAAATTGAAAATAGATAAAGTTCTTCGGCGTTTCAGAAAAATGCACCCAAATAAAAGATAACATTATGACCAAAATAATTTGCTTTTTATAGGGGCTTATGCTCTCAAATATTTTTTGAGGATTTGCGCTAAAACAAAAATCAAAAAACAGTAATATAGCTACATAAAATAAACCTTTCAATGGTGTTTGTGGAATTGCAAATCGAGTAAATAAGTCAAATAAATAATCAAAAGCAAATGTGATCGATGGGCTTCTAAAAAACACCCAAGCAAACATTACAGCAAGAAAAGTTAACGTCATAGAAATATTTTCTTTATACTTAAATGTTTGAGGAAAAATGATAAAATATCTTGTTATAAAATAAATTAAAGAATGGGATAATCCCCAAAAAACAAAAGTCCAATTTGCACCATGCCAAAGACCACTAATCAAAAAAACCACTAGTATATTTCTAACAAATAGAGCAGTAGACACCTTAGAACCCCCCAATGGAATAAATACATAATCTCTAAACCAACTTGAAAGAGAGATATGCCATCTACGCCAAAAATCCCCAATGTTTTTGGCAAAATAAGGGTAGTTAAAATTAGTCATAAAATCTAACCCAAGGCATTTAGCTGTTCCTATGGCGATATCAGAGTATCCGCTAAAATCACAATAAATCTGAAAGGTAAAATAGAAGATCCCCAATAGCAATGTACCTCCGTCATATAATGAAGGATTCAAAAATATTTTATCTACTAGTGGCGCTAGAGAGTCTGCTATTACTACTTTCTTAAATAGTCCCCAAATAATTAAGTTTATACCTTCTGAAAACTTTTCTTTAGAAAAAGATCTTGCTTTTTCTATTTGGGGGATTAAGTTTTTAGCCCGCTCAATTGGACCTGCTACTAACTGTGGAAACAATGAGACGAAAGTTGCGAAATTAATAAAGCTATTTTTCGGGTTGAGTCTTTTATAGTAAACATCCAAGGTATAAGAAAGTGTTTGAAAGGTATAAAATGAAATTCCAACCGGTAAAATGATGGATAATGTTTTTGTAGAATTAACCTGATAACCAAGTCCTTGAACTAAATTAATCCAAGAATCAATAAAAAAATTGTAATATTTAAAAAAGCCTAACATCCCTAAATTGATGATTAGACTAAAGGATAATAGCAACTTTTTTTGACTAGTTTTTTGGGTTAAATGTATCCCTTTGGCAATAAAAAAATCTACTAATGTACTGATGAAAATCAACGTCAAAAATCGATAATCCCACCAACCATAAAAAAAGTAGGAGGCAATTAACAATAGTGTATTTTGATAGATAAGTTTTTTATTGGCTAAAGACCAATAAAACACAAAAACAATTATAAAAAAGAAAAGAAATTCAATCGAGTTAAATAACACTCTTCTAGTTTATGAGTTTTTTGATGGCAGGATGTAAATGTAATAAGCCAACTAACTGATTATCTTGATTAACCACTGGTAAATCCCATATTTGCTTATCTCCCATCAATTTTACAACTTCTTTAAGATTTTCTCCTGGTTGACAAGTAATTGGATCTTCTTTAGCGTGAACTAATGCGTCGTCGACAAAAAAAGCTGAAAAAGGCTTTTGTACTTTCAACAGTTTTCTTCTCAAGTCCCCATCGGTTATTAAACCTAAAAGTTCTTGTTTATTATTGATTATACAAACTAACCCAAGATTAGCTTCTCCCATTTCGGTTAAAGCTTCTTTGAGAATCGTATTTTGTGTTACTGCAGGAAATTTTCCCATTTCAATCATTACGTCTTCTACTTTCATAACTATTTGTTTGTTGGATGAACATTATCTGGACCTAACTCATTAAAGAGTTCTAACCTCATTTCGTGTACTTTTTTAGCTTGATACAACACATTTTCAAGGTATTTGATATCCAATACTGTATTCGCATCAGATAGGGCTTTTGATGGGTTGTCGTGCGTCTCCATAAAAAGTAAATTGATTCCATTGGCGACAGCAGATCTTACTAGATAGGGAATAAATTCGCGTTGCCCTCCAGAGATATTCCCCATAGAGGTGGGTAATTGAATTGAGTGAGTTGCATCATAACAGACTGGATAACCTGTATAACGCATAGTTGGAAAACAAGTCATGTCGTTAACTAACATATTATATCCCATAAAGGTCCCACGATCTGCTAGAATAATTCGATCATTCCCAAAAGCTTCTAGTTTTCGGCAAGAATTTTTCATGTTCCATGGGCTCATAAATTGTCCTTTTTTTAGTAAAATTGGTCGACCAGTATGTGCTGCTGCTCGTAATATAGATGTCTGTCTACATAAATAGGCAGGGACTTGAACCATATCACAAACCTCTCCAGTAGCTACAGCCCAAGAAGAATCTGAGAAATCTGAAACTACAGGTACTTTAAGTGTTTCCCTAACTTCTGATAAAATTTTTAGCCCTTTATCAATCCCCACACCATGAAAACTTTTAGGTGAAGAACGACAGTCTTTATCATAGCAAGATTTGTAAATCCACGGGATGTCTAATTTCTCACATATTTCTGCGATTGATTCTGCCATAAACAGGGCGTGATCTCTATTTTCGATTGCACAAGGCCCTCCTACAAAGGCGAGTGGAAGTGTCCCCCCAATCTGCACTTTCTTTACATCTCCGTATCCAACGGTTACGATTTTTTGTTCCATAATTTCAATTATCTAGCCATGAAAAACATCAAATGATAATGGCATTATTTTAAATACTACTGGTCTTGCCAAATATAGTTTACTTTCAATGATTATAAAGGTTGTGTCTTCATTTTTGTCAACAGTTTTAACATACTTGTAAAGACCCATAGGGGGTAAATCTACTTTTATTCTATCCTCTTTTTGATTTGTCTTTTGAACCAGGTTAAATCTTTGCTTTGTTAAAGTGGGATTTACTAGGTATAATTCGTAATTATTCCCTGGTTCTAAACTGTGTTGAAGACGATACTCTTTTTTAAAAAAGCTATAATTTCCTAATAATAAGTCTGTTCTCAAGGAATCACTTCTTGCAATAGCATCTAAATTGCCGTGAACATAGCCTTTGATAGGACCTAGCCTGGAATTAGCATACCCTATATACCCTCTTTCAGCTAAAAAACTATCGTGCTGCCGAATCCAATACTTTTTTTGAGGATGAAAAATTGCGAATAAACCATCTTCTTCTATAGTTAAATCTTCGACTAATTGATTAATATTAATAGTAGTTTTAATTTCATTTTGCAGTGTTACCTTTCTTTCTTTAATAAATTGACCTGTTTTAGTATAAAAACAAAAAATGAGAGTTTGTATATCTCCTTTTTTACTTGGATTTAATAGTGTCTCAAGTTGAAGGCATTCAAAGATAGTTTCCCATCCATCTTCTATACGTAAAACAAATAAATCGCTTATAACAGCGTCCGTAGGGGGTATTTTAGTCATTGACACTGCTTTGTAAGAAAACAATTCAAGCCAACGGGCAGGGACATTTTTTTTAAGGTAGTGTTTCAAATACTGTTTCATCCTTCAGTGTTTAAAATGGTAAACCATTGTTTTTTTATCTCACCTTGAACTTTAAATCGTGAACCATGAACAGCAAAACTGGCTGGAGGGTGGGTATGTTCTAAGGACAGCATCTGCTTGTTATGACTCACCGCCAATCCAAAAGGAATCCCAGCCATAGACCGACAAACAAAAACTGGAAGTTGGTCAGCAGAAAAATTATATAAGTCTAATGGAATTAGATTTGCACTATTGTTTCTAATTTTAATTTTACCTATAAAACTTTTAGTGTTTCCTTCAAAGATTTCAATTTCTTCCTCTCGAAAAATAGGAGATTTTTCCACATTTAAAAACAACAAAAAATTATTTACTTCATGGTATTGAATAAATGGATGAAAGGTCAATAGACTTGCCTTTGGGGGAAATGGATTAATTTCACCTTGATAACTGGTTTCAGAGGTATCTAAGGAAAATCCAACTGTCGCTCTCCATTCTGGAACTTTATTATAAATATATTCATGTGGTGGAAGAGTATCTAAAATTTTGGGTAAAGGAGAATTTCTAAATTGTAATAAAATTAATGGTTGATTTTCTTTATCAAAACAATTGCATATATCATTGTATAAATATTTTTTTGATTCCCCTATTTCAATTGTATCTAACTCTCTTGTTTTCCATTTTTCACCATCTGAATAAATAGCCCAAATAGTTTTCTTACAATTTTTAATGGGCTCCCAGTTGTTTGGAGAGAAATTATGAATAATGGAAAAACCAGATGCTATTGATGTATTTGGTAGTGGGAAAAAAGCCATAATTAAGTGTTTTTAAAAATTGTTCTTAACCACCATGAGGGAACATTTTGTTCCTTATGTGCATCGAAATTTAAAATAGCATTCACTTCAAGATTATTAAACAAACTATCTTTTAAATATTTTCTTTCAGGGTGATATAAATTAACACCGAGTTTTCGTAAATAATCCCCTGTTTTTTGTAGAAATTTAGTTTTTTATTTTTTAATTCTTTAATTGGAGTCCCATAATATGATATTTTAATGGGTTTTACATTTAATTTCTTAAGAAGCATTGACATTGGTTTTTTGTCAAAAAATAGGAGGTGTGGTTCATCAATTTTTTTATGTTCCCAATCATTACATGGAACTTCAATAAACGCGTATCCGTTTTTTTTAAGCAAACCAACAAATGGTGATAAAAATTTTATAGGGTCTTTAACATGTTCTAAAACATGAGAAATTATTAAAAAATCATATTTGAAATTAATTTGTTTTAAATTAGAAATTTCCAAAATTGTTGCTCCTAAATTTTTTAAAATCGGATAACAATTTTTATCCGACTCTAAAACAAAATATTTAGTCTTTGGTAAATATTCCATCCAAACTTTTAAAAAAACACCAGGCCCAGGTCCAACTTCCAGTACTTTATAATCTTTTGAATCACTTATGTCAATATACTTTTTTATAAAACTCATTCTTGTTTTTGCTATAGCAGAAAAAAATGCATTTTGTTTTGTTGTCCTTTTAAATCCTCCATGAGCTGACAAATGGTAAGAATTATTGTAAGAAATTAAATTTTGTTCATTTGGCATTGGATTTGAAAATTGCAATCCACAATTTTTACAAGCTACTCTATTTAAATTTTCAAAACAAGAATGATTAAATCTGTAATGGCTTTGATGAGAAACTGAATTAGAAGAACAAATTGGACAAATCATAATTTTCAATATTTATTATTTTTTCAAATTTTTAATTGTCTTGGCAGGCACGCCTCCTACTAAAGTAAATGCAGAAACACTTTTATTTACCAATGTTCCAGCAGCAACAACTGAACCTTCTCCTATCACAACATTTGGCAAAATAATACAGTTGGCTCCTATCCAGACATTGTCTTCAATATTTATATTCCCAAAAGAATGACCTTGATCTTTTATTAGTTTTCCGTTAGCAGCAAAATTATGACTCGCTGTTCTCAAAACAACATTTGGACCAAACAATACATTTTCCCCAATAATTATTTTCCCATTTACTGATGCATTTAAATGTAAATTATTATTACTAAAAAAATTATCTCCAATTTCAATATATCCTCCATCAGCTGAAAAAAAAGCAAATTTACCCAGACTAGCTTTACCACAAAAATGGATGTTTTTGGGACTTAAAAATTGGCTATGAGTCCTTATTCTTATATAGGCAGCTTTATTCCATCTAAAACGATACCAAATCATTCTGATTAGTGTTCCAATTTTACCAGGAACAAAGCCCATTATAGTTTCAATCCATTCGATAAATTCTTTAATAATTATTCTCAATTTTTAACCTTTTCATTATTTTTTAATACATGTTTAATATACCATTGAAATAACTCTTCTTTACTTAAAAGTAGAGATACTTCATTGTTAATCAAAAATTTTTTATCCAAGTTTTTAGTCGGATCTAAATAAGCTGATGGGATTTTATTTTCTTTAGAAATTATTGCCGCTGAGGTAAAAGGAATAGAAATTGATGCAACAGGTTGCAACTTGGAACAAACATAGTTTGCCTCAATTTCAGGCTCAATTTCACACCAGCCATGAATTTTTTTAAGTTTGTTAAGTTTATTTATATACTTTTTTGAAGTTATAACACTGTGCCTTTTTCTTTTAATGAAAACTTTAAGATTATGAATTTCTGCAAGATCATTAATCCAGTTTAAGAAAATTATCATATTGTTTTCTGAGTAAAAATCGACAGTAGGTGCTAACGCTGCGTATATATATGACTTTACAGGTTGAACATCAAAAACAAGAAGAGTTTTCTTTTTTTTAGACTTATCAAAAGTAAAGTTATGCACTGATGTTGAAAAAGGTATAATCCCTTTAATTTTTATGTTACTTGATTTAATTGTATGTTTTTTCAAAAAGTTTGCTTGCGTATAATTCCAGACCCAATAGTTTGTCCAACTTGTCACTTGCCATTGAAAATCTTGGGCGTGTTTTTTGTTTTTAACTTTAAAAGATGAAATATTAGTTGAGTAGAAATAAAAGATAATTTTACTTCCTTTTTTCTCTGCTTCATAGGACCACAATGGTCTCAATAAATGCCCTGAATTGTGAAAAAAATAATAACCGCATAAATCACTTTGACTTGACAACTTAGCGATTTTTTCTAAAACTAACTGTCTTAGTAGAAGTCTATTTTGTTCATTAAATAATGATTTTATAGCCATTGACATGAACCAAAATAAAAATTTTACAGCTTTTGTTAAAGAATTATTACCTGGTAAAGGGTTTCTCATATACTCCACACTCTTGTTTTCCAATTTGATATTATATTTAGCTTTACATGAATGATAAATAATATTAACTGGTTTAGCTTCTTCCTGTGAGCTAAACCATTCTAAAATATTTTCAGAATTGTAATTTGGGTTTTTTAATAAATTACCTGGATATAAATTATTGAAAAAAGCTGCACCCTTCCCGGTTTTTATCTTTTTACTTAAAGCTACATTGCAAATTTCAATTATGCCAGTTACAAAACCAACCAAATACCACTTTAAGTTGAATTTAAACCATAATAAATTGTTATAAATTTTGGGAACTTTAAAGCCTGTATCCATTAACTTCTTTCTCCATAAATAAGGTAAAGGATAATAAATTTCCTTTCTGGGATTAGCAATTGCTGCCAATAAAGCCTTATTGAATTTTACGTTAATTAAACGATATACCAAGAACTGATGAAAACAAGTTTTTTTATTAGATCTAAATATCTCATTTAAGTCTTCACCATTAATTGGATTATCAGCAAGTTCATTTCTTACATTTCCAATAAAATCAGTCCTGTTTTCTTTTATCAATGTATTATAACCTCTGATATAAGATCTAATCCTAGCCTTCTTTCTTTTTTTTATCCAATTAGTGATATTAAGCATTGTAATTCACTTTTTTATTAATAGTCCTTTAAACAAAACTTTATCTATCAAATTGAGTTTATTTCCAACTATGATAAAGACAAATAAAATCCCAATTCTAAAAAATAATCCAATAACATAATTGATTTTGAAATACCATAATAATAAAACTAGGAATAGAGAGATTTGAAAAAGAAAATAAAGAAGGTAAATAGATTTACTATATTCAATTTTTGCATATTTCTGTGCAAAATAAAATGAAATTAAAGATGTAATAAGACCCGAAATAAATGTCCCCCAGGCAGCACCAATGATTCCAAAAAAATTGATTAAAGGAATGTTTATTAAAATATTCAATATTACCATAACTAATGAAAGAATGGATATTAATTTTGTCTTTTTTGCCAAAAGTAATTGTGGTTGTTTCCCGAAGAAATAAGTTGCATATAACATGTTAAGAATTGTAATTATTGGGAATGCCTTGTAGTATGGAGGCGTTGTAAATAAATAAATAATCTCTTGAGAAAATAAGCCTAATAAAAGACAGAAAAAAAGACTAAAACAAAAAAAAGGAATCAAATATTCTCCTATATTTTTTGAGAATTTATTAGGTTTTTTCATATAGGTAGAAAATACTTCTGGAGCAAATACCTGTTGTAAAACAGTCATAAATATAAACCCAAGGTTTGCAAACTTTTGCCCTATATCGAAAATTCCAACACCTGCTTTAGTATTTAATATACCTAACATATATCTATCAAACTGAGTGTTTATAGTGCCAAAAAACACTCTAGGTGTAAGTGGTAAACTCAATTTAAGATTTTCTTTCAATAACTTACCTTTAAAATGAATTTCTCTCTTTAATATAGCTAAAACAGTAAGTATAATTAACATAATTCCGACTCCTAGTGCTTGCCCTAAAATATATCCTAATATTCCCTTCTTATCAAATACAAAATATATTGATAAACAAACGCAGATAATAGCTTCTGATATGGATATAAAAGCATATAGTTCTGCCTTTTTGGAGTTTCTTAAATAGATATAAAAATATTGCAATAGACTTTTTAATCCAAGGTGGATTAAAGCTAAAACTGTTAAAAAGGCTGGGAGATTTTTCCCAAATATTAAAAGATTTATGGATTGCTCTAGTTGGATGGTTATTATAGTTCCTATTGTCAAATTGATAAAAACGAAAATGATACATGTCCACATCAATTGTAACCTTTTTGACTGAATATTTTGTTCAAAATAATTCCTTTCAAAAATTGAGATTAAACCTAAATTAAGTATTCCTACAATAAATACTCCATAAATTATAGACAATGCCAAGCTTCCAAATTCATCAGGCAACAAATATCTTGTGAAAAAAGGTAAGCTAATTAATGGAATCAAATTCCTAACTAAAAAAGGAAAGGAATACCATATGATGCTTTTGATAGGTGAATTCATTATTTATTTAAAAAGTTTTTCGTCTACTCTAGTTCCAATTCTACAATCTTTAGTAAAAATCTTACCCAAAATATTTGGAAGATGCTTTGGATGCATTCCATAACCAGGCCTTACTGATTTGATATTACTTTCAGTAACTATGTCTCCTTTTTTTACATCTTCTGACACATATAGAGACCGAGAATAATTCCTTGCTGATTTTTGTTTTTCAGATAAGCTATAATCTATTTCCCCAATAGCTAATTCAGATTCTCTAACGGCTTCAACCATTTTTCTAAATTCTTTTTCATCGAGTGAAAAACTAGCATCTGGACCTCCAATAGATTTTTCTAAAATAAAATGTTTCTCAATAATTTTTGCTCCTTGTGTTACGGCGACGACTGGAGCAACTATTCCTAGTGTATGGTCAGATAACCCTGAAACTACTTTATATCGTCTTGTAAAATCTTTAATCATCATCAAATTTGCTTCTTCTATTTTGGCTGGATAACTGGATGTACATTTTAATAGAGCTACCCTTTTGTTTCCTTCGTCCTTGCAAGCTTTTAATGCGAGCTTTATGTCTTTATCTGTAGCTATTCCGGTTGAAATTATTATTGGTTTACCTTTAGAAGCTACATATCTAATCAAGGGGATATCTGTAATTTCAAAAGAAGCTATTTTGTAAATGGGATTATTTAGCTCTTCCAACAAATCTACAGCAGTTAAATCAAATGGAGAAGAAAAACAAATTAACCCCTCTTCTTTAGCTACTTCAAATAATTTAGGGTGCCATTCCCATGGAGTATAGGCCTTTTTATATAAATCGTAAAGATTTTGCCCTCGCCAAATGGAATTATCATCAATAAGGAAATCTTTTTGGTGAGAATCTAAGGTAATTGTATCTGGACGATACGTTTGTAACTTTATAGCATTAGCACCTGCTCTTTTTGCAGCTCTAATTGTTTCCACTGCTGTTTGAATTGAACCATTGTGATTTGCAGAAAGCTCTGCAATAATAAAAACGCTACTTAATTCTTTAAAATTCATGTTGATTTTTATTTAAATATTTTTTTTGATTGATTAATCCCTGTGTTGAATAATAAATCAATTATTGATAGATTAGGAGTAAAAGGGTAATGTCTTTGATTATACTTCTTATGTTCATATTTGTGAACCCTGAAATGCAAGTTAGCATTTGAAAAACGCTCTTTATAATTCATTGATTCCAAATAAGATAATGAACCTGCGGGGCTTAGATATTCAGTTGCTTTGACTTCTTTGCAAATTTTGATAATACGATCTATTTTATCGGTTGTTCTAATTTTTAAACATCTACTATCAATAAAATCTTTATTTCCAAAAAGTAAGGATGAAATTTTCTTAACTATTATAGTGTTAAATTCTGATAAAAAGTCAACTTCCGTATTTATAACGTTTTCAATAATAGGATATATTTCATCAAAAAATTCACTTTTTTTGTACGCGAGGTAAATTGATTTCAAATGCTTCTTTTTCCAATTTTTTGTATTGTCAATTAAAACCATATCTATTTTTGTCGATAAACTTGATTTTTTAACTGGTATAGTAATCATAAGTTCTTCACTTAGATTTTTAATTCTATTTTTTACTTGCCAACTTTGTTTTGAAAATTGAACGTCATTTAGAAAAACAAAAATATCAGACTGTCGAATTAAGTCAAAATAACCTAGCCACGGCAAATAAGTTGGCTGCATAATTACACAAGTTTTATTATTATGACTTTTCATAGATTAATTATTTATTGCTTTAGCATATTTATTGACTATTTCACAACATTTCTCTGCTTGTTCAGTAGTAAAACGTTTATCATTAAATAAGTTTAAAATTGATTTAAAAGCATTTTCCCAATTTGGACATAAATTTGAATCAAAAACTCTATTCAAGGGAAAATAGTGTTGGCTTGCAAATAAACCATTTTCAAAAATTTTATCTAAAACTAAATCAGGATTCAACAACTTTATATTATATCTCCAATTAGTTGATAAACGTCTCTCTTTAAGATTTAATTTCAGTAAATTATCGTAAATTTTATTGATTTTATTTTTGTGCTTTTTTGTTTTTTCAAAGTTTAAGCTTATTTGATTTAAATACTCACTACTATTTACATTTTCAGAATTAAGCCATGATGTTTTAAATCTATTATGCTCTGCCTTTATAAATTTTTTTGTTAAGTACACATAATAATTATTCATTTCTTTCAATGATTCCTTCTCAAAATTTAAATTCATTGGTTTCAGTTGATTTTTTTGAGGGTGTAATTTTCCAAAACCACCAAATCCTAAATCCAAGGGTTTAGAATATCCTGTACTGTAAAGCTCTAAATCAACCAAACTTGACAAAGGAGTACTTATATCGGGGTATGATAAACAAGCGTCATCTATAATTTTAATATCTGGTTCATGCTTTCGAATTTTTTTAAAAAATGATTCCTTAGAATAATCATCTCCATAGTTCCTAACACTTAAAATACCACTGTATTTTCTTGGACATTCAATTAATTTTTGAATTACTTGGTTCTCATCTAAATCCAATTTTAACTTATCAACATCCACGATTTCAAAAGGACATTCAGCTTTTATAAAACATGCGGGAACTAAATGGCAAACATTAACAGGTATTATCCAAATACCATTTCCTTTATTTTTTTGAAGAAAAGAATAAAGAATTGAAGTTGCGCGAATGTCGAAGGTCAAATACATATTTAATCTGTATAATATTTATTAAATGTTTTATTAGTATATCTTTCCTTAACAGCCTTAGGTTTTAAAACGGTAAGAGTAAATTCATGAAGAGGATAGGCATGATCCACATAAATAAATCTAGACAAGTTGTTTAAACAAAAACTTGTTATCTCTGATATTGATTCGTAGTACATTTTAGAATTATAGAAATCTGCGTTTTGAGATAAAAAATTAAATGCTATCCCTTTATTTGCAATTTTGAACATTGAAATTATCATACTTCTTGTAAAGTCTTTCCATTCTTTGTGATTTATGTCTCCTGGGAGATTAAATGTCCCAGATAAAACAACATAATCATAAGTTTCTTCAACTCTGTCTTGAATAATATCTCTAATATGATATTCTAATTCTGGAAATTTATTTATTGCCAATTTTTTCATTGCAGGAACTATATCAGTTCCTGAATAAATTAATTTATATTTTCTTTTTTTCAAATAATTATACATGTCACAAATTCCACACCCAACATCATGAATTGAATAATTTTTATGAGTATTTATATTGGCTAAAAGACGTTCAAAGCGTAAATTTTGAATTTCTAATAACTGATTATGAGTACTTTGTGGACTATCACCGTACTTTTTAATTTGTGCATCGTATATAGCCAATTGAGCTTTAATCAACTTTTTAGAGTTCATTTATTTTTTGAATTAAATTTTTAATTGATTTAGGAGTAAAAAAGGAGTTCCCTTTATTGTGTAAACACCTCCTTAATTTTGAATCGTTTATAAAATTAATTATTCTACTTTCTACGTTTTGTTTATTTTCAAATTCCTGATTCCCTAAATTGTAGAGAAGAGAGTTCTTTTCCAAAATTATTGTGTCCTGATGCTGATCCTTGGTTGTAGAAAGTGTAGCTGAAGGAATTCCACAAAAGGCAGCTTCATATTTAATTAAACCCCCACCGTTAATTATTACATCAGTTTTTTCAAAATATTTTTCAATAGAATAATCTAATTTTTTTGTAAAATAACGTTCATTATCAACTAATAAAGGATTTGTAGTAATATGTATTATCTCTATATCATCGCATTTATCCAATAAATACAAGGGTAAATTATTAAAAATAGCATTACTTTTTTCAGTTCCTGATCCAAAAAATAATATTTTTTTAACACATGAATTGAATTCATAATTTTCTCTTACTATTTCTAATTCCGGTTTGTAAATAAAAAACTTTTCTCCTAATGCTGATGACTTTGAATTGTATATATAATGTTTAATGCCAACTCTAAAATTGATAACTAAATCTTGATTCGAAAAATCAAGATTATTAAAATCATCTATCAAAACTGATTTTATTTTTTTTAAATCAGCAAGCCTGTTAAGATGTTTTTGATTTATATCATATCTATCAGTAATTATTATATCATAATTTTTTAATAAAATAAACAACTCATCATTTGATGATATTTGAATAACATTTACTTTTTTTGTGGTGAGAATTGATAGTGAAAAAGATGAAAAGTTTCCTATAAATGATACTTCGAAGTTTTCGGATGCCATAATATGCCTCGCTAGATTAAAACACCTTATAAAATGTCCCAACCCATGTTTTTTTGTTTCCATACAGTTAAATGCAACTCTAATCATAAAAATGTTTGTAAATTTCCTCAATAACCTCATTCATGAACCATTTTTTTGAATAGGCTTTTCCAAAAAAATGGAGATTTGAAAACTCATTAACTAATTTCTGTTCTAAAGATTGACTCTCTTTTAAATTGTTCCTAAGTACTGGGAAACTGTTTGGAATAGTTAAATTTGATTGATGTATCAAATTTGTTTTTTTTGAGACAACCCCCATTAGAATTAATTCATTAAGTAATTTTTGATTTAAATCACTATCTATCTCCTCATTATCCTTCAATAATACCTCTACAGTTAAGCGCCTTAATTGAGGATGGCATGGAGAAGAAAAATTATCATAAAGAGTAACTCGAAATGTTTTAAAATTAGGATCAAAACATTGATAGTAGTACAAAGTTGTCAAATAATTACTATCAATTACTAAGTGAGCTATATAACTTCTCAGTCTGGGTAAAGATTTTTTTTCTTTTAATTTAAAAAAAGGATACAAAAATATACTGGGTGCTGTCCAATATAAATTTTCTGTTAAAAATTCATTGTCATTTATCTTTATCGAGTGTAAATTTTCTTTTGACTTATTAATATTTTTGACAGAGGAATTAAGTTTTATTATAACATTTTTTTGATTTAGTTTATTCACCAAATAATTTATCCAACTTCCTGAACCTCCATTCTTAGGATAAATTGGTTTTAAGGAAGATGTTCCTTGTCTGTAACTATGATATGCCAATACTTCATCATGAACTTTGCTGGAGGATTTTAGTTTTTCTACTTTTTGTTTATTCGAAGATATGATACGGCTTAGACCAAATAGTCGATGCGCATCTCTTTTTAAATCTTTTGATTTATATCCAAAAAATTTCATTAAAATTGGATCAAACAAATCTCGTGTATAACCCTCCCCAAACTTATTAATTAATTGGTCATTCAAATTCTCTTCCTTGAGTTTAGGATTATGAGTATTAATTTGATTAAAGTATTCTTCTTTGTTTAAAAGATGGAAATCAGTTACAAAACCATTTCCCTGAAAAAGAGTTTTGTAAAATGATCCAACTTTTAGATAATTATATTGATTTAGATCTAAACCATCAAAAAGTAACTTATTTAGATGACTATTCCCGGTCTTGGTCAAAAAATGAGTGCCATAATCAAAATGAAATTGATTTTTAAATGGGAAAGAAGAATTTAATAATCCACCCAATGAAGAACCCTTCTCAACTAAAATTACAGGTTTCTTTTTGTCTGCCAAAAATAAAGCCGTACAAATTCCTGAAATTCCTCCGCCAACTACAATATTATATCTCTTCATTATAAAAATTTTCTAAAAACCGGTTTTGTCGGTTGCCCTGATAATTTTTTTAGTATTGATTTTTCATTAAGTACTTTGATATATCTTCGAAGTACATTTTCAAAACCATGCATGAAAAAATCTAATTCCTTTTTTTTGTGTTCATAACAAGGAATAAAAACTCCTTGGAAAAGAATATTTTCTTTAATCATTTCTTGCAAAAAAAAGGTCCTATGAACAGAGCAATCATTACCTTTCAAATCTTTAAAAGCGAACCCAACTATCCAAGGGCAAGGAATAACAACAATAGATTTTTGAATTTTATAACTTTTTAATAAATCATCTATCCTTATTATTAAATTTTTGCCAATAAAATGATTATGTTCAACAACTCTTTTATTTTTGAATATTTTTATTGTTTGAATAGCGGCTCTAATTGAGTGAGTTTCTCCACCGTGAGTTGTAGAAGTAAGAAAAACTTTCTCCTCTCCCTCATTTTGAATGCCTCCTAATTCCATGATTTCTTTTTTACCAGTTAGTGCACAAAAAGAAAATCCATTAGCAATACCTTTCCCCCAAGTTGCCAAATCAGGATTAAGTTTATATTTTGATATCGCTCCTGGTAGGTCAATTTTAAATCCAGTAACCATCTCATCCAAAATAAATACTGCCCCATTTTCCTTTGAAATTTTAATTGCTTCCTTGAGATAATTTTGAATGGATAATTCACAACTACAATTTGAACATGTAATACGCTCTGGCTCCATAATAACTCCTGCTATTTTATTTGGATATGCTTTGAAAAGACTTTTAAGAGAGTCTAAATCACAAGATTTAAATGTTAAAGAAAGGTTACTAATTTCATCGGGGACCCCTTTGTTGCAATTGGTTTTCCCAATAAACCAATCATCATATGAGAAAAAAGGGTGATCATAAGGAAAAGCAATATATTTTCTATTTGTCTTCGCCCTGGCAAGTTTAACAGCAGCAGATGTCGCAGTTGATCCGTTTTTGGTAAACTTTATCATTTGATGATTTGGAACCAGATCAAGAAACTCTTTGGCCATTAATCTTTCGATATAAGAGGGTCTTTGAAAATTTACTCCCTTATCTATTTCATTTTTTACTGCATTTAAGACGGGTCCATACGCGTGCCCTAATGAGACACTAGAAAGTCCCATAGAACAATCTAAAAACTTATTCCCATCTATGTCCCATACAAAAGCTCCTTTGCCATGAGAAATAGCAGCTGGAGCATTTTCTGGGAATTGATCGTCCCCTTTTGAATAAGTATGAGCTCCTCCAGGAATTAAATTATGAATCTCTGATTTATACAATTTAGAATTCTTTTTTTTCATTTTAATTACTTTTAAATAATTTTTCAGCGTATCTCCAGTCCTCTATATCATCTATATCGATTGACTTTCCTTTTGGAATTAAATACGGGATAATATTTTGATCAGAACCATTATATCGAGTATTTAAGACATATTCTTCAGAATAAATATAAAACATGCCTGCATCATAATATTTTTTCTCTAAATCTTGAGATCTTTTTGAAAAAACACCTTCATTTAATGGCTCTAAAATTCCATTAGTATTAGTCTTGAAAGCCCATTCAATTGGAACGGGATATTCCGAAACTGCCATTAATGAATTAAGAGAATTTGTTTGTTTGAATTTAACAGAAGCTTTAATTAAATCTTTAGAATTTATTAATGGTGAACAGGGTAAAACTACCCATATTTCATCAAAATTTTCATTTTTTTTTCTATATTCTTCGATAACATATTTAACTACAGGCATTATAGGTGTATAATCGTCAGATAAGCTTTCTGGTCGGTAAAAATCAACTTTCAACCCGATTTTATTGACAATTTCAACTACTTTCCTTTCATTTGTTGAAACATGGATTTTTTCGAATAATTTGCTCTCGTTCAGTGCTTTAATCGGATAACTAATCATGGGGTTACCACAGAAGTTTTTGATGTTTTTCTCAGGGATTCTTTTTGATCCTCCTCTTGCTGGAATAATTGCAATTCTTTTCATATTATAATTATTTATTAAATAATACTTCCGCCTCTTTAAGGTTAGAAATTAACATTGGTAATACTTTATTCCAATCATTATTCCCCTGATAGTTAATCATAAAAACATTAGCTATTCTTCTGAGGGTCTCGGTTTGTGCTAAGGTCTTGAAATTGTCAATCCATTTTAAGTCATTTATTTCCAAATTTTCAATCAAAAAGTCCATATATTTTTTCCCTATTAGAGAAGCTGATTTAAATTCTTTATTAAAAGAAATTAATTGTCTGCACTGTTTGAGAACTGAGTATGAAATTGAAAACCCAACAGGGATTTTAACAATTGATTCAAAATCAAGTAAGCATATAGGATTACTACCATTAAAAAGGAAATTATGAGGATGCAAATCATAATGGCTTGGAAAAATTGGACCTGCATCAATATCACTTGATTTTACAGTCTCACAAATTTTGGTTATTTTATTCCAGTTTTTATTAAGTAAATTGGAGATTTTGATTCCAAATATATTCTTCCAATCTAGACTAAGGGTCTCTGTTTTTTTAAAAATCATATAAATTTTATCAATCTCATATTTTATGTTTAGTTTAGGATGAATTTCCTTTGGTAAACGATGTAAAATATTTGAAGTTCTTGTAGTCAGCTCCATCAATTCGGTAAATTGATTCTTTTTCCCTGAAAAGTATTCTCCGTCTTTAAATTCACTACAAGTCCAAAGATTACTATTTATTTGTAAAATTGTTTGATTGTTCTTAAACTTAATTATTTTCGGAACAGGGATTTTGTTCTTATCTAAAAACAAAATGATTTTCTCAATATTTTCAAGGTTATGAAATTCCTGAGAACTGCCCCATTTTTTTAAAACATATTTTTTATCTAAAAATGAAATTCTGAAGTTTGTACTATTTATCTCAATTGATGAGGGAGTCTCGATAAGAATATTATCATAATTAGATTTTGAAATAATATTAGAGATTATAACCCCCAATTTATTTTCCAAACTTGGAATAGATTTTCTCCATTTTGGTTTTGCTTTTGAAAATATGTCAGGTTTGAAAATATCCATTATATGATTAATATGATTTTAATAACCCTCCATCAACAGGTAAGCTAATACCAGTTAGATAAGATCCTTTATCAGATACAAGAAATAAAATAGTTTCTGCAATTTCTTTTGGAGAAGCAAATCTTCTAGCTGGGATCTCTTTGAGACTTTCATTTAAAATTTGTTCGTAAGTCTTTTCTCCTCTTTTAGAACTTTCTAAAATTAAATTTTTTAGTCTATCCGTTAGGACACCTCCAGGACATATTACGTTAACTGTTACATTATCTGATGCCAGCTCAGATGAAACGGCTTTTGTGAAAGCACTAACCCCTGCTCTTACTGTAGAGGACAAAACCATCAATGCGCTGGGTTCAATTGCTAAAGAAGAAGTAATTGAAACTATCCTACCCCATTTGTTTTTTTTCATGTACGGGGTTACTGCTTTTGTAAAACGAATCACACTCATTAAATTGGTCTGGAATGCAGCTTGCCAACTATTGTCATCCTGTTCTAAAAACGATCCCATTGGGGGACCCCCGGCATTATTGACTAAAATGTCGACAGTTTTCCATCTTTTGATTGTCTTTTCAATAACAATTTTATGAAGATTTGGTGAAGCAACATCTCCAGCAAAATAATCAGCTTCGAAATTTTGTTTAATAAAACTTCTTTTTAATTTTTTTAATTCGTCCTCGTTTCTGGATACCATCATAACCTTGACTCCAGCTTTAAGTAGTTCTTGACAAACGGAATTTCCCATTCCTTTGGAGGCTCCAGTAACAATGGCAACTTTTTCTTTTAATTTTAAATTCATTTTTATTTTTTTATTAGGAATCAATAATTAGTTTTTTAAAATAAGTATACATAAAGGGTAAATCTCTTTTAACCATTGGAAGAATATATTGCTTGATTTCCTTTAAATATCTTGATTTAATTTGAATATCAGGATTCAAATCTAAAGTAAAAAGATTATCAAATTTGTCAATAATTTTAACAATTCTAGCATTGACAGGTAAACTTTCAATTGCCGAATAATAATCTTTTTTATATTTTAAGTCCCATTCGAAATTACGATCGACCGTTAAAGTTTCTATTATATTTAAAATTTGAAATCCAAATCTCTTTTTTAAATCAGCATGTGACGTATTAGAGACTTCCAATACATTATGTAATAAACCAATTATACCAGCTTCAATGGGCCTCTTTTCAGTAAATAGAATTGTATATGAAGCTACTCTAAGAGGATGTGCAAAATAGATTTTAGATGATAGCCCTACATGTCTATAAACTATCCTTTTAGCATAATTATATACTTGTTCAAGTTGGGTTTTTTGGACTTCATCAATTATTTGCATGCACTCATCCCACAAAAAAGATGCCCTTAAATCAAATTTTTTAATCCCTGATATTCTACGTTCTCTTTCTGTGGAAATATCATCGACATATTTATTAAATACTACTGTTTTATTCAAAGCCATGACAAAGGGTTTATTAATTTTTCATCTGTTGATATTAAAGACTTTGGCGCTTTAACAGTATCCTTTTTAGATGCTAAAACAATTTGCTTCAACTGAGTTAAGTCATCTACTCCAACAACAATATTTGATATATCATTAAATGACAAAACATGAGAAATACAAGCTTCAAGCGGTGATAATCCGATTAATTTTAACCAATTTCTGTATCTTCCCCAAATTTTGTTCCATTTAGAAAATTTGATTTCATTCATCATTTTAAAGTTTAGTAACAGGCCTTGCAAAAAAATAGATCGAACATGGATTTCTATATCCATATTTTTTAATTCTTTCAAATATGGTTCAAATCTTCGGTCGATAAGGTTGAAGGGGACTTGAATTAGGTCAGGAATATAATTAAGTTCAAATAATTTTTCTAATTCTTGAGGATTATAAAGAGAAAATCCAATTTTCTTTATTAACCCCTCTTTTTTTTGGATTTGAATATCATTCCATGCAGAAGGATATTTCAAAAAATTAATTGTATCATGAAAAAGGCAACCATAAACAGAATTTGATTTTAATTTCTTAAGAGATTTTTTTATTTGTTCCTTAATAGATATATCATTTTCACTTATTCCAATTTTAGTAACTATATTAAATTTATTTTTTGAAAAATTACCTATCCTAGCCTCTGAATTTCCGTAAGCTGAAGCAGTATCCAGTAAATTTATTCCGCTTTTATCAGCAAAAGAAAGTATTCTGTTTAATTCATCTTTAGATGGTATCCCTTTTTTATTTGAAATACCATAATTTAAGCCCCACTGCACTGTCCCTAAAGCTATTTTCATCATCCTATAGTTGATCCATTAATGGTATATTAAAAATTTCATTTGAAAGAATATTGCTTTGAATCTTTTTATCCAATAGAATTTTAAATTTCTCTCTATCATCATTTACTCTAATCATGTGTCCGCCATACCAACATTTTCTTATGCTAAAAGTATGATCAAAATTCTCTATGAAATTTGCAAGGGGATGATTAATCCCTATATGAAAATTTATAGTATCGATTTGTTTCTGCCTCAAAAAATTGTTTATCACAAATGAATAATACTTTTTTTCATTAAGGGCAATTTCGAAAATATCATTCCCATTAAAGCAAATGTATCCTATGGTTAAATCATTATTATCCTTGATAATATTTAAACTTACGCCTTTGGATTTAGCTTTTTTAATAATAAATTGCCAATTTATAAAGTCTCGATGAAAAGCTCCTGATAAGTTTTTATACGTATTGTTATATATCTCTACTATTTCATTGATGAAGGATTTTTTTAGTTTTAAAAAAACAATACTTCTTTTAATAATAGTTGGATTGGTTTTTATTAATATTTTAGGGTAATTGGAGACACCAAAAAAGGAAAATTTTGAATAGTAATAATCTACAGCTTTACGAGCAATGACAAAGCAAAGTTTGCCCCCATTTTTTTCACAGAATTTAATAGCAAAGTTCATCAGTTCCTTCGAAACACCTTTCCCCCTCATTTTTGAGTCTACACATATATAACAAAGAAATGAAGCAGGAATTTTTTCTTCCTTGAAATAAAATAATCGATTGTGAATCAGACAAGTTGCTATAATATTATTATTAATTTTTATTACTACAATATTATTTTGTTTCAAGCTCTCCTTGGGAAAAATAAAATTTTCCTTTTTATTATTTTCATCAAAAACCTTCTTTACTAGCTCAATTGCAGAAGTTATGTCATCACTATTTTTAGCTAAGCCAATATATTTATCCCCCATTTTTAAATAAATTATTTAAAGATGATATACTAACATCCTGATGTATAGGTAGTGGAAATACCTTTTCAAGAGTAGTTTCAGTAAGAAAATGTCTTATTCCTGTTGAAAAGCCCAATTCATCTAACTTCTTTTCACTAATATTAGTTTTTACGGGTAAACATGAGGGTAAACGACCACCTAAATTATTGTCTTTTAAAATGCTATACTTTTGAAAAAGGTTGAGTTTCTTTTTTCGATTTTTAACTACATTATCCCACAATCTAATTTGACTAAATATTTCATTTACTTGTAATATAGAAAGTCCCTTATAACCTTTTTCAGTTCCTTCCCACAAAGAGTAGAAATGTGAAAATTTATTACCTAATAGTCGTAAGATCCAAGAAAAAACAATTCCTTTTTTATTATTAATTTTGGATCTAATTAAAATTGCATCTTTTTCTTCTTTACACCATAAAATACCGCCAGAAGAGGTCCCCAATATTTTTGGCAACGACCATATTTCAAATTTAGCTCCTTCCTTAAACAAAGGTGTATTTTTTTCATACAAACTATCAACGCTGTCTTCAATCAATGGAGTATAATTACAATTGAAGGCTACTCCCCATTGATGATAAATAATATCTATTTGATTTTCAGAATTATAAGGATATGGGTTTGTCAACCTTCCAACTGTATTTATTACACAGTGACTAGCATATGGATATAAATTTATTTTTTTTGAACGATCCATTTTGGATTCGTTTATTGCTATATAAAGCGCTACTCTTCCGCTGGAACAAACTACTGGATGTCCACTAGGAAACATTTTATGAAGCTCTTTTTCTAAACTATCAATATTTTTCAATCCAAAAAAACTTGAAAATTTAAATTGCACCTTGGGCCATAAAAAATGTGGAGTAGAAATTCTCATAATTAAAATCCGATAAATCTATAGTTTGCAATTAAATCTGAAGAAAAGCCAGCTTTAAATTGACCTATTTGAATTTGTTTGTCATTTGGCATATCAAAATCCGATTTTTTATATAATCTCCCAAAACGATACCATTGAATATTTGTTTTAAGTAAATCTTTTATGATAAAATCCTGTAAATAATGCCCAATGGGTAAATGAAAAAAATCTCTGTCGTATGCAGCAACTGCATAAAAAGCTTCTAAGTTGCTTTTCATTACAAATGATCCACCTCTCATAATCCCATCAATATCTCTGCAAAAATATAAGTCAGATTTTCCTTCTTTAATTTCGTGAAATAAAAGTTCCCAGCTTCTGTCAGATCTTGTTTTCCTGCCTGCAGAATTATAATGAAGTATTCTAAATTCATTCCATGATACTTTATCATTTTTCTCTAACTTGGATGGTTTAAAAAGTTTATCGGCTTTTGATATAAGTCCTTTATAACTTTTTCTGTAATAAGACCTGGTTTTAGAATAATCCGAATTCAAATTTAAAAATAACTCTCTTATAACCGCACATTTTTTAGAATGGTTTAAAACTGATTTATGCCAGATACTTAAACTGTTGGAAGGCCAAAGTTGGTCAGAAATAATGGGATTATTTATATTTAGTTTAAGAAAAAGTGATTTTAATTTATCAACCAATAGGACTGAAACTTCTTTTTTTATTTTTTTTGATATGGAGTGAATAAATATTGGAGGACAAATGGTGTCTTCTAAAAACCCTAAAATCTTTTTATTTTTATTTTCAATATAAAAGAGCGGAAATAAGGCTATGATTTTTCTGTCTAATTTAATCCCCAACGAAAAGTCTATACATATAATGTCGTTTCCTCTTAGACACTCAATGGCAAATTCAATATAATGTGATCTATAAAAAACAACTTGGGGTGAGCAATTAAAAAAAACTTCATCCCAATTGAAATCATTTCGATATGATACACTAAACTTATCATTTGATGTAGAATTAAAAATCTTTTTTATTGAAGTTTTTGCTAACATCAAAATAAGTTTTGAAACCCTATAGGCTGTTTAATAATTGAAACTACCTTATTCTGTTCTTCAATGGATAAAGTAGGAAAAATTGGAATACTAATAGCTTCCTTGTAATACAATTCAGCTTCCTGAAATCCCTCCGGTGAAAAGCCCAAAGAAGAATAATAAGGTTGTCGATAAATAGGAATATAGTGTATGTTAACCAAAATCCCTGCTGCTCTAAATTGCTCAAATAATTGTTTATGAGTTATTTTTGAATTTTTCTTTAATCTTATTATATATAAATGCCATGATGATTCTGAATCTTTATTTTGTCTAGGTGTTTGGACAATGGAATTAGATAATAGTTCATCATAACGTTGGGCAATAAGTCTGCGCTTACTTATAAATTCATCTAGACGGTCCATTTGGCTTAATCCCAAGGCAGCTTGAACATCATTCATACGGTAATTAAACCCTAGGTTTAATTGCTCATAATACCAAGGTCCATCAGGGGTTTTACTCATCTCTAGTGGCTGCCTTGTAATACCGTGGCTACGATATCGTCCCAACAAATTGGATAAATTAGGATCATTTGTCAAACACATTCCTCCTTCACAAGTAGTGATTATCTTTACCGGATGAAAACTAAATACAGCTATATCACTGAAATCACAATTCCCAACAGGTTTACCTTTATAGGTTGACCCTATAGCATGTGACGCATCTTCAATGATTTTAAAATTGTATTGTTTACTCAGCTCACGAATTTTCTTCATATCGCAACTTTGACCTGATAAATGAACAGGAATAACTACTTTAGGCAATTTTCCATTAGATTTAGCCTTAATCAATTTTTCTTCTAAAGCAATTGGAGAAATATTGTAAGTTATTGGATCAATATCTACAAAATCAACGTCTGCATTACAATATAAAGCACAATTAGAAGAGGCAACAAATGAAATTGGACTTGTCCAAACAATATCTCCTCTCCCAACTCCAAGTGCCAAACATGCAACATGAAGAGCACTAGTAGCGCTATTACATGCATAAGCGTACTTTACACCGCAATAATTAGCAACTCTACGTTCAAATTTTTGAATCATAGGTCCTTGCGTAACGTAATCTGAACGTAAAACATCAACAACGGTCTTAATATCTTTTTCTGAAATATCCTGCCTCCCATAAGGAATGTGTAACCTTTCTTTATTTTTCTCACCTTCCAATTTTAATTCATACAATTGATGTTCTAACGATGGAACTGAAGTTCCTAGAAAAGCACATAATTTATGGTTACTTAAACTCATGTCTTTTGGTCGCACAGTAAGATTTTTAATTTCATCAATACTTATTGGTTTTAATAATTTAGATGAATACCCAAATACTTTTGCTGTTAGTAATCCAAATTGATATTTAGAGATACGTTCATTAGAACAAATATTAAAAATTCCGTAGGCTTTCTTTTCAACTAAATGATTCACTTTATCGCGTAAGGCCCTTACTGAAATTGGAGTGTAAAAAACATCATTAAATAAATTAGCAGCCTCATCACTTTCTAAATTTTTAAGAATTTTATCCGAAAATGACTCTTTGTAAGCTGGCCCCCAACCAAAAAAATTAGTTCTAATAACAATCGCATTATTATTATTTTTCAAAACATTTTGCTCACCCTCACCTTTGGTTTTACCGTAAATGTTTAATGGGGAGTATCCCATTGACTCAGTTACAAAAGGATTCGTTCCATCAAAAAGATGATCTGTTGAAATATGGACGAATTTGATATTGCATTCATTACACGCTCTAGCAATGTTACCGGCTATTTGAATATTTGTTTTTTCAGCAAGTTCCGGATTTGATTCACAAGACTCTACATTAGTCAAACCAATACAATTAATTATTACATCTGCTTTAACTAAATTTAATTTTTCCTTAATTGCACTTACAGACATGTAGTCCATGTTTATAGTCTTAAATCTTTTTTGATTTAATTCCCTTTGATTTAAAGCTAATATGTAGTTAAATTCAATTTGGTCTATTCTAATCCAACTTTGTGCTAGCAAACTTGTCCCACCAGTAAATACTATTGTCTTCATGATTAAATTAAAGAGTTTTATCTATATTCTCTTCAATCCATATTGCTAATTCAGCTGAAGTCATCCATTTACCATTTTTATCAGAACTATATAAGAAATTTTCGGGTACCTTTATCCCATTTTTGATTCGGTTTTTATCTTTTGACCAATTATGAATAGCTGGTAAAATTTTAAAATAGTCTTCATTTTCAAAAGTATAGGGAGCATCTTCAACTCCTATCATTTGTTCGTGTAATTTTTCTCCTGGTCGTATTCCTATAATTTCATGTTTTGCTCTTGGAGCTACAGCTTTAGCAATATCCAGTATGTTCATTGAAGGAATTTTTTTAACATATATTTCTCCACCTAGCATATCTTCAAACGCATGCCAAACTAGTTTTACGCCTTCTTCCAAAGAAATCATAAAACGAGTCATGCGTTCGTCTGTTATGGGTAATATGCCAGTGTCTCTTTTCTTAAGGAAAAAAGGAATAACGGATCCTCTAGAACCCATTACATTTCCATAACGAACAACAGAAAATTGAGTTTTGTCGAAACCTAAGTGAGAGCTTCCAGCAACAAATAATTTATCTGAAGCTAATTTTGTTGCTCCATAAAGATTAATCGGGTTACTTGCTTTATCTGTTGATAGAGCAACAACTTTTTTGATTTTTTTATCAATACACGAATCTATTAAGTTCATGGCTCCATTAATATTGGTCTTAACACACTCAAAAGGATTGTATTCAGCAGTTGGGACAATCTTTGTAGCAGCTGCATGTACAACAAAATCAATACCATCCAATGATCTTGAAAGTCTATCACGATCTCGAACATCTCCAATAATAAATTTAACTCTTGGGTCATCACTATACTTTTCAGCCATATCCCATTGCTTCATTTCATCTCTTGAAAAAACTATAATGTTTTTAGGGTTATACCTCTTCAAGGTCATGCCTACAAATTTCTTTCCAAAAGAACCAGTACCTCCAGTTATAAGTATTGAACTGTTTTTTAACATAAACAAATTTTAGCGTTTATACAATATGATAGACTTTTGATCGGTTGACTTTCTATTACTAATTATAAATTGAACTTTCCTGTCTATCAATTTTTCAATTTTTTGTTCCAAATTATTTATATAACCAGTATTAAGTTGATTTCCTATTAACAAAACTTCAATCAGCCCGGTGTCTAAACCTTTAGCATAATCACTAATTAAATGAATTTCCTGAACTTCTCCTATTTGAGCTAGAACATGATCAACGATATCTTCTAAGCCTAAATGCTTGAAAACTACTTTTTGAAGGATTTCAAACATAGGGTGATTTACGTTTGCCTTGTATGCAACTTTATTATTGTCCTTGTATTTTTCTAAGTACCCTGCTTTAGATAGATGATTCAGCTCTTTCCTGATAGAGTTTGTTGACTCATTAAACTCAGAGGCTAATCCATTTAAATACCCCCGGTTGGCCTGACTTATAAAAAATTTAATCAGTAGGCGCAACCGTGTTTTGGAGGTAATTAATTTATTAAGCAATACTAATTATTATTATCTTCTACAAAGATAACAAAAATATTTAAAAACAAGTACTTTTATTACTTTTTTTTAGTTTCCTATCGAGTACATCTTTTGAGTAACAGATTTATCAATAATGTTTCTAGCATCAAATATAAAGGAATTGCTTTTGGATTTATCAAAAAATTCTTTCCAATCAAAGCTTTTAAATTCATCCCATTCTGTCAGTATTAAAATAGCATTAGAATTTAAGATAGAATTATAAATATTATCATAAACAAAAACATTTGAAATTAATTTCTGAATTTCACTTTTATCAATTCCCTGAATAAAAAACAAATCCTTTAGATCTGACATAATCCTCTCATTGGAGACCATAGGGTCATAAATATGAACTTGAGCTTCACTTAATAATAAATCTCTACATATGTATATAGAGGCAGATTCTCTGCTATCATTTGTATTTTTTTTAAATGACCAACCTAAAATAGATATAGATATTTTTCTTAAGTTATTATTAAAGTGTTCAATTACTTTTTTAGAAAATCTATTTTTTTGATAATTATTTATTTTTATTACTTGTTCCCAATAATCCGCGACCTCATGCAATCCATAATTTCTTGACAAGTAAACAAGGTTTAATATATCTTTTTGAAAACAACTCCCTCCAAATCCTGGAGAGGCCTTCAAAAATTCTTCTCCAATCCTTTTATCTAATCCAATAGCTTTGGAAACCTCTTGAATTGAAGCTCCTGACTTTTCACAAAGAGCAGACAAACTGTTTATTGATGAGATTCTCTGGGCCAACATTGCATTGGAAGCTAACTTTGATAACTCTGCTGACCAAACACTTGTCTTTAATATTTTATTTTTAGGAATCCATCTTTCATATATTGAGATTAGTGTATTTAATGCATTTATACCACTTTTAGTATTTTCTGATCCAACTAAAACCCGATCGGATTTGTATAAATCTTGTATTGCAGTTCCTTCAGCTAGAAATTCTGGATTTGAAAGCACTTCATATTTAATTCCATTAGAATTAGATTTTAATACTTCTCTAATCTTTTCTGCGGTTCTTACAGGTAAAGTTGACTTTTCGACAATGATTTTAGTATCTTTTGAAACCTCAGCTATTCGTTTTGAGCATTTTTCAATATTGGTTAGATCAGCTGCATATCCTTTACCCTCTCCATTTATTTTAGTGGGAGTATTTACAGCTATAAAGATTATTTCTGCGTTTTCTATAGCATTGTCAATATCTGAACTGAAAAAAAGATTTTTATTTCTTGTTTTTTGTACTAACTCTTTAAGACCTGGTTCATAAACCGGTAATTTATCTAAATTGGTATTATTCCAATTTTGGATTTTATTCTCATCATAATCGACAACATATACTTGTATTTCTGGACATTCATGAGCAATAACAGCCATAGTTGGTCCACCAACATAGCCAGCACCTATACAACAAATATTTTTAATGGTCATCAATTTGATTATTTGGATCTACAATATTTATTAAACTCTTGTTGATACATCCTTTTTGGGAATCTATTTAAAAGTTTAATAAAATCTGCACAAGCCCCTACATTATCACCAATTGAAAAAAGTGTTAATGCATTAAACCTTAAAGATTTCTCATATACTTTTGGATCTTTTGAGGATTTGGATAGATTAAAATATTTCAAAGCATTTTCAAAATCTTTTAAATTATAAAAGGTAAGAGCAGCATTTAAAGAATGAGAGTATTGAAGTGGATCTTTATCAAAAGCTTTGATATATAATTCACCAGCCTGATTGAATTCCCCACTATCAAATAATTTTTTAGCCTCCGCTGCAAACTGATCAGCTTCAGCAATTCTACTTTGTCCGTAGGTTAAAATTCTATAAAGTTGAAAAATATTATCATCAGTTGGATACATTTTAAATGCCTCTTGGGCCTTTGCCATCGAAAAAGGATCTCCTAAACTTCTTGTTAGCGCAAGAGTTCTTAAATAAATTGTCCATATCCCCTTAGTATCACCACCTAACTTTCTTACCCTTTCAAATGTATTGTTAATTTCAACAGCATCTCTTTTAAAAGCAAGTGTACGCATGTATATATCGTAATGAGGCATATTATTAGGAAGACCATTAAATGCTTTTTTAGCATAATGATAAGAACTGTCAATATTGTTTTCTTGAAGGAAAAAAGTAGCCTTTAGGTTGTCTCCGAAATGAATTTTGGGGTTGTCCAAAATACCTGCGTAAGCCATTTGGTGAGCCTCCTTTTTATTACCTGCCAAGTAATAATATCTTGCTTTCATGGCTTTAATTGGCATAGCTGTTTCCGTCAAATTTGGAAAAGTGTGAGAAATTTGATCTAATTCATCTCGAGTATAAGTATACTGTGCATTATTAAACTCGTATAATAGTCTGCCTTGTTGTTTTAGAGATTTAAATGATATGAAATGAATATACAATCCTGGTATTAATATAGTAAGTGATAAAACCAACACACCTATTGAGAAAATATTGACCCTTTTTATTTTAATTACTTTATTCAAAAAACCAGTATAAATAGATAATACAGTCCCTAAATATATAGCGAGTGAAGATTGCATTAGTGGTCGTGCAACAGGAAAATTTAACAGCGCATCTATGCCATATACGATTAATGGCAAGATTAAGACATATTCTTTGAGAGAAATTTCGCTGTCAGAATAGAACTTCCTTTTTAAAATTTTAAACAAATAAAAAATTATCAGTGAAAAAAGTAAAGCATATGAGACACCACCGAAAACTCCTGTTTCAGCAAAAACATGAACAAAATCATTATGAGCATGATAAGGAACTGTATAACCTGATATATGTTCTTTCCCTCTATCTATAGATTCAATTTTCCAGTTCCCAAGACCAGATGCTAAGATTGGATTTTCTTTTATATAACTCCAAGCATCGCCCCAGTAATTAAACCTACCATTAGAAGATTGCTCTGTGAAAGAAATTTTCCCGATAGTGTCTGTGATTGCAACTTTTCTGTATTTATCGTTTGCAAAATTTGTTGCGAAAATATTTATTAGAAAAGCTATTATATAAGGAGCTAAAAGATAACCAATCGTAATAAAATTAACTTTTGCGTACTTTTTTTCTTTATCGAATAATAATTTGTAAATAAAAAAGGAAATTAAAAGGATAAATACAATAATAGAGCTTAATATAGCAGCCCTAGCTTCAATTAAAGATATTGCTAATATTCCAGCAACTAAAATGACGAAAGTGATAATTTTAAATACAATTTTTTTTGTATTAAGATAAAGGTAAATAGCAAAAGGTATTTTAAAAGCAATGGATGCAGCAGTAATATTTTTATTACCAGCAAAACCTTTAATAGCAATCACTCGTAATCCTTCCTTTGGATAAACTTGAGAAAGATCGTAATAATATGATATCATTTCTGCTAGAAGAAATAAGAAAAAAATCGAAAAAATAAAATTATACTTATTATAAATTGTCGAAATCAACAGATAACAAAATAGAATAGCGAAAAAAGTATTTCCAATTCGTGGAAGATTAATAAGTGTTTCAACGGGATTTACAGCATAAAAATATGAAAGACCATTCCAAATAAAATAAAATATGTAGATATAGATATATGCAGTACTAAATAATCTTTGAAATGAATCGTAATATGTATTGGAAGAAAAAAATAAAATATAAAGACATGTCAAAATATTTATTGAGCCAAGATATATCCATTGTGGAGCTAAGATGTCTATCGCACCAAAATTTGTAAGAGATCCTGTTATTATATATAAAATAACCAGAAGATATTTTGGTATATCGTTTAATTCAACACTATTTTTTTGCATAAAAGAAATACGAATTGATTATATAAAAATAAAAAAAACCCTCACAAAAGTGAGGGTTTTAAGTCAATTAGTTATCTAAATTATTCAGCGGCTACGTGTGCAAAATCTTCTTCACTCACCGGTGTAGAAATAGCTGTAGCAGCTCGGAACTGACCTCCTAGAGTCATAAGCACCACTTCTAAAGTTTCAGTAGAAGTTGATGCTGCTCCGGCTACGCCTGCAGAATCAAATGTTCTAGTAGAAACGTTGGAAATCATGTCTCCTGCCAATGTGTATGTAACTGCTGATGTTGCAGCTGCTAATGTCATTAATGGCTTTAAGGTCATCAGATCATCTGAGTAGATTTTATCTGAAAATGCTCCTGTTGTAGTCGTAGCTTCAGTTGCTATAGCGTATGAAGCAGATAAACCTGTATTACTAATAGTTATAGTGTATCCCCCAAGAATTGGAAGAGTAGCCATACTAGCAAGGTTCAACGTAGTCATCGCAGGAAGATCAGTTAAAGTAACTGTTCCTACTTCGTCAAGAGCAGTTGGAGCAACAGAAGTAAGTTTTGTAGCACCAGTTATTCTAAACGACGCAGCATCAGAACCTTCAATGTGATCGTGTCCTATATCAGCAGATGTTATGATAGAAGCACCTAACAGTCCAAAATCTCTAATGTAACCACTAGTAGTAAGATTAGCTAATTTAGCAGCACCATGAAGATTAACATTATTAATTGTTCCTGCAACAGTTAAATCTGTTAAAACATCTGAAGTAATAGAAACAGTGTTAGTCTGCTTTGAAATGTAAGGACCAGATCCAACATCAACACCAGTAACATTTAGGTTAACAAGAGCTGGGAATACAGTTGCAGCTTTGTCAAAAGAAACACTGTTAGTTGCAGCAAGTGCAGATATTGTTAAGTTTTTAAGCGCAAGTGCATAAATACTTTTTCCTGCATCAGCAGTAGCGCTAACATCTTTCACAGTCATATCAGTTGCTTTTACAATTGATACAACACGAGATACATCAAGTAATGGCGCGTTAAAGTTCAATATCTCTTTGTTAGTAATAACACCTCCACTTCCAGCTTGAGTTGCAAGTTTACTAAGATCCATAATTATAGCATCGGTTGTCATTGTAGTACAAGATGTCAATGCAGGTAAGTGCAACTGAGCAAGTTTGTTAGTTGTTATAGCAGCACCAACAGATGCAAGTTTATCAAGATGTACAATTGTAGTACCAGATGCAGTTATAGAAAAACCTCCTGGTAAAGATGTTGTCTCAATATCAATTGTAGCAGCTCTCAAAGCACTAATAGTTAAAGTGGCAGCAGCCGTAAGGTCCACATCTGTAGCATAATCCGCTACAAGACTAGCAACAGCAGAACTTCCACCATCAACTTGTGTAGCACTTACAAGATTTAAATGTCCTTTAGCAGCACCAGCTGTTGAAAGTGAAGCAGCAGTAATACTACCCATTCTAAGAGCAGTAACACCAACACCTCCAGGAACAACAACATCATCTGCAGATGTTAATAATCCAAGGTCAATATCTCCAGTAATATTACTTATAGTAAGATCACCAGTGACTGTTCTTAATACATCGTTTCCTGTATCTCCATCAGCTAAATTTGTATTACCGTTAATTACCAAATCATTGTCTACGAAGGCAAGATTAGCAAACGACAATACAGTAGATGGTGAATAGGTATTAGTTATAGTTACAGTTTTTAATGATGTAGCAAGTTTATCAGTAACTGCTTTAATTCTTGCAATTTGAGCAGCACCGCCTGTGAAAGCTGTTTCATCAACATCAACAACAACTGTTCCATTAACAATAACATTTGGATCATCAGCATCAGTACTGATTAGTGATTCAACATATTCTAAAGTAGCAACGTTGTTAATTGTTATATTTTGATTAATAACTGCATTAGCTGCTAGAAGTTCTTTAACATCAGCTTGTACATCTCCTAATGTAGAAGATATAGTTGCTAAATCAGCAGCAGTAGCAACATCAGCTAAAGAAGCTTGAAGCGCTTCAACAGCAGCTTTAATGGTAGTGACATCACCCGCTAGAGTAGTAACTGAAGCGGCAGTAGCCAAACCATTAACAGTGTTAGATAACGCTGTAATTTGATCTGCAACAGAAGATAAACCCTGTACAGTGCTCGAAAGAGCAGTAATTTGATCAGACAGTTCGTCGAACTGATCATCATAGTTTTGACAGCCAACAACCGTTAGTGCAACCGCCAAAAGACTTAATAAACCTTTTTTCATTTTAGATAAATAATTAGTTAATAATGCTTTTTTTAAATTTTTATGATTAACATATGAGTGCAAATATAAGTATTCTTACTAAACTCCAAATGTTTTTATTAAAATTTTTAAATATTTTTTTGGTGAATCAAAAAAAAACCTCCCACATGAAGATGGGAGGCGAAAGATTTTAAGGCT
>MDSV01187934.1_pt1 | contig 41588 bp, 38 predicted proteins | sample 810851 | NCBI WGS metagenome assembly MDSV01 (sample SAMN05326640, study PRJNA326480) | marine metagenome | isolation source: seawater | place: Atlantic Ocean: North East | collected 2012 | reverse complement strand
TTCTAATATTTTATTTTCTAAAGATTACTATGATGATATTTTATTTTTAAAATTTGGAGATGGATTTAATTTTATAACATTTCATGACAATTATGTAGAAATAGGTTCCTCTTATTCATTAATTCAAGCAGGTAGAGAATTAATATATAAAGGTTATCAAGATTATATTTTTTTTAGTTTAATTCCTGCATCTATCGGTGGCGCTATTAGGCAAAATGCAGGTACAGGCAGTAATGAAGAAATAAAAGATGTATGCTTAAGTTGTAAAGTGTTTGATATTGAAAAAAATAAAGAGATTGAATTTGATTTAGATAATATGGATTTTAGCTATAGGAATTCAATTATTAAAAAAAATCCACATCGATATATTGTGCTATCATCAAAATTTAAATTAAAAAATAAAATAGATAGGATTGATCAGTTAGTTCTTGAAATGAAGGATAGAGTAAAAGAGAAGAAGAATAGAGAACCGAGTGGTTACTCTTTTGGTTCCACCTTTGTAAATAATGAAAAGAAAGCATGGGAGTATGTTAATTCTATTTATAACAATTTAGATTTATCTGATGATTATTATTTTTCAGATAAACATAAGAATTGGATTGTTAATAGGAATGGTGATGGAAAAGACATCTTAACCTTAATTTATAAGGTCAAAAGTGAAGTTTTTAATAAATTCAATCTAAATTTAAAATTAGAGGTTGATATTATTTAATCGAATATAAAATAGATGAATTAGATATTAATTTACTTATTAACAGTGAGATTAAAGTGACTTCTTAGAAAATAGGCTGCTATTTTATTGCCTAAAATAAATTTACCTAAATTACCTAAAGAATTATGAGTTGTCCACTTAATAACTGGATTTTTAAAACCTTCTTTAACTAATAATTTAGCCCAAGTTTCAGGAGTTTGGTGTTTTTCCCATTCAATTGTAGGGCAAAAAGGATTTTTTATATTAAGTAAGCCAAAAAAATTATATCTCGAACAATCAGTTATGATTATTTTTGATTTAGAATTTCCGATAGAGTATAATTTAGAAAATATTTTTTGGTAGTTATTTTTTGATGATAAATCTTTTTTTAAATTTATGCAGGAATACTCATCTAAATGGTTAATTGAATTGTTAAGTAAAATAACGTCATATAACTCTTCATTAGGATTGAAATTTTGGAAAGTAGTTGGAATTATTGAAATGTTATCACATTTTAAGAGTTTTAATAATCTATTAAATTTTTTAATTGATCCGGATGCACTACCCTCAGCTTCAGGTTCAATGCAGGTTACTTGTTTTGCTCCAGAGCAGGCAGCATAAAAACTATAAAAACCAGATCCTCCTCCTATATCAAGCACATTTTTATTTTTAAGTTCAACATTATTAAATAGAGTTTTCATATGAAAATTTAATTTCTTTTTAGTTGAATATAAATTTTCTTTAATTATTGTTTCTAGATAAAAATCAATGTTCATGCTTAAATTTAGTATATATCATCTAATAAAGAAATATTAAATTTATGATAAAAGTTAAAGGTCTATATGATAATTTCCTTAAATTATATATTAAAATATGAAAAATAATTATAAAATAGGTATTATTGGTTTAGGCTATGTTGGGTTGCCATTAGCAGTAGAGTTTGGTAAGAAATATAATACTATTGCGTATGATATTAATAAAAATAGAATCAATGAATTATTAAAGGGTCTAGATTCTACTGGAGAAATAACAAAGCGTAATCTTCAATCTTCAATAAAACTTTCATTAACTAATAATTTAAAAAATTTATCTAAGTGTAATATTTATATCATTTCTGTACCTACTCCTATAAATAAAAAAAAAGAACCTGATTTAAGTATTTTATTATCTGCTACAGAAAGCATCGCATCTATAATTAAGAAAAAAGATATAGTTATTTATGAGTCTACAGTTTATCCTGGCTGTACTGAGGAAGATTGTGTCCCGATTTTGGAAAAAATATCTGGATTAAAATATAATAAAGATTTTTTTTGTGGATATAGTCCAGAAAGAATTAATCCAGGAGATAAAAAAAGAACTTTAACAAAAATTGTTAAAGTAACGAGTGGTTCAAACCCTAAGATAGCTAAAGTTGTTGATGATTTATATTCAACTATTGTATCAGCAGGAACTTATATTGCTGAAAGCATAAAAGTTGCTGAGGCTGCTAAGATTATTGAAAATTGTCAAAGAGACATTAATATTGCTTTTATTAATGAATTATCTATTTTATTTAGTAAAATGGATTTAGATACTCAAGAAGTTCTAGACGCAGCTGGAACTAAATGGAATTTTTTACCCTTTAAGCCCGGTTTAGTTGGAGGTCATTGTATTGGTGTTGATCCTTACTATTTAACATATAAAGCAAAAAAATTAGGTTATGAATCTAAAATAATTATATCTGGAAGAAAGCTTAATGATAATTATGTTAATTATATAGGTAAAAACATTGAAAATTATTTTACAAAAACAAGTAAGAATAAAAAACTAAATGCTCTTTTAATGGGGATTACTTTTAAGGAGAATTGTCCTGATATAAGGAATAGTAAAGTTATTGATTTATATAAAATTTTAATTAAAAATTTTGAAGTAGATCTATATGATCCTTACGCTTCAAAAGATGAAGTTTTTAGTAAGTATAAAATAAATTTATCAGATTTTAATAATTTAAAATCTAATGGTTATGAATGTATAGTTGTTTGTGTAGCTCATAGCCAATTTTTAAATATTGATTTAGATTTATTTCTTAAAAATAAAAATTCACTAGTGTATGATTTAAAAGGCATATTTAATAATAAAAAATATATGAGGTTGTAATTATTAAATTTATTGATTTAAATAAACAATATGAGAAAATAAAAGATAATGTCAACAATGACATTCTTGAAACCTTAGATAAGGCTGATTTTATTCTTGGCCAAAAAGTTTTTGATTTAGAAGAAAAATTAGCTAAATATGTAGGTGTTAAACATTGTGTAACTTGTGCTAATGGAACTGATGCATTACTTATACCTCTAATGTCAAAAAATATTGGATTTGGTGATGCCGTATTTACAACAAATTTTTCTTATTTTGCGACAACTGAAGTTATTTCACTTTTAGGAGCAAATCCTATTTTTGTAGATATAAATCAAAAAACTTTTAATATAGATCCTGCGCTGCTTGAAATTGAGATACAGAAAACTTTTGATAAAGGAATTTTAACTCCTAAAGCTATTATTGTTGTTGATTTATTCGGTCAATTAGCAGATTATAAAAAAATAACTAAGATAGCTAAAAAATATAATTTGTTTGTTATAGAAGATGCAGCGCAATCATTTGGAGCTTCTTATGATGATAAAAAATCATGTTCATTTGGTGATGTGGCTGCCACATCTTTTTTCCCAGCTAAACCTTTAGGGTGTTATGGTGATGGAGGAGCTATATTCACTAATGATGATGAATTAGCTAATATTTTCAAGTCAATTAGAATGCATGGTCAAGGTAAAGATAAATATGATAATATAAGAGTTGGCTTAAATAGTAGATTAGATACAATTCAAGCTACCGTTTTATTGAATAAGTTGAAGATTTTTGATGACGAGTTAGTTATGAGAGATAAAATAGCTAGTTTTTATTCTGAAAATTTAAATAAAAATTTAATAGTTCCATATATTAGTGAATTAGATAAATCTGCTTGGGCTCAATATTCATTAATTACAAAAAATAAGAATGAAAGAAATCTTTTAATTGATTATTTGAATAAAAATAATATTCCAACTGCAGTTTATTATAAAAAAATATTTTCTGATTTGGTTTTATATAAAGATAAAATTAAAAAAGCATTTCCAGTGTCTAAAAAAATATCAAAAACTATTTTAAGTATTCCCATGCATCCATATTTATCTAAAATAGAATTAGCTAAAATAGTAAATACAATTAATGAATTTTACCAAAAATGATTGATTTTCATAATCACGTTCTTCCTGGTGTTGATGATGGTCCTAAGGAAATAGAAGATTCGCTTAAAATGCTACAACATGCAAGTAAACAAGGCATAACAGAAATAGTTCAAACTGTGCATTTTCAACATCCAAAAATGGAAGGGAAAAATGTTGAATATGATTTTTTAAAGGAAAAGATTAAAGAAATACAAGATTTGATAAATCAAAATAATTTGAATATTAAAATGCATTTATCTGCAGAAGTTTTTTATTTACCAAATTTGTTACAAATATTGAATAATCCTTTAGTTACAATTGGAAAAAATAAATATATGTTAATTGAATTTAGTTCAAATATTTTTCCGATTGGCTATGAGGATGAATTTTATAAATTGCAGTGTGAAGGAGTCACCCCAATTATTGCTCACCCTGAAAGATATAGATTTGTTAAAAAAAATTTAAATATTTTAAAAATATGGAAAGAAAGAGATTATATTATACAATTGGATGCTGGAAGTCTTTTAGGTAAGTTTGGTAATGAAACTAAATTGATAGTAGATAAAATATTAGAAGAGAAAAACTTTCATTTAATTGGTTCTGATTCTCATAATTATACAACGAGAAATTTTTGTTTAAATGATGCATATAAAAAAATATCTGATATTCATGGATTAGAAGTTGTTAAAGTTTTGAAAGAAAATTCAAGTCGAATTCTTAAAGGAAAAGAAGTTATTAATTTTGATTCAATTAATAATAGAAAAAAAAGTTATAAAAGTATAATAGAAAAAGTAGTTAAATTATTTAATAAATGAATAAACATAAATTTATATTATTATTTATTTTCCTATCTTCATTATTTTCATATCAAAATTCTAGCTTAATGTCAAACGAACCTTATATTACTGGACAAGACGGTGTTATAAGAATGTATGTAAATATAATGGGTCATGTAAAAAATCCTGGTACTTATTTAGTTTATGATAATATTGATTTTTTGAGTGCTTTAGCTTTAGCTGGTGGATATCTTCAAGGCTCAGATTTAAAAAATGTTAAGCTATATAGTATTGATGGTGAAAATAAAAATATAAATTTAAATAATTTAGAATCAATTAATAATTTGATTAAACTTAAACCACACGATACAGTATTCATTGAAGAAAAAAGGATGTCTAAGTTTTTTCTATCGTCAAATTTACCCTATATTATAATTAGTCTTTTAAATTTAGCTGTAACATTAGATAAAAATTAATATTTTATGGATAATTTTATAAAATCTAATGATATGGATAATGATAAAGGATATTCAATTCATGAAATATATTATTTATTAAAAAAGCATATTAAAATTATTTTTATAGTATTTTGTTTATGCTTTGCTTATTTCATTTATTCTACATTTAATGCAAGTTATATCTATGGTTCAATGAGTACAATCATAATAAATAAAGATGCAAATTCTAGATCTTTTTTAGATATGGGCCTTCTTCAGGCTGATAGAAATTTTATTGATAATGAAATAGCAATTCTTGGTTCAAGAACAACATCAGATTTAGTAGTTGAAAAATTGTTAAATAGTGAACATAGAGATAACTTGTATTTGTTTGGTACAAAAAAAAGAGATAGTAATTTTTTTGATTTTTTAAAATCAGAAAACAATGATGATGTTGATATTCCATCTAATTTTAATAAATTTTCTAAGAATTTAAGAAATTCTATTCACTTAGCAAATGATCGAAAAACAGATGCTATAGTAATTTCTTTAGAAAGCCTGGATCCTGATGAAGCAGCTCTTCTTATTAATACTTTAGTAGATGTTTATATTGAAAGAGATTTGGGTTGGGCTACTGGAGAGATGAATCATTTGAAATTATTTTTATATGAGCAATTAAAACAAAAACAAATAGAATTGAAGCAAATTGAAGAAGAACTTAAAATTTTTCAAGAAAAGGAAAAAATATTTGGTCTAGATGATAAGTCTAATATGATTTTAGAAAATTTAAAATTATATGAAACTGAGTATAATAATATACTAGCAGCAATAGATATAATTAATGAAAAAGAAAGATATTTAAAAAATCAATTAAATGATGATGAAAAAGAATTAAGTGATAAAATTAGTAACGCAACTAATGAAAGATTAATTGCGTTAAAAAAAGAATTAACTAAAATTGAAGAAGAGTTAATAGCTTCAAAAACAAAACATGGTGAAAATCATCCAGCTGTATCTTTATCAAATGAAAAAATAGAACAGTTAAAAAAAGAGATAGATTCAGAAACAAAAATTTTAATTAAAAATGGTATTTCTGTTGCAAATCCAATTAGTTATAGACAGTCCTTAATGGATTCTTTAATTAATATAGGTTCTATAAAATCTAATTTGGTTTCAAAATCAAATGCATATAAGAAATTAGTACAGGATTATGAAAATAAATTAACATTATTACCAGAAAAGCTTTTAAATTTTACAAGACTGCAAAGAGATAGAGCAATTAAAACAGAAACATTCAGTTTTATGAGTCAAAAACTTGAAGAAGCTAAAATTGGAGAAGCTTCTAAAATCAGTAAAATTAGAATTGTTGATAGGGCAATTCCGCAGAACAATCCTGTAAAACCTAATAAAAAGAAAGATTTAATTATTGGATTTATTTTTTCTTTATTTATTGGTATAGGTGTAGCAATGATTTATGAATTATTAGATAACACAATTAACTCTTTAGAGCAGATAGAAAGACGAGGATTAGAAGTCTTAGCAATGATTCCTTCAATAGGTCAAAAAAATGATAAAGATAAAACAAAAAAATATATTTCTAAGAATAAAAATGTAAATAAAATTCAAAGAAGATTAATCATGCATGAAGATCCAAAATCACCTGTTTCTGAAGCTTATAGGGGTTTGAGAACAAGTCTTCTTTATTCATATAAAAATAGTGAATGCAATGTTATCCTTGTTAGTAGTCCAGGACCAGGTGAAGGGAAGACAACTACAATTGCAAATTTGGCTATTACTTATGCTAATTTAGGAAAAAAAACAATTTTAGTTGATTCTGATTTAAGAAAACCAGTTGTTCATAAAATTTTTGATTTAGATAAATCTCCCGGATTAACAAGTTATCTAAGTAATAATTCAAGTTTTGATAAAATTGTTAGAAAAACTGATGTAGAAAATTTAGATGTTATATCTTCAGGAGTTAATCCTCCTAATCCATCTGAGCTTTTAGAATCTAATAAGATGAATGAATTATTTAAAAAATTAAGATCTTGCTATGATATAGTTCTATTTGATTCACCTCCTTTGGTTGCTGTTACTGATGCATATGTATTACTAAAACATATAAATCAATTTATACTTGTTATAAGAGCAGGAGTTACAGAAAGAGGTGCACTAAAACGTGTTTTAGCTACGACTTCTCAGGCAGACTTTAAAATAGATGGAGTTGTTATGAATGCAATAACAGAACAAGCTGCTTACGGTTCAGGATACTATTATAATTATTATCAATATTACTATGGAGAAAAATAGTATAGAATTATTTTGAATAATTAATGAAAATTAATAAGATATTAATTACTGGTTCAGTTGGTTTTATTGGTTATCATTTATGTAAACAATTATTAGATAATGGATTTTCTGTATTTGGGATTGATAATATAAATGATTATTATGATATTAATCTTAAACATTCAAGATTAAAAAAATTAAAAAAATATAAGGAATTTCAATTTGAAAAAATTGATATTTCTAATTACAATGATCTTAAAAAAATTTTTGTAAAATTAAAACCACATATAGTTATTAATTTAGCTGCACAAGCTGGTGTAAGATACAGTATAGAAAATCCATTTGTTTATGCAAAATCAAATATGTTAGGATTTGTTAATATAATTGATTTATGTAAAGAATTTAAAATTAAAAAATTCATTTATGCTTCAAGTTCTTCTGTATATGGAGAAAGTGAAAATAATATATTTTCTGAAAATGATATAATAAATAAACCTATTTCTTTATATGCTGCATCAAAAATTTCAAATGAGTTGATTGCATATTCTTATTCACAGTTATTTGGTTTATCTACAATTGGACTTAGGTTTTTTACTGTCTATGGTCCATATGGAAGACCAGATATGGCATATTTTATATTTACTGATAAAATTTTTAATAATAAAACTATCGATGTATATAATAATGGTAAAATGAAGAGAGATTTCACATATATTGATGACATTATTAATGGAGTTATATCAGTTCTTGATAAAGATTTTAATTATGAAATTTTCAATTTAGGGAATAATAAAAGTGAAGAGTTACTTGATTTGATAAAAATTATTGAATATAAACTATCTAAAAAAGCAAAAATTAATTTTTTGCCAATGCAAGATGGAGATGTTATTAATACTTATGCTGATATTACAAAATCAAAAAATCTTTTAAGCTATAATCCTTTAACATCATTGAAAGATGGTATGGATAATTTTATTAATTGGTATAAAAAATATTATGTTTAAAAGAATTTGTGTTATAGGAGCAGGAAAATGGGGTATAAACCACATAAATACTTTGGAAAAGCTAAATGTATTAGCAGGTATAGTTGAATTAAATAATAGCTTACATTGTAAGCTTAAGAAAATGTTTCCAGAAGTTTTAATTTTTTCTAGAATTGAAGATGCAATAAAGCATAAATTTGATGGTTTTACAATTGCAACTCCTGCATCTACACACTTTGAAATTGCAAAAAAAATAATTAAGTCTAAATCTCATGTGCTTATTGAAAAACCTATAACAACAAATCTTGAAGATGCACTAAAATTAAATGATTTGGCAAAATTAAATAAAGTACGTATAATGGTAGGTCATTCATTATTATTCCATCCAGCATACATTAAAATTAAAGAAATGATTAAATCTAAAAAATTGGGTGAATTACAATATTTATATAGTAATAGAGTTAATTTGGGTACAATTAGAAATGATGAAAATGTTTTGTGGAGTTTTGCTCCACATGATATTGCATTATTTCAATTTTTAATTGGTAAAAAACCTAAAAATATAGAATCAGTTGGAATTGATATTTTACAAAGCAATATTCATGATACTACAATCACAACTATTAAATATCCTGGTAAAATAATGGGACATATTTTTGTTAGTTGGCTTCATCCATTTAAAGAACATAGATTTGTTGTTGTTGGTTCAAAAGGGATGATTCATTTTGAAGATTCATCAAAAGATAAATTGTTGACATTCTATGATAAAAACATAGAATGGAAAAATAATATTCCCAATATATCTAAAAAAAATGCGATAAATATTAAATATAAATCAAGTTTACCTCTTGAAAATGAAATGAAGTATTTTATTAATATGATAGATGATAATAAATTAAAAAAAGCAAATGGTAATCATGCTATTGAAGTAATGGAAATTTTAACAATTGCATCAAAAAAACTATTAAAGGATTAAATTTATATTATGGATAAAAAAAATTTTTTTTTACACGAGTCAAGCTTTATTGATAGTAATTCAAAAATTGGGGATAATACAAAAATATGGCATTTTTCTAATATACAGAAAAATGTTGTAATTGGATCGAATTGTGTCTTAGGACAAAATGTAAATGTTGGGAATAATGTTAAAATTGGTAATAATGTTAAAATTCAAAATAATGTTTCAGTTTATGAAGGAGTTGAGTTAGAAGATTTTGTTTTTTGTGGACCTTCAATGGTTTTTACTAATATTAAATTACCACGATCAGAATTTCCTCAAAGAGGTTCTGAATATTATATAAAAACATTAGTTAAAAAATCAGCATCTATAGGAGCAAATGCAACAATAGTATGCGGTGTTACTATTGGTGAATATGCCTTGATTGGTTCAGGAAGTGTAGTTACAAAAAATGTACTTCCTTTTAGTTTAGTTGTTGGTAACCCAGCAAGAAGAGTTGCTTGGGTAGATAAATTTGGGAATAAGCTTAAGTTTGACAGTAATAATATAAGTTTATGTGGATATTATAAATTAAAAGATAATATTGTCCAACTGATAGATTAGATATGAATACAGGTATAATTCTGCAGGCAAGATTAGGATCTTCAAGATATCCAAATAAGATATTAAACATAATATATAAAAATAAAACAATCTTAGATTTGGTTATTGAAAGATTACAATTAGCTTTACCAAAAATTAAATTAGTCGTAGCTACAACAACAAATCCTATAGATAATTTATTATGTGATTTTTTGAAAGATAAAAATATTGATTATTTTAGGGGTAGTGAAAATAATGTATTATTGCGATTTATTAATACTGCTGAAGAATTTAATTTTTCTAATATTATAAGAGTTTGTTCTGATAATCCTTTTTTAGATATTTCAGGATTAAATTTACTTGCAAAAACTTTTAAAAAATCAAATGTTGATTATTGTAGTTTTTTAATAGATAATAAATTGCCATCAATAAAGTCTCATTTAGGTTTGTGGGCTGAAGCAGTAAAATTATCAGCATTACAAAAAATTAGAAATTCTACTAATAGTCCTATATATTTAGAACATGTCACAAATTATATTTATGAAAATAAAAATAATTTTAAAATAAAATATATTAATGTCCCAAGTGAGTTAGTTTCGGATAGTGTTAGATTAACAGTAGATACAGAAAATGATTTTAATATTATTAAAATTATTTTAGAAAAAATAAATAGTAATGATTTATTAAATAATAAAAATGTTATAAAGTTTGTTCAAGATAATAATTATATTTTAGAATTAATGAGAACAGAAATTAACAGGAATGAAAAATAATGAAGAATTCAGTATATATAATTGGAGAGATTGGTCAAAATCATAATGGCTCTGTAGATATCGCTAAACTTATTGTTGATACAGTATCTAGGCCAATTAAAGATGAATTGTTTAATAGAAATCTTAAAAAGATTGATGCAGTAAAACTAACAAAACGTGACTTAACTGAGGAACTTACTACTTCAGCAATGAATAAACCATATCTATCTAAAAACTCATTTGGTAAAACTTATGGTAAACATAGAAAAGCATTGGAATTGAGTAATGAGGAGCATTACGAAGTATATAAACATGCTAAGAGTTATAAAATTGATTTTGTGGAAACTTTGACATCTGTTGGAACACTATCTTTATTAAAGTTATTTATTCCTGATAAGTTAAAAGTAGCTTCAAGAGATTTGACAAATTTACCTTTATTAAATTCTATGGCAGAAACTAAAATTCCTATTATTTTGTCTACTGGAATGAGTGGAGTTAAAGAATTAGATAAAGCACTTGAAATTATATCAAAGCACCATAGTGATATTTCAATCTTGCATTGTTTATCTGAATACCCAGCTCAATATAAGAATTTAAATTTATTATCTATAAGTTATTTAATTGAAAATTATTCAGAATATTTAATAGGATATTCTGATCATTCTGTTGGAATATCTATGCCTATAGCTGCAATAGCACTTGGTGCAAAAATGATTGAAAAACATATTACACTTGATCGTGAAATGAAGGGGACAGATCAAATAGGTTCATTAGGACTTGAGGGAGTATGGAGAATGGTAAGGGATATTAGAAATATTGAACAGGCTATGGGTAAAAAAGAAATATTTATTTCTGATTCAGTAGCTAATGCTAAATTAAAGCTAGAGAGATCTATAGCTACGCGTAATAATATGAAAATTGGAGATACTATAAAGGAAGATGATATTCATTTATTAAGTCCTGGTAATGGTATCCATTGGGTTGATAAAGATAAAATTTTAGGAAAAAAAGTTATTTCAAATATTAATAAAAATGAGTTAATACTCATGAAACATATAGAAAAATAATGAATATAACTAATCTTGAATCAATTTTTGATACTTTATATCCTATAAATCGTTCAATATTAGGAAGGGGATATAGAAAAAGTTTAGAGATAGTAAAAAAATATGTTCCTTTTGAAATAATAGAATTTAATTCTGGTGAAAAAGTATTTGACTGGGTTATACCAGATGAATGGGTTATTAACGATGGGTATATATTAGATAACAGAAATAAAAAAATTATTGATTTTAATTTAAATAATTTGCACGTTTTAAATTATTCTTTGCCAATTAATAAAAAAATTAATTTAAAAGAATTAAAAAAACATCTTTATACACAATGTGAATTAAACGATGCTATTCCATATGTTACTTCATACTACAGTAGAAATTGGGGTTTTTGTTTAACTTATAATCAGTATAAAACGTTAAAAAGATGTAATTATACAGTTTTTATTGATTCATATTTTATAAAAGGAAAACTTCAGGTTGGGGAATGTTTTTTAAAGGGAAAATCTAATAAGGAAATTTTAATATCAACATATTTATGTCATCCTTCAATGGCAAATAATGAATTAAGTGGTCCTTTGGTTTTAATTTATCTATATAATAAAATCAAAAAAATGAAAAGTAGAAAATTTTCATATCGTTTTTTAATAAATCCTGAAACTATTGGTTCGATTGCATATTTATCAAAAAAAAATAAGGAAATAAAAAAAAATATAATTGGAGGATTTGTTTTAACTTGTCTTGGTGGTCCATCAAGAAAGTTAAGTTATAAAGTTTCTAAAAATAGTAACTCATTAATTGATAATTTATTTTTAAATGATAGTTCTATTAGAATTAGAGAGTTTACACCATTTGGAGGCTCTGATGAGAGACAATATAATTCTCCAGGAATAAATTTGCCGATTGGTCAAATTGCTAGAACTATTTATGAGGAATATCCAGAATATCATACTTCTTTAGATAATAAAGAGTTTATGTCTATGAATCAAGTTTTTAAAAGTTGTAAAGAAATATTTTCAATAATTAAGAAATTTGAATCTGAAAAATTTTATTTTAACAACTTTCCAAATTGTGAACCACAACTTGGAAAAAGAAATTTATATCCTAATATAAATTCAAAATTTAATAGAGAAAATACTTCGGCTGATGACTTGGATGATGGTAGGATTTTTAATAAAATTGTAATGATTTTATTAAATTATTCTGATGGTTATCATTCAATTCAACATATATCAAGAAAATTTAATTTAGATATTAAATTGTTAGAAAAAGTTACTAAAGAATTATTAAATAAAAATTTAGTTAAAGAGATATATAATTGAAAATATTATTAATAATAGGTAATCATCCTAGGCACATTTATTTAGAGAATTTATTATTTGATAGAGGTCTATTATCAGATTTAATTGTTCAAGATAGAGAAAGTTTTTCATCTCCAATAAATGAAACAATAATAAAAAAAAATAAGAAACTTTATATTGAACATTTTAAGAAAAGAGAAGAATCAGAGTTGAAATTTTATGGAAATCGTAGTATAAAATTCGATAAATATCTTTCAATTTCTCCAGATGATTTAAATTCAGATTTAGTTATAAATTATATAAAATCATCTAATCCTGATATTTTAATAACTAATGGTATTGGTATAATTAAAGATAATCTTTTAAATGTTTTCCCTGAACAATCATGGAATATTCATGGTGGCTTATCTCCATGGTTTAAAGGTTCTATAACTCATTTTTGGCCTTCATATTTTCTTAAACCACAATATACTGGAGTTACTATACATTACATATCAAGTAAAATAGATGCAGGAAAAATCATTCATCAGACTCCAGCAATTCTTAAATATAATGATAGTTTGCATGACTTGTCATCTCGCTCACTAAAAGTAGGATATGAATCTATACCAAAACTAATCGATAGATATGAATCTGATAAATTTTTACCATCAGTAACACAAAAGAATACAGGCAAATTATGGCTTAAAAAAGATTGGAAGCCTGAACATTTGCAATTGATTTACGAATTTTATAATGATAAAGTAGTAGATATGTATTTAGATGGTAAATTTGAAAAAGATGAACCAAAAATATTTGATAATTTTAAATTTTAAGGATTAACATGAAAAAAATACCAAAATTAGTTTTAACAGATATTGATGGAGTATGGACAGATGGAGGAATGTATTATGATAATAAAAATAACGAAATGAAAAAATTTAATACTAGTGATAGTGCAGGTGTCATTTTCTGTCATGAATTAAATATTCCTGTTGGTATTATTACTGGAGAAAATACTGAGATAGTAAAAAGAAGATCAGATAAATTAAAAATAGACTATTTATATCAAGGTGTTAATAACAAGCTGAAAATAGTTGAAGATTTAAGTGATAAATTAAATATTTCATTTAAAGAAATTGCTTATATTGGTGATGACTTAGGTGATATTTCATTATTGAGAAAAGTTGGATTTTCTGGATCTCCTCTAAATGCTCCTTCATATGTTAGAAGTATATCTAAATATAAATTGAATGTAAAAGGAGGTGATGGTGTATTTAGAGAATTTGTAGAAAAAATTCTTGGTGAAGATAATATCTTAACGATAATTAATAAATTATAAAATGAATCAAAACAAATACTCTTCAAATATACCATTAGATATTGATAGTATCTTTAATTTAGATATTGAAAAATGGTACAATGAATTTGATTTTCCAATAAAATGGGAAGAATTTTTATTATTGGAAAACGATATTAAATCAATTTTGAATAAGTTTATAGATAAATATCCTAATCATTCTAATTTAATAATTATTAATTATAAAATATTTATAGAATACACAAATTTTATCTTTTATTTAAAATTATTAAATTTAACTAAACGGAATATTTCTTGTTCAAAGGACAATGAATATGTTCAGTCAATACTAAATAATGAGATTCCTAATAAACCAATTATTAATTTTCCCAATTTAAAAAATAGTAACTATAATAGTATAAAATTTAGAATTAAATATTTTTTAAAATACATGAGAGATAATAAATATGTATTTCCTAAGATTTGGAAGAATAAATTATTTATAATGGATGAATCTAGAAATACTAATACATTGAAGCATTTACAAAAAGAACATAAAGGTCAAATTTATTCTTTGAGTTTTTTTGATTTTTATGATAGTAATTATCAACCTAAAATAAATGAGTCTAATCTTAACGAGATAACTCAAATTTCTGAAAAGATAATTAATGAGCTTAATCAAGTTGCAAAAAAAAACAATTTAATTTTCACTGACAAACAAAATTTATTTTTATTAAATCATACTAAAAATTTGTTTATTAAATCATACAAAGTTTTTTTAAATGTTAGCAAATCAATTAAAAATAAAAAAATTAATCTTTACATAGGTTGTAATAATAATTACTATACTCGAATATTATCAGTTGCTATCAGGGAGAATAAGGGGACAATTCATAGTTTTAGACATGGAGAACCCTTTAATTATTTAATTGATATGACGAGCTGGCTAGATTTATCATTGTGTGATTATTGGTATGAATATAATGATAAGAATATAAACAGTATGAAATATGCTTTAAAATATTTTCCTCCTCCTAATAAAAATAAATTTAAAATCAGGAAAATGAATAATTCTAAATTTCAAACATTCGATTTTAAAATTAAAAGTTGTAAATCAGATAAGATTTCAACTGTAATGCTCATTGGTAATTTTTATAGAAATTTCTCATTTTCTGCAGCTACATCTGTCTTCCCCACATTGCAATTTTATACGGAGTTAAATATTATATCTTTTTTACAGAAAAAAGGATATAAAGTTATTTATAAAATACATCCAGAAAATAAAGAAAATATAAAGTATTTTTTCCAAAAAGTTTGTCAACTTAATAATAATATTTATAAAAATTTTGATGTTATCACGGATACCTTTGATAAATCTATAAAATATACAGATTGTTTTGCCTACTATTATACAGCTACATCTACATTATTTAATGCTATAGAATCTGAGAAACCTATTTATTTTTTTGATTTTGGATTGAGGTCATTTACTCCAGATATTAAAAAATATATTAATAGCAGATTTACTTTTAAAAAACCTAATAAATTTAATTTTGTAAAAATTAAGGAATACTTATGTGTGGAATTGTAGCTCAATTTTCTCTAAATAAAGAAACTCCAAATAGAAACCTAATTGAAAAAATGAATAATGATTTACATCACAGAGGACCTGATGATGAAGGATATTTTTTTTCTGATTGGTTAAGTATTGGCTTTAAGAGATTGTCAGTAATAGATCTCAGCAATTTAGCTCATCAGCCGATGATGGATGAAACTAAATCATTTGTTATTGCATTCAATGGGGAGCTTTATAATTATAAAAATATTAAAAAAAAATTAATAAAATTAGGTCATAATTTTTTTTCGAATTCAGATACAGAGGTTGTTTTAAAATCATTTATTGAATGGGGGCCTTCTTGTCTTAGCAAATTTGAAGGTATGTTTGCTCTAGTAATTTATAATTTGTCAACCGAAAAAGTTTTTATTGCTAGAGATCAACTTGGTATTAAGCCACTTTACTTTTTAAGAGATAACAATAATATTTTATTTTCTAGTGAAATTAAGGCATTTAGAAATTATACTCAATTTCGTTTAAATAAAAAAAAAATTTATGAACAATTTAATTTCAGATATGTTGCAGGTGAAGAAACGATTTTTGATGATATATATAGAGTTTTGCCTGGCTCATATTTTGAAATAAATAAAAATGGAAAAATAACTAATAATGTCTATTATAATATTTTAGACTCATTAAAAAATTCAAATAATAATAAGATAAAATTTAATGAAATAGAATTAAAATTAAATGATTCTATTTTAAGCCATACTCAAAGTGATGTCGGATATAATATTCAATTAAGTGGGGGGCTAGATTCAAGTTTTATTACTGCAATTCTAAAACAAAGATATAATCATCATTTAAGTACTTTTTCTGTACAATTAAACGGCCATAAGGATGATGAGACTATATATCAGCAATACATATCTGAAAAATTTAAAACATCTCATTATGGTTTTCCTTTTAATGGAAATGATTATGCAGATAATTTAGTTAAAGCTACATGGCATATGGATATGCCAATTATTCATGGTGCTGGTATCTTTCTTATGATGTTATGTGAATTTTCAAGTGAAAATTCAAAAGTTATCTTAACCGGTGAGGGTGCTGATGAATTATTTGGAGGATATGGAAGATACAGAATTACTAAAAAAATAAAATTTATTCATTGGTTAAAACAAAATGGTTTTAAAGGTGATTTATTACCATCTTTTTCAAAGCTAGGTGGTCTTAAGTCATTACTTAATAAAGATTGGGGTCTAACAGAGCAAATATTTCATAATGAAAATACAATGAATGAATTATTACATATTAAAAGCTATAAAATTGATTATAGAAAAAATAATATTGCTGGATTTAATAATATACTTCATAAAATAATTGCATCGGATCAAACGAGTTACTTACAATCATTACTAGAAAGACAAGATAAGTTCTCTATGGCTATGGGTGTCGAAACGAGAGTTCCCTTCTGTACTCATAAACTATTTGAAACTATTAATAATTTAAATTCTTACAGTAAAATAAATAATGAACCCAAATTAATTTTAAAAAAAATTTCAGAACAATTTTTCGATAAAAAATTTATTTATAGACCTAAAGTAGGTTTTATTTTACCCTATGGAAAGTGGCTAAGAGATAAAAATAAAACTGGTAGATATTTAGATCTTATAACTGATGATACATTTAAAAATAGAGGATACTATGATTTCAAAAAAATATCTAAAATGGTTGATGAGCATTTATATAAAAATATAGATCATTCAAAATATATAAATAAGTTTATTCATTTTGAAATTTGGCATAGATTATTTTTAGATAAAACATTAACTGTCTAGTATAATGATATATAAAAAAATTACTGATATAAATAGCATAATAACTCACTTAAATAATTTATATAATAAAATATTTAATAGATCAAGAACAATACCTCAAGCAGTTTGGGAATTTAGAGAAAATCCATTTTTGCATGGAGCGAACTATATTTTATTAGATAAAGAAAATAAAAACATAGTAGGACATTGGGGGTTTATACCGAATCAATTTATATATAAAAACTCAATAATTAATTCCGGTAAAATTGAAAATTCTATGATACTTCCAGACTACAGAGGTAAGGGTATATATAAAGATTTTGAAAAGTATTGTTTAAATGATATGAAAAATAATAATCTTTTTCTATGGAGTATTAGTACTGAAAAAGCGATACAGCTAAGATTGAAATTAGGCTACACTTATGTTGGACAATTTAAAGAATATCAGCAAGTTTTACTATCATATAATAATATTTCTTTAAAAAATATATATATATTGTTCAATTTTTTTTATCATGAGCTTCAAAATCCTATAAAAGCAATAAATAATATTTTTAATAGATTAAGAAATTTTTTAACAGATATTCCAACAAAGATTTCAGTTAAATCTGTAGAATTTGTTAATATTTTAAATATGATTAATAAAATCAGAACATATAATGTTTCAACTATGTATAGAGATATGAAATATTTTGAATGGAGATTTAAAGATAATCCAAATATTAAATATGATTACTTGCAATCAGAAGATAAATTATTTTATGCTATTATTTCAAATAATAATAAATTTGCATATATACATGATATGGGTTTTATTAAGAAAAATTATTTTGATATTCCTCCTATTAAATATTTAGATGCATTAGAAATTTATTTTTCAAAAAAAAAATATAAAAAAATTCATATTAAAACTATGAAAAATACTCTTTTAGCAGATTTGTTAGTTAATAAAGGATATTTTATATCGAAAAAAATATTTAATTCAAATTCGGGTTGTATGATTTTTAAATATAATAATTTAAAATTTAATTTTCAAAATTGGTATTTTACAAATATATTTTCTGAAGGGATAAAGTAAATGAAGTTAAATATTTTATTAAATATTCCGGATGTATTTAAACAAAAAGCAATATATACTATTGAAAATATTTTCAATTCTCTATCTGTAGATAAAGTTAATATCATAACTGATTTGAATACTCCATTTACACTAAAAGACATAAATATTTTATATACTTATGAGGATTATGATTTACCCAAGAAAATCCATAATTTAGATAAATTAGTAGTAGTATTTCTTAGGATTGAAACTGTATCTTTTTTTCTAAAAATAAAAAAATATGATATTAATAATATCAATTATGTTCATGGTGTTCCTTGTTTATTTCCATCAAAATCTAATGGAAGTTTTGGTTTTGATATTTTTGCAGCATGTTTTTATTTTTTATCCTGTTGGCAAGAACATGCTATAAAAAAGTATGATAATAAAGATAGAATTCCATTAAATCAAACTATCCAATATAAATTAAAAATAATTCGAACTCCTATAGTAAATCAATATTTAAATTTATTTATCAACTATATATTACATATAACAGGAAAAAAAATATTTTTCAAAAAAATTTATAGTAATTCTAATGTTGTTTTGCTATCGCATGATATTGATCATATCGATTGGCCTTTAAGTAATTACTTAAAAAGATTAAGAATATTTTTACCAAAACAATTATTTAATACTAAAGATCTATTTGGAATTTTATATAATCTAAAAAATAAAAGGAAGATATTTCCACTTATAAAAAATATTGAAAAAAAACATGACTTTGTATCAACATACTTTTTCCTTAGTGATTATCCAGTTAAAGTAGAAAATTATTTAGAAGGGTTAAAATTTTTATTTTGCGATCAAAATAATGAAGTTGGTCATCATATTTCTGATAAAGTTATATTTGATAGTTCTTTAAAAGATGATTTAAAAAAATTTAGAGGAAATCTAAATAATAGTTATGGTGAAAGAGTTCATACATTAAGATTTAATGTTAATTTATTATTCAAGAAATTAGATAAGTACAAATATTTGTATGACTCATCATTATTGTTCGCTGAAGATTTAGGTTACAGGACAGGGTTTTCTTATCCTCATTATATATATGATATTGATAATGATAATGCATTTAAAACTTTAGCAATTAATCCAAATATTATGGAGACAACTGTTTTTGAAAATAAATATTTAGGTATGAATGAAATAGATGGCTTTAAAGAAATTAAGAATTTTATTAAAAAAAATAAAAGACATAATGGTATCCTATCCATTTTATTCCATCATAGTTTTTTTTGGTTAAATTATAATACTAGAATAAAATTGTACAAAGATTTATTAAAATATTTAAGGGAAAATGATTTTATTTCCTTAACACATTATGATATATATAATTGGTATAATAATAATTCCTCTATAATAGAAATGAAATAAAATGTCTTTTAATAAAATATTTTTTTTAGATAATAGTATTTATAAATGGTCAAATATAAATAATGAAATATATAATATTTATTTTAAAGGATATATTTATATAAATTCAAAACTTTACAATAAAGATAATTTAAGTGAATTATTAAAAAAAATTATTAAAATTAAATTGACTGAAAATATTGATGAGATATCAAGAAATATTTCTGGTAATTTCTCTTTATTTTTTACCGATCAGAAAAACACAATTGTAATTGTTGACAGAATCCAATCTTATTCTATTTTTTATTATAAACACAAAGATTATATTTATTTTTCCAACGATGTTTTTTTATTAAAAAATAAATTCAATGTTTGTGAAATTAATAGAGTTGAAAAATTAAACTTCAAGATGTCTGGATATACTTTTGGTAACAATACTCTTTATAATGATTTATTTAAGATGCAAGCTGGTGAATATTTTTTAATTAATAATATGAGTAATAAATTCTATCACAACAGTTATTATTCTTTTTTTAATAATAAAAAAATCAATTTACCAAAAAAGGATTTAATTGAAAAATTAGATAGTATAAATAAAAAAACTTTTTTAAAATTAATTGAAACATTAAATGGAAGGCAAGTAGTTATTCCACTAAGCGGAGGATTAGATTCAAGAGCTATATTAGCTTTTTTAATAAAATATAAATATGATAATATCAGAACATATACTTATGGAGTTAAGGGATTCAATGAAATTTCTTATGCTAAGAAAATAGCTAGAAAAGTAAATATAGAATGGGATTATGTAGAATTCAATAGATATAAAGTAAAAAAAATGTTCAATTCTCAAGATAGGGTACAATATTTTAAATATGCATCTGGTCTTAATACCACTCCTAATTTATCTGGTTATTTTGCTCATAGGTTACTATCTAATAATAAACATATTGATAAAGATGCTATAATTATTAATGGTCAATCTGGAGATTTCATATCAGGTGATCATGTGCCTTTAATTAATGATAATAAACTAGATAAAATAAATTACGATTTCTTATGTAATTTTTTTATAAATAAGCATTATGCTCTTTGGACAAATCTTCTTACTAATCAAAATAAAAAACAAATTAATAATATGTTTAAATCATTATATACTAATAGCATAACTGCTAATTTAAGTTATCAAGAATTTTCAAATTATTTTGAACTATTTGAATGGAAAGAGCGTCAAACAAAATTTTTGATTAATGGATCTAGAATGTATGAGTGGTTTGGATTAGATTGGAGATTACCTTTATGGGATGATGAATATTTATTTTTTTGGGAATCTGTTCCTCTCAAATATAAACTAAGCCAGAATCTATATAAGGATTTTTTATTTTCAAAGAATCCATCCGGCCTTTTTAATTTAAATTTTAATATTCCTAGTAACAATAGAAAATTAATTTCAATAATTATATCTTTGATATCTAAGATAACTAATAATAAAAAGTATCATTTATTTGAAAAATACTTTTTACAATATGGGCCTTATTATCCTCATGAAAATTTTTTTCAATTTAGTAAAGATGCATTGTATCATAGAAATGCTGTATCATATTGGTCGAAATATTTTTTAGATGAACTTAATAATTATTGATTTTTTAAATGAATAAAAATAAAATATTATTTTTAACAAATTATTATAGTGCCTTGCAAGAATCTATAATAAACAACAATTGGAATCCTAAAGGTATGCCTGCTATTTATCGTCTATTAGAATTCCTTGAAGATAAAAAAGAAAGTTTTGACTATATTTTTGTTGATAAAAAAACTAAGAATGATAAAATTTTTAAGGAAACAATACATCTGGATAGATTTCAAAACAGCTCTTTATCAATTTTGAGATTAGATAAAAAAAAATCAATTTTAAAAATATTTGATCAGTATTTTTTTTATAAAAAAGTGTCAAATTTTTTAATTAATAATTATAATTTAAATAATTACGATGTTATTTATATTGATAGAGGTAATGTTTGTTTAATACCTTTTATAAAGAAAATTTTTAATGGAAAAATTATTCTAAGATTGCATGGTATATTGAACTATCATGAATTATTTATAAATTCATTAAAGTTTAAATTTTTAAGTTGGTTTTTAATTTATTCATTTAAGCAAAAAGTAGATTATGTAATTTGTTCTAAAGATGGTAGTCCAACTAATTTTTTTTTAAATCATTGTATTAATAAAAAATCTCCACATACTACGTTAATAAATGGTGTTGATAATTATGCTAGTACAAATAAAATAAATAAATCGAAGATAAGCTATTTGTTCCTTGGTAGATTAGAAAAAGATAAGGGAATAGTGGAGGTTATTAATGTTTTTAAGAAATTGATAGCTAATTATTCAGATAAAATAGATTTAACCATAATAGGAGATGGTTCTTTATATACTGATATATCAGAGAAAGTTTCAAATATAAATAATATAACTATTTATAAATCGCTACCTCATTCTAAGATTAAAAATATTTTTCTAGATGTTGATGTACTATTATCTCTTAATTATATTGGAAATATATCAAATGTTGTTTTAGAAGCAATATCTGCTGAAAAAGCAATAATTTCTTTTAAGCATAATCCTGTAAATTTAGAAGATATAGAATCATATGATTTTTTACAAAACAATGCAATGTACATTGATAGAAATAAAATCTTTGAGGACCTATATGAATTGATAGTTAGTAATATTGAAGATTCTAGTATAATTGATAATTATAAAACCTTAACTAAAATAAAATTAAAACCAAAATTAATTTCTTGGGATGAAAGAATAAATATTGAGTATAAAATTATAAAGTCCAATTATAAATGATATATAAAATTAAAAGTAAAAGTATTAAAGATGTATTCTCTATGGTAAGTGCCCAAGTATTACTTAGGCCATTTCAAATTGCTAAAAGTTTTTTAGTTGCAAAATATTTGGGTCCAGAAATATATGGGATTTTAAAATCAACAGAATTAATTAAAATGCTTAATAAATTTGGAAGTCTTGGTTTTAAACCTACAATTATAAGAAATGTTACTACAGCTAGAGCTCAAGGAAATAAAAACGAAGAAATTGATATTAAAAATAATGCATATACTGCAGAATTAATTTTAAGTATTATTATTGTTCTCATTAGCTTAGTTAGTTCATTTTTTTTTACTAATTATTTAATAAAAATCTCAATTATCTTATCATCATTAGGCTTGTTTCTTTCAAAGATATTTGGTTTATTCGAAACTGAATTACGTTTAAATAAAGAATTCACATATTTAAGTAGATTTATTTTATTACAAGGTATTTTAAATTCAGTTTTCATATCATTAACTGTTCCATTTTTTAATTTCTATTCTGTTTTGTGTATTCCTATAGCTACATCAATTTTTATAATATTTAGAATATTTAGAATTACTAATAAGTTTTTTGTTTTTAAACTTAATTGGCTAAAATTAAAAGATATATTTAAAGTTAGTATTCCTTTAACTTTTGGTACATTGTCTTATGGGTTTTTTAAATATTCTGAAAGAATTATAATTATTACTTTTTTAGGTTTAAAAGCTACTGGTATTTTTGGTTTTGCTGAAACCATAGTTACTATATTTAGTTCTTTACTAATAGGCTCAGTTATGAAAGTAAGAGGTATAAAAATTTTAGAAGAATTAGGAAAGAGAAATTATTCTAAGGTAAATAATATAGTTTTCAAGGAAACTTCTATTCTGATTTTAATTTCTTTATTATTTATTGGTTTAATTGTTATTTTATTAAAATATTTTATTCCTATATTTTTACCTGATTGGACTATTGCTATTAACGCAACAATTCTTTATAGTTTTTGTATCCCCATTAAATTATTAAGCTCTTACATAGCGTTCGTTATAAAATCTCCAACTATTGGTAAACTGAAATTTGAACCACTAATGTATTTATTTATTACATTATTGATGTTAATTGGGCTTCTAATTTTGAAGTATTACAAATATTTGAGTTTAATTAATTTTATAATAGTTATATTATTTTGTTTGTTGTTTATGCATCTTTGCTATGTAGCTTTATATATGCAGTCGTTTTATTTTAAATTTGTTTATAAAAATGATTAATAATATAAATAATATCTCCTTAAAGAGTGGTGATGATAATAATTTTATTTTGTATAAAAAAATTGCAATAGTTCTAGTCTTAATGTTTATTTTAAAGTTTGGATTTTGGTTTGAAGAACTATTAGGAAATTTTGGGTTACCTGATTTAAGATATAAGAAACTTTGGCTATTCTATACTCCTGGTTTATATATTCTATCTGTTGCAATAAAAAATAATTATTTTAAATTAATTAACATTTATCCTTTTTTATTATTTTATATTTTTCATTATTTAATGGAGCATTATGCATATGGACCAAGTTACAATCCAGGAGAAGATATTGATTTGCTTTACAGATGGTATTATATTTACATTTCATTTTTATTTTTAAGTAATACAGGAATCAGGTATTATGATTTTATATTAAAATCTTCAATAACTATTATAATTCTTAATTTATTAATTATTTATACTGGTTTTTTTAATATTTTTAATATTGCTGATATTAGCTCGGGCTCTGGTGTAATGATAGGGAGATGGTATTCAAACCAAAATCTTAATATAGTTAACGATATGAATGTATTAGCTGTTTTTATGATTTATTTTCTTTATAAAGATGGGGTATCATTTAAGTTTTTCAATCTTAAGATACCTTATTTTTTTTATTTTATTTTTTTATTACCACCAATTTTTTTACATGGTTCTAGGGGTTCTTTGTTATTACTTACTTTTGGAGTTGTTATATACTATTATTTGAATTGGAAAAAAACAAATATTACAAATAAAATTTTAATGTTTATTTCTGTATTTATTTTAATATTAATCCAAGGGCAACTAAATCCATTATTGCAAGAAATTAATGTCTTTGAAAGGCTACAAAGTACTAGTGTTAATTTAGATACAGAGAAATTTGGTCGTACTCATCAAATTTATGCTTCATTTGGTAATTTTAAATCTAATCCCATATATGGAGTAGGTTATAAAAATGCAGCAAATAATTTATTTTACGGTATCGAAAGGTCTAATTTTCAGTATACTCAAATATTAGGAACGGGGGGTATAGTTTTATTTTTCATATATTTTTTTATGGTATATAGATTTTTTGGTAGAAATATAAAATTGATTAAAGGTGATATTATAGTTTTCTCAATTTTAGGATTTGTTCTAATAGAATTTTTATTTAGAAGACCTGAATTTTATTTTTCAATATTAGCATTTGTTGTTTATTTTAAAAACAGTATAAGAAGTAAAATATGAAATTCTTTTTTTTATGTGATAATAATTTGCCCTTTTTATTAAATAATAAAAATTATCCAGTAGGAGGTGCTACAATCCAAAGTTTAAATTGGATTAATGGTTTAAAAAAACATAACTACAATGTTGTAGTAATATCAAATAATAATATAGTTAATAATAGTGATTATATAATTGAAAATATCTCTTTCTCAAATATTTTCAATTTTAAATCTATATTATTATTTAGAAAACTAATTAAAAAATATAATCCAGATTTTATATACATAAGTGTTCCTTGGTGGACTAATATATTTTTCTATGCAGCAAATTTTAAAATTAACAAAATAATTATTCAAAGGATTTCAAATGATTATTTAGTTGATGATAGGATTAAAAATAAAATAAAATTCTTAAAGTATTATATATATAATTATTACTTATCAAAAACTGATATTTTACTTTGTCAAAATAAATATCAAAAAGAACAATTAATAAATAAATTTAAAAAAAATAAAATTTTAAAAATATTTAACCCTTTTTCAATTTCAAATAAAATTAATAGTAAATCGAATAGATATTATGTCGCTTGGGTTGGAATTTTCCAATATCAAAAAAATTTAAAAGCATTATTGCATATTGTAGATAATATGAAAAATATAAAATTTAAAATTGCTGGTGAGTCATTACATACGATTGATAATGAAACTAAAGAAAATTTATTAGAATTAAAAAAAAGATGCAATGTTGAGTTTGTAGGTTTGCTTAATAGAAAAGATATTTTGAAATTTTTATCAAAAGCATATTGTTTATTAAATACATCACATTATGAAGGATTTTCAAATACATATCTAGAATCATTATCTGTTGGAACACCAATTGTAACTAGGCATCAGACTGATCCTGATAATATAATACATGAAAATAATTTAGGTATTTCAGTTAGTAAATATTCTGAATTATCAGATGCAATTATAGAAATAATAGATAAAAATAATAATGATAATTATAAAGATTATATAATAAAAAACCATAATCCTGAAAAGATAGCAGGTAAATTAATTAAGATTTTAAAAGATGATTAAAATTTTATTTTCTATAGATGGCTTAAGGTCTGGTGGAAAAGAAAGAAGATTTGTATCTTTAATTAAAAAAATTTCTAAATCACGAAAATTTAAATGTGAGCTAGTATGTTTTAATGAACATGTACATTATAAAGAAATATTTAATTTTAAAGTAAAAATTCATTTTATTCCAAGAAAGAATAAATGGAATTTGATATCTTTTATTAAATATTTTAATATCATTAGAAAATTTCAACCTCATTTGGTTCATTCATGGGATACTTTGTCTACATTATATTCAATTATACCATCAAAAGTGTTAAAAATTTATTTATTAACGAGCAAGATAACTGATGCACCTATTAATTATAATAAAAATTCTAAATATGGTATTGCATCACAAATTTGTTTTAAATATTCAAATTTAATATTATCAAATTCTAATGCAGGAATAAAAAGTTATAAGGTTCCTATATCTAAGAGTAAAGTTATTTATAATGGCTTTGATTTTGATAGAAAAGATGAAAATAAATTAAATTTAAAAGTTTTTGAAAAATATAATTTCAAAAAAAAATATATTGTTTGTATGATTGCTAATTTTAATAAAAATAAAGATTTTAATACATTTTTTAATGCAGCAAAAATAGTTAGAAAAAAATTTAAAAACATTGTATTCATAGCAGTTGGAGATGGCCCTTTAAGAAAAGAATTTAATTTTTCTGAAAAAGATGGAGTTTATATGTTAGGAAAAACAAATGATGTTGAAAGTGTTATTAATTTATGTGATATAGGAGTTTTAATGACAGATAATAATGAGCATGGTGAAGGTATTTCAAATTCATTAATGGAATTTATGGCTTTTAATAAACCCGTTATAGCATCTGATAATGGAGGTAATTCTGAATTGATAGAAAATAATATCTCTGGTATAATCATAAAGGAAAATAATCCTGAATTATTAGCAGCACAAGTTATTAATTTAGTTGAAAATAAAAAACATAGAGAGTTAATTGGTTTTAATGCAGGGCAACGAATTAAAGAAAGATTTTCTATTGATATTATGTTTCAAAATTTTATATCAATATATAATCAATTTAAATAGATTTAAAATATGAAAATAAAGTTAACATGTAAATTATATGATGGTGATGCTCAATATTTTATTGATCCAATAAAAAAAAATAATTTAATTAAAAGTTTAACATTATATAGAGATAATATAATTCCAGATTATAATGATATAGTCCAGGTAGATAGTTTTTTTAAAAAAATAAATTTTTTGAATTTCCCAATTAGATTTTTTAAAATGATTTTTTTAAATGGTAAAGCTGATGTTTTTATTGGTATATATGAAATTCCACATGGAATGTTATCAGTTTTATGTTCTTTAATTTTAAATAAAAAATCAGTTGTATGTATAATTGGAAATCCAAAATATTCTATAAGAAATAAAGGTATTAGAGGTTTAGTTACAAAATTTATTTATTTTAAAGCTGATATAATAACTGTGACAGGTTTAAATAGTAAAAATTTTTTAGTAAATAATAAAGGAGTAAATTCAAAAAAAATATATATATTACCAAATTCAGTTCCTAGTGAAGAATATTCTAAAAAAATAATTAACAAAAAGTATGATTTAATTACTCTTGGAAGGCTAAGTGAAGAAAAAGGTTTATTTAATTTGCTGGAAATAGTTAAGCATTTAAAAAATAAATATTATGATGTAAAACTAGGAGTAGCTGGGAAAGGAGAATTATATGATAAATTAAAATTAAAAATTCAAGATTTGAATTTAAATAAAAATATAGATTTACTTGGTTATGTAGAAGATTCAAATCTTTTTTTAAATAGTGGAAAAATTTTTGTATCAACTTCATTTACCGAAGGATTACCAAGAACAATTATTCAGAGTATGTTTTGTGGGGTTCCTGTAGTCTCATCTGATGTAGGAGATATTTCAGATTTAATTATAAACGGTAAAAATGGATTTTTGATTAAAGATCCTAATAATATAATGGAGTATGTTAAGCAAATTGATTTCATTCTTTCAAATTCTGTAAAACAGCAAGAATTGTCTAAGAATTGTAATGAGCATGTTAGTAAATTATATAGTCACGATAAAGCAACAAGAGTATGGTCTGAAATTTTAAACAAATTGATAATCTAGGGTGTTTTATGAAAGATGTATTAGTTACAGGAGCTGATGGTTTTATTGGATCTCATTTAGTTGAAGAACTTGTTCATCTAGGTTATAATGTTAAAGCATTTGTATATTATAATTCATTTAATTCTTGGGGATGGATAGATACATTACCAAGTGATATAATCAAAAATATTGAAATTTTTTCTGGAGATATAAGAGATCCACATGGAGTTAAAAAATCTATGGAAAAATGTGATTCAGTTTTTCATTTAGCTGCTCTTATTGGTATTCCATTTAGTTATCATTCTCCATCTAGTTACGTAGATACAAATATTAAAGGAACTTTGAATATTCTACAAGCAGCTAAAGAATTATCAGTAAATAGAGTATTCGTTACATCAACATCTGAGGTTTATGGAACAGCAAAATTTGTTCCAATTACTGAAGAACACCCTTATCAAGGCCAATCACCATATAGTGCAAGTAAGATAGGTGCTGATAGATTAGCTGAATCATTTTATAAATCTTTTAGTTTGCCTGTTACTATTGTTAGACCATTTAATACATATGGTCCACGACAATCTGCTAGAGCAATAATACCAACCATTATAACTCAGTTATTATCTGGTGAAAATAAAATTAAATTAGGAGATTTAAATCCAACAAGAGATTTTAATTTTGTTAAAGATACAGTAAATGCTTTTTTAGAAATTGAAAAAACTGATAAGACAATAGGCCATGAAATTAATATTTGCTCAGGTAAAGAAATAACTGTGAAAGATTTAGCTAATGAATTAATTTCTATAATAAATCCAAGTGCGCAGATTATTTGTGATAATAATCGTAAGAGACCAATTAAAAGTGAAGTTAATAGATTATTAGGTTCAAATGATAAATTAAAAAAAATAACTAATTGGAAATCAGAATATTCTTTAAAAGAAGGCTTGATTAATACTATTGATTGGTTTTCAAATAAAAAAAATTTAGATAAATATAAAACAAATATTTATAATATATGAAGAGAGCTGTCATATTAGCTGGTGGTAAAGGTACAAGGCTTAAACCATATACATTAGCTTTACCAAAACCTTTGGTTCCTATAAATCAAAAACCAATTTTAGAAATAATTATTAATCAGTTAATTAATAATGGTTTTGGATATATAACAATTGCAGTAAATCATATGGCAGATATAATAAAAGCATTTTTTGGTGATGGTTCTAAGTGGGGTATTAAAATTGATTATTCTATTGAAAAGAAACCATTAAGTACAATGGGACCATTAAGAATAATAAAAGATTTGCCAGAAAATTTTTTGATTATGAATGGAGATGTGTTAACAGATTTAGACTATTCTAAATTTTATAATTGGCATATTAAAAATAAAAATTTATTCACTATATCATCCTTTTTAAGAGAGCATATAGATGATTATGGTATTTTAGAAATTGATAAATCAAAAAAATTAATCAATTTCAAAGAAAAGCCTAAATCTACTTATAATGTTAGTATGGGTATTTATATGGCTAATAAAGATATTTTATCTTATATACCTCAAAACAAATTTTTTGGTTTTGATCATTTAATGGATAAGCTTATTAAAGAGAATCAATCAATTAAAGTAAAAACTCATTCTGGATATTGGCTAGATATTGGTAGGCCTGAAGATTATTCAAGAGCTTGTGATGATTTAAGTAAAATAATTAAATAATTATGGTAGTTGCTATAACAGGTACTGATGGTTTTATTGGTCAAAAATTAATTCAATTATTTAAAAAAAATAATATTGAGACCATTTCAATTAATAGAGAAACATTTTCAGATATAAGTAATTGGAATAATGTTAAGGATATCAAAAAATTTGATATATTAATCCATCTAGCAGCTAAATCATTTGTTCCTGATTCATATATATCACCTAGGAATATGTTTAATGCGAATATTAATGGTACATTAAATATGCTTGAGCTTTGCAGAAAAAATAAAGCAAGGTTAATATTTACTAGTTCTTATGTATATGGGAATCCTAGTTATTTGCCAATAGATGAAAAACATCCAATTAAAGCATTTAATCCATATGCACAATCAAAGATTATTGGAGAAAATCTATGTGAAATATATAGTAATAATTTTGATATTTCAGTAGTTGTATTGAGACTTTTTAATGTTTATGGAAAAGGACAAAGTGAAAATTTTTTAATACCATCAATTATTAAACAAATCAAATCAGAAAAAATTGTATTAAATGATCTTAATCCTAAAAGAGATTATATATATATTGATGATTTGTTAGATGTTTATTTTAAACTTATAAATAAAGAATTTTCTGGTTTTAAATTATTTAATATTGGATCAGGCGAGAGTGTGTCTATAAAAAAAATAATAAGTACAATTGAATTAAAGATAAATAAGAAATTTGATATTATATCATTAGATAAAATTAGAAAAAATGAGATTAAGGAAACTAAAGCTGATATTTCAAAAATATCTAAATATATTAATTGGCAACCAAAAATATCATTTAAAGATGGATTGCATAAAATATTAAATAAATGATAAAAAGTAATTTCATTAATGAAAAAATAATTTTGCCTCTTGGAGATTTAGTTACTGGGAATTCAGTTAGTAAGCACTTTAAATTTCTTATGAAAACACAATGGTGGGATAAGCAAAGAATAATTGATTATCAGAATAAAAAACTTCAAAAATTAATATTCCATTCATATTCAAATGTCCCCTATTATAAAGATTTATTTGACAGAAATAGAATTTCTCCTTATGATATTAAAACAAAAAATGACTTAGTTAATATTCCTTTATTAACAAAGGAGCAGATTAAAATTGGGATAAAGGATAAATCATTAATTGCTAAGAACTATAGTTTAAATGATTTAGTGATAAATAGTTCTAGTGGATCTACTGGAGAGCCTTTGAAATATTACTCAACAAAGGAATCTTATTCATTTAATTTAGCTTGTGGAATAAGGTCTTGGTATTGGATGGGCTATAAATTAGGAGACAAATATGCAAAATTGAGTTTTAATCCAAGAAATAATTTTTTTAAAAAAATTCAAGATAAAATGAATAATTGTGTATTATTTGTTTTAACAAGTTTAGATTGCAATGAAATTAAAAATCTTATTTATGAATTAAAAATATCAAATGTTAAATTTATTAGAAGTTATCCATCAAGTCTTGATATTATTAGTAAGTATATTTTAGAAAATGATATTAATGATTTTAAAATAGAAGCTATAAGTACAACTGGAGAAATTTTATTTTCTGACCAAAAAAAAAATATTGAAAAAGCATTTAATTGCAATGTTTATGATACATACTCTAGTGAGGGGGTTTCAATTTTTTCTCAAATAAATCATAATGGGGGATATTATGGATCTGATGAATACTCAATTACAGAAATTATAGATGATAAAAAAATAAATTCAGAAGAAGGAAAATTAATAACTACTGATTTATGGAATTATGCAACTCCATTTATAAGATATGATGTAAATGATTTTGTTATAAAATCTAATTCTAATGCTAGAAGTTTAATTTGTTTACAAGAAATTAAAGGTAGAGATGTTGATACTTTAATTACAATAGATAATAAAAAATTAATTGTTCATTTTTTTACTATTTATTTTAGTAAATATCAGGAATTGAAACAATTTCAAGTAATTCAAACTGATATAAAAAATATTGTTATAAAAATTGTACCAGAAAATAATTATAATAATAATATTGAGAATAAAATTTTAATTGATATCAAGGAATATATTGGTAAAAAAACTAATCTTAAAATTGAGAGAGTCCAGTCAATTAAATCAGATTCTTCAGGAAAACGTCGATTTATGAAAAAAAATTTTAATTTTTCTTAAAATGATTTATGTAAATAATTTATTTAAACAAATTATAAAAGATAATTTTCTTTTATTTCAAATCAAAAACGGTCCATTTTTGATGAAAATAAACGATGATGAAAAGCATCTACATGCGGCTATGAGTTGGTTAGAGATGTCTATAATTAATGGAAATGGTGGAAGTGCTGGTAATTTTAATTTACTTACTGGAAAATGGTCTGCTCCATTTCCAGAAACAACTGGTTATATAATTCCAACTTTATTGAATTATGCAAAGGAATTTAATGATGATAATTTTGAAAATTTAGCAATAAATATATCTGAGTGGCTTGTATCTGTACAGATGGATAGTGGAGCATGTATTCAGGGACTATATTATAAAAATAAAAAAAATAAACCTATTATATTTAATACAGGCCAAAATATATTTGGTTTTATTGATATCTATAAACATACTAAAAATTCAATTTATTTGGATAGTGCAAAAAAAGCAGGAGATTTTTTAGTTAATTCTACAGATTCTAATTTATTATGGAACGCTGCATTGCATAATGATATTCCTCATACATATAATTCAAGGACATCTTGGGCATTATTATTACTTTATTTATTAACTGATGATATTAATTATAAGAAAGTAGCTATTGCAAATTTGGATTGGGTTGTAAGTCAGCAATGTTTAAATGGTTGGTTTGAGAATGCAAGTTTTAAAAAAAATAGTTATCCTAATACACATGGTTTAGCATATACAATTAGAGGATTAATAGAGTCATATGATATTCTTAAAGATGAAAAATATTTGATATCAGCAAAAAAATTATCAATGAAATTTTTACGAATATTTGAAATTAAAAAAATATTATATACTTTTTGGGATAGTAAATTTAAAAATCATGATAAATTTTTTAATAGCTTAAATGGAAAATATATATGTTTAACAGGCAATATTCAATTATCATTAGTCTGGATGAGAATTTATGAAATTACTAATGATCCTATTTTTTTAAACTCAGCTTATAAAATGATAGATTTTATAAAATTAACTCATGATATTAAAATAAATAATAAAAATATTAATGGAGGTATAAAGGGTTCTTTGCCTGTTTATGGTAGATATGCATTTTCAAGGTATCCTAATTGGGCTACAAAATTTTTTGCTGATGCATTAATGTTAAAATTGAAATTAAAGAAATAAATTTATTATGGTTCCTAAAATTATAGTTATGATGCGTTTTCCTAAATTTGAAAAAAGTATTTGGAAAAAAAATATTATTAAATCTTTAATAGAAAATAAATATGAAGTTTCATTACTTTTTGCTCATAGTAGTTATTTCGAGCAAGTAAAATATGCATATAAATTTTATGGAAATAATATTTTTTCAAAATATAATCAGAATAAAAGTATACCTGAAAATGATAAAAATATTAATTTAAGTAAATATTTTTCTAAACATGTAAAAACAATTTATGTTAATAATCCAAACAGTAAAAAATCACAAATTAGAATTAGTAAATTAAATCCAGATTTGTTATTGTTGTTAGGAACAGGAATAATTAAAAGAAATATTTTATTAGTTCCAAAGATTGGGACTATTCATATACATCAAGGCTTTTTACCTAAATTCAGAGGTGTCAATACGATTGAGTGGTCTATATATAGTGATGAAGATGTATATATCTCTTCTCATTTTGTTGATGTGGGAATTGATACTGGTAATATAATTATGAGAAAAAAAATTAATTATAATAATTTAGATTCAATTGAAACTATAAGAGAAAGATGTAAAAAGGAATCTTTAACTTTAATTCTTGAGTCTATTGAAAAGATTATTAATGGTAATAAAAATTTTGTAATTCAAAAAAAAATAGACGGAAAACAATTTTTTTCAATGCATCCTTTATTTATAGATAAAGTAAATGATAAAATTAAATCTAAGAAATAAATATTATAATGAATTTAGATAATAAATATTGTTTATTAACTAATGATGTAGAAACTACTTCTATATGGCATAATTCTTTACGAGATGATACAGGTAAGAAAGTACTGTTAGAAGGTATGCCTATTTTATTAGATCTTTATGAAAAATATAATATTAAAACGACATTTTTTTTTACAGGTTATATAGCTAAACTTTATCCTGAAATTGTAAAAATGATTTTACCATATGGTCATGAAGTTGCTAGTCATGGAATGTCTCATGTAAGATCAGATGGATTTGATATAATGTCTCTAAATAAACAAATAAAACATTTGAAAGAATCAAAAGATATATTAGAAAATATATCAGGACAAGAAGTTATTTCTTTTAGATCGCCAGCATTAAGAGTAAATAATAATACAGCAATTGCTTTAGAAAAATCTGGATATTTGATTGATAGTTCTATTGCTTCACAAAGATTTGATATGTTTATGTCTTTTGGCTCATTTAAAAAATTAAATTGGTTGTTTTGCCCAAGAAAACCTTATCAAACTTCAAGGAAATCACTCTTTAAAAAGGGTAATGGAAAAATAATAGAAGTCCCTCTTAGTGCATTAATATTGCCTTATTTAGGTACAACGATGAGAATTTTTCCTAAAATAACATCAATCCAGAGAAGCATTTTAAATATTGAATCAATGATAACAAAAAAACCAATAGTTTTTGATATTCATCCTAATGAATTTATAGATGAAAGTTCTGAAAAACGTGAATACGAAAGAAGAGTTGATAATTTTTTAATTAGTTTTATTCAGGACAATATAAGATCAAAACTTAAAACTAAAAATTTAGGATTAAATGGGTTTAAAATTTATTCAAATCAAGTTGAATATTTTATTAAGAAAAATTATAAATTTGATACTATTAAGAATTATATAAATAATATAAGAGTATAAATGAAAAAAAGCATTATTTTTGATTTTGATAAAACATTAACGCTTAAAGATACAAATTTTAGTTTTTTTATTTTTAATGGAAGAAAAAAATCGTTTTTTATAATTCGTATCATTATCTATATATTTTTTAGATTTTTATGTAAGATTAAACTTGTAACTAATTTACAATTAAAAAATGTAGGCCTAATGTTGTTTTATAGGAATGTTAATAAGAAAAATTTTTTAAAAATTTCTAAAAAATTTGCTCAAACAATTGAGTTAAATAATAATTTAAATATTGTATTGCAAAAATATAAAAAAATGGATTATGATGTAATAATATCTAGTGCTTCATTTGAGTATTATATTAATTATTTATATCCTGATATTAAAGTTATAGGAACTACATTGAATTTTAACAATGGTAAAGTAAAGATTAAGAATCATAATTATAAATCTGAAAAAAAAAATAATCTTTTAAAATGCGGTTATAACTCAATAGATATTCTCTATACAGATAGTAAAAGTGATATACATATTGCTAAAATATCTAAAGAGATAAATTTAGTTGTTAATGAAAATATTATTAAGTGTAATTCAGTTGAACATTATTTGAGTTTATGAAAAAAAATATTAAAAATGTATTTGTTTGTGATGGAAGATCAAGAGCAGCATTATCTATAATTAGATCAATAGGTAAAAAAAATATCAATGTAATTGTTGGAGAATCTTTCAAGTGTTCATCATTTTATTCAAAGTATGCTTTAAAAAAAATAATATATCCATGTCCGCAAAAAGAATTAGATGAATTTAAGAAATTTATTATAGATTATTTATTTCACAATAAAATTGATGTTTTTATACCAGTAAGAGATGATACTACTGAGTTTGTTGTAAAAAATTACGTTGATATATCTAAGTTAACATCAATTGTTGTCCCAAGTAAAAAATCATTTAATGCGAGTAGAGATAAATCTGAAACTATCAAATTTGCTAGAAAATTAGATATTCCACATCCTAAAACAATTTTAACTGAAAATGAAAAATATAATATTAAATTATTAAAAAAAGAATTTCATTTACCAGTTTTAATAAAGCCCCGTATTAGTTCAGGTTCAAGAGGAATAAAAATAGTTTATAATTGGGATGATTTTGAATTTATTTTTAATGAAGTAAGTAAAGAGTATCCATTCCCATTAATTCAGGAGTTTATTCCACATGGAGGTGCTTTCGGAGTTTCAGTACTCTATGATAAAAATAAATTAAAAGCTTTTTTTACTCATAAAAGAATTCGAGAATTCCCAGAATCTGGTGGTCCTAGTACACTGAGAGAGGGTGTCCATTTTGAAGAAATTGAAAAATATTCTTTTAAACTAATGACAGATATCAATTGGAATGGAGTTGCAATGATTGAGTATAGGATTGATAAAAAAACAAATGAACCTAAACTAATGGAAATTAATCCAAGATTTTGGGGTTCATTAGAAACAGCTGTATTTTCAGGAGTTGATTTTCCAAATTTATTATATGAACTTTCTATTAATAAGGAATGTGATTATGTTTTAAAATATAAAGAAGGGAAGAGAGTGAGATGGCTATTTTTTGGAGATTTATTGTGGTTTTTAAATACAAAAAAGACAATTAATAATATTAAATCATTTTTTGTTTTTAAAAATAAAAATCTTTCTTATGATATCTTTTCATTAAATGATTTAGGCCCTTTATATGGTTCTTTTATTGAAGCTTTTACTTCATTTTTTAAGAAAGATAGAAGAAAACATGCCTTTAAAAGAGGGTGGTAGTTTATGAAAGTTTTAATATATTTACATCATCCAGCACATTTTCATTTATTTAAAAATATTATTGATAATATTAGTAAACATAATGAGGTATTAATCTTAGCAACTAAAAAAGATATTTTGGAAAATTTGTTGTTATTAAAAGGATATAAATATATCAATATGCTACCTAAGGGAAGAAAAAATAATAAATTTTCTATAGCTTTTGGATTATTAAAACAGGATTTAAAATTATTAAATATATGTTTAAAACAAAAACCTGATTTATTAGTTGGGACTTCAACTGAAATAGCACATATTGGAAAATTACTTAATATTCCATCAATTTTCACTAATGAAGATGATATTAAGGCAGTCCCTCTAATAGGCATCCTTGCTTATCCTTTTGCTAAACATTTATTTGTACCATATGTTTGTGATGTAGGTAAATGGGAAAGTAAAACTATTAAATATAATAGTTATCATGAATTAGCATATTTGCATCCAAAGAATTTCACTCCATCAATAGAAGTAGTTAAAAAATATATAACTATTAAAGAAAAATATTTTATTTTAAGATTTTCTGATCTTTCAGCTCACCATGATAAAAATAAAAAAGGTATTAGTAATGAATTAGCTATAAGATTAATACATATTTTAAAAAAATATGGTAGAGTTTTTATAACTTCTGAACGAAAATTAGATAAAATATTTGAGAAATATAGAATTAATATTAACCCATTAGATATGCATCATTTTTTATATTATTCAAGTTTATTAATTGGTGATAGTCAAACTATGTCTGCTGAAGCTGGAGTTTTAGGAGTTCCTTTTATTAGATATAATGACTTTGTAGGTAAAATAAGTTACCTAAATGAGTTAGAAAATATATATAAGTTAGGCTATGGTATAAATACTTCTAATGAAGATTATATGATTAGTATAGTAAAAAAAATAATCTCTAAAAATGATATTAAAAAGCTATATATTAATAGAAGAGATAAAATGTTAAAGGATAAAATTGATTATTCTTCTTTTTTATCTTGGGTTATTAATAATTATCCTAATAGTATTAAAGTAATAAAGGAAAACCAGGATTATCAGTATAATTTTAAATAAATAATATTTTTTATGAAAATCATTTCTGTTGTAGGTGCTAGACCAAATTTTATTAAAATTTCTCCTTTTATAAAGGAAATTGAAAAGTATAATTCTTTATCAAGAAACAGTATTTCTCATATTCTTGTACATACTGGACAACATTATGATAATAAAATGTCATTAAATTTTTTTAATGAATTAAATATTCAAAAACCAGATATTAATTTAAATATTGGTTCTGGTTCACATTCAGAGCAAGTTGGAAATACAATGATATCATTTGAAAAAGTTTTAATAGAAAAAAAACCTGATTGGGTAGTTGTTGTGGGAGATGTTAATGCAACTTTAGCTTGTTCTGTTGCAGCAAAAAAAATGAAAATTAAAGTTTGTCATATTGAATCTGGTCTAAGATCATATGATAAAAGTATGCCTGAAGAAATTAATAGGTTAGTTACTGATAGATTATCTGATTTATTATTAACACCAGATAAATTTTCAACTGATAATCTGATAAAAGAGGGTGTAAAAGAGAATAGAATTGTTTTTGTTGGTAATATTATGATTGATACTCTTTTTAATAATATCAATAAGGTTAATAACATAAGTTTCAAAGAATTAATTAACAATAATCTTGTAGAAGATCAAGTAATAAGTAATTTCAATTATAAAAATAATTTTGGAATTATTACAATGCATAGACCATCTAATGTAGATTTTAAAAATATTTTAAAACCATTAGTTGATTTTTTCATTAATTTTGTTGGTAAAAGAATGCCATTAATTTGGACTGTGCATCCAAGGACAAAAAAACAATTAATTAAATTTAAATTATGGGATTCTTTATTATATTGTAAAGATATAATTATTTTAGAACCTTTAGGATATTTAGAAATGTTGAAATTGAATATGCATTCACAGATTATGTTCACTGATAGTGGAGGATTGCAAGAAGAATGTACTGTCCTAGGTACATCTTGTATTACATTAAGATCAAATACAGAAAGGCCTATAACTTTATATGAAAATGGAGGAGTTTCTCTTTTAAGTGGGAATGATTTAAATAGTATAAAAGATAATTTTAATTTATTAGTTAATAAAAATTTTAAATCAGTAAAACCTGAACTTTGGGATGGGAAAACTGCTAAAAGATGTTTGGATGCTATATTATCATATAATTAATGTTTTTTTTATATGAAATTAAAAAAAACAATAAAATCAAAACATGAATATAAATAATTTTATTAAAAATAAAATTCAGAAGTATATAAACCTAGATGACTCATCATATGTTATTTTAAAAACAGCTAATCATTTTAATATTGAAAGTTCAAATAAAAAAAATGATATATTTATAAATTTAGAATTAGTTAATAATATTAGATGGATAAATAAATTTCACGAATCTGTTAATGTTAAGTTAAATGTTGGAAAATATTATGTGGTATGTTCTGAAACTTTAGAAGAAAGAAGGAAAAGAATTTGGGAAAAATATCCTTTAGGGCTTAAAAATACAATAAGAGTTGTTGATTTTATATATAAAAGAGTTTTACCAAAATTACCTATTTTAAAAAAAATATATTTTGCAATAACTCATGGACATAATAGAGTTCTTTCTAAAGCAGAAATTCTAGGTCGTCTCATATCTTGTGGTTTTGAAATTGTAGAATATTTTGAATATAATAATTTATTTTATGTGATTTCCAAAAAGGTATCTGATCCCGATTATAATTTAAATCCATCTTATAGTCCAATTTTTTCAATGAAAAGAATTGGATTTAGAGGTAAGATTATTAGAGTATTTAAGCTTAGAACAATGTATCCTTATTCTGAATATTTGCAAAATTTGATAATAGAAGAAAATAAATTAGCAAAAACTGGCAAGGTACTAAATGATTATAGAATAACTACTTGGGGAAGATTTTGTAGAAAATATTGGATTGATGAGCTGCCAATGATAATTAATTTATTAAAGGGTGAATTAAATATTGTGGGTGTAAGGCCACTTAGCGTTAGTTATTTTAAACGTTATCCTAAAGATATTCAAGATATGCGTTTAAAAGTAAAACCAGGTTTGATACCTCCTTATTATGCTGATATGCCTAAAAATTTTAATGAAATATTAGAAAGTGAAAAAAGATATTTAAAAAGTAAGTTTAAAAACCCATTGCTAACAGATATTAAATATTTTTATAAGTCGTTTATAAATATTCTTTTCAAAGGAGCAAGAAGTAATTGATTTACATTCTATTTAGTTTTTTTATTTTGAATCTTTTATTGATTAAGATATTGTTTAATAAATCTAATTATTTGAAATTAATTAGTACCCCTAATAATAGGAGCTCAGATAAAAAACCTGTTTCAACTGTGCCAGGTCTTATCATATTTATAACTTTTATAGTTACATCTTTCTATAGTTTTAATGGTATTTTAAATGTTTTTGAATATATTATATTTATTACATCTACTACTATTGTATATATGATTGGTTTGTTTGATGATTATATTAAGGTCTCGACTTTTAAAAAGATTTGTTTCCAGCTTATTTTATCTTTAATTGTTTTGTTTGGTATTAATTTAGAAAACGTTCTTATTTTTCCATTTGTTAGTAATTTTTATATTAATTTATTTTTTCAAGTTTTTTTTATTCTTGGCATTGCTAACTCAATTAATTTAATTGATGGAATTGATAATCTATCAGCAACTATATCAATTGTAGTTAGTGCTTCTATTATATATTTTTTTAAATTTTTAGGATTCACTAATATAGTATTTGTTTTCATGATATTTAGTTTATTAGCATATTTATTTTTTAATATCTTTATAAATAGAGTTTTTATAGGTAATTCAGGTAGTTTGTTGTTAGGTTGGATTTTTGCAATTATATCTTTAATATTAATGAAAATTTCAAATAGTATCACATTTCCAATTATAATTTTGATAATTGCTATTCCTGCATTTGATGTTTTATATGTAATGTTTTATAGATTTTTTTTTAAAAATAATAAAAGTATTTTAGAACGGTTTGAGTATATTTTTATTCCTGATTTCTTACATATTCATCATTCTTTAATTGCATTATCATTAAAAAATAATACTATATGTTTTATATTAGGTTTTTTGTCTATTCTGTTTTCAATAATATCTTTTTTGATGCTAATATTTGATTTTACTTTTTTTGATCAATTGTTAATTGTATCAGTTTTTATACTAATATATTTTTTATTTAGGTTTGTATTGGATAAAAATAGAATCAATTCTTGATAATTTTTTTTCTTA
>MDSV01035300.1_pt1 | contig 41598 bp, 45 predicted proteins | sample 810851 | NCBI WGS metagenome assembly MDSV01 (sample SAMN05326640, study PRJNA326480) | marine metagenome | isolation source: seawater | place: Atlantic Ocean: North East | collected 2012 | reverse complement strand
GGCTGGATGTGGAAGCGCAGTAATGCGTGCAGCTGACCAGTACTAATAGCTCAATTGGCTTGATTTATGCACTGAAAAAAATTTTTATAAAATTCTATAGAATATTAATATTAAAATTAAAAAAAATTACTAAAACAAAATCCTTTTTTAGTAATATCTTGAATTTATATTTTTTTAACATATAAACATCAAATGTCGCAAGAGCTTAGCACGCCCAATCCATTTTATAATTATAAACTTTTAGATGAAAGCTCTGATTTTCTAAAAGAAAAAACTGATAAAAATGATTTGGTAGTCTCATATTATGTATGTAATGGTGAGTTAAAATTTAATTTTAACAATAAACAGATTAAAATTTTAGAAGATGAAGCTATAATATTATCATCAGTAAAAAATTTGGACAATATTGAAATATCTCCAACTACAAAAGTATTTGAAATTTCATCAGTTAAAAATACAGACAAAGTTATAGAAATAATTGATGACAATGGACATAGATCTGAAAATATAATTAAAGATTTTAAAATTTTAAAAAAACATAAAAAAGTTAACAAACCTTGGGGGCATGAAATTTGGTTTGTTTGGTTAAAAGATTATCATGTATTAAAAAGAATCTTTATGAAACAAGGTAACAAATGTAGTTTACAGTATCATGATGAAAAATATGAAACAAATTATTTGATTGATGGTAAAGCAAAAATAATAAAAGGACTACATATAGATCTTAAAGAGGATAGAAAAAAAACATTTGATATAATCCTAAGTAAAGACCTTCATAAAGATTACTCAACCGTTTCAAATGCACCATTTGTTTTTACAAATATTCCTGGTGAAGTGCATAGAGTTTATTCAGAGAGGGATTATATAGCTTATGAGGTGTCAACTCCTCAATTAGATGATGTTATCCGTGTACATGATGAGAATAAAAGACCTTCAGGACTTGTAGAGTCGGAACATAAATAAATTTTAAATGAAAAAAAAAGTATTTATTTCTACTGCTGGTATTGGCAGTAGGATTTCTGGTTTAGGATTAGTTCCAAATAAAAGTATGCTTCCAATTAATTATGAAGCAATTATAACTAAAATTTTAGATAAATTTAATAATAATATAGAAGTTGTTATTGCTATTGGTCATGAGGCTGAATTAGTTAAAAACTTTATTAAACTTGCACATCAAGAAAAAAAAATTACTTTCATAAAAGTTGATAAATATACTGGGCATGGTTCAGGAGCGGGCCATACTCTTAAATATTGTAAAAAATATTTACAGTGTCCTTTTATATATACTGCATGTGATACTATAACTATAGAAAGGCCTAAATTTGAGAATTTTAATTGGGTTGGTATTTCCAAAACAAAAATTACTGAGAGATTTTTGATTTTTGATAAAAAATCAAAGTATTCTGGATATAGTTTTTTTAACAAAAAAAGATATTTTGAAATATCAAAAACAAAAAAAGTTTTTGATGCTTTTATTGGTTTAGCAAATATATATGATTATAAGCTATTCTGGAAAGGTTTTGAAGCAAACAGTCAATTATCAGATAATGAATTACAATTTTCAAATGGTTTGTATTACTTAAGTAACAAGATTAAATTAAAAAAATTTAGATGGTTAGATACAGGAACTAATGAAAGTTATATAGATACTTTAAATTTTTTTAATGACCAAACACAGAGAAAAACTGGTGAAGTTGTATATATAATTAAAAATAGAGTTATAAAATATTTTAGTGATAAAAAAAAATGTATAAAATTGAAAAAAAGGTCTCAAGATTTAAAATCTATTGGACCAAAAATAATAAATTCACCTGATAATTTTCTAGTTTATGAGTATGTTAAAGGCAAACATTTGACCGAAGTAAATGAGAAATTATTTTTAAAATTTTTAGAAAATTTAAAAAAAAATTTTTGGTTTAAAAAAAAAGTCAACCAAAAAATTTTCAAATCACATTGCAAAAAATTTTACAAAGATAAAACTTTTGAGAGAGTTAAGTTGGCATTAAATCAAAATCCAAATATAGATAAAGTTTCTAAAATTAATGGTAAGAAAATTCCAAGCATCTATAAACTTTTAAATAAAGTAAGATGGGACTCAATTAGTAATGGGATGCCAGTAAATTTTCATGGAGATTTGCAACCTGAAAATGTTATAGTAACTCAAGATAATAAATTTAAATTAATTGATTGGAGGACAGATTTCTCCGATTTATCTTTTGGAGATATTTATTATGAATTTTCAAAGTTAAACCATATGTTAACAATTAACACTAGAAAAGTTTTAGAGGGAAAAATTTATGTCAATTATAAAAATAATAATGAAGTTGTTTATTCCTTTCATAAAAGAAAAATATTACTCAGATTTCAAAAGATACTATTTCATTTCATTGAAAAAAATAATTATGATTTAAAAAAAGTAAAATTGTTAACTGCTTTAATTTATTTAAATATATCAAAATTTTATAATAATCCTTATAGTGAATTATTATTTTATCATGGTAAATATGAGCTTTATAAAGTAACCTAATAAGTTAATATACACACAATGTCTTCTAAAATAAAATTATACTTTAATGAAAAATCAAAAATTTACAAAAAAATTAATACAAAATTAATTTATAAAGTCTTCCAAAAAATAAAAAAAACATATGATAATGATGGACAAGTTTTTTTAATGGCTAACGGTGGCTCATCTTCTATAGCTGAAGGTTTTGGTGTAGATTTGAGAACTCATCCATTTGTTAATGAGGATAAATCAATAACCACTAATAAGAAAAGAATAAAAGTTGAGTGTTTAACAGAGTCTAGCGGTTGTTTAACTGGTATTTCTAACGATATTGGTTTTAACTTTATATTTCAAGAGCAATTAAAAAATTATATGAAATCAAAAAATAAAAATAAGAACGATTTATTAATTGCTTTCTCTGGATCTGGAAATTCCCCAAATATATTAAATGCGATAACTTTTGTTAAGAAATATGGTGTAAAATCTTTCTGCGTTTCTGGAAGAGGAGGAGGAAAGGCTTCGAAAATTGCAGACTATGCTTTAATAATCCCAGGTTCATCTAAATTTCCTGGCCAAACAGGAAAAAATGATAATAATTTTCACATAGAGGACATACAAAATTCTGTTTCACACATATTGGTAGGATTATTAAAGGAATATGTTCAAAAAAAATAACCATAAAAAGTTTTATTTTAGATCCGCAAAGATAAGATTAGATATTATTGAAATGTTATTTAAAGCTCAGTCTGGACATTCTGGGCCATCACTAAGCATCGTTGAAATCTTAAACTATCTATTTTTTGAAAAAAAAATATATAATGATTTTAAAAACAGAGATAGTTTCGTCCTATCTAAAGGGCATGCAGTACCTGCTCTTTATTCTGTTTTATATAATCTTGGTTTTATAAAAAAAAAAGAATTATTGTCATTTAGAGATATAGGAACAAAATTACAAGGTCATCCTGATAGAACAAAGTTAAAGTATATTGAATTAGGTACAGGTGCTTTGGGACAAGGACTTTCAGTTTCAATTGGGTTTGCACTAGCTAATATAATAAAGAAAATAAAAAAAAAATCTTTTTGTTTGATCGGGGATGGAGAAATTCAAGAAGGACAAATATGGGAAGCTGCAATGTATGCTGGAACACACAAATTAAGTAATTTATGTGTAATTCTTGATAACAACAAAATGCAAAATGAAACATATACAAATAAAACTTTAGACATTATGCCTCTGAATGAAAAATGGAGAGCTTTTAATTGGAATGTAATTGAGATTGATGGACATTCCTTCAACCAAATAAATAAAGCTTTTAATAAATTTTATCTGCAGAAAAAAAAACCGACTATAATTATTGCAAATACAGTAAAAGGAAAAGGAGTTTCTTTTATGGAAGACTCTCCAGCTTGGCACTCTAAAGTTTTGGATAGAACAAATTATTTTATTGCAAAGAAAGAGTTGATTTAAATGATAAAAAAATCTGAAAAAAAATCTTTGAGAAACGTTTTTGGTGATTATTTGATAGAACTTGGAAAAAAAAACAAAAAAATTTGTGTTGTTAGTTGTGATTTAAAATCTGCAACAAAAACATCTGGTTTTTTTGACTTGTTTCCTAAAAGATCATTCGAAGTAGGTATTGCAGAGGCAAATGGTTTGGGTGTTGCTACTGGTTTAGCTTTAAAAGGTTTTATACCAATCATTTCAAGTTTTGGAGCGTTTATCACTGGGAAATTTTTGGAAATAAGAACATCAATTTCATACAACAATGTTCCTGTTAAGATTATAGGAACTCATGGTGGTTTTATTGGTAAGGATGGTGCAACACAATCAGGAACTCAAGACTTGTCTTTAATGACGAGTTTGCCAAACTTTGAAGTATTTCAACCTTGTTCGCCAATTGAGACTAAAAAAATATTAGATCATATTATTAAGTCCAAGAAACCTTCATATGTTAGAATATGTAGGAACAATGTTGGAGAAATATATGAAAAAAAATATAATTTTATACCTGGTGATTCAAAGGAAATAATTAAATCTAAAAAAAATATAATTATTTCTTCAGGGCCATTAATTTTCAATTGTATAGACTCTATAAAATTACTAAAAAAAAAGGGAATACAAGTAGGATTAATTAACATTAATTCATTTAAACCATTCAATTATAGATTGTTGGGAAAAATGTTAAAAAATAAAACAAATATTTTAGTTGTTGAAGATCATGTATCTCACGGAGGTATAAGTAGTTTAGTTTACGAAACTCTTGCAAAATCGAAACTTAATTTTCTGAAAATTGAAAGTTTAAATCTAGATGAAAAATTTTCAGAAAGTGGAAGTCCAGAAGACTTGGAAAAAGCTAATGGTTTTGACTCAAAAAACATAGCCAAAATATTTTATGAAAAATTCAATCTGGCCAAATAAGGAAACAAAAATTTATATATCAATGGCCATTAATCCTGGAAATTCAGGAGCAACTCTCCATAATACTTTATTTAAAATTTTAAAATTAAACAAAATTTATTTACCTTTAAAAATTAAAAATATAAAGCAAGCTAAAAATATTCTGAATTATTTTAAATTTGATGGATGCTCTCTTTCTATGCCATATAAAGAGAAATTAATTAAATTTGCAGATAAACTTGATAAAAATGCAAAAAAGATTGGTTCAATTAATACATTATTAAAAAAAAAATAATAAACTTATTGGTTTTAATACAGATTATTTTGCTTCAAAAGAAATATTCAAAAAACAAAAGTTGTCAAAAAATTCCAATATACTTATTTTAGGTTGTGGTGGAGTTGCAAAAGCTATTTTACATTCACTAATTGATTTAAACTTTAGAAAAATTTATTTAAGTTCAAGAAATAAAAAGAAATTTAATAAAATTAAAATAAAAAAAAAAATAATTTTTTTAAAGTGGAATGAAAGACAAAATTTAAAAGCAGACATTATTGTTAATTCAACACCGTTAGGTATGTTTGGGAAATTTGATAATAAAATTCCCATTAATATTTCGAAAAAAAATATTCCAAAATTTATTTATGATTTAACAGTGAATCCTTCAGGAAATTTGTTATTTAAATTTGCAAAAAAAAATAAAATAAAATATATGTCAGGTTTACAGTCTAGTTATCTTCAAGGAATAAGACAATTTGAAATTTATAATAATATAAAATTAAAATCTAAAGTTCTTAAAAGAGCAGGTATACCAATTTTTTAAAAAATAATTTCAATATTGATTTAAAAAATTCATTTATGATTAGAGATCAGGCAACAGATATAGAATTTGCAAAAAAAGCTCGAATTAAAGGATATTTCTTCAGAGAAAATGACATTTTTAAATTTGTAAAAAAATTAATATCTTAAATATCAAGTAATATTTTTTTTGCTGCTTGATCAGGATTAATAAACCCTATTTTTTTTCTTTTTTTTATTTTATTAGCAAAAAAATAACCTCTAGTTTTAACAGCTCCAAGATGAATTGATTTAATAGATAATCTTTTAAACTCAAATTTTAAACATTTAAGAATATTATCAATAGCTGCTTTTGAGCTTGAATATTCTGAAAGACCCCAAGATCCTTTTATAGAAGCTAAACTTGATATATGAATTAACCTAATTCTATTTTTTTTTAAAAAATTTTTTATAAGAAATTGGATTAAAAAAGTATTGGATAGTATATTTCCTAAAATTTTTTTTTTAAATGAATTTATATTTATTAAACTAAACTTTTGTCGTTTAAATTTTATATTTGCTCCTAAAATTATTAAATCTATTTTGTTCGTTTTTTTTTTTAAAATTTTAATGAAATTTTTTACCTCTAAAATAGTATCTAAATTTAATTTTAAAATATCAATTTTCTGAGGGTTTTCTTTTTTTAAAGATCTTAAAATTTTTGGATTTTTATTATAAGTGCAGTAAATATTATAATTTTTTTTAAGTAACAATTTTACCAATTCAAGTCCAATATCACTAGAAGCACCGATTATTAAAGCTTTTTGCATTAAATTTTTTCAGTAAATGAATTATACCTTACATTTTTTACCTTGCTCTTTATAAACCACTCAATTGTTTTATTTATACCATCCCTTAATGAAATTTTTGTCTTAAAACCTATATTCATTGCTTTTTTAATATCCATTAGTCTTTTGCTATCACCACTTGGTTTGTTTGTTTGCCAGTTAATTTTAATATTATTTTTTTTTGATGACTTAACTATTGTCTCAACAAGTGATTTAATAGTTACTCCTTTCCCAGATCCTACATTAATTGGAAAATTTATTTTCTTATAAACAGCTAATATCATTGCATCAGCAACATCTTCAGAAAAAATAAAATCTCTTATAGGTGAACCATCCCCCCATACATCTAATTTTTTTTTTGATTTAAGTACCTTTTTTATTAGGCTTGGAATTACCATTGCATTTTTTGTATCGAAATTATCATATGGACCATAAACATTTGCAGGCCTTATTATTGAGATGGAATCCCACTTATATTGAATTTTGTATGCTTCTGCTTGTAATTCACACAATCTTTTGGCCCAACCTGCAAATCTATCATTCTCTGATGGGAATGTTTTCCATACACTGTTTTCTTTAAATACTTTAGAAGGCGCATATACACCTATTGAGCTTGTTAGGAGAAATCTTTTAACATTACATCTTCTTGCAGCTTCCATCATATTAAATGTAAATGTTACCGTTGGAACCAAAAAGCTAGCTGGCTTTCTTTTTGTCATTAAAGGTGATCCTTTAACTCCAGCTAAATGAAAGACTATGTCTTTTCCTTTACATAAATTTATACAGTTCTTTAATTCTCTTAAATCTGATTTGAAAAAATAAAATTTCCCTTTTATTTTTGGCTTTTCATCCAATGATACAATCGAAACAATTGCTCCATATCTAATTAATTTTTTAACAAGTGGCATTCCTATCAACCCAGTTCCACCAGTAACTAGTATTTTTTTATTTTTGTAAAAATTTATAAATTTTCTTTCATCCATTTAATTGTTTTTTTAATACCTTCATCTAAATTTATTTTTGGTTTCCAATTTATTTCTTTATTAGCCTTGATAGAGTTTACTAAAATGTTTATTGGAATACTTGGTTTTGATAAATCATGTTGGATTTCTATTTTTTTTCCACTTAATTTAATCATTCTTTTTATAATTTCTAATATTTTGTAAGATTTTCCATAAGTACAATTATAAAGTTTAAAATTATCATTTTGTAAATTTATTACTGTATTTACAAAATTAATTAAATCATCTACATGCAACATATCTCTCATTTCATTTCCTTTTCCCCAAATTTTAATTCGACCATTTTTATTTTCGTGTATCTTTAATAGATTTGAAGCAAAAAAGTGACCTTTATTCAAATCAAATTTATCATGTTGTCCATAAATATTTGAATGTCGTATACAGGTAAATTTAGTTTTGCCAATTTTAGAAAAAAATTCACATACTTTCTCGATATAAACTTTTGTATTTCCAACACCAAAATATTTATCAGATATCATGTCAAGTTTGTTAACTGAGTTTTCTTTTAAATATTTTCTACTATGTGGATACATAACTGTACAACTAAAAAAAATAAAATGATCTATATTAAATTTATTACAAGAGTTGATAATTAAAGAATTCATAATAGCATTATCAGTGACATGAATTTCTGGTGAATTAACGATATCTTTTGAACCCGAGGTAGTTGCGGCAGCTTGAACTACTATATTCTTATTTTTAATGGCATTGTTAACATCTTTTTTATTAGTTAAATCTGCTTTAATCCAATTAATATTTTTAATTTTTAATTTTTTTTTTTTGTTAAAAGTTGCATAAACTTTATATTTCTTTTGTTTTGAAAAGTTCACAAGAAGGTTTTGTCCAATAAAACCTGTGCCACCACAAATTAAAATTTTTTTTTTATTTTTCATTATAGTAATCTGCGACCTCAACAATTATGGATATTCGTGTTTTATTTTTAATTACTTTTTTGTAGGTTTTAAAGATATCACTAGTATTTTTGAGAAAATAAATATCTATATTTTTACACATTTTTTTATATGCGTTAGTAAAATCACCTTTGTGTTGGCTCTGTGGATCAAGTGGCCTTACTGAACCAACTGCTGTTCTAATTATTATTTGAGGTTTTAGTTTGTTATTCGACATTTCAGAAATTTTATCTAGATGGTTTACTAATTGATTAGTAGCTAATAGTAAAAAATTCCACCTTGGGAAGATTGAGATAGGAATATGTCCCTCTAGAGCCAAACCTAAAGACATACCCATTTGCATTTCTTCAGTAACAGGTAATTCAAATAATTTTTTTTTATTAATTTGTTTTAATGTATTATGCATTGCAGTACCCGGAACACTAACAGCTTGCCCTAAAAAAATTGTTTTTTTATTTTTTGCTAAATAGTTCATGCTTTTTTTAATTTCCTCGAAATATCTCATAAATTTTTAAAATTGTATTCTTTTTCCAGAACCCGCGTGTGGGTATTTATTTTTATATTTGTAATATAAAATTTTTTTATTTTTAGTGTTTTCATAAGTTAATTTTTTCATACCCCAAGTTTTTCTAGTATCAGTGCATACAGATAAATTGTTGTCCTCTATAACGAAAATTATAGGTAAATTATAATTAGTTGCATACTTTATACATTCATGTGCAATCCCAGTTTCTGATGTCATATCTCCTATGAAACAATAAACTTTGCTTTTACTTTTTTTTAATTTTTGACCAAGTGCAGTTCCTAGAGCTATTGGAAGGACACCACCAACAATAGCGGAAGAAATAATTTTATATTTAGGAAAACACATTGAAATTGAATTACCGTTGATAATATTTTTAATTATTTCTTTTTGGGGCACTCCTTTTAATAGGCACTGATAGTGACTTCTCCATGAACAAAAAACCCAATCATTTTTTTTAATTGTTTTAAATACATTAATTATTTGTTCTTCATTTCCATAGTAAAGATGTATAGGTGCTTTAATTTTTTTTTTATTAAATAAATCTGCAATTTTTTCCTCAAATTTAATTAAATCATTTTTTGAAATTTTTTTCATTTTTGGAAACTTAATTATATAAATTGAACTAATTTTTATTTAATATAGCAAAAAAAAGTCAATAAAAAAATTAAATTTAATACAAATCTATATCAAAAAATCAATATTTATTGTAAGTACATCTGTTGTAAATATAATGATTAAAAGTAATTTTAAAAAAATATTTCATCAATTTCTTATTACTCAAAGTAAATACAATTATATTGATGTTGGAAGTTCATTACCTCTGAATAACTTTGTAAGTTATTTTTTTAATATTTTTAATATTTATTTGTTTGAGCCTAATTCTAGAGAATATTCAAAATTAAGTGAAAAATTTAAAAAAAAAAAAATATTTTCATTTCAAAAAAAGCGATCGGTTTAAAAAAAAAATTATCTGTTAATTTATATAGTAATAAAAATTTATCCTCTGTTTTAAAGATAAATAAAATTTACAACGATATTCATCCAAATTATAAATATAAAGGGCAGACAACCATAAAAGGAGTTAAATTAGATAAAATATTAGCTAATAATTTTAACTCAATTTTAAAAATTGATGCTCAAGGATATGGTTATGAGTGTTTAGTATCAGCAAAAAATATATTAAAAAAAATTCCAGTTATAATAATTGAAGCAGAAAAGGTTCAAATGTATAGAAACCAGAAACTTGATTATGAAATATCTAATTTTCTAAATAAATATAATTATATGTTAGTTGGAGAAACTACAAATTATAAAAAATCACTTCATAAAAAAAATAGAAAATTAAATTTTTATTTTAATGAGTTTACTTATGCCAAAGATTTGCTTTTTGTGAAAAACTTTTTTGAAAAAAAAATAGATAAAAATCAAACAATATTAATTATATTATGTTTGATTTTATTTCACTTTAACGATCTTGCTTATTACTTAATTCAAAAAAGCAAAATAGATAAAAATTTAAAAATAAAATTAAACGAACTAATTCGATACAGAATTAAGGATAATAAAAAGTTAATTGAGAGCAAATTTCATAAACTTCAAAAGAAAAAAATCTCACTTAAAAAATTTTGCCAAATTTTAAATTGGAATGATGAGATAACTATATTTAAGTAGATTATATTAAAAAAATGATTTTATCACAACTAGATATTCCAAATTTATATGAAATAAAAAATTTTTATAGTCAAAAAGACTCCGAAAAAATTTTGGCTAAGTTTAGATCAAATAAAAAATGGGAACATATATTGCAAAAAAGATCTAAACATTATGCACATGTTTTTAAAAATAATGCAAAATCAATGCCAGATTCCAAAGAACCATATTTAGCATCTTTTTGGAAAAATAATGAATTAGCAAAAGACGATTTTATTTACAAAAAAACGTACGCTTCAATAAAAAATATATTTCTTAAAGATTTTAAAATCAAAGATTTCACAATAGATTTAAGATGTCATAAGTTTAAAAGGGGGGATTATTTTAGAATTCATATGGATGGATATGCTGGAGGTTATGCATTAACAATTTCATTAAACAGAAATTGGAAATGGGATTGGGGTGGTATTTTAAATATTGCTCATGGAAAAAATGAAAATAAATTATTAGGACTATTACCTAGTTGGAATAGTGCAAATTTACTTAATAATTATAAACACCCTTCACCACATTTTGTAACTCCTGTAAGAGATTTTGCTTTAGAAACACGATATACAATCACATGTTTTATAAAAACTGAATAAAAGCTAATTTAATATAAATGAGAAACTTTAAAAGCTGTTTAATAACTGGAATCAGTGGATCAGGTGGTAGTTATTTAGCGGAACACATTTTAAATCAAAACAAAAAAATTAAAATTTTTGGTCTTTATAGGTCTAAAGGATACAAAGATTTGTTAAAAAAAAAATATGGAAAAAGAATTGAGTTTATAAAACAAGATTTAACTAATTATACTAATTTAAAAAAAATAATAAAAAAAATTAATCCAAATCTTATCTTTCATATAGCTTCAGATGCAGATGTCAGGGGATCTTTTGATCACCCAATAAAAATTTCTAAAAATAATAACATCATAACCGCCAATTTACTTGAGGCTTGCAGGAGAACAAAAATTGACCCATTGATTATTATTTGTAGTACTTCAGAAGTATACGGAAGAGTTGAAAAAAAAGATATGCCGATTAGTGAGACCAATAATATATCACCTATAAATCCTTATGCTGTGACTAAAGCATATCAAGATCTTTTGTCTCAAGTTTATAATAAAAGTTTTGGATTAAAAATAATTATAACAAGAATGTTTTCTTATAATAACGCAAGAAGAAAAAATTTATTTCAAACTGCATTTGCTAAACAGATAGTAGATTGTGAAAGAGGAAATAGAAAAATTGTTGAGCATGGAAATTTAAATAGTGTAAGAACATTTGTTGACATAGAGGATGCAATGGAGTCTTATTGGCTGACAGCAAAAAAAGGTAAAATTGGAGAAATTTATAATATTTGTGGAAATAAAATAGTTTCAGTGAAAGATTATCTAAATGAATTAAAGAAGAGTTCTAAGGTAGCTTTTAAAACTAAACTTAATAAATCTTTACTTAGACCCCAAGATATCAATTTACAAATTGGGACATGTACTAAATTTAGAAAAGATACTGGCTGGAAACCCAAAGTTAGTTTTAGAAAATCTGTTAAAAAGCTGTTAGAAGAAGTTAGAATGTTATATTGATATCTAAAATCTTTGATATTAGTTATTTTTTATAATATTTTATTAAAAATTAATATTAAACAATAAATTAAATATGAAAAAACAAGAGAATACAATTAACTTAAAACATATTTTAAAACATATCCTAAATAATATAATTATAATTATTGTTATAACTTTAAGTTTTACATTTTACCAATACTATAATCATCATAATTTAAATAATAAAAATAATATTTATAATATGGGAACAGCAGCTATAATAATTAAAAAACCTGAGTCTTCTTTATCAAATTTTTTAAATTCAAATTTAATTTTTTTTAATAATTTATACAAGACCAATCCTCGAAAAATTTTTAATATTGAATTAAAACTTTATGAAAATATTATTGTTACAAATTTTATTTCAACTGATAATTTTTTATCCTTTCTTAAAAAATCAAATAATAAAGATTTATATAATCAAATACTTAATCAAAAAAACAAATCACAAACAATATTTGAAAAAAGTTTGGGTATTCTAAGTAGAGAAACTAGCGATCCTGTATTAACTCCTTTGACAAAAATTGATATTCCAGCAGATACAGAAATCACTTACTTTAGACACAAATCAAATATTGATGGAAGAAAAATATTAAAAGATTATTTGAATTTTGTTAACCAACAAGCAATTGATTTATATCTTGAACAAAAATATAATGAATTTAACTTGATCCTTGAAAGACATGTTGGAGCAAAGAATATTGCTGAAATATTAAATATTAAAACACCGTTGGTTTTTTCTGAATTAGAAATAAAAACCCAAAATGATTCTCTTACAAATATTATGAGTAATAGTATCTATATAAAAGGAACCGATATATTACAATTTGAGATACAGAACATGAGACAAATTATATCTAATTTAGAAAATATCAAATTTGATTTTGATCTAATACTTGATACTCCTTTTATTTTTTATTCAGAGAAAAAGCCTAAACAAAAAGTGTATACAGTTGTTATTAAATATCTAGTTTCAGGATTAGTGTTATCTCTAATTATTGTATTTTTAAAGTCATTTTTTACACGTAAAAAAAAAACTATTAAGAAAAAAGTATAATTATTTATTATAGATTTGATTATTTAATAAAATTATACTTATTCTTAAATTAGAATTATGGAAAATGTAAAAAAAATTCTAGGACTTTTAACATCCAGAGAAAAAAAGCAATTTTATTTTCTGTTTATTCTTATTTTATTTATGGCTTTATTAGAAGCTTTAGGTGTTGCTTCTATATTACCTTTTTTTTCAATTTTAACTAATCCAGAATTGGTAGAAAGTAATAAATATTTAATTTATCTATATAATTTATCTAATAAAATTGGAATTAATAATATAAACGACTTTATATTACTTTTTGGGGCATTAACTTTTGTTCTGTTCATTATGTCGCTTCTTATCAAAGCGGTTGCAACCTATCTTCAAATAAGATTTACTTTAATGCGGGAGTTTACAATCGGGAAAAGATTAATTGAGGGATACTTACATCAACCTTATAATTGGTTTTTAAAAAAAAATAGTGCAGAACTAGGAAAATCTATCCTTTCAGAAGTGAGTTTAGTTATTTACGGGAGCATAATTCCCTTAATTAACTTAATTGCACAAACTACAGTAGCTCTAGCGTTAATAACTTTGATATTTATTGTAGATCCATTTTTAGCTTTAAGAGTGGCACTTGTACTAGCTACCTGTTATCTAATTATTTTTTTAACATTAAAAAATTTTATATCTAAAATTGGGCATGAAAGAGTAAAAGATAACGATACACGTTTCAAAATTGTAAGTGAGGCTTTTGGTGCAGTAAAAGAGATTAAGTTTGGAGGATTAGAAAAAAAATATATTAATAGATTTGTTGAACCAGCTAAAAATTACGCAAAAAGTTTATCATTAGTTCAAATAATAGGACAACTACCTAGATATTTTTTAGAAGGTGTTGCTTTAGGAGGTATGATTATTTTAGTTTCATATTTAGTTGTAAATGGAAAAAATTTTTCAGGTATTATCCCTGTTTTAGCACTTTATGCTTTTGCTGGGTACAGATTGATTCCTGCTTTACAACAGATATATGCTTCACTAACACAGCTTAATTTTTCAAGAACAGCATTAAATTCACTACATAATGATCTAATCAATTTAAAATATAAAAATAATGAAAATAATAATCAGTCTATATTAATAAAAAAACATATTAGGCTTGAAAATATAAAATTTAGATACTCTGAAAATAAAAAATTTGTATTAAAAAATATAAGTCTTAGTATTCCTACTTTAAGTAAAGTAGGATTTATAGGATCTACTGGAGCTGGTAAAACTACATTGATAGATGTAATTCTAGGATTACTCAGTCCCCAGGGTGGAAAGTTTTTTGTGGATGAAACCACAATAACATCAAAAAATATTAGAAACTGGCAAAAATTAATTGGATATGTGCCTCAACAAATCTATTTATCAGATGACACTTTGGCATCAAATATTGCATTTGGTGTAGATCGAAAAGATATTAATTTTAAATCTTTAGAAGAATCAACAAAAATTGCAAACTTACATAATTTTATTTTAGATGAACTTCCAAACGGATATGAAACTATGATAGGTGAAAGAGGAATAAGATTATCAGGAGGTCAAAGACAAAGAATTGGAATAGCAAGGGCACTTTATCATAATCCACAATTATTAATTCTTGATGAGGCAACTAGTTCACTAGATAATATTACTGAAAAAGCCATTTCAGATGCAATTAATAATTTAAAAAATAAAATAACTATAATTATTATTGCACATAGACTTACTACTCTAAAAAATTGTGATAAAATTTATTTATTAGATAATGGATTAATTAAAAGTTCTGGAAATTACAATGAACTATTGGCAAATAGTGATCAATTTAAAGCAATGAATAAAGTATAACCAGTATTAATGAGTTACAAAAAATCATCATCTCTAACTATATTTGCAAATTTTTTTATTAATAATGAAGAACGGTTACAAAGAATGAAAGACTCATTTAAATCATTTGAGAATATAAATCCAAGTGAGTGGGTCATAAATATTAGAGGTGAATATAAATTTGAAGCAGGAGATTTTTTAGAAAATGAGATTGGAGACAAACTTTTTCTTTCTTATTACAATTCAGGATATGGATGGTTTTATGACTCAAGAAAAATATATAAAAATATCACCTCTCAATTTGTAATGTATTGGATTGAAGATCATATATTGCTGGCTAAACCAGAAATTCTCTTAGAGTGTATAAATGAAATGGACCAGCAAAATGTAGATCAATTGTGGTACTCATGGTATGTCCCGTATGTAATAGAACCGTTCAATGAAGTAGATATTTTTAAGGAAGGAAAATATATAGTTACAAGAAAAATTGATGAGTTGGCTTGCTCAAAAATTAGAGCTCTTCGAAAAAATAAAGATATTTATGGAGATTTTTGCATTGTTTCTGCTCAAAGTATAATGAAAAAAGATTTTTTTAAAAAAATTCTTTTTTCTAATAAACCATATATAAAACGTCGTCCCAGAAAAACTCCATATGATTTTGAGAAAATTTCCAGAGATAATATTTCAAATGTAATAATGCATGCTTTGCCAAAACAGGAATTATTTGTATCTATAGATGATGATCTACATCACGATGGTTATTCTCTGATGTCAAGAAAACTTTATCAAAATAGAATTAGTAGAAAACAATTAAAAATTTTGGAAGACCCACCGATGAAAATAAGAACAATATTAAAAAAAATGATACCAAGGAAAATGAAAAAAATGCTTTTATTTATAGCCGGATATTTTTATAGGTTTTTTTATACAATTAATATTTTTTGGAATAAATAAACATTTATAAAAATGTACAAAAATTCAATATTAAATTTATTAAAAATTTTTGTCAGAGGATTTTTTAGATTTTTTCTTTGTTTCAAGAGGCCTAAATTAATTAAACAGGACAATGTAACATATATTGCTCAATGGGAATATTTTAAAACTAATAGATTTTTTTTTCATAATATTTTTAAAAAACACAAATCTCCTATTAAAGTTTTGGGACCTTTTCATACCAATCTACGATGTAGAAAGATTGTAGATAAATTTATTGGTTGGCCTTATGGTATTTCAGATTTTTATATTTCTTCTGAACCATGGGCACCAGAATTTGATTTAGCAGTGAAACAAATTGGAACTTGGAGATCTTTCAAGGGAAATAAAAATGTTTTTAGATTTCCTGCTTGGATGTGGCATCTAAAATGGTCTGAATTACAAAATTTTGATTTAGACACTAATTGGTATGATAATTCTGTTCATACTCAAGGGTTATCGATTGAAAGATTAATGAAGCCTATTTTGGATACGTATTCTCATGAACAATTACTAAACAGAGCTAATAAGGCTTTAATGATTTCAAGTCATTTTAAATATCCAAGAAAGAAATTTTATTTAATAACCAACAAAGTGATTGGTTGTGACGGTTTTGGACTAGCATTTAAAAAAAGAAATTTAAATTTCCCTAAAATTAAGCTCCAGGAAAAATACTCGTTTTCACTGTGCCCTGAAAATACTATTTATGATGGATATATATCTGAAAAAATTACAGACTCCTTTCATTCTGGATGTATACCAATTTCATGGTGTGACCCTGAGGATTTAAAAGAAGATTTTAATCCTAATGCTGTTATCAATTTATATAATTTAGATAATAAACAATGTGAAGATATATTAAAAGAGCTATCCTCGAGAGGCCAATTATATAAAAAACTTTTGTCAGAGCCCTTATTGTTAAAAAGACCTTCATTAAAGGAATTAATAAATTTTATAAATTTATAAACCTAGTAAGAAATTTAATATAAAAAATGAATATATTATGGGTAAAATTTATTCATTTTATCAATGAACAGCTCTAAATTAATTATTGTTTTTTTATTTCCTGTCCTAATTGGATGAGAAAAGTTATGTAGCGCAAATAATTTTAATTTTTTGTGCTTAAGTTCAATTTTCATTTCATCACATTCTAGATTAAATTCTTTAATAGCTAGAGCCTCTCCTGTAAAATTACTATAAGTCCAAAGATTGCAAACATCGTCAAAATATAAAACTGATGCAGGAAGTGTATTCAATGGTTTAAGATTTTTAATCCAATTCATGATTGGTTTTGTGGAACTATAATAATCTACATCGATAGAAGCAAATGCTAGAACGTTATCATTTAATTTAAATTCAGAAAGAGTATCTGCAACATCTCCAATCATTAGTTTTGCATTTGAAGATCTAATATGGTCGTCGAGCTTTTTAAAATTTTCACCCATTGAAAATTGTTTTTTACTCCAAATTTCTGGGTGATCACGATAATCTAAAGGATCAGGTAAACCTGTTCGATTATCAAAGCCTAAAACAGAAACTTCTAAATCCATATCTCTTCTAATTAATGATGCTATTTGAATTAAAAGTTTAAGACCTTCTCCTTTTGCAACTCCAAATTCTATTAATGTAATTTTTTTTAATCCACAATTTTTTGCTTGAAGAGCTGCAAGAACAGAGCCGACCACATATGACTGTCTTGAATTTTCTAATTTACTTGCTTTTAAAATTATCTTCATCGCAGTTTTATAATAATTACCATTTGATGAATATTTGTTTGGCAGTAAAATAATTTTAATCCATCTTACAAAGTATTTATGTAGAAAAATTATATGATTAATTTTTATAATTAGTGATTTAAGAATTTTTATCAACTTTTTAAAAAATGTGCTCTAACTACGATTTATATTAAATATTATAAAATATACTTTATCATAAACTTTAGTTTATAAAATTTGATTATCAATATATTTATTTAGATTATTTAAAGTAAATTATGAAAAAAAAAAAATTAGAACAAAATTATTTGGTAATCAATGATACTAAATTACCAATTTTTATTATTTCTTTGAAACAAGATAAAAGCCGTAGAAAAAAATTATTGAAATTATTTTCAAAAAAAATTGTCAAAAATTATTTTAATGCAGTTGATACAAGAAATTTTAAAAGAGCTAAATTAGATTCTTATTGTAACTTGGAAAGTATAAAAAAAATTTATAAAAGGAAACTCTATCCAGGAGAAGTAGGTATAGCACTATCTCATAAGAAAATTTATAGACATATTGTTAAATATAAAATTCAAAATGCTTTAATATTTGAGGACGATATTTTTGTAAAAGACATAAAATGGAAAAGAGAGTTGGGTAAAATTTTAAAAGAAATAAAAAATTTAGATAAAAACAAATCAATTTTATGTAATTTAGGAATTTCTGATATGGTTTTAAGAAAAAGAAAAATATTCATTTTTAAATTTTTACCCAAAATATTAAACAAACTCTGGTTATTAGATTTAAAAAAAAATAATCTGAAACTTGCGCATTCTTATCTAATTAATCAAACTGCAGCAAAAAATATTTTATCTAAAAATAAAAAAATAAATTGTGTGGCTGATGATTGGAGATTTTTCAATCAACAGAAATGCTTTGAATATTTTTTAATATCAAAAAAGTTATTTTTTCAAAATAAAAAATTCACCTCGAGGATTCAGAATAATAATGAGAAAAAAAAAATTGCCAAAAATTCTCAATTTATATTATTCCAATTAATAAATGAAAGTTATTTAAAACCAATTATTCATTTTTCTTATCAATGGCTTAAGCCTAAGATTATTCTAAAAAAAAATATTTAATTTAGAAGCCTAAATGGTTGGTTTAATTATTTAATTTAATGATTTAATAAAACTTAATATATCTTATATATTAGATTCTTTATGTCTAAAAAAATATTATCAGAGAGAATAAATTTTTATTCCAATTTTAAAAAAAACCCTAATTTAATTGCGAATAATGAAATATTGTACAAATTTTCAATTACAGACAAAGAATTGTCTGACATTAAAATATCAATAAAAGAATTAATATTAAATAATTTAAAAATTTACTTCAAAAAAAAAATTTTAGTTAAATCCTCAGAAAAGAATTATTTATATAAGTATAAAAAACATATAATTAAATTACCAAATATTACGCCTGGGGGATTAATTCAACCAAGAAAAGAAATTGCGCAATATTATAATAAAGTACATAAAAAGTTAATTACAATTCTAAAAAGTAAAAAAATCATCAAAGAGTTTCAGAGTTGTTCTAGGATTAATATAAGATTTAAAGATGGTGTTAAAATTAATAAATTTAGAAAATACTCGACATTTAAACCACACTCAGACTCCTGGAATGGTCATACTGTAAGTAGTATTTTTATGCTCGGTATAGAGGGTGATGTATCTAATAATACAGTACAGTATTTTAAGCCAATAAAATTTAAAAATTCTTTTTTAGAAACCATGAAATCATTTAATCAGGGGAAGAAAACTTATCAGGGAAAAAAATATTTGGGAAAATTAGAAAAAAATCAAATTGTCATTTTAGATCAATTGTGTTTGCATAAGACTGATATATTAAATTTAAATCCCAGGATATCTATTGATTTTGCAATTAATTTAAAAAAAGCATTTAAGAGTAAAATGATATTTAAAAAAAATATCAATAAATATAGATACTCTAAACTCAAAAATTGGGTAAAAATTAACCACTTAAAGCTACCTGAGGCTAAAATATCATTATTTGATAAAATTACTTAAACTTTTAAAATATTATAAAATAAAAAAATAAATGATTAAAAAAATTAATAAAATCATAAAACTTTTAAAAAATAATAAATTAAGTGATATTTTATTTTCATTTTTAAAAATATCTTTAAGAAAAAAAGGTTTTTTTATAGAAAAAATTACATCTGAAAAAAAAATAAAGGATGTAATTGCAAATATTAGAAAAAATTATATTGGAGTTAATTTGATAAGAATTGGTGAAAATAGAGATGGAGGTTATCTAGTGCCAGATTGTATGCAATCTATAAAATACTGTTTTAGCTTAGGTGTTGATGATTTAGTACATTTTGAGGAAGATTTATATAAAAAATATGGGATAAAATCTTTTTTTGCGGATGGAAGTATAGAATCTATTCCAAATTTAAATAAAAATTTTACTTTTACCCCAAAATTTATTGGATTAGGCGAAGAGCCTAATTTTATATCTTTATCTGATTATGTAAATGAATCTATTGGAGTTGAATTTAAAGATAATAATGTTGAGTTATTATTACAGATGGATATTGAAGGTGGTGAGTATGATGTTTTAACTTCTGAGTCATCTGATTTTTTTTCAAGATTTTCTGTTATAGTATTAGAATTTCATCAATTACAGAATTTTTTATTAAAAGAACCAATCCAAATGATAGATGGAGTTTTCAATAAACTTTTTAAGAATTTTTCAATTTGCCATATTCATCCACATAATGGAACAGGCTTAATTAAATATAAAGACATTGAAATACCAAGATCTTTAGAAATTTCATTAATAAGAAAAGATAAGATAGAAAAATTGAAAACTGATGATATTTTAGTTCCACATCCCCTTGATATAACCACTATTTCAAACAGGGAAGATTTTATCTTACCTGAAATATGGTGGAAAAAATAATTTAAAGAATTTTCAAGTGAAAAAAATAGCATTACTTATCCCATCTTTGAAGGGGGCGGGAGCGGAGAAAATTGTATTTAATTTAGCTAATTTTTTTTCCCAAAAAGGTTATGATGTTGATTTAATAGTATTAAGAGAGATTGGTCAATATTTAGACAATGTAAGTTCTAAAGTTAGAATTATTAATTTAAATTCTAATAGAGCTTTACTGGGCTTGATACCATTAATTCGTTATCTAAAAAAAAATAATCCATACACTCTTATTTCGTCACTAAGTCACTTAAATATCATTTCAATTATTGCTAAATTAATAATTTACAGAAGTAACACTAAAGTCATTGTAGTTGAACATAATGACTTAAGAGATAATATTAAAAAAAAATTTAATTTTAAAAAAAAAATAGTTAAACTTTTAATGTCCTTTACCTATAAAAAGGCTCATAAAGTCATTGCAGTATCCAACGGTGTTTTTGAATATATTTTAAGTTTTATAAACTTAGATAAATCTAAAATTAAAGTTATCTATAATCCTATTTTTGATCAGTCAATAATTACAAAAATGAGAGAACAAGTAGATGAACAGTGGTTAAAAGATGAAAATATACCTCTTATATTGGGCGTTGGTAGACTCACAGAGCAAAAAAATTTTAAATTATTAATTAGGGCATTCGCAAAAGTTAGACAAAAAATTGATGCAAGGCTAATTATAATTGGCGAAGGTCACTTAAAAAATGATTTAATATCCTTAGCAAAATCTCTTAATTTACAAGGACATTTTAGTTTGCCAGGCTTTGAAAAAAACCCCTACAAATTTATGGCCAATTCATCTTTAGTTGTTTTATCATCAAATTATGAGGGGTTTGGAAATGTATTGGTTGAAGCAATGGCTTGTGGAACACAAGTTATTTCAACTGATTGTAATTCTGGACCCTCAGAAATTTTGGAAAATGGATTGTGGGGAAAGTTAGTTACAGTAAATAATGTTTCAGAACTCGCTAATGCGATTATAGATAGTTTAGAGAAAAAAAAATATCTCAATGTATTAAAACGTGCTAAAGATTTTTCGATTGACTTAAAAGGTAAAGAATACATTGATGTAATTTTTCAAAATGAAATTAAATGATTAACGATTTTTTAGGATGGCTCAGTTTAATTTTAATTTTATTGGTTATAATAAAATTATTTAAAAAAGATCAAGCAATATTAAAGCTTTTACTTTTTGCATTTTTCTTAAGAGCTTCATTAGTAATTATAAATAATTATTTTTTTCCTTTGCCAGGTTCAACTTTTGATGCAAGAACCTTTGAATTAATTGCTTCAAATATTTCAGAGCAATATGGATTAGCAGTACTTTTTGAAATGTTTCAAAATGATGTTTACTTAATGTCAAGAATAATCTCTATTTTTTATACCTTAACATCAAGGAGTGAAATGATGGCCCAAGGTATAAGTACTGGAATCGGAACGACGTCTGTATATTTAGTTTATTATTTAAGCTCGATGTTGTGGAAAAAAAAAGATGCAATTAAAGCAGCATGGTTGTATTCTTTTTTTCCATCTATTCTTCTTTATTCTGCAATTACTTTAAGAGAAGTTTATATTAATTTTTTTTTATTGTTAACTTTGATCGCTTGTGTTGCTTTAATCAAACAACTTTTTAAAAATAAGAATGAAATAAAAATAACATTTTCTTTAAGTGAATTTAAATTACTTATAGTTATAACCATTGGATTTTTAATTTTAAAATATTTCCATGGACCAATCTTTTTAGGTTATTTATCATTTTTATCATTTATAGTTTTTTATTATATAAGAAAAGAATTTGTAAATGTAAAAAAGGGAATAATAAAATTAAATCTTTTATTTATGTTCTCTCTTGTAGTTGCACCTGTTCTACTTTTTTATTTTTCAATTTTAACCATACCTTATATTCCTGCATTTGAAGAGTTAGTCAAAATGGATGATATTTTATTAAGAAGGTTTAGATTAGGTACCGTTTCTGCTGTACATGGCGAATTAGGAGCTTCTTTTCCAAAATGGACTATACCCAGTGATATGACTGACTTTTTCCCAAAAGTTTTTATTAGAATTTTTTATTTTTTATACTCACCCTTTCCATGGGACATTAAAAGAACAGTTCATATTTTTGGATTTATTGATGTTATATTTATTTTGTATCTAACATATGGTATTTGGAATAATAGAATACAGATTTGGCAAAATCCAGAAACAAGAGTTCTTTTATTAATACTTTTAACATTTATTTTTATCTACGGAGTGGGTAGTAGTAATTTTGGTACCTCAATTCGCCACAAATCCAAATTTATTTTTATTGCAATCTGCCTTATTGCACCTAAATTACACAGATTTCGACGTTTGTAAAATTCTACTAGAGTATTCTTTATTAATACAATAATAACTTTAAAAATTATAACAAGATTATGAAATTCAATAGTTATGAAAAAAATATTGACCTTCTACTTAATCTCCCAAAATTTATAAAACGCGGCTTAGTAATATTTAATGATATAGTTTTATGTTTTTTTTCAGTTTGGTTTTCTTTCTATCTTAGAGTTGGTCAATTTTTAGAATTTAAAAATGAGGTGTTATGGGCTATTTATGTTTCTATTTTTTTAGCCTTACCAATATTTATTATTTTTAAATTATATCACATAATATTCAGGCATTCTGGACTTGAAATCATTTCATATTTAATTGTTCCATTCTTATTATATTTTTTGCTATATTTTTCTATAATTGTCATATATGGAATTCCAGGTGTTCCAAGAACGATTGGTATTATACAGCCATTCTTATTTTTTTTTACTTTTATAGCATCTAGACTTATAGTTGCTTATTTTCTTATCGGCCAATTTAAGAATAGAAAAATTGAAAAAAATAAGTTTAAAGCCTTAATATATGGTGCTGGTAATTCTGGAAGACAACTATTATCAAGTTTAAATAAAAGTAGTGAAATTAAAGTAGTAGGTTTTTTAGATGATGATAAACAACTAATAGGTAGAATTCTAGATGGTATCAGAATTCATTCTGCTTTAGAATTAAAACATATTTCAATAAAAAAACAGGTTTCTCATATTTTACTGGCGATACCTTCGGCCTCTAGAAGCGAAAGAGCAAAAATAATAAAAAAAATTGAACAAGATAAATTGAATTTGGTAATAAAAACTTTGCCAAGTTTGTTAGACATTGTTGAGGGAAAGGTTGCCATATCAGATATTAGAGATTTAGATATTGAGGATATTTTGGGTCGAGAACAGGTTGAACCTCATAAAAACTTATTAGAGAAAAATATATTTAAATGTGATGTTTTAGTTACTGGTGCAGGAGGTTCTATAGGTCAAGAATTGTGCAAACAAGTTTTACAATTACAACCAAAAAAAATTATATTGTTAGATAATAATGAGTTTGCTCTTTATTTAATTCACTCTGAAATTGAAAAACTTAAATCGAATTTAAAAAATTATTCCAAAATAGAGATAATTCCATTGTTAGGATCTGTGCAAGATAAAAATTTTATGTCAACTATAATGTTTAATTATAAACCTGACACGGTTTACCATGCTGCTGCTTATAAACATGTACCATTAGTAGAGTACAATTTAATTGAGGGAATTAAAAACAATTTATTTGGAACTTTAACAACATTTAATTGTGCTATTGAAAATAAGATTTCAAATTTTGTTTTAGTATCCACAGATAAAGCTGTAAGACCAACAAATATTATGGGTGCCAGTAAAAGGCTTGCAGAACTTTGTACACAGGCCATCTCAGATAGTTCTAAAAATATTAAAACAAAAACTTCAATTGTTCGCTTTGGAAATGTAATAGGATCATCAGGTTCTGTTATACCAAAATTTAAAAAACAAATAAGAAACGGTGGTCCAGTTACACTTACACATCCTGATGTTACTAGATTTTTCATGTCAATTCCTGAGGCTGCTCAATTAGTAATTCAAGCAAGCGGAATTTCTAAGGGAAACGATTTGTTTGTATTAGACATGGGAAAACCAATTATAATTAGAGATTTAATTAAACAAATAATTAAACTCTCTGGTTTATCAATCAAGGACAGCAATAATCCTAATGGAGATATAGAAATTACAGTTACAGGATTAAGATCTGGTGAAAAATTATTTGAAGAATTATTATTAGGAGATAACCCAACTAAAACTCCTCATCCTAAAATTCATAAAGTTGAAGATCCATTTTTATCATGGGAATTAATTAAAAAGGATATAGATCAATTAGAATATTTTTTAGAAAAAAATGAGATTAATAAAATTTTAAAAATTTTAAAAAAACTTGTTACAGGATTTACACCAAGCAATAATGTAATTAATTTAAGTAAAAAATGAAAAAAATCTTATTAAAATTTAAACAATTTTTCTCTTATTTTATTAATAAAAAAACAAGAAAATATTTCTTTGTTTTAATAATTAGAAAATTTAAAAATATTTTATTCAAAGAGGAAATTGCAAATCAGAAATATTGGATTAATAAAAATGTTATAAATCATAAAAAATTTTATAGAATACACAATATAAGATATAAAAATTTTTTTTTAGAGCAAAAGAGACATTATTTGGCCGCTAAAAATAAATACAAATCACTTAGAATAAAAATGGGAGGTATGGCGGATTTGAATCTTCTTTATAATGTTACAAAAAAAATTGAACCAAATAATATATTAGAGACTGGAGTTGCTTTTGGGTGGTCTACTTTAGCTTTTTCATTAGCGAAAACAAAAAAAACAAAAATTTCGTCAGTTGACTTACCTTATCCTTTTAAAAATAGTCATCATTATGTTGCTAAAGCTTTACCCAATGATTTTAAAAAAAAAATAAAATTTTATTTCGGTATAGATACAGATATTTTAAAAAAAATTAATTTAACAAATAAAAAATTTGATCTTATTCATTATGATAGTGATAAAAGTTTTGATGGAAGAAAAAAAAATTATGAGATTATATGGAAAATGTTAAAAAAAAAAGGTTGGTTTATTTCAGATGATATATCAGATAATTCAGCATTTGAAAGTTTTGTAAAAAATTTAAAAATAAAAAAATATTATGTTTTACAATGTGATGGAAAGTTTGTTGGCATAGCAATTAAAAATTAATGAGAGTTGTGCATATATCCACTGGTCTAGGGAATGGCGGGTCAGAAGGCATGTTATACAGAATATGTAAAGAGCATAATAAAAGTTTAAACCAACAAATTCATGTAATTAATTTGAGTAACAATAATTGGTACGAGAGGAAACTTAAAAAAATTGGTATCAAGGTTCACAAGATATATTTTAAAAAAAAAATTAGTGATATTCTTCAGATAATAGTGCTTACAAAACTATTGATAAAATTGAAGCCTGACATTATTCAAACCTGGATGTATCACGCAAATTTAATTGGTGGAGTTTTAGGATATTGTTTTACAAAAGCAAAGATTATTTGGAATATAAGACACACAAAAGTAAGTTTTAAATATTCTAAATTATCCACAATTTTAGTCGTTAATTTATTATCTTTTATTTCTCTCAGAATCCCAAAAAAAATTATTTACTGCTCTTTAGAAAGCAAAAAAGTCCATGAGGATAAAAATTATGACAAAAAAAAAGGTGTTTTTATTCCAAATGGTTATGACAACACATTTTTTTACTCAAAATTTATAAGAAATTCATTTAGAGCAAAATATAAACTAAAAAAAAATAATTTTGTAGTTGGTCTTGCTGCAAGATACCATAAAGAAAAAAATTTCAAAAATTTAATTGATGCGTTCAATAATTTTTCAAAAAAAAATTCTAAAGCTTTACTATATTTAAAAGGTAAAAATGTAAGTATTAAAAATCACAATTTAAGAAAAAACCTATCTACCATTTCAAAAAATAAGTTTAAACTTATTAATAATTCAAAAAATATTCTAGATTTCATGAATGGTATTGATTTATTTGTATTACCATCATTTAGTGAGTCTTTTCCAAATGTTTTGGCGGAAGCAATGTTATGTGAAACACCCTGTATTAGCACTAATGTCGGATCTGCAAAAGATATTATTAAAAATACTGATGGTAGCATTGTGCCAATAGATGATAGCTTTGCTTTAAGCATGGCAATAGAAAAAAAATATAGGATTTTTAAAGAAAAAAAAAAATGGAATATAATAAAAAAAAAATCAAGAAAAAAAATAATTAATAATTATAATATTAAGGACATAAGTTCTAGGTATCTCAATTTATGGAAAAAAATCTAAGTAAATTAATACATTTATAATTATGAAAAAAAATATTCTGCTTATTTCATCAAAAGCAATTACGATAAATAATTTTTTTGATGTTTTTGTAAAAAATAAAAAATTTAATTTTTTTCTAGGTTGTTCAGATGTTAAAAATTTAAAACTGAAAAATAAAAATGTAAGGTTATTTTTTGACTCTAAGATTAAAAATTTATTAAATCCTATTTTTTTTTTTTCAAATTTATTTAAAAATTATTTTAAAATAAATAATCTTAAGTTTGATTTAATTTTAGTTAATTCACCTGTAGCAGCGCTTTATTTTAGAATAATTGGTTTTTTATTAAAGAAAAAAGTAGTTTATATTGTTCACGGTTTCAGATTTCATAGTAATGAAAAAAATTTAAAATCTTATATATTTTATATTTATGAAAAATTATTTTCATTAATTACCTATTATTATATTGTTTTAAATGACGAGGATTACAAGATTGTTAACAATAAATTTAATATACATAAAAAAAATATATTAAAAATACCAAGTATAGGAATAGATTATTATAAATTAATTAAAATAAAGCCAAAAAAAAGAAAGAAAAAACTAAATATAGGGGTAATATCAGCTTATAGAGAAAACAAAGGTTACCCAGATTTATTACAAATAGCAAAAAATTTAAAAACAAAAAATATCAATGCCGTATTTAATTGTTACGGATATGATGATAAAAGCAAATATTTAAAAAAAATTAAATATTATAAATTAAAAAATATTTTTCTTAATGGCTATGAAGAAAAAATTTATAATAAAATAAAGAATTTTGATTTAGTTTGTCACTTCAGTAAAAGAGAAGGTATGCCAATATCTCTATTAGAGGCTATTTCTATTGGTATACCAGTAATATGTTATAACATTAGAGGAAATAACGATATAATTAAAAATAATTACAATGGGTATCTTATTAGACCATATGATTTGGAAGATTTTGAAAAAAAATTAATTAAGGTTTACAAGAATAAAAATAAACTAAACAATCTTAAAAATAATTGCAAAAAATCAATTAGTCCTGGTCATGATAAAAAATTTATAAAATTGAAAATTAGTAATTTTATTAATGATATTAGATAATTTGATATTTCGCCGTGTAGTAAAAAAAGATATTGGATCAATTCTTAAATTATTCCAAAATATATTTGGAAAAAAAATTTCAAAAAATTTTTATAATTGGAGGTATCATAATAAATCATACTCTGCTTTTGTTTGTGTTTATAAAAAAAAAATAATTGCTCATATAGGTTTTGTTAAATATAAGTTAAGTAAAAAAAAAAATTATATTTATTCACGTCATTCAACTTTTGTAACCCCCCAATTTCAAAAAAAAAAAATTTATTATAATCTACTTAAATTTAGTTTTGAAAAATTAAAAAGAAAAACAAATTTTGTAATTGCATGGCCTAATTTAATAAATTTGAAATCTAGTATAAATCATCCTAATTTTAAAATTATTAATATTTATTATTTGTATTCTAAAATTAACTTTTCAAAAAATAATACTAATAAAAATGTATTTAAAAAAATAAATAAAAAATTTATAAAAAATTTAAAATTTGATCAAAAAAATCACCTATTTTTTAGAGATTACCATTTCTTAGATTGGAGATATAACCAATATAAAAAAAAAGATTTTTTTTATTTAGATGAAGAAAAATTTAAAAATTTTATTTTTCAAAAAAAAATTATTAAAAATAAAATATCCTATTTAATAATTGATTATTATGGTAAAAATAATAATTACACAAAAGAGATTAAATCATTAATTAAAATATTGATATATAAAAAAATAAATTTCCAATTTTTTATATCTAGCAAGAATAGAAAATTAAACTCTTTCTTAATTAAAAATAAAATTTTGAAGATAAAAAACCACTTTTTTGTTGGATTATATAAACTTAATAGATCTAATTCCTACAAAAAACAAATTGAGAAAAAAATTAAAGATGATATCAAAATTTCAGACACAGATGTTTTTATTAAGACTAATTGATATTTTTCTTTCATTAATATTAATAATTTTTTTATCAATAATATATTTTTTATTAATTATTTTAATTTTTTTGGATGGACTACCAATATTTTATTTAAGTGAGAGAATAGGAAAAAATGGATTAGTGTTTGTGATGTATAAATTTCGATCCATGAATGAGTTAAAAAGAGGAAAAATGTCAGAATCAAAAAGACTAAATAATTTTGGTATATTTTTGAGAAGAACAAGCTTAGATGAATTGCCTCAATTATTTAATGTTTTGAAAGGTGATATGTCACTAGTAGGACCAAGAGCTCTACCAAGAGAGATAGAAAAGAAAATTATAAAAAAGAAAAAAATAATTAGAAGATCTGTTAGACCTGGTATTACAGGATTATCTCAAATAAATTACCAGGGTAAAAAAAGAAATTTAAATCAGAAAATTAACTTAGATATTACATTTATAAAAAATTTAACTGTTTTTAATTATTTTAAGATCTTATTTAAGACATCTTTTGTGTTAATAAGAAGATATAAAGGAAATAAAAAAGGCTATTCGCTCTAAAAAATGAAAAAAATTTTAGTTTTAGCACCTCATGCAGATGATGAAGTTTTAGGTTGTGGTGGTACCATAAATAAATATTCAAATTTAGGCTCTGATGTTTATGTATCTATACTCACCAATGCAAGTATAGGAGCACCAGAATTATTTTCAAAAAGTATTTTAAAAAATATTAGAAATGAGGCGATAACTGCTAATAAAGATTTGAAAGTTAAAAAGTTATTATTTGAAGAATTTCCTGCTCCTTCATTAGATCAATATCCTATTTATAAAATTGCAAATTATATTTTAAAAATTATTAATAAAATAAAACCTGACTCTGTATTTATTCCATCAGAAAGCGATATTCATGTTGATCATAAAATTATAAATCATGCAGCTATGGTTTCTTTAAGACCAATTAATAAACATATCGTAAAACGTGTATTAGCATATGAAACTTTGTCAGAAACGCATTGGAGTGATGAATCTAAAAATTTATTTACTCCTAATTTTTATGAAAAATTAAATAAAAAAGATATAAATATTAAAAAAAAATCTTTTTTAAAATACAAGTCTCAAGTCAAATATTTTCCTCACCCGCGTTCAATAAAGGGTATTGAGACATTAGCAAATTTTAGAGGAATGCAGATAGGATCAGAATATGCAGAGGCTTTTGAAATAAAGAAATATATAAATTAAATCCTTATGTTGCCAAAGTTATAATGAAAATTATTGTTACAGGTTCTGCAGGTTTTATTGGTTCTGCATTAACTTTACGTTTGCTGGATAGAAAAAATGAAGTAATAGGAATAGATAATCATAATGAATATTATGATCCAAAAATCAAAGAGGCAAGAGCAGCAAGGTTGAGAAAGTATTCAAACTATCATCATTACAAGATTGATATTTGTAGAGAAAAAAGTTTAAAAAAAATCTTTAACAAGCACAAACCTAATAAAGTTGTAAACCTCGCTGCTCAAGCAGGCGTCCGTTATTCAATTGAAAATCCTTTAGCATATATAAATAGTAATATTGTTGGTTTCACAAATATTTTGGAAAATTGCAGATATTTTAATATTGAGCATTTAGTTTATGCAAGTACATCAAGCGTGTATGGAGCAAATTTAAAAGTTCCTTTTTCTGAGAATGATAGTGCAAATCATCCTTTATCCTTATATGCAGCATCAAAAAAATCTAATGAATTGATGGCTCATACTTATAGTCATCTTTACAAGATATCAACAACAGGATTGAGATTTTTTACTGTGTATGGACCTTGGGGTAGGCCTGATATGGCATTGTTTAAATTTACTAAAGCTATATTAGAAAAAAAACCTATAGATGTTTATAATTTTGGAAATCACACCAGAGATTTTACTTATATTGACGATATAGTTGATGGTGTAATTAAATGTTTAGACCAACCAGCTAAAGGAAATCCAAACTGGACAGGTAAAAATCCAGACCCTTCCTCAAGTAGTGATCCATGGAGAATATATAATATAGGCAATAATCAACCAATACAGCTTCTTGAATACATCGATGCCTTGGAAAAAAATTTAGGAATAAAAGCTGAAAAAAACTTACTTCCTATGCAGCTTGGAGATGTACTAGATACATATGCAGACTCAAATAACTTGCAAAATCAATTTGGATATAAACCATCGACATCAGTTTATGAGGGTGTCTCCAAATTTGTTGAGTGGTATAAAAATTATTATAATCTGTAGATTGTGAATATAAATAATCTTAAACTTGCAGTTATTGGCCTCGGATATGTGGGATTACCTTTAGCAATTGAATTTGGAAAAGTAAGATATACAATAGGTTTTGATCTAAATAAAAAAAGGATAAATGATTTAAAATCTGGTTTTGATAAAACCCTTGAGGTAAAAAAAAAAGATATTAGTGGATCTAAAAATTTAATATTTACATATAATCAGCAAGATCTTAATCTAGCAAATTGCTACATTATAACTGTTCCAACACCTATAAATAAATATAAAAAACCAGACTTAAAACATTTAATCGCAGCAAGTAAAATTGTAGGTAATGTACTTAAAAAAGGGGACATTGTAATTTATGAGTCAACAGTTTACCCAGGTTGCACCGAAGAGGACTGCATTCCTACACTAGAAAAATTTTCTAAACTTAAATATAATTTCGATTTTTTTTGTGGATACAGTCCTGAAAGAATAAATCCAGGAGATAAAATACACAGGATACAAAACATAAAAAAAATAACTTCTGGGTCTACACCAAAAACTTTAGATTTAATTGATGCATTATATAATGAGATTATAACTGCTGGAACCTTTAGAGCCAAAAGTATAAAAGTTGCCGAGGCAGCTAAAGTAATAGAAAATACTCAGAGAGATTTAAATATAGCATTAATAAATGAGCTTACAATTTTGTTTAAAAAAATGAATATAGATACGGAAGATGTTTTAAAGGCAGCGGGAAGTAAATGGAATTTCTTACCTTTTAGACCTGGCTTAGTAGGAGGGCACTGTATTGGAGTAGATCCTTATTATTTGACGCATAAAGCAAAAAAAGTAAATCACGAGCCAAAAATTATTTTATCTGGAAGAAAAATAAATGATAATATGAGCAACTATGTAGTTAAAGAATTTTTGAAAGCCCTAAGAAAAAAATTAATAAATATTAAAAAAGCAAAAATACTTATAATGGGTTTGTCTTTTAAAGAAAATTGCCCAGATTTGAGGAATTCAGGTGTTTCAAATGTAATAAAACAATTGAAAAAGTATAAATGTGATTTAGATCTATATGATCCTTGGGCAGATACAGACGAGGTGAAAAAGTTATATGGAAGCTTTCCATTAAAAAAACCCAAATCTAAAACCTATGATGGTATAATAATAGTAGTAGCTCATAAGCTATTTAAAAAAATGGGAATAAAAAAAATTTCTAAATTTGGAAAAGAAAAACATATTATTTATGATTTGAAATATATTTTTCCAAAAAAACAAACAGATTTGAGATTATGATTAAAATTGGATTATTTGGTGCATGTTCTGTAGTAACTAAAAACATAAAAACTAACTCTTTTGTGATGGGAGACCCTGCAAAAAATGCAAAATAAAAATACTTGGCCAAATTATTCTAAATCAGAAATACAGGAAGTTATTCATGTTATAAAGAGTGGAAATGTAAATTATGTTAGTGGAAATATTGGAAAAAAATTTGAAAAATTATTTTCTAATTGGACCAAAAGAAAATACTCTGTAGCTTTAGCAAACGGAACCGTAGCATTAGAATTGGCTATCAAGTCCTTAATGTTACCTATGAAATCTGAAATTATGGTAACTGCTAGAAGTTTTTTTTCTTCAGCTTCAGCTATAGTTAGAGCAGGTCATATTCCAAAATTTATAGATGTAAATTTAACAGATCAAAATATATTGGTTGAGGATATAGAAAAAAAAATTTCAGTAAAAACAAAAGCTGTAATTTGCGTTCATTTGTCTGGCAATCCATGCAATATGAAAAAAATATTAAGTATTTCAAAAAAATATAAATTAAAAATTATTGAAGATTGTGCACAAGCTCATGGAGCTAAAATAAATAATAAAATTGTTGGATCATTTGGAAATGTTGCCACTTGGTCATTCTGTAACGATAAAATTATCTCAACTCTAGGAGAAGGTGGAATGATATCGACTAACGAAAAAAAAATATACAATTTTATTAATTCTTATAAAGATCATGGTTTAAGTTTAAGTAAAAAAAAAAATTTAAAAAAAAAATTTATTTATAATAAAGATTTTTTTGGATCAAATTATAGATTAACTGAAGTTCAGTCTGTTGTTGGGATAAATCAATTAAATAATATTGATAATACAATACAAAAACGGAATTATATAGCCAAGAAATATATGCAGGTTTTTAAAAGGCATGAAAACTTAATATATTTTTATTTACCACCAAAAAATATTAAACCAGCATGGTATAGATTTTATATATTTTTAAATAAAAAAATTAAAAATAAAAAATTTTTAAGGGACCAAATTATAAAAAAATTAAAACAAAAAAATATAGTTTGTTATTATGGAGCTTGTCCAGAAATTTATTTAGAAAAAGCATTTAAAAGCTCAAAGTTTAGACTAAATAAAAGATTGAAAAATTGTAAGTTATTGGGGGAAACTAGTATTGCCCTAGATATTAATCATACACTATCTAAAAAAATTATACATTTAAATCAAAAAAAAATTTATGAAGTAATGAAGAGTATCAGTAAAATTAATATTAAAAATTAATATGAAAATTTTAATAAACATTCTAATTAAAAACCTTTCTTTCTGTTAATGATAAAAAAAGATTTATCATTAGTTATCCTTGCAGGGGGAGAAGGATCTAGATTAAGTAAAATTATTGGAAATAAACAAAAATGTGTCGCAAATATTAATAATAAGCCATTTCTAGATTATATTTTAAATCTTTATTCAAAATATCCTTTTAAAAAAATTTATATTTTAGTTGGTAAAAAATCAGATGAGGTAATCTCACTTTACCACAAAAAAGAGTTTAATTTTATAAAAGTAATTTGTCTTAAAGAAAAAACATTGTTAGGTACTGGAGGAGCATTATATAGAATTAGAAACAAAGTAAATAATTTTATTTTGATAAATGGAGATAGTATATTAGATATTAATTTGCAAAAGTTTGTACCTATCAATAATAAATACATATCCAAAATATCATTAATTAAAAATAAGAACTATTTAAGTAATAAAAAATTAACCAATTTAAATTTAAAAGCAAATATTGTTACTAATAAGTGTCTTAAAAATGCATATATGAATGGAGGTATCTATTATTTTAATAACAAAATTTTTAAATATATAAAAAATAAAAAAATGTCTTTAGAGGATGATATTTTACCAGATTTAATTAGTAAAAAAAAAGTTATTGGTGAGATTTATAGAGATCCTTTTTTTATCGACATAGGAACTAAAAAAAATTTTTTTAAATCAAATAAAATAATAAAAAAATATTTTCAAAGGCCAGCTTTTTTTTTAGATAGAGATGGGGTTATTAATTATGATTATGGTTATGTATCTAAATTTGAAAAATTTAAATTTAAAAAAGGAGTTATAAAAGGTTTAGAATTTTTAATTAAAAATAATTATTATATTTTTATTATTACAAATCAGGCTGGTATTGCAAAAAAAAAATTTAGTCTTAGTCAATTCAAATTATTACACTTAAAATTAAAAAAATATTTTGCAAAAAAAAATATTTATTTTGACAATGTTTCTTATTGTCCACATCATGAAAATGGCAAGATATTAAAATTTAAAAAAAAATGTTCATTTAGAAAACCAAATAATGGTATGGTGAAATCAATATTTAAAAAATGGGATATACAAATAAAAAAAAGTTTTTTTATTGGTGATAAATTTTCTGATGAACAATGCGCAAAAAAATCTAATTTAAGATATTTTTACGCAAAAGAAAATTTCTACTATCAAGTTAAACAAATTCATAATAGATATAATTGAGATGAATATAAAAAAATTTGAAAAATTATTTAAAACACATATTAACTTAAATATTGATTTAAGTAAAAATACGCTCTCCTCATTTAATAAAGTTTTTGAAATTATTGATTTTCTAATCAAAAAAATCAAAAATAATAAAAAAATTTTTGTTTATGGGAATGGTGGATCTTATGCAGATGCATCTCATTTTGTATCAGAATTGACAGCAACTTATAAAAAGAAAAATAGAAAAGGACTACCTTTTTACTTGTTATCATCAAATTTATCATCTTTGACAGCATGGTCTAATGATATTGATTTTAAATCGTATTTGCAGAGAGAAGTTCAAAGTTTAATTAATAAGGATGATGTATTAATTTTGATCTCTACAAGCGGTGGAAATAAAAAATCTAAACAATCAATTAATTTGTTAAATGCAGCCAAGTTGGCAAAAAAAAATAAGATAAGAATTATTGGATTTTTGGGTAATAATGGAGGTGATTTAAAAAAATATTGTAATCTTAATTATACTGTAAAATCAAACAATACACCTAGTATTCAAGAAAATCATAAATTAATCTTTCACATAATTTGTGAGATTTTTGATATTATTTACTAGAATTATAAATTTTCTCAGTATCCAAACAATAATTGTTATATGTTACCATGAAAATTATTCCTAATAGAAACATATCCTTTAAGCAATTCCGCAATACCATCATCTAGACTAAATATTGGTTTATACCCTGTATTCTCAATTTTTTCATTTGAAACAATATAATTCCTTTGATCTTCATCTTTTGAAAATTGATCGTCAAAAAAAACAAAATCTGGAGCAAATTTTTTAATTTTTTCACAAAGCTCATACTTTGAAATATTTGCATTAGATAGGCCTACATTATAAATATTACCACACATATTATCAAAATTTTCTATTGCATGTATAAAGGCTCTAGCAACATCTCTTATATGAATATAATTACGTTTAAATTTACTTTCAAATAGCACAACATATTTATCCCTGTATGCTCTATAAACAAAATCATTTACAAGTAAATCCAATCTCATTCTTGGAGAAAATCCAAAAACTGTTGCTAATCTATAACTAATCGAGTTTTCTCGTTCCATTAATTTTTTTTCAATTTTAACTTTGTCGATTGCATAAGTAGATATGGGATTAAGTGGCGACTCTTCATTACAAAAGTTATTTTTATCTCCTGTTCCGTATGCACTATTTGTAGTTGGCATAATAACAATTTGATCTTTAGACAGATAATTAATCATATCAATTATAGACTCATGGTTCGTTAAGTTTGCATTTATTGGATCTTTTTTACACAATGGCGCACCAACTATTGCAGCAAGAGGTATGATAATGTCAAATTTTGAATAAATTGATTTCATTGAGCTCTTAATTCTAACGTCATGATTAATCATGTTAAAGTTTTCGTTTGAGTAGATTTGATTCAAACTAGATTGATTGAACATAAAATTATCAACTACAGTTACTTTAAAACCTTTATTTAACAACTCAGGCACTAAAATCGAACCTAGATATCCCGCACCACCTGTTACAAGTATTTTTTGACTCATAAATTCTATTAAGTTTTGTTTATTATCTTACAAATAAAATCAATGCTTTTCTTATTTAATTCTGGATAATTACCAATATAAAAACCATAAAAATGAACATGTTCAGTCACATGATAACTCATAGCCTCATTTTTTCTTAATATTTTCTCTAAATAAGGTTGTCTCAATTGATTTCCACCACCAACACTTCCCCTTCTAAATTCAATTTTATGTTTTGTTAAGTTTTTAATCAATTTATTTACAAAAAAATTATCTTTCTTTTTCATTATTAAGTTAAAAGCATAATTGCTTGATCCAATTAAATCAAAATCTGTGAAAAATTTTGATTTATTTATTTTACTTAAAAAATATTTGTGATTTTGATTTCTTTTCGAAATATTATTATTTAATCTCTTCAATTGATTTAATCCTAAAATTGCACCTATTTCATTGTTTCTAAAATTAAAACCTGGTAATCCAAATATAAATTGTGGATTCAAATCCTTATATTTTTTTAAGTAATAATTTTTAATTTTTGAGTTATTTATTTCTCTAACAAGTCCATGAGACCTTAACATTCTTGCTTTTTCATAAACAATTTTATTGTTAGTACAAATCATACCTCCTTCGATAGTACTCATATGATGGGCATAATAAAATGAGAAATTAGAAATATAACCAAAAGTACCTAATTTTTTTTTTCCAAATTTAGCACCGTGCGATTCACAAACATCTTCTATTAAATGTATATTTGATTTTTTTAGTTTTCTTAAAATATTTTTATTTAATCCATTAAAACCTTGAGCATGAGTTAAGAAAATAGCTTTTGTTTTTTTACCGATTTTTTTAAAAATTTCTTTTTCGTTCATTGATAAATTATTAAGTTTGATATCTACGAAGACTGGTTTAAAGCCATTTTGAATTATTGAAACAATATCAGAAACCCATGTAAACGAAGGAACGATAATTTCGCCACCACCAGGAAACTCAGTTTTTAAAATTGCCAAACTTAAGAAATTTGCTGAAGACCCAGAATTAACAAATACACTGTATTTTGTCCCTAACCATTTGGACCATTTTTCCTCAAATCTTTTTACATTTTTGTTTTGCGTTAAAATTGGATCTTTTTTTTTTAAAAACTTAATAACTTGATTAAGATCTGATCTTAAAATATTATTTTTCATAAGTGGATATTTCATAAAATATTCAAATTATTCAGAGTTGTTAATTATAGTAGTACCAAATGTTTCAAATTTAAATTTGTTTGTAAACTGATTTTTACTATTTTTAATAAAATTTATTTGTTTATTTTTAGGTACATAAAATAAAAAAAATCCACCTGCTCCTGCACCAAGAAGTTTACCTCCTAATGCACCATTTTTTATAGCATTATTGTAAAACTGATCAAGTCTAGTATTGGTAACTTTATTATGAAGTCTTTTTTTTAGTTTCCAGTTTATATCTAATAATTTACCAAATTCATCAAAGTTTTTTTTTCTGACAATACTTACACCTTCTTTTACTAGATCAAAGTTTGTATTCATAAGACTCTCGTAAGATTTTGTTGATAATTTATTTATGTATTTTTTTGCTATATCGCTAGAAATCCTTTGAACTCCACTATAACATAAAATCAAGTTATTATTTAGTTGATTTAAATCATACTGATTAATGTTAATTTTAGAAACTTTAAAATTATTTTTCGAAAATTCAATTAGATTAAAACCACCATAAGAACATGCAATTTGATCTTGAACTCCAACATTTTCTTTTAATATTTTTTTTTTCAATATATATTGCCTTTTCTGCCAATTTTCTTTTTGAAATTTTTATATTCTTTAAAGAATAAAGACAATTTAAAAGACCTACTGTAAAAGAGGAGCTTGATCCCACACCACTTCTCGCAGGTAGATCTCCGTTATAAATAACCTCACAACCAGCGGGAACTTTAAAATAATTTAAACAAGCTCTTACAGATGGATGTTTAATTTCCGAAATATTATTTTTTTTTTCAACATTTCTATAAGTAATTACATATTTTTTATGAAACAAAGATGATTTAATATTTAGTGCAATATAACTGTATTTATCAATTGTTGTTGATAGTACTGCACCTCTGTTGCTTTTGAACCATTCAGGGTAATCTGTTCCTCCACCAAAAAAAGAAATTCTTAGAGGAGTTTTTGAAATTATCATAAAATATTAAGTCTTATATTTTAAAAATTAAAATTTATCTATTAATTAAACTGTTAATAATTAATTAAATTTTATTATCTAATATTTTTCTAGTAAATATTGTGAAAGAGGAATACTCGATTCTGTTCTTCAGTCGGAAGTTAAGCATTTCTATCTGTAAGTAATTTTTACTAAAGACATGGCTATATTTGCCTAAATACTATGAATTTAAATGTTAAAAATAATTAAAGACATGAAAAAAATGTTTAAAGTCCTACTAAGAAAACTTTATTAAAAATAATAGGCACAATATAAGATAACATTTATTAAATTCTAAAAATTAAATTATACTCTTAGTAATATGAATGAAAAAAAATTTTTTTTTGAAACAATTCCTTCATATTTGATAATATTATTACCTGTACTATTAATCACAGGTCCATTTTTATCCGACTTAGCAGTCTCTTTAATAGCTATTATTTTTATTGTTAATTCTTTTAAAAATAACTTATCAAAATATTATAATAATAACTTTGTTAAAATATTTTTAATTTTTTGGGTAATTCTAATATTTTCGTCTTTATTATCTAATAATATTTTAGTTTCTTTAAAAAGCTCTTTTTTTTATTTTAGGTTTGGATTATTTTCATTGTGTTTCTGGTACTTGTTAGAAAAAAATCAATTAATGTTGAAATATTTATTTTTTTCAATTTTAATTTGTTTCTTCTCATTAATTTTAGATGGATATGTTCAATATACATTTGGAAAAAATATCTTTGGTATAGAAATGTATAGAGATAATAGAGTTAGTAGTTTTTTTGGATCAGAATTAATTTTAGGAAGTTATTTATCAAGATTATTTCCAATACTATTTGGTTTGTTTATTTATCTTGATCAAAAAAAAAATAAAAAGTTTTTAATATTAATAACTCTCATTTTTATTTTTACAGAGGGACTAATTTTTCTTAGTGGAGAAAGATTGGCACTATTTTTCATGAATCTTTCAGCAATATATATTATTGTTATGATCAATAATTACAAAATCTACAGACTTTGGACTTATATTGTCTCACTTTTATTAATTTTAATTTTATTCAATTTGTATCCACAATCAAAACAAAGAATAATAGATCAAACTATTAACGATATAAAACAAAATGATACAGGAAAGATATATTTATTTTCAAAACCACATGATGACATGTTTACCACTGGGTACAGAATGTTCCTTGATAATAAATTTTTTGGAGTAGGCCCACGTCAATTTAGAAAAGAGTGTATTAATTATCCCGTAGGAGAGTATTCTTGTGAAACTCATCCACACAACACATACATAGAACTTCTTTCAGAAGCAGGTATATTTTCATTTTTAATTATTGCATCTATATTCATTTACTTGTGTTTTATATCCTTTAAACATTTTCTTGATAGATATATAAAAAAGAAAAAAAGTCATTTAAATGATTTTCAAGTTTGTTTATTAAGTGCAGTTATGATAAGTTTATGGCCCTTTTCACCTAGTGGGAGTTTTTTTAATAATTGGATGTCAATTGTTTATTATTTTCCAGTAGGGATAATATTATGGCAAATTTCTAAACATAAAATAAGTAAATATAAAGAAAACATATAGTTAATTATTTAAAAATTTAATTTTACAAATTTAAAGTTTCTTGTATAAGAGAGTGCCTGGTGATTATTGCGAAAGTGTAATACCCGATCCCATTTCGAACTCGGAAGTCAAGACTTTCAGCGCCAATGGTACTTTGTCTTAAGACATGGAAGAGTAGGACATTGCCAGGCTTATCTAAATGAAAAATCTCATAATAGTTACAGGTGGTGCAGGTTTTGTAGGATCAAATCTTATTGAATATTTTTTAGTTAAAACTAAATTTAAAATTATTAGTGTAGATAATTACTCATCTGGTAGTAAAAAAAATCATATTAGAAATAGAAGAGTAAAATATATAAAGTCAAATACTCTCTATATTAAAAAAGTTTTAGAAAAATATAAAAATAAAATAAAAACGGTTTTCCACTTTGGAGAGTTTTCAAGAATTTTTCAAAGTTTTGAAAAATTTGATGAGTGCTATAAATCTAACGTCATTGCCACTAAAGCTGTCTTTAAATTCTGTTTAGAAAACAATATTAAAGTCATTTATTCAGCTACATCTGCTAGTTTAGGTAACAAGGGAAGTGATAAAAATTTGTCACCTTATGCATTCACTAAATCTAAAAATTTAGAATTATTAGAAAATTTTAAAACATGGTTTAATTTTAAGTTTGAAGTTCTTTTTTTTTACAATGTTTATGGTCCTAGGCAAATCAGATCGGGTGATATGGCAACTGTAATAGGGATATTCGAGCAACAATATTTAAATAAAAAACCATTAACCGTTGTGAGACCAGGGAGCCAAACTAGAAGATTTACTCATATTTATGACACGGTTGAAATATGTTATATGGCATTTAAAGCCAATAAATGTAAAAGTTATAGCATAAGCAGTAAAAAAGCATATTCCATTTTAAAAGTAGCAGAAATGTATAAAACTAAAATTAAATTCTTGAAACCAAGATTGGGGGAAAGATATGCCTCAGCTTTGACTAAAATCTCACATAATAATAAAATAATTCAAAAATTTGGAAAATTACAATTGAAAGAATACATTAGTTCCTTTATTAAGTCTTGCAAGTTATGAAAATTAAAAGCTCAT
>MDSV01048950.1_pt1 | contig 41600 bp, 39 predicted proteins | sample 810851 | NCBI WGS metagenome assembly MDSV01 (sample SAMN05326640, study PRJNA326480) | marine metagenome | isolation source: seawater | place: Atlantic Ocean: North East | collected 2012 | reverse complement strand
TACCATTGGCGCAGAAAGGCTTGACTTCCGAGTTCGGAATGGGATCGGGTATAACCCTTTCGCAATAATCACCAGGCCAGGTCTTATACTTGCAATAATTTTATTTGTCAAAGTTAATTTGAAATAGAATTTACTGATATTTACTTGTTTTAAGCAAGTAAAATTTGAAATGTTTCTTTCATATTTTTTAATTATAGATCTCTATAAAAATTAATTATACTTTTTTTTTGAACATCCAATGTAAATGTTTTTATTCTTTTTTTTCCAAAATTTACTAATTTTTGCTTAAGATATTTATCTGACGATACATATTTTATTTTAGTTGCGATTGAAAGTGGATCAAATGGATCAAAATATATACTTTGACCAAGAGTTATTTCTCTGAATACTTCAGTGTTACTGATAGCCATTGGAATATTAGCTGCCATAGACTCTAAAATTGGAATTCCAAAACCTTCATAAACTGAGGGAAAAACAAAAACATCAGCAAGTTTATAAAAACATCTGACTTCAAAATCATTTAAGTTTGAAAAGATTTTTATATTTGAATTTAATTTAAGATGATTGATTAATTTCTGAATATTTTCTGTTTCATCAGCTTTTTGACCTATTATTATTAATGATATGTTTCTATCATTATATTTCAAAATTTTAATAGCTTTGATTAATCTTAAATAATTTTTTCTTTTTTCTTGATGTCCCACTGTAATTAAAAATTTTGAAGGTAGATTATATTTTTTTTTTATCGTTTTAATTTGCTTTTTAGTTATTTTTGAAAATAATTTTGGATCAATTGTATTATAGATTACTTTTACTTTTAAATTGTTAAAATACCTTAATAATTCATTTTTTATACCTTCTGATACAACAATTATTTTGCTCGCTTTGTTAAGAAAAAATTTGAAGAATATTTTATAAAATATTCTTTTGTAAAAAATTTTTGAAAAATAAATTCTTCTTAAGTCATGAATTGTGAATACGCTTTTACAATTAATTATACTAAAAAAAGGCAATGTAAAATATTCTACTGCTTTTATTTTTTTAGAATTAACTAAAATAAAAAAAAAAACATAAATTACGCTAATTATTTTTTTGAAGTAATTATCTTGATTAAAATTATTTTTTTTAAAAGCTACATTTGGATAATTAAAATAATCTTTTATATTATCAAATGATGTATAAATAATTAAAAAATTTTTTTTTTTTGAATTTTTTACTAATTCAGAATATAAACTTAAAAATCTTTGTTTTGCTCCCGAAGAATATGAATCTAAACAAGATACATCTAAAACATATTGCATCAATTTATTTTCCAATATTTCTTTTCAATTTTCAATAAAGAAAAATGTTTTTTTATCACCTTCTCTGATGAAAATTTTTTTAAAATTTTATCTGTTTTTGATGGGGAAATTTTTTTATTAAATGCTTTTATGATATTTTTTGAAAGATCTTGTGAATCATTCATTTTTGACAAATATCCATAAATATTATTTCTGATAATTTCTTTTGGGCCAGTTGGACAATTAGTTGCAACTATTGTACAGCCACACATCATCGCTTCTATCATTACATTAGGCATGCCTTCAACTCTCGATGATAATACAAATATATCTGCGTTATAAAAATATTTTAATGTATTGGTCACTGGACTAATAATTCTTATTTTTTTTTCCAAATTATTTAATTTGATCATTTTATTTAAAGATTTTTTTTCTGGTCCACCTCCAATTATTACTATTTTAAACTTTAAATTTTTTTTATCTAAATATTTTGCTGCATTTATTAAAAGATCAAATCCTTTCCATTTTGCTAATTTACCAGATGCAACAATTATTTGAGATTTATCTTTTTTAAACCATCTATCATGTAAGCTTTGTTTCATTTTAATTGTTGAGTCCTTATCTTGAACAATATTATAAACTCCAACTTGACGAGTATATTTAAAAATTTTTTTATATTGTTTAACCATATCATTGGCAACACAAGTCATAACGTCTGCCTTCCAATGCACTAATGGAAATAATTTTTTTAAGAACCAACCTTTTGAAAACATCATGTTGAAATTTTTATATGTATCTATTGGGGTAACTCTTGATGAAGTACTAATTTTTGCATTTGAGAAAGAAATAATTTTTGCTAAGACAACTATTACATTTAAATGATCTTCAGCAGAAAAAATGACCTTAGGTTTGTTAAAGATTAAATAAATAATTAAAGGAAACAACATTCCTATTACTCGATATTTATTAAAAAATAATATTCTTATATTTTTGGCTTTTTCAATTTTATTATATTTTTTGCATCCATAAATTAAATCAACATCATGACCAATTTCACCTAATGACTTTGCTAATCTTAACTGTGCTAATGGTACACCGGCAAGAGAATAAACAGGAGATATAACTAAGATTTTCAAAATATTTTCATAATTTAATAAATTTTATTTATAAGCTTTTAAATAAAATATATTTTTTAATATCAATTTTTTATTACCTAAATTATAAACAAACTCAATCATTAATATGATAGATAATAATTTAATATATATATTCTCAATCTTTGTTTATTTTGTAATTTATGTATTTAGAAAAGATATAAGTAAATTATTAAATGTTTTTGATTTACCAGATGAAAATAGAAAAATTCATAATTCTCCTACTCCTAAAACTGGATCTTATTCTATTGCAATAATATTTTTTATTTTACTTTGTTCAAATTATTTTTTTAATATATTTGACAGTGAACTTAATATATTATTGATTGGCGTTCTTGCTATATTTTTTATTGGTTTAATTGATGATAAATATAATCTCAGAGCAACAAAAAAGATATTTTTAATTGTAATAGTAAGTTTATTTCTATGTGTTTTATCAGATAAATTAATTATAGATAAATTTTATATATTTACTCTGGATTTCTTTTTTAATTTAGGAATTTTTAATATTTTATTTACTATTCTTTGTATATTCACTCTTATAAACTCGCTGAACTTAGCTGATGGAATTAACGGACTTGCAACTGGATTAATTTTATTTTGGTTAATTTATTTAAATCAAATATATGTTAATAACTTAGAATTAATTATTAATATCATTTTAATAAATCTTACATTAAGTTTTATTCATAACTACAAAGGTAAACACTTCTTGGGTGATGCAGGTTCTTTAATGTTATCATCTTTCATAGCTTTATTGATAATTTATCTGCATAATGAAAATATTCATTTACCAAACCATAAAAACAGTGCAGAAAATATTTTAATTATTTTTCTTGTACCTGTTTTAGATATGGTTCGATTATTTTTTGAAAGAATTTTTAATAAAATAAAACCATCTACTGCGGATAAAAATCATTTACATCATTATTTAATTGATAAATATTCAAAAAAAGGTGCATTACTGTGTTATTTTAGCATAGTAAATATACCAATATTAATTTCCCTAAATTACTCTATTAATAAACTTTATATTATTGGGGTTGTTTTTTTAATTTATTTTCTTTTTATTTATACCTATAAGAGTTCTAAAAAATATGAAAAAAGTTTCTAGAGTAAATCAAATTATTTTTATAATTCTAATTACATTAAGCTTTGCAATAGCTGGGTATGTGTATAATAAAAAACAAACTAGCTCTTTCTATGTAAAATATTCAATTTCTTTAACAGATAAAGCCAAAGTTTATATCCGTGCAATGGATACTCTCCTTTCAGGACTAGAATTTGGTAATAATGTATTATTATCATTTATAGATCAAAAAATTGTAAAACAAACTGTATTAAATGAAAATCCTTACTTTAAAGATTTGTATATTGACTCACAACAAATAATTTTTAAAACGAATGGGTCTATAAAAAATTTAGATGAAAAGATCAAAAAGCTTTTAGTAACATTAAATACTAATTTGCGTATTGAAGTAATTGACTTTATTCGAACTGCAGATGATGTTAATAAAGCAACTTCAGCTATATCAAAAGACTTAAGGTTAAAAGATTTAGATTTTTCGCTCAAATTTTATGAAAAAAACAGTGGTCAACCCATTCCTGTTATTGATGATGCATTTGAGATAGTTGAATATTTATATTCAAGATCAGATAATACTTTAACAGAAGAAGAATTATTATCATCATTAATGAAAGAGTTAAAAAAAATTAAAGAAGCTACTTCATCAAAATTTTTAAAACTTGAATTTGAAAAATTAAAGGCTTTTGGAACAAACCAAAGGCTAACATTTATGAAAATAGATAAATTATCAAAAAATATAAGTGAAATTGATATTATTGAATTAAATGGACTAAGAGAACTAACGAGTCTGAAAACTGAACTTTTAGTATCAGTAATCTCTTTCTCAATATTTGGCTTTTCTATATCTCTAATGATACTTTTAATTAATTTAATATTCTCAAAAAAAATAAATATAAAAAAGTTATTAATTTAACTAAATCAAGCAAAAAAGAAAAACAAGTTATAATCACAAAGTTCAGTGGAAACAAAAATTTAAAACTTATTTTTTTTTTTAATGGAAAATAGATTCCTCTAATTAAAGTGTATAATAGTAAAGTTGTTAACAAAAATACTTTTGTAACATGTGGAATAAAAAAACCATCTTCTTGGTTATAATTATTTAAACAAAAATTATTTGTAAAACACAATGTTGAGTAATTCCAATTAAAAACAATTATGAAAAGTATTATAAATAACGAAAATAAATATAAATATTTTTGTATATTTAGATGCGGTAATGATGCTGATTTATAATAATTTCTAAACCATTTTTTTATAATTAAAAAAAAATTAGAATTATATAAACCCTTGTAAAAGATTGGTTGTATTATTTTTTTTAAATTAAAATTTAAATTATATAATCTTTGTAACCAGTCTGTATCTTCTCCAGCTCTTGATTTTTGATCAAATCTCCCAACTTTCAAAACAACTTCTTTTTTAAAAATAGATCCTGGAATAGTTTGAAGAGGAGCCTTACCATAAGTTGATGCTCTGATAATCTTTTCAACGTAAGTATTAGCTAGGTATATTGTTTGACCACATAAACCATCTAATTTTTTTTTTAACAAATAATCAAAGTTTAATTTTAACCAATTTTCATCAAAAGGTAGGGTATTCATATCTAAAAAAAAGATGTAATCATATTTTGATTTTAATATACCAACGTTTCTAGCAGCTCCTGGCATAAGATTTTTTTTTTTGATTACAATTAATTCAACCTTTTTTTTCTTAAGTTTTTGAATAAGTGACTTTTCAATTTCTATCTTGCTTGATGTATTAACTATGATTATTTCATTAGGTAATTTTTTCCATAAAAGAATATTAATTATAAAATCTTCAATGTAAAAATTTGAGGAGAGAGCTGGAATAATTAAGCTAATTTTATTTTGCACTTAAATACATAATTAGTTGTTGATGAATTTCTTATATATATAAAGATGCTTTGAAACAACGTCGTTTATATCAAAGTTTTTCTCTGCATGAAGCCTTGCTCTCTTACCCATTTTTTTCAAAAGATTTCTTTTTTTTGATATATTAAGTATAGCATTAGCAATCGCATAAGAATTTTTTACAGGGACTTTAATTCCTGTAATGTAATTTATAACTGCATCCCGACATCCAGGTGCATTTGTGGTTATAACTGCCCTACCACATGCCGCTGCTTCCATTAAAATTTTGGGAAACCCTTCTCTATAGGATGGCAAAACTACCAAAGAAGACTTTTTAATATATTTTTTAATATCAATTTGATGGGTTAAATACTTAATCAGTTTTTTTCTTTCCCATTTTTTTATCAAAGAGTTTGGGATTGCACTTGGGTTTTCAGTATCTATATCTCCAATTAACATAAATTTTGCATTAAATTTTATTTTTTTTAAATACTTAATAGCCTCAATATACTCAAAAATACCTTTGTCTCTTATAATTCTTGAGGCCATTAATATAGTAAATGTACCTTTTGGAATTTTAGAGTATCTAAATAAATTTAAGTTAATTCCAGAGCCCCTTATAATTTCTACATCTTTCTTTTTTAATTTACTGTTTTTAACTAAATAGTTTAGATCATCATTATTTTGTAAAATAACTTTCAAATTTGGAAACAAAAAAATTAGTTTATATAAAAAATTAAAAATAGTTTTTCTTATCTTGGAAAAATAATTATTATCAATAAACATTGATCCCAAACCTGTAACAGATAAAATTAAATATTTTACTGGTGATACAAAAGAAATTAATCCACCAAAGATAATAGGTTTTAACGAAATAAGATGCAGTATGTCAGGTTTAATTCTTTTTAATAAGAAAAAAATTTGAATAATTGAATGAATACCTTTTAAAAAATTAAAACTATTTCTATAAAAATTAATCTTATGAGTTTTAAAGCCCAATTTTACAAAATCTTTCTCATATTTGGTGAATTCTGTGCCAATATGTACCTCATAACCCTCTTTCAACATTTTCTTTCCAATATCAATACGGTGGCTAAGAAAAAAACTATCTAAATTAGATAAAAAAAATATTTTTTTTTTCATACTGTCAAATTAATTCCTTGTATTACTTTTCACTTCCTTTACTTTAGGAAAGAAAAACAATAACACCAAAAACCCTAATGAAGGTAAATGATGTCTCGTCGCTGTACCCCAATTAACAGTTGCCTGCGAATAAACAAACTCTGAAAGAAAAAACATTGCAAACAAAATTATAAATAAATTTTTATTTTTAAAATCAAAAAATAATTTATAAATCAGGAAAATTATTGCAAAAATTCTTAAATTATTCTCAAAAATTGCTGGTATATCTTTAATGTTTGATGCACTCAAAAAAGTTGGTTTAGTAAAATAATAGATAAAATTTTCTATTAAAACTTTTACAAAATTAAAGATACTGTATTCTCTTAAAATAACCTCATGCGGTTGGTAATAGAGCGCTCTATTATGCTCAGATACCTCAAAATGTCCTGATTGATAGCTTGTAATTGCATCAAAAATTCTTTCTAAAATACCAAAATAATGAAATAAAAATAACACAAAAAATATAGTTACATAAAAAAACAAATTATCTATCTTACGCCAGAATCTATAGCTTAAAAATACAATTAAAAAAATAGATAAAGATAATGTAAAAATAATCCCCGCTCTGTGAAAAAAACTTAACAAAGTTGACACAAATACCAAAAGAATTAGGCTAAGTATTTTTAGACTAATATTTTTAGCATTATATGTATAAACTATACTCAAAAAAAGTAAGTTTGAAAAAAGAAGAAGATAAGCTTCTCTCAACATTAATGATGTAAAAATTATAGAAGTTGGGAAAAGAAAAGTATAAATAAATAAGGCTATAAATATATATTTTTTTTTATAATCTAACTTTATCATAATAGTTCTTAAAGTTAATGCTGAAATTAACCAAGCTAGACAAGATAGACATGAACCTAAAAAATTTGATGCGCCAAAAAAATAATAAACATAGCCAATAAAAATAGAGTAAATCCAACCAAATTTATAATCAAAATCTTCATATGGTTTTCCTTGATGTAAATGATTACTAAATTCCACTGCCACTCTATTGAAACTGAATGCGTCATACTCTCCACCTGGTAATTGAAAAAAGTATGTATCAATTACTACCAATGTAAACCTAACCAACAAACCTGCTAAAATTATTGCCATTAAATATTATTTAACCTGATTAATTGTAAATTAATTTATTCTAAATACTTTATAATTCATTTAACAATTTTTTAAATAAATCATCATTTTTCAATTTTTCAAAATTTCCATGTTTTTTTATTTTTCCACTATCTAAAAGAAAAATATTATCTGCTTCATTGCATAATTTTACATTATGGGTAACCATTATTACAATTTTACTTTTTGAAAATTCTTTTAATTGATCAATCACATTTTTTTCTACTATTCCATCTAAAGAAGCAGTAGCTTCATCTAAAACCATTATTTTTTTATCTTGATAAAAGGCCCTAGCCAAAGCAACCCTTTGCCTTTGACCACCAGATAGTTTTATACCTCTATCTCCAACTATTGTATCAATCCCTTTTGGTAAATCTGTAAGAAATTTATCGACACATGAATTTTCAATAGCTTTTTTGAATTTTTCTTCATCTACAATCTCATTGTAATTGTTAAAACATATATTATTTTTAATTGTGTCATCTATTAAAAAAATATTTTGACCTACATATCCGATATTTTTGTGCCAATTTTTTGAATTTTCTTTACTCAATTTTTTATTTCCAATCAATATTTCACCATTTTTTGGAAATATCAGTCCTAAAATTAAATCTAATAAAGTAGACTTTCCAGAACCAGATGATCCCACAATATAGTTTAAAGAATTTTTCTTTACACTTAATGATAAATTTTTTATGGCTTTTTTATCCCCTTCATCATATGAAAAAGATACATTACTGAAAATTATATTATCTAAATTGCTGTAATTAAAATCTGATTTAATATTTTTATTATTTTCAAGATGATATTTAGTGCTATTTTTTAATTCTATTTCAATTTTTTTTAGAGCAGGCAAAGCTGATTTTATTTGGGTAGAACTAAAATAAATCTGTTGAAATATTGGTAATAATTTATACCCAGCAAATACATATACTGCTAAAATAGGTAATGTCTGATTAAAATCAGTTTTTGATATAAGCAAAATGAATAAAATAAAAATAATGATAATGACAATCGCAAGAAACTCTAAAATATATCTAGGAGCGTTTCCTAAAAAAGTAATTTTTCCTGTTGAGTTAGCAAATTTTTCACCACTTTCAGCAAACATATCAAAGTATTTTTTTTGATTTCCATAAACAATTGCCTCTTTGATTCCAAGAAAGCTTTCGCTCATAATCCGATACATTGAATTCATAGTTTTACCTTGATGAACACCGTGATTTAACATCCTAGATTTAACTAATTTAAATATAATTATATAAATTGAACCAAATAAGAAAAAACAGACTACTGACGCTAAAGGATTATATATTGTAAGAGAAATAATAATCAATATTCCTGTTAAAAATTTTGCATTAGTTAACAGGGCTGGAAGTATGATACTTGAGGCTACTCTTCCAGTTTCAAATGAAACTTTTTCAATATAATCAGATGCACTTGATTTTGCATGAAAAAGCCATTCTTGAGATATAAAATATTTAAATAAATTATTTCTCAATACTTGACCTAGAGTTGCAGAAAACATACTTAAAGAATAAGTGCTATAAGTTAAAATGCTTGTTGATATAAATAGAACACTAAAAATTATAAAAACTACAAATAATAAAAAATTCTTAAAAGAATTAAATTCAAAATAGTTATAAAATTTATAAATAATATGATTTTCATCATAAATAATATCTGGATTACTTAATATTTGAAATAAAGGTCCTACAGAAAAAATAGATAAAATCTCAAAAATAGAGGAAATTAATAATAAAAACTGAATTAAAATTAATTTAGATTTATATTTTTTATCAAAAAAATTATAAAGCTTTACTATCTCAGAAATCATTAAATTTAAACCATTCTATTGTATCTTCAATACCTTCGTCAAAAGAAACCAAAGGTTGATATCCTAAAGAATAATTTATACTCTTAATACTGGATAAAGAATGCCTAATATCACCTTTCCTAAAATTTTTGAATAAAATTCTCTGATTAATTTTATTGATTCTTAATTTTTTATAAATTGTTTCACTTAATTTTTTTAAACTTATTCTTGAACCAGTACCAACATTAAAAATATAGCTATTATTTTTTAAATTTTTAATCCCAGCAAGTAAATTAGCCTGAACGACATTTGATATTGGACAAAAATCTCTTGAAGTTTTTCCATCACCATTAATAAATATTTGTTTATTATTTATTGCATTATTAATCCATTTTGGAATTACTGCCGCATAGTCACCACTAGGATTTTGTCTTTTTCCAAAAACATTAAAATACCTTAATCCAATTGATTTAAATCCATATAAATCAAAAAACACTCTTGCATATTCCTCATTAACTTTTTTTGTTAAAGCATAATTAGACAGTATTTTTCCTGTAACTTTTTCAATTTTTGGAAGCCTCTTGCTATCTCCATATACTGAACTACTAGAGGCATAAACAAATGATTTTATATTATTTTCCCTAGAACAATTTAAAACATTTAAAAAGCCAGTAATATTATCATTATTTGTTTTAATAGGATTCTTTGTAGATTTAGGGATAGATCCTCTTGCAGCTTGATGAATTACAATGTCAACATTTTTAATTACTTTATTGCAAACCTTCAAATTAGAAATATCTCCACGAATAAACTCAAAGTTTTTCCATTTTTTTTTTCCGACCACTAATTCAACACTTTTAAGATTTTTTTTAAATCCTGTGCTAAAATTATCAATACCTAAAACTCTTTGGTCGTAATCTAATAATTTTTCAAGAATGTTAGATCCAATAAATCCTGCAACACCTGTTATTAGCCAAGTATATTTTTTTTTTTTAATTAATTTTTCTAAATTTGGATTAAATTTTTTTGAGGAAATCATAATCTATAAATATTAGGTGACTCTGGAAATAAATACTTTAGATCATAAATAAAACCAGATTTATTACACAAATCTTTTATTTTTTTTTTATTTTTTAAAAAATTTTGATGTTTTACTGCTAGTATTATGGCATCAAATTTTCTATTTTTAAGTGACTCAATAATATTATATTTGCTTTTAAATTTGGAACTCCAACTTTTAGAATAAGGATCATATGATGAAATTTCAAATTTATCTTTTTTAAAATGATTAAATAAATCTAAAACTTTAGAATTTCTCGTATCTGGACAATTTTCTTTAAATGTTAAACCCATAATCAAGATTTTATTTTTATTTTTATAATTTTTATTTTTTTTTATTAAAATATTATTTATATCTTTAAAAACACTCAAAGACATTTGATCATTTAAGTTACGACCGCTGAGAATAATCTTCGGTTTATATCCAACTTTTTTTGCTTTATAAGTCAGGTAATATGGGTCTACACCAATACAATGGCCTCCCACAAGGCCTGGTCTGAATGGAATAAAATTCCATTTTGTTTCAGCAGCTTTCAAAATTTTTTCAGTAGATAAATTTAGTTTTTTAAAAATAATAGAAAGTTCATTAATAAAAGCGATATTCAAATCTCTTTGTGTGTTTTCAATTACCTTTGCAGCTTCAGCTATTTTTATATTTTCTGCTTTATAAGTTCCTGCTTTAATAATAGAAGAATACAAGTATGATACTTTCTTTTGAGTTTTAATATTAGATCCTGAAACAATTTTGACAATATTATTTAATTTCCTTTTTTTGTCACCTGGATTAATTCTCTCTGGAGAGTATCCAAGAAATAGATTGTGATTAACTCTAAATCCTGAGTTTTTTTCAAGAATAGGTCCACACAACTCTTCTGTTGCTCCAGGAAAAACGGTTGACTCATAAATTACTAAATTGTTTTTTGTTAAAACTTTTGAGACAATCTTGGTGGCACTTAACAGAGGTTTTAAATTAGGTTTGTTTTTTGTATTGACAGGTGTTGGAACAGTTACAATATAAATTTCACAGCCTTTTAGATCGTTAATATCATTTGAAAATTTTAAATTTTTTATGTTTTTTAAATTTTTCTTGTTTATTTCATTTGTTATGTCTAACCCATTAATTAAATCATTTATTCTTTTTTTATTTATATCAAAGCCAATTACTTTTTGTTTTTTTGCAAAGGCAGCAGCTAAAGGTAGGCCAACATAACCCATCCCAATAATTCCAATTTTATTTTTATGCAATTTCATAGTTATTTAAAATAATCCAAAATTAATTACACTATTTTTTGAAAAATGATAATTTTTAATTATAAAACTTTAATTTTTTTAATATTTACAAAAATTCCTCGTAATCTACCTAAGTAAAAAAATAATTTTTTATCAAATTTTAGAGAGCACCATAAAATACCTAAAATAGAGCTCACTATATAACTGTAAAAAAAAGCAATCTTTGAAAGTTTTTTGGGATTAATATAAACAAAAACTTTATGCATTCGACCATATTCAAATCCTCTATAAAAAAATTGTTTGTAACTATAATTCTCTTTTTGACCCTTAATTACATAAGCCTTAATACCTTTGTTAAACTGTAATCTATATTTTTTTTTAAATTTGATATGAAAACTAAAAATTAAATCTTCAACTATGGACCATTTGATATGTGGAAATTTCCTATTAAATATATTTGGCACATGTTTTAGTCTCCATGACGAAAGGCCACCTTGTAACCAATCAACATTTATTAAATTTTTTTTTGAAATAAGCTGATTATTAAAACCACTCAGTAAAACTTTACCAGGGATACTGGATCCGCTTAATGTTATGAGTTTCAAAAAATTAAATTTATTAAAACTTTCATAAACAAAGTTAGACTGAATTCCTATGCCAGCAATATCTTCATCAGCAGAATTCCATTCTTTTATTAAATTTTCAATTGCTCGTTTGTGTAAATAGAATTTATCATCAAGTTGTAAAATTAATTTAATTTTCTTATTTATTAAATTTAAACCTATATTTCTTTGATAAATTTGGTTTGAAATCTTAGAATATGCAAATATAAATTTTTTATTACTTATAAAATTTGTTTTGTTATTAGAAATAAATATTGCCTGACCAGGTTTTTTAGTTTGTTGTTTTATTGAAAATAATATTTTTTTTATATTTTTTATATTTACTGTTGGTATAATTATAGCTAAATCTGAACTATTATATTTCATATTCTCACAATTTATTAACCTGGATAATTTTCAGATAAAAATATTAAATTGACTGATTTTTTATTTTTTTTTCCAAGTATAAATTTCTCAACTGCTTCCTCTAGAATTCTAGGAACATAAAATTTACTATTAGTTTTATTTAAATTCTTTAATATTAATAAACATGTATCTAAACCAATTACATCAATTAAATTTAATAAATTAAAATTTTTTATTTTTTGAAGTGAAGTTAATAATTCAATTTTATCAATTTTTTTTTTTTCTATTAGATAAAAAAATTCAGAAATTTCAGAAAATATAATTTTATTTAAAATCACATCATTTTGAGATTGCATATTTATTATAGAAAAATTGATTTTTTGAAGTGTTTTAATAATATTTTCACCATCATCATTTATTTTATCTGTTCTAAACACTTCAGCTATTCCAAGGAAAATAGGATTTAAAAAATGTAAAATATTAATTTTACTATTAATTTTTTTTATATTTATTGACGATGTATTGCTAAAAATATTTTGATCAAACATCTTAAAAACAATATCAAAAACTTTTTTTTTAGTTTCTAAATCTTCATTTATAGATTCAATTGTTGGATGTTTCTTTATTAAATTAAGGTCATCAAAAAATTGAAAATTTTCAAAATTCTCTTTAACAGAATATTTTTTTTTTAACAATTTTAAATTACTTAAAAGATTATTTAAATTTTTATTTTTATTGTAAAAAATATTTACTTTATATCCTTGCAGAATATATAAAGCTGAAATTTGTGATCCCATATAACCATTTCCAATTATATTGATTTCGTTTTGCATTTAAAAATTATCGCTATATCCTAAAAAAAATTTATTAAAAAATAAATTTTGATCAAATTTTTTTTTATTATAATAAATAATATTAATTTTTTTTCTTCTAAATATAGTAAAAATTATTTTTTCAATAAATTTTATTTTTGAATGATCATGCCAAAATATTACGGAATGACTTTTGTCAATCGCAGTCTTTATTGCTACGAATTTTGTCATTAAACTTTGTTCATATTTAACAAGACAATCAACTATATAAATTTTTTTATTTTTTAAATCCTCCTTTAATACGTATATTCCGATTAATTTAGATTTATTAAATACTTTATAAAATTTAAAATTATTTTCAGGATTAAGTTTATATTTACTATTAAAATATTCATAATCTCTTTTTAAATAAAATCTATATTCTTTTGCTTCATCTAAACTATTGATTTCTTCACTGGTTAAATTTTCATCATTTATTAAATTAAAATCACCAAAAAAAAGTTTGCAAAGTAGTCTTCTATAAATTTTTAATATTGCATTAAAAAACAAAGAAAAACTAAAACTATTATATTTAACTTTTAAACAAGGAACTGTAAAAGAGTAAGTGTTTAAAAGACTCAATTTTTTAAAATTTAAATTTTTTGTATAACCTTGATATGATTTATTATTTGGTACTCCATATATTAAACCAATACTATTTTTTTCAGCAATGTCTAAAAGGTGATTTGCCAAATTTCCAAAAATGCTTCTGGTTACAAAATCTTTCTTAAAATTTTTTTCTTTAGAAATAAATGACATTTTTTTTTGTGCATTAAAGTCAACATAACTATCTCCAATTTCTGCAATTAATTTATTCTCATTACCTAAAAAACCTTTCTTAAGCGTTAAAGATAGAGAACCTATAATTTGATCTCTATTTTTAGCAACCAACATAATGCCATTGAATTGAGTATTTTTTTTTAATTTCCAGAATAAATAATTAGATGTTAATCTATAATGGAATAAATTTTTAAACTTTTCTTTATAAAATTTTTCAAGTTCATCAAAATCCTCTTTATCATTAATTTTTTCAATTTTCCAATTCATCTATTTATATGCACACTCAAAAAGTGATAACTAATTATAATTTATATTATATTCAATAAAGTTAAACTTTTTTTATTTATCAAAATATTTGTCTTAATTTTTTATAGTTAACTGGTCTATAAAAATTATTTGCAAAGTTTTTATAACTTAAAATTGTTTTTTGATTAAAAGATTTTTTCTTTTTAAGAGTTTTAATTAATTCATTTGAATTCTTTATTATAACTTTTGATTTAAGCTGCCATAAAGGATCGTATTCAAAATGATTTTTTTTATTATGAAAATGTATTGGGATTAGTCCTTGCTGAACTGCCTCAACTACAGCTGAACTTGCTCCATATAATGCAAATTTACACGAATGAATATCATCTATAAGTTTTGATTGTGAAATTTCAATCCTTTTTTCATTTTTAAGTAACCTTTGATTTTTATTAATAAAATGAGATTTGTTAATCAGTGGATGTAATCTTAAAATAAATTTAAAATTAAGATCTTTTTCTTTTTTAAGGCACTCATAACACAATCTAAGCAACTCAATTGACTCACTTTCAAATCCAGTGGGAATTACTAGACAGTTGGAGTTATCAATTTTTTTCATTAACAATTTTTTTTTGTATTTATTAGACCCCAGCAAAACAACTCTTTTAGTATCAAATTTAGTTCTTAATAAATCATAACTTATTTTACCACTCGCTAAAATTTTTGTTGGTAAAAAATCTGTTCCTAAATTTAAAAACATTGAGAAATGATTTTTGGTTATATAAGTAGTCTGATAAGCATAAACTCTAATTTTATACAATTTCCCCAACAATAATATTAAATGTTCATACGGGTGTCCTTCTAGAGTTATTACTATATAAGTAATTTTCTTTTTAATTATTAGTTTTTCTAAATTATAAAATAAAATTATATTTTTAACCGTAGACAAAGAAAAAAGATACTTGGCACATTCTAAATAAAACTTTTTTTCAAAATTATTATTAGTTTTTTTTGCTTTTTTTAGTAAAAAAAAAAATTCTGTTATTATATTCCTAATAATCTTTTTGTAAGTTGATAGTTCTATACAATTGTTATTAATGAAGAAATTTTTTTTAATTTTTTTTGAGTTTATCCAAGATTTATTATTAATATTTATATGATTCAAATAAAAAAAAATTGTTTTATTTTTTTCAATTTCCTTCTCAATTCCACCAAATTGAATATCAATATTCTTTTTAAAATTTTCAGTGTTTATTAAATGACTTACAGTAATAGATCCTTTTTTAAAATTTTTATTAATATTTAAATAATTTCTAGTAAATATTAATTTAATTATAAATAACTTTGTTTTAAGTAAATTTATAGTAAGTTCAAAAATATACTTTATATAGAACATTAAATTTATTTTTTTTTTATCTACAGAATTATATCTTGATAAAATAAAAGGATGAGCGCTAACTATAAATAAAAATGAGTTACCTAAATTAGTTAATGTAGGTCTTTTCTTAAGAAAATTTTCTGATAATTTGCATAATCTTATGAATTCTTTATTTTTAATCATTATTTAATGAAGTAAAAAAAATTCTGTATTAAGTTTATTTGCACTTTTTTTTAGAAAAGGATTTTCTTTATTCAAAGCAGTATAAGAACCATATATAAAATATCTTTTTTCATCTCCCAACATTTCACTTACAGAATGAAAGGCTTCCGATGAGTTCAAAAAAAGAACTAATCTACCTGGTTTTGGGGCAAAACTTTCAACTAAATCGCATTCTTCAAATTTTGGTTGGGCAGGTAAATAATCATCTGTTTTATTTTTTAATTTATGTAAATTTAAATTTCCACCTTCATCTTTTTTGTTAAATGAATTTAGATATAATAGAAAAACAATAACTCTTGAATCTGAGTCTCTGTGTATTTCTCTTTTGTAACCTTTTCTTGAAATTGAAAAATCATATATTAATTCTAAATTAATTTTTTTTTTAAAAAAAAATTTTACTTTAAATAAAATCTCTTTATAGATTCTAAACGATAGCAATTTAATTAAAGATCCTGTTTTAAGATAAGCAAATTTTTTGTTGATAAGTTTTTTATACTTTTTTTCTAAATTATTCATTTTATTTTTGTAAAAAAAATTTGTAACTTCAAATTTACTTCCATCTAAATTCAACTCTTTTAAACTTTCTAAATAAAATTCATTAGAATACAATTTTTCATTTAAATCTTTCCAGTTTTTAGATTTAGAAATTAATTCATTAAATATAATACTTGTCGAAAATAATGATTGTCTATTATTGTTTAATATTTCTCTTTCAGAATTTTTTGCAAGAACAACTTCTGCATCAGCAATTAATTTAGCACATTTATCTTCATCAATAAAATTTTCAAAAACTTTAAATTTTAACATAAGCTATTTATCTCATTTTAATTTTAAGTAATATTTTTTTAGTTTCCCATTCTACTAGTTTGATATAAATACTAAATAAAACATTTTCATGATTACTAATAAATTAAAATTATTTGTAAAAGAATTAATAGGCAAGTCAATTGCTATTAATAATAATGTAAAAACTTTTACTAAAAACAAATTATATATTTTTAGTTTTCATGAAATTACAGATAATCCGAGTTTTTTTCAAAAAAGAAATCACTTATTTGTAACCAAAAAAGTTTTCAAAAAACAATTAGATTATATCAATAGATTATTTAAGATTATTCAACCTAGTGATCTTTTATTAAATACAAATATTAAAAATTCAGCTTTAATTACGTTTGATGATGGTTATGTAAATTCTTTTAAATATGGCTTAAAAATTATGACTAAATCGAAAATAACTCCAATTTTTTTTTTAAACATGAGTGCAGTAAAAAATAAGACACCACTATTGCCGGCCAGTCTGGAATACTTAGAGGCACATTATAATAAATATGATCATTTTATCGATGAATTCAATTTAAATAAACCTATCTCCTTGAGTATTAAACCTCCACAATTTCAAAAGTTTGAAAAATATATAAAATTAAACAAAAAAAAAATTAATTCATACCAAGGTAAAATCATATCGCTTGATTATCTTTTTAAAAAACAATCACATTGTAATTTTTATATCGCTGATCATTTATATGAACATTATAATTGTTTATCTTTAACTCAAAAAGAATTAATTCACCTTTGTAAAAAAAATTTAAAAATTTTAAAAAAATTTAAAAATCATATTAATATATTTTCTTTTCCTAACGGTGTACCAGGAAAATGTTTTAATAAAAAAAATGTTAATTGGATTAAAAATCTTAATTATAAAAAAGTATTATCAAATGGTAATACGGCTAATCCAGATAATATAAAATTTTTATTAGATAGAATTAGTTTAAATAATAATGATGATACATTTAATAAATTTTTATTTAAAATATATCAATCAACTAAAAGAATTAATTAATGTCGCTCGTAATTTCAAAAAAAAATAAGGTTATTTTTTTTCACTTACCTAAAAATGCAGGCACGAGTGTTTCAGATTTATTACTAAGAAATGAAAATTACTACTATTGCTGGGTAATTTTCTCTAAAATTATAAAAAAATTTACAAAAAAAGATAACTTTTTTTTTGATAAATACCAAAAAAAAATTCTTTTCTTAAGAAGTCACGAAACAGTCCAGTCAATACAAGAAAAAATTTCTCCTGAAATTTTTAATAATTACTTTAAATTTGCAATAGTTAGAAATCCATATAGCAGATTTGTATCAAGGTATAATTACACTAAATTAACATCTAATATTAAAGATTTAAATTTTTCTCAATTTGTAAAAGATTACATAAAATTAAATTTAACAGCTGATCATCAATATAAGTTTTTATTAAATAAAGACAAAAAAATTGGTGTTAATCAAATACTTAAATTTGAACATTTAGATAAAGAATTAGAACAAATTTCAAATAATATAAATATAAATGTATCTAATTTTGGTAAGATGAATGCCTCAACATTTGATAATTATAAAAACTATTACACTGATGAAACAAAAAAACTTGTAGAAAATTATTGTGAGGAAGACCTAAAATATTTCAACTATCAATTTTAAAATTTTTTATCATTTTTTTAATTTCTTTTGAGTTTAAGAATCTATTTTTATCTGACCGGTATTGAAATTCTCTTGGTACTTTTTTCATGCCTTTAAGGTTTATTTTATTTTTTCTTGGAACAATTGGACTGAGAATATTATAATAAATTCCACAATCATATGTATATTCTGCTTCTTGTTGTGAAATCAAAACTTCATCTATTTTTTCGCCTGGCCTGATACCAATTTCTTTAACAGGTTTACTGTCTATAACTTTTGCTAAATCTAGAATTTTAATAGATGGATTTTTTAAAACAAACACCTCTCCACCCTTCATAATTCCTAATGCTCTCCAAACCATTTTTACTGCATCATCTAAACTTGTAAGAAACCTAGTCATTTTCTTATCTGTAATTGTGATTTGCTTGTTTTCTTCTTTTAATTTTAAAAAAAAAGGTATTACTGATCCTCTTGAACCAATTACATTTCCATATCTTACTACTGAAAATTGTGTGGGTTTCCCTTTTCTTACATAACTATTTCCAGCGATAAATAGTTTATCGGAAGCTAATTTTGTTGCGCCATAAAAATTAATTGGATCACAGGCTTTATCTGTCGATAATGCAATCACTTTCTTAACTTTTTTTTCAATAGCTACATCAATAATATTCATCGCACCAATAATATTTGTTTTAACTGTTTCAAAAGGATTATATTCAGCTGTTGGAACAATTTTTAAAGCAGCCGCATGTATTATTATGTCAACGCCGTCTGCAGCTCTATTTAATCTATCTTTGTCTCTTACATCTCCCAAAAAAAATCTTACTCTTTTATCTTTAATTTTTTCTGCCATATACCACTGCTTCATTTCATCTCTTGAAAAAATTATTATTTTTTTTGGATTAAATTTTTTTAAAGTCATTTTTATAAATTTATTGCCAAATGACCCTGTTCCACCTGTAAGTAAAATTGTAAGATTATTCATTCTGCTCCACTATATTTTTTCATTCATATTGTCAAATTTTATAAATTTTTTATTTATCTTATGTCATTAACAATGTAAGTGTATAGGATAATTTTATTATTCTTCAATAATTGTTTTTAATGAATAAAGAAATATTATTTATAACTGGTCACAGAAGATGTGGAACAACTATGTTGACCAATTTATTTGATAAACATGAAAGTTTCTGTGTATATCCTTGTGATCTTGGTATTCTATATGCCTACTATCCAAATTATATTGGAAAGAGTTACTCTTATAAATATAAAAAAGATAAAATTATCAGCATTATACAATCTAATATGATTAGTGTCATAAACGATAAAAAATTTTTAAAGGAGTTTGATTTAAATAAATTTTTAATAGAAATTAAAAAAAATATTACACTTAAAAATATTAATAATATTTCTAAATTGACAAATCTCGTTATTAATACTTATGTAAAAATATTAAAACCCAGAAATAATTTTAAATATATAGTAATCAAAGAAACAAGCGTTGGTTTGTTTGCATTTAAAATAAAAGAGTGGTTTAAAAAGATTAAGTTTATTCAAATTGTTAGGGATCCGCGTGATAATTATGCTAGCTTAAAAGCCAAATATAAGGACCATTATTCAAAAACTAAAGAAGATAAACAAAAACTTTTAGCAAGTCTCATTAATAGAGCAAAAATAGATTTTAAATTTTCCAATATAAATGATCAGATTATTGGAAAAAAATTTTATAAAACAATTAAGTATGAAAATTTAGTTAAAAAACCAAAAAAAGAATTAAAACAAATATGTAAATTTTTAAATATAAATTTTGAAAAGTCTCTATTGTATCCAAGTATTTTGGGATATAAAATTATTGGAAATAGCCACGATAATAGTAACTTCTCAGGAATAATATCAAGTTTAAAAGTAAATCAGTGGAAAAGCAGAATAAATTTAAATGAGGCTCAAGTTATAGAATTTTTTTTAAAAGAAGAGATGAAAACCTTTAATTACAAATTTGCATTTAAGAAAATAAATATTGAATTTATCCATAGTTTTTATAATTGGTATAATAAGACATATTTTTTTTATGATCGATTTAATACAAGTAAAAAATGAGAATTATTATTTTTAAGAATAGTATATCTGTCTAAATACATATTTTTATTACTAAATTTTACACCATTTTTCTAATTCTGAAAATTCTCTTATTATTGGAATATCTTTAATATAACTATCAAAATCATTGTGAATTTCACATACATCATAAAAACAAACTTTTTTATTTAATTCTTTCGCAATGAAAGCTGTGGAAGAGAATGGTTGGCATATTATTCTATCAAATTTATTAATAACTTCCTCTGTATCATTTTTAGATTCAATCAAATTATATTTACTTTTGCTTATATATTTAATGTATTTTTTCGAATGATATAATCTATTAAAATTTCTTTTTAACTTAATATATAAATTACTATTTTTGTCTATTTTAGAAATATCATCTAGAAACTTAATCGCATTTTCATCAGTATAATTATAATGATAATGATTATAAGTTGATAAAAAACTGTTTCTATATGGAACTGAGTCTAAAACTAATATTGAGTCAGATAAAACATTGTCTATAGAAAAATTTTGAGAAGGACCAAATAAAATGGGTCCTGTAATATAATATTTAGCTTTGATTATTTGATTTTTTTGTATTTCTTTTTTATCTTTTTCAAACCACAGAATATAATTTTCCCAAGTGAGATTTCTCATAGTAAACGGTATTGGGTTTTCTTTTTTTGAATAGTATATATTCAAATTATGAGAAGAGGTTTCAAAAAAGAATACATTTCTTCCAAGTCCATATGAATATAAGGGCCTAAAAAAAGCACTAGTATTAAAAAAAAAGTAAGAATTTTCTAGATCCTCTTTTTTTTTGGATAATGAACAACAAAGTTTAACTAGTTCTGAATATATTAAAATTTGTGAATATCTTAAAAACAGTAAATCCATTAAAATAAGTATATTGAATTTAAAAAAAAAAATATAAAAATTTATAAATTTCAGTAAAGCTACATAGTTGAGGTAGTAAAAATTTATCAAAAAAATACTTTTTTCTAAAGTTTGGATTATCGTGAACAAGTTTTAAATTGCTTAAATTAAATTTTTTTTCAATAAATAGCTTAAAATTTTTATTATATTTATCCATTGAGATTATTTGGTTGTTAGAGAGATTCTTAATGTAAATATATTGTTCATTAAATTTTTTAAATAAAATTAAATTCAAAATAGATTTATTTAATATCAATAAAAAAATCATGAATCCTCTTACTATTTCAATTAAACAGTTGCTTATCAAAGCTAGTTTAGAAAAAAAATTATTTATTAAATAATTATTTTCTTTTAAAATTTTAATTTGTTCATTCGTTAAAGGATAAATTATTTTCTTATTTTGTAATAAATAGAAATTGAGTTTCTCTGTACGTATAAATCTATAAAAATTGTATTGCCTAAAAAAAATTTCAAAATTGATTGGAAAATTTTTAAACATATTTTGAATAAAAAAATTTTTGAAATTATAATTAATAGATAATATTTCTGATTTCATAATTCTTATATTATGCTTAACTTCTTTTCTTCTTCTCATTGCAATCAGATATTTTTTCTGAAAAAATCTAAATTTTAATCTATGAAAAAAATTCATAAATATTTTTATCTTTTTTTTAAATATTTTAATATTTGACCAAAACTTACAAACTGCAAACTTTCTTCTGGATCAATTAAAATATTAAATTCACTTTCAATAGCCATAATTAATTTTACATGATTTAGTGAATCCCATTTTTTAATGTTTTTTAAACTAGAAGTTGACTTAATATTTTTTTCTTTAATTTGAAAAATTACAGAAAAAATTTTTTTTAATTTTTTTTCTACTGAAATCATTTTTTTAAATTAAATATATACTTTTTTTTATTAATCTTTTTAAAATTTTTATTTATATAAAAATTTTCACATTGAGAATTTTTTAAAGTTTTAATATATATACCTTCTATAAATTCTAATTTTTTTTTACTTGCAATATCAATTACTTTATTAATAATTTGGTCTTCAATTTTTCGACCTAATATTCTGCATGAAAGTAAAAAATTATCTATTGAGAGTGTTTTTTTATTTTTACTAGCGGTCAGTAATCCTGTAATTCCATAATCGCCAAGTTTATCTTCTACACTTACTACCAGTGAAACTATTTTTGAGTCTGATATATATTCTTTAAATGTTGCCATAGAGTATCTTCTGGTTGTGAAGTTAAACTGATTTGTTTTATTTAACATTTGGACACATCTTTCAATATTTTTATTATTTACTTTGTTAAAACTTATTTTCATTCTTAATTGTTTTAAATATTCATCAATACTATTAAAATTTTTTTTTAAGTTTTCAGCTTTTTGTCTTATTTCGTATTGTGTTTTTTTTTTATAATCTTCTTTTGTTAATGAATTATTATTAAAAAAAACACCAGAATTCTCTAATGTTGAAACAAATTTATCTGGTTCATTTGGTACATCTATTACCTCTACTTCTGGTATAAATTTTTTCATTTGTTCCCTTTCAAATTTTGAATCATCAAAAAAAACAAGTGAATCGATCCCTATATTAAGTTCATTTGCAATTTCATTTATGTTCTCATATTTAGGCTTCCAATTTGCTTTAATAGATGAAAAATCGCTAAGTTTTAAAATCATATTATCGTTTTCTTTAAAAAAATTTTTTACATCTGAGTAATTATTTTTAGAAGCAATAGCTAGAATTATTCCCTCATCAGAAAGTTTTTTTATATATTTTTGAAACTTTGTATATTTTAAACCTTCATAAGAATTTCCAAGTTTGATTGCTCTTACATTGCTCTCACCTAAAATACCCCCCCACAAGGTATTATCTAAATCTAAAACTAAACATTTTTTTTTAACAAAAATTGATGCTCTAATTATTTTTGAAAGTTCTAAGGAAATTTCGTTACAAGCTATTTCACTTAACAAAGACTTAGATAAATAATAATTCTTAGAGTCATAAAAATTATTCTGTCCAATCTTACAAATTAAACTATTATAATCTAATAATGATAAATTATTTTTTTTGGATATATTAATTAAATCTAAATTAAATTTATTTATTTTATTTTTATTAATAATATTTTCATTGTCTAAATATTCTTTGAAATAATCATCAGGAAAATTAAATACTATAATCTCTAGTTTTGGAATTTTTTTTTTTAAATTAATTAGAATCTCAACCTGACTTAAAAAAAATTTTAATCTAAAATCAAGATTTTTACTTTTATTTTCAAAATTGTTATAATCGTTACAAAATATCAGGTAATCAGTATTGTAAAAATTTTTGGGTGTTTTTAATTCTTGGTATATTTGATCATAATTTGATTTAACACTTTTGAGATCAATTCTTTTTTTTTTTAAATAATATTCTGTATACGAATTTAGTTGAAAATTATTAAAGTTTAGTAAAAATTTTATTTTTTTTTTTATCTTATAAGTTCTCAAGATTTGATTATATTTGATTATTTCATAATAATTTTTCATTAACTAAATAAGGCTTATTTATTTATTTCAAAATAAAATAGTTTTTTTGTTTTGGTTTTTAGTACAAAATTAAGTTTTAGTAAAAAAAAATTGCTGGCTAAATTTTCTTTTGTAGTTCCTGCAAGTATTTTCTTTATATTAAAATTCTTAATCATTTGTCTTATAGACATTTTGACAGCATTATAAAATATAATATTACCTAAATATTTTATATTTGTAATCATGTATCCTAAAAAATAAGTTTGTTTATTAATTTTTCTGTATGTAATTGTTCCAACAAATTTATTTTCTAGCTTATCTATAACACATAAATATAGGTATTTATTTCTAATCATATCATTAAAATATTTCATAGCAGATCTTAAACTTTGTTTTTTTTTTCCAGTTAGTAAAAATTTATTTAATTTCTTGTTATTTAGAGATTTAACAAATTTCTTATTAATATCTTTCTTTTCTACAGATCTAATAAGTATTTTTTTATTTTGAATAAATATCATTATAAAAAAAACATTTTTTTTTGACTTTTTGAATTTAGATTTAAATATTCAACTAGATTTGGATATTTTACATTCATTAAATTCAAGTTTTGCTTTGTATTTAATTGAGGTAATCTCAAAATATTTATTTTTAAATCTTTATATTTCTTTCCAAATTTTTTTAGCTCTAGCTCTGCTTTAAATTTAATCTTTGAATATTGTAATTTATTATTATGATCATTTATAAATGTAGTAGATGGGAAAAAAAATTTTATTTTATAATCTTTTAATTTTTTTAAAATTTTTAATGGTTCAAATAAATATATTTTTTTATAGATTTTAATATGTTTGTTTTCAGGCTTCATTAGAATCTTATTTGACGGAAAGTAATAAATTTTTTTAATTTTTTTTTTTATAATTAAATTTATGATTTTATTATGGCTTTTAGTAATGTCACAATTAATTATTTTTAAGTTTTTAGATTTTTTTTTTATGATATTTTTAAAGTACGTTGCATAAATTTTTTTTTTTTTATTTAATAAAAGTAAATTTAACATTTCACTACCTAGCCCACTACTGGCACCAATAATTAGAATGTTATCTTCATTTTTATGAATTTTTTGAATTAAATTTTTTTTTGGCTTTACTATTTTTTTTATAAAAACTGGTCTAATTAATGTGTCAAATTCCAATATAAAATTTTTAAATATCATATAATTTTTAATAAATGGATAATTTTTTTTTATTTTTTTGGAGTATATAGCTGGGTTTATATTAATTTCTTTTTTGGAATAATTTATTTTGATACTCTCAATTATAGAATTTTTACCTGGATAAACCATACCGACATATCTTGATAAAAAATTTAGAATATTTTGAAAGTTCTGTGATTTATTTTTTTTATATTCTATATTTACATTACATTTAGGTTTTTTAAATTTTATTTTTTTTAAAACATTATTACAATCGAATTTTTTATTATTGAAATAATTAATTGAGGCTTTTGATTCACCATTTTGTTTTAAAACGAAAAAATTTTTTTTTTTTTCTAAACGAATATTTTCATTGTAAGTAAAATGTTTGTTAAAAAAAATATCTATTTGATTTTTGCGACACTCAAATAATTTCGATTTGATTATTTTTTTAACCGCAATATTAAAAATATTACAGCCATGACAAATCATTTCTCCGTATATAGAATTATAACCATAAATTTCATCTATATGTATTTTATTATAATCACCAGACTTCTTTGCAAAATTATATCCTGAAGATTTACTTATTCTAAATTCCATTATGACTTGAAGCTATATTTTTTTTTTATCAAATCAAATTTCATTCTCTTTTTCCCATTAATATAATCTTTTTTTGTATTAATTGAACTCACAGGATTATCATCTGTGATTTTAAATGTACCTAAGTGCATTTTATTTTCTAATGCTCTAAGTAGTTCTATTCCCTCTAGATTTTCAAGATATGATTGACTAAATTTAGAAAATTTTATTAAAGATTTTTTTTTAAATGATATGAAATCTTGATGTCTTTTAAGAAACATTTTTTTTTTATAAAAATTATAAGGAATGTCGTTCCTGCTCATATAAATAATTTGATTATTTTTATCAGAATAAATTTTAACAGCACTGTGGTCATTTTTTGTATTAAATTTTGAATGGGGAATAACTATATCAAAGTTTTTTTTTTTTTGATGAAAAGTAATAAGTCTATCAATATCTTTAGGGTTTATGAAACAGGCATCACACTGAATATCTACTATAAATTCTGCATTTAATTTTTTTGCTACCTCACAGATTCTTTCAGTTCCATTTTTATGTTTTTTACTTGTTAAAATACATTCTGCTCCATATTTTTTTACTGCGTTATATATTTTATAATCGTCAGCACATATTATTACCTTATCCAACTTTTTAGCTAATTTTGCACGTGAATAAACATGCATTACTAATGGATAACCCTCAATATTTAAAAGTGGTTTATTTGGCAATCGTGTTGAATTCAACCTGGCTGGTATCAAGCCTATTATCATACTAATATTCAATTTTCTTTCCCAAAAACTCAATATGATAAGTATGTGTGTAACCATATACTAATGATTGCCAGTTTGATCCTAAATTAAGATCATAGAAACCATTAGAGTTATACTTTTCAACTCTTTTTTTTGCTCTGTTAACGCTATAAAAATATTTACTTGTAATACGCTCTATTTGATTAATATAAAATTTCTGCATTTGGTTTGTCATTTCACCCAAAGATGTCGTATTGATTGATATATCAACTATATTATTTTCAAATTTATTTAAATATGATGGATTTATAAGAACAAAATCATATTTATTTAAATCGTCTTTTGATATTATTGTTTTTTCTTTAAAATCTTTTGAAGTACCTACTTTAGCACTAGGAAAACATTGGGTTAAAAAATAATTAGCCAGTAAATTCAATTCAGGCAATTCAGCTATCACAAAAGTCGATTTTGAATAAAAATACTTTAATACTCTTGATAAGCCACCATAACCACCACCAATATCTAAAAATATATTTTTATTTCTAGCATCAAGATTTGTATATTTTCTAATTTGTGATGTATAATAAGCATATCTTAAAATTCTATATCCAATTCTTTGATTTCTATATACTGTAGAATAATTATTACCTATTTTACTTTCAGAACATTTTCTGAGTATATCTAAATCAATGTGTTCAGATAATTTATGATAAAGGTTAATTAGTGATAATGATCTTATTTTATTAACAAGAGTTGAATTAGATCTTGAAATAAAATTTTGGTCAAGCAGTATTTCAGCCTTCACGTCAATGTCATTTCTAAAATTTTTTAATTTTTGAATATCAATTTTACCATTTTTAAAAAAAATTTGCTTAAACTCATTTCGACATTCATTCCACCATTTAGTTTCGTCTAATATTTCTTCTTTTTTAAAAAATTCTACCGAATTGATATATTCTTCCTCTAATTTAATGTAAAATTTTTCTTCTAACTCTGTTTCTTTTTCAAAAAGATGCATTGCTTGATGTGGCCATGGATTATCGTCTACACCATAATTTAATTGATGATTAAAATTATTAGTAGTAGTTAAATCTTCTAATTTTATACTTTTTTCAAAAAACTTTCTTAGAAAAATAATGGATATAAAATTTCTTATTATGAAAGCTAATCTACCAAGTGAATTATAATAGATCATACTCTCGGGTGGCAATTTTAATAATAAAATTCTTTCTGAAAAAAGACTTGTTTTACTATTATAAAATATTTTTTTAATCATTACAAAAAAATGATAAATTTTTGCACTCGGTCTGTGATAATCGTAAAATAGAAAATTTTTAAGTTTTTTAAACATTATAGATAATTTTTATATTTTTCTAAAAAAAAAACAGAATTAATAATAGAGAAAATAAGATGATTTTCTTGATTATTTTTAATAGATTTATTTAACATTTTTTTTACCTCATTAACCTTAAGAATGGAATTAATCTTATTATTTTTAAAAATAAATTTAATCAAATTAGCATTTTTTAAATTAAAAAATGAATTTAAATCAAGATAAAAACCCTTCTTTTCTCTTTCGTCGAGAATTTCATTGTCAACAACACCATATAATGAATCCCTAAAAATTGCTTTACCATAACCATTTTTAACCAGAAAATCTCTTGGAAGTGAAAACGCTAGCTCATATAATTTGTGAGATAAAATAGGTGACCTACTTTCAATTCCATTAAACATCGAAACCAGATCCAAATAAGGTAGTTGACCTTGCAATGAATGATGCATAACATCTTTGTACAGTTCATTCTTATGATGATCTTTAAAATATTTTTTATTTTTGAATTTATAAATTTTTTTAGACTTAAAAAACCTATATATCATTATTCTGTCTATAAATGTTGCACCTAACTTATTTTGGTTATTTGAATAAAATTCAAAATTTTTTAAGGAATCACTTCTTATAAAAGGAACAACATATTTTTTCCATTCGTTATATTTTTCATAAAAAAATTTTTGATTTTTGATGCTATATAAATAATGAAGATGATGAATATAATAGCCAGAAAAAAATTCATCCCCACCCACACCTGAAAGCAATACTTTAAAATTTTTTTTTTTAATTTCTGAGTTTAAATAACTATAAATTAACCAAGTACTAGTTGGTAACATATTTCCTGTACTATAAATAATATCCTTAATTTTTTTTAAATTAATCTTATTATTTTTTTTTGGTTTTATAAAAAAACTTTTTAATTTATATTTATCCGTAGTTTTTTTTATAAGATATCTCTCATTATAATTATTATCCTCTGTGTCACTCGAAAAACATGTAATTTTTTTCTTTAAATATTTTTTTGAAACAGAAACTATCGAGGATGAATCTATGCCTCCACTTAATAAACAAGATATAGGATAATCTGAAATTAATCTTTTTTTAATAATTTTAGTATATTCTTTTTTTAAAATTTTTGTTGCTTCATGATAATTTAAATCTGAATTTTTTTTGAAAATAAGTGGATCCCAGTATTTACTTTCCTTGATAGAATTATTTTCATTAATCGTTATATAAGTTCCAGGTTTAACTGCATAAATGTCTTTAAAATAACTTTCATATGTTTCATCAGGATTTGAAGATTTCCAACTATTTTTGATAAAATTTTCAACCTTATTAAAAATTAATTTAAACTTTTTTTTATTATATAAATTTAATATGTAGTCAAAATATGATCCAAAAATAAAATTTGATCTATGCTTACAATAAAATAATGGTTTTTCTCCAAATCTGTCTCTACTTAAATAAAGTTTTTTTTTTTTAAAATTATAATACGCAAAACTCCACATTCCATCTAGCATATTTAATTTTTTAATTCCGTAATAATTTAAAAATTTTAATAATACTTCAGTGTCAGATTTTGTTTTAAATTTAATTTTTTTCTTTAATAGTTTTTTCCGTATTTCTAAAAAATTATATATCATTCCATTAAAAACAATCATTCCTTCACTATCCTTGAATGGTTGATTTGATCTAATATCTGGATCAATAATAGATAATCTTGTATGTAGAAAGAGAAGTTTTTTTTTAAAATCTAAATTTACTTTTTCAAAGCCTGATCCATCTTTACCTCTATTTTCCATTTTTTTAAGTGTTTGATAAACATGAGTTTTGGTTGGTTCTGAACTTTCTTTTCCAAAGAATCCTGAAATTCCACACATATAATAATTTATTTGATAGCTAAATATCCTTCGAAACAACTATATTTAAACACAGTTACTATATCTTTAAATCCAGCTCTTTTTAGTAAATCTAAATTTCCTTTAGTGGAAAAAGGTTCTAGAACACTTTTCAATGATCTAGATTTATTTAAAATTTGATCAGGGGTATATCCTTTTGACAATTTGTATTCCATATAAGTCTGATTAAAAATATCTTGAAATCTTGCATCTGGTCCTCTAACTTTTTCAACCATGAAAAAAGCTCCTCCCCAGTTAAGTTGTTTGTAAATTTTATTGATTAAAATTTGCCTATTTTTTGGAGCTATAAATTGAATTGTATAAAATGATGATATTATACAGCTGTTATTTAAATTTTTTTTCATTATGTCTCCATGAATAAAATTTAAATTTTTTTTCTTTTTATTTTTCATTTTACAAAATTTTATCATTTCAGAAACATTGTCTATCCCCTCAAATTTAATTTTTTTTGAGCTTTTATGATGTCGCTCATAAACTTTACTTAAAAAGATTCCCGTAGAACAGCCAATATCTATAATTTTACTTTTATCTTCTAAAAAAAAATCTGTAAGTTTTATATATAAGTCATGTGTTTCACTATACAGTGGCACTGATTTATTTATATGATTATCAAAGTTTTTATACACATCTCCTTTGAAGTTCCAATCTGAAAAACCTTTTGCAATGTTATCACCACTACTTTTTAGTTTTTTTGTCAAAACTTTGATATCCTATTATTTAAGTTTAATAAGTAATATATTTGAGGGTGTTTGCAAGATAATATTTCTAAATTTAATCTTCGATTAATTGCTTTAGATACTAAATATTTATAAATAGATATTAAATAAAATTATTAAAAATATCCTTACTAGTATAAAAAATTATAATTATGAAAAATTTAGATAAAAAAAAATTACTAATATTTGATCTTGACGGAGTTATTTTTGACTCAAAAAAAAATATGAGGCTAGCATGGAATGAAACTTCAAAAAAATTTGATTTGAATATTCCTTTCTCTTTATACTTTAAAAAAATAGGTTTACCATTTATAGAAATTTTAAAATCTTTGGGCATAAGACCTAAAAATGAAATTTATCAGTGTTTTAAAAGCACTTCTTTAAAAAGGATTGATTTAATTAAACCCTACAAAGGTGTTATTAAACAAATAAAAATATTAAAAAAAAATAAAATAAAATTTTCAATCGTTACTTCAAAAGATTTAAAAAGGACAAAATTTTTACTAAGAAAATATAATATTCAACCTGATACAATTCATTGTCCTAATGATAAATTGAGAGGAAAACCTTACCCAGATCATTTATTAAATTCATTAAAAAAAAATAAAGTTAAGCCAAAAGAAGCGTGTTATTTTGGAGATGCAGAAGTAGATTATTTGGCTGCAAAAAAAGCGAAAATTGATTTTGTTTTTGCACGATATGGTTATGGTAAAAAAAAATCTTATTATAAGTATCAAATAAAAAACTTTAGTGAAATAATGCTAAAAAAATATTTTAATATTATTTAAATTTGTTCAATAATTAGATTATTTTTTTTTAATAGCCTCGCTAGAGAGTCAATATTTTTAATTTTAAGTTTCTTTTCCAAGGATTTTAAATCATGATTTTTATCAACATGAGCTAAAAAATCTGAAATTGATTTTCTATTTATACTTTTCATATTTTCAACAGTTGCAAAGCTATTAATTAAGTTTTTATCGCTCAAAAAGGGTTCGCAGAAATCTTTTTTTTTATAAATTTTATTTTTATTAATTTCACCAACAATATTTTTAACAAAATTTACTGTCTCTATAATTGTTTTATAATTTAAAATATTCAAATTATCTGCCGAAGTATGATACTCTTTGTAATCTCCAAATTTTTTCCTACAAATAGTCACAAATGGAAGATTTAAGTTTTGACAGCCAAATTGTCTTTCATTACTACCTCTCTCCAAAAAATTAATTTTTTTGTAATTTGAATATTTAGAACCAATTCTTTCAGCTATTTTATCAGCATATGTATTTGCAGAAATAGATGAAATCACTGAATATGGACCATCTAATCCCACACAGGTAAGATTAAATCCAGCTATTAAATTTGATTTTAGAAAATTAATTCTTTTTTTAATATAATATATAGCTCCAATTGTTTCAGGAATAAGTAATAACCTGATTGAGTATTTACTTTTTTTTAAAACTTTTGAAAGCATGGAAATTGCAAGAATACCTGAAAGTTCATTGTTAGCTAAAGAGGGGTGGCAAATATATGAGCATATTAATATTTCTTTTTTACTTTTTCCTTTTAAAAGCATTTCTGAATAATTCATATTGCCTGAAATAAATTTTGATTTAATTTTAGGATTATATTTTTTTTTTTTATTTAATTTGAGGAAATCATTTTTAGATAAGCAAAAACCCCAATTTTTTTTGTAATAAGAAGTAACGTAAGGGATTGCTGAAGGAATTTTTTCAGATACAAAAATATTTTTTTTTAATTCATTATAGCTTAACCACTTGTTAATCGAACTTGAATAACCCACTACATGCAAATTATTATTTTTGATATCACAAATTATCTTATTGTCCTCATCTTTTAATACAGCTTCAGTCACTAAATACTCTTTAGGTATAGTCCAAGAAAAAAATTTTTTTCCTGATTTAACTTTTTTAATTATAAAATTTTTGTTAATATTTTTTTTAATATATTTAAGAGTAAGTCGATTAAATTTTCCTGCCAGACTTCTATTTAGTGGAAATAAATCTTCTGCCCATTTTTTGAGATTGTTAATGCTCGTCATATACTTTCAGCTTTATTTTTTCTATAATAAACAAACTCTCTATATCTTCCAGATCCACCTGAAAAGGGTGAAATATTTATATATTTAAGAAAATAATACTTTTTTAATAAATTAAAATCTTTGCCCAAAACCTCCACATGTCTTTTGCTTTTGGGAAATAAAAGATAGTTTGAATTTTCATGATAGAGTAAATTTGGCGTATACTTTTTATTAATTAAGTTTAAATAATTTTTTAATATTTTGGGATCCATTTCAGAAAAAGATCTAGAATTAAAAACAACATTACATTTTGGAATTGAATTCATCAAAATATTATTCTTAAAATATGGTATCAAATTAATTTGACCGTTCTTGAAATCTTTTGGATTTAAAACAAAGTTTACTTTTAAATTATTTTTCCTTAAAAAATAATACTGTATTAAACATCCTTCAAAAAGGTCTAATGAATAAATAGTTTTAAATTTTTTTTTATTAAAGATAAGTTTTATAAAACCACCATAACCACCTCCAATCTCTAAAAATTTTAAATCACTTTTTTTTGATAAAAGTTTGTTAATTTTTTTAGCAAAGTAATAATGTCTAGGAGAATCGGGTAATATATTTTGTTTTTTATAAGTTAAACCATATGGATTACCAATTCTTTTATCTAGAGAAATTTCCTTAAGATTTTTAAGTTCTTCAAATTCAATTGCGGAATCTATGTCTCTTAAAATTTGAGATTTGTAAGAAACTACGTTAGTTATGTTATTCCATGGAGGTGTAACTAAACCATAGCTAGCATCTGTCTTAAATAAATTTGCAAATTTAAATTCGAGTTTTTGAATATCTAAATTTTCGAGAGCCTTGATGAAATCACTTCTTTTTTTTTGATTAATATATTCCCACTCTCCACCAAAATTTTTAATATTTTTTTTCCTATCTAATATATTAATGATTTCTCTAACTATAATTTTGTCTAATTTATCAGGTTTTCTAAATCTTTTGTCAGATAATTTAAATCTATCATGACTTTCATGGTTTTTTTCCTCAATTTTTGCAAAATTTTTTTGTTTTATAAACATGAATTAAAAAATTTTTGTAACATTTTTTTCAAAAATTTCAGTAAAATTTATTAATTCATACATCTCTAATATTTGAAATACAAGGCGGCGTCTCTAAAAGACTGTCTATTGACATTTGTTCATTTTCACATTTGTTTATATCTCTAAAAATTTGATACAATAAGTCGAAATACTTATTAAGTATTTTTTTATCATGTTGAACACAGGCATATACTGCATTTGATGCTAAAATATTTTTTTTCAACATTTCTTGAGATAAATAAGTTTTATATTTTAAATTATTTTTTGATTTAAAATATATTTTAGGTAATGAGTCTATGCCTAAAATATCAATATCTATTGAGTTTTCATTTGCTATCTTTCTCCAATTTTTCTTAATCTTTTTTCCGATTTCTGTTATTGTCTCCCAAGATTTTTTTTCCTTCATAATTTTAAGTGTTTCAAGAGCAGCTGTTGGGCCAATTCTTTCTGTCCAAAATGTGCTACTTACAAATGTAGTTTTTAAAGCTGTCATGATTTCTTTTTTGCCAATAATGGCGTTGATGGCATATCCATTTCCTAAAGCTTTTCCAAATATTGCTATATCTGGATTAACTTTATACTTTAAATGCAATCCTCCAAAGCTTTCTCTAAATCCCGAAGTACATTCGTCAAAGATTAGAATTATCTTTTTTTTATCAGCGATCTCTCTTACTTTTTTTAAAAAATTATTTGAAGGTTTGATATCTCTTTCAACTTCCATTTTTATAATTCCAATATTTTCTCTTTCTATAATTCTTTTCAGGCCTTTTAAATCGTTGTAGTCAAACATAAATGTAGTTTTACTTAAGCTTTTCGGTACCCCTTTTACACTTAATTTTTTTAATAAATGTTTATCTAGATTGCTTCTGTTATTTAAGTTAGCTGACAAATACCAATCATGCCATCCATGATATCCACAAACAGCTATTTTATCTTTTCCAGTATATGCCCTTGCAATTCTTATCGCTACAGCATTAGCTTCACCACCAGATCGAGTAAATCTTGCTTGATCTGCCCACGGGTGCATTGAAATTAGTTTTTCAGCTAGAAGAATTTCTTCCACTGAGTTTAATGATGACATATTCCCACTAGATACTGTGCTTATAACTTTTTTTTCTATTAATGGATGAGAATAGCCTAAAATATTTGTACCTATACCCATAGAGAATAAATCTGAATATTTTTTTTTATCTAAATCCCAAATATTATATCCTTTAGCCTTCACAAAATATGAGGGCCATCTATTAGGTAGCTGCAAATCTGGATTTTTTGAAAAAAGCATAGTTCCACCTGGAATAATCTTTTTTGCTCTTTTCCACATTTTTTGACCATTAGACATTATTGCACCTTCATTTCGCTTAATCATTAAATTATTAAAAAAAAGATGTTTTTTTTTTTTATATAAAAGTTTAATTTGATCATATGAAAAATATATATTTTTAAAGTAGTTATATATATTATTAAAAACAATTAAATCTTCTGGTTCATCTAATGTAATTCTAATTTGATTTAAATCTTCACTATCTAAAAAATTATATTTCTTAATTTTGGGACTTCTTTTTATAAAGGGCGTGACGTGTTCTTTGTCAAATCTATTTTTTGCCAATTTATTTGCATTTTTTAAAGCAAGATATGAAAAAATTTCCACATCTTGTCCATCAGCAAAAGTTGGTCTGAGTGTATTGCTGCAGTAATCTAAATTTTTTGAAAAATAAGTATCAATTATTTTATCAATAATTTTATAATCTAAAAAAGGACAATCTGATGTTAATCTTATAATGTTTTGACATTTAAATTTTTTAGCTGTCTGATAATATCTTTTTAATACATTATTTTCATCTCCAGCATAAAAATTAACTTTTAATTTATTACAAATTTTATAAATTTTTTTATCATTTTCACTTTTTGTGCTAGCAACAATTATATTTGAAATTTTGTTACTCTTTCTTATTCTTTTTATCAAAACTTCTAGGGCAGTTTGGTTACCAATTTTTTCTAAGACCTTTCCAGGATATCTAGTAGAACTAAATCTGGCTTGAATTATTACACTTATATTTTTCATTTACTTCCATTTTCTTGGGTCAATTAATTGAAGATTATTAACTTTAAAAGTTTGAGGTATTTTAATATTCTTCAATTTGAAACTTTTAATAATTTTTCCTAATTGATAATAATCGTCAAAACCAACAATCATATAATCTATATGACTAATATTTTTCACAAAATGAATGCAGGCATCAATTCTAGAAATTTTATTATCTTCACACCATTTATCAATTTTTTGTAAAATAAATTTAAATTTTTGTAACTTAATCATTGGATAATTTTTAACATTTTGTAATAAAAATCCTTGTAAAAAAGAAGATCTTGATAAAAGAATTATTTGTTTTTTTTTCAAGTTTTTTATAAAATTATCTTTTAAAAATCTTTGGTCTAAAATATTTAATGGAAATTGAATTATATCTGGTTTCCAAAATCTTAATAATTTATTAACATCATTAGGCGAATATACAGATGCACCAAAATATTTTATCAATTTTTTTTTTTTAAGTTCATCAAATGCATCCAATATTATGGCTTTATTACTTCTTTTAAATATTGATAAGTCATGAAGTAAAATTGCATATACTCTTTTTACATTTAATTTTTTAATTGTTTTTTTTAAGTGACTTTGAATAAAAATTCTTAAATTTTTATTAGAAATATTACCTGGTATTATAATTTTAGTGATTATTTTTAAATTATTTAATTTGCTTTTACCAATTACTTTTTCACTAACTCCATAGCTGTTAGCAGTATCAATATATTCAATATTATTATTTTTACATAATTGATAAACTTTATTTATATGTTTTTTTGGTATTTTTTTTTTATTAAGTCCATATCTCATACCTATTTGAGCAGAACCAATTATTAAATTCATTATAAGTAAAGTTTATAAATTATTTTCAATTTTATACAAAGGCATATATTATTAAATGCATTACATAAATTATTTAGCTAAAATATATGAAAATGAAAATTTTAATACTTGGTTCATCTGGGTTCCTAGGTCAGATATTAACAAAGGATCTAAAAAAGATTAAAAATTTTAAAATATTTCACAATGGTATAAATTTTAAAAAGGTTGATTTAACCAATATTGCTTATTTAGAAAAAATTATCTTAAAATCTGATCCAGATATATTGATAAATTGTTGCGGATTAACTAATTTAAATATTTGTGAAATTAATAAAAAATTATCAAAAAAACTTAATTATGAAATAATAAAAAATATATTTCATATTAAAAAGAAAAGAAAACTTTTTTATAAAGTTATTCATTTTTCTTCTGACCAATTATATGATGCTAAAAATAAATCTGGAAATACCGAAAAGAATAAAATATTTTTAAATAATCAGTATTCAAAAGATAAGTATAAAGCAGATAAACTTGCTAGTAAAAATGGTTCTTTAATATTACGAATAAATTTTTTTGGTTATTCGGCAACTAAAAAAGGTTTTTTGAATTGGGTTTATGACTCTTTTTTACAAAAAAAAAAATTCTATTTATTTAATGATGTTTTTTTTAATCCAATTGGAATCTCAACTTTATCAAAAATAATAAGAAGATTAATTTTTATTATTTCTATTAAAAAGAAGACCGCAGGGATTTATAATATAGGTGCCAAAGATGGGATTTATAAAAATGATTTAGCAATTTATTTCGCAAAAAAAACCCATATATTTAACAATAATTTCGAAAGTTTGGGTGTAAATGAAATAAATAATTCTGTTAAAAAATCAAAAAATATGTTCATGAATGTTTCAAAATTTGAAAAAAAGTTTAATATTAAATTACCATCAATTAAAAAAGAAATTTCTCATGAAAGTAAAAATTTTTTAAAATATGCTTATAAAAATAGGTAAAAATAAGATATCTAAAAATAGCAAGACTTATTTCGTAGCTGATATTGCTGCAAATCATGATGGTAGTTTGGCTCGAGCTAAAAAACTAATTCGATTATGTGCCAAAGCAGGGGCTGATGCAGCAAAATTTCAGCATTTTAAAGCTGAAACAATAGTATTAGATGAAGGGTTTAAGAAGATTGGCAAAATTAGTCATCAAAAGAAATGGAAAAAAAGTGTTCACGAGGTTTATAAAGACGCTAGCCTTAATATTAATTGGACTAAAGAATTAAAAAAAGAATGTTTAAAAAACAAAATTGATTTTTTAACAGCACCATATGATCTTAATTATGTTGATTATGTAGATAAATATATACCAGCATTTAAAATTGGGTCTGGTGATATTACTTGGAAAGAAATATTAGTTAAAATTGCAAAAAAGAAAAAACCAGTTTTGTTAGCTTGTGGTGCATCTACATTAAAAGAAACTATAGATGCAGTACAAACGATAAGAAAATATAATAAAAAAATTATACTTATGCACTGCAACACGAATTATACCAATGATCCTGACAATTTAAATTTTATTAATCTCAATGCTCTTAATCAATTTAATATAATTTTCAAAGGTAAATTAATTTTAGGATTAAGTGATCACACCCAAGGCCATACATCTGTCTTAGGTGCAATTTCATTGGGGGCCAGAGTAATTGAAAAACATTTTACTGACAATAATAACCGCGAGGGACCAGACCATAAGTTTTCTTTAAATCCGTTAACTTGGAAAAAAATGGTTATTGCCGCAAGAGAGTTGGAGAAATGTATGGGAAATGGATATAAAAAATTAGAAATAAATGAAAAAAAATCAGTAATAGTTCAGAGAAGAGGGGTTTGGACAAATAAATATTTAAAAAAAGGAACTAAGCTTAAAATAGAAGATCTTAATTTTTTAAGACCATGTCCCAAAAGATCAATTTCACCATTTGATATAAAAAAATATATAGGCAAGAAATTAAAAAAAAATCTTTATAAAAATACATTATTAATAAAAGAATGTATAACTTAACAATTGTTATACCTTCTTATAATGAGAAAAAACTTTTTAATATAATTAAGAAGTTAAAAAAAAAAAATATTCTAATCATTGATGATGGATCGAAAATTAAAATTAGCAAACAAATAGCAGTATCAAATAAAGTAAGTATTATTAGAAATAATAAAAATAAAGGTTACGAATATAGTTTGCTAAAAGGTCTTGGTATTGCTGTTAAAAATTCTAAATATATTTTAACAATGGATGCAGATGGGGAGCATTTATGTTCTAATATTAATAAATTCTATAATTTTACAAAAAAAAATAAGATTGATCTTTTAATAGGATCTAGATCAAGATTTAATAGATTTAGTGAGAAGTTATTATCTTTATTATTTTCAATAAAATATAATATAAAAGATCCTATAAGTGGATTTAAAATATATAATTCAGCTAAACTTCAAGAAATAATTAAAAAAAATAAATTTAAAAATAATTTTTTAATAGATTTACTTAAAATTTTTATAGATAATAAACATATTGTAAAAAGTTATAATATTAAGTCGAGTAAAAATAATTTTAGAAAATCTAGTTTTTCTAACTTTATAACAAACATTAAAATATTATCCCTTATTAAATATTTGTAAGATTTATTAATTTTTTTTATTTAAAATTTTATACATATTAAATAAAATTATTTAGTTTTTCTTTATCAGGAAAAATAACCATAATTATTTTCCAAATTTAATTCCTTATCCTTTAAAAGACGCCAAACTGAACTTTCTACTATTGGTAAGATAAGTCTAAAATCCTTAAGACACTGAGAAAGAGTCGGCAATTGACAAATGCCATTTTGAATATCACTAAAATATCGACTTGTTAGTTCGCTCTGATTATAAATTGAGACTTTTTTTTTTTTATTATCCGGGCCAACAATTTCACCCTTGGTCTCATTAAGTCTGTAAGAGCCAAAATCTGAATAAATTTCAACTACTCTATCTTCACCAATAGCACTTTCTTTTCTATTGATAAGCTCAAGAATACATCCGTTTGAAAATTCGACCGACAAAACCCCATCAACTTCAAAATATCCAGAGCGTTTGGATTCGAATACTTTTGTGAAATCACAATGTACATCTGTAACCTTTGGTTCATTTCCTATAAGCATCCTGGTAAAATCTACATGATGAGCAAAATTACAAAGGATACCAAGATTTCCAGACTCATAACGGATCTTTTGCGCTTCGATATTTATATCTGAAATGTATCGGTGTAAATCCTGATATCTACGATGATGATTTACAAACATTTTATCACTGTTAAATAGATCAAAATTAGCTAAATCAGAAGTAGTGTTTGTGATAGGTTTTTCAATAACTATATTGCCAAAATCTAGCTCCTTAGAAATATTTGATAGAAGCTCTCCTCGTACGTCTGCAGTTGTTGAAATAATAACTAAATCATAAAAAACTCTTGGAAGCTCTTTAATAAATTGAAAACCTTTTATATCTTTAAAAAAATTGGAAGAACACCTTCCAGAACTCTCGAAGTCTTTAATTAAAATACCAGAATTTTTTTTATCCAAATAAAAAAAATTCTCTAATGGATAAACTTTTTTTAAGGATTGTAAGTGACGGAATCCTAATGATCCCATTCCAAATATTAGAATATTCATATAAGATCTTTGAATACTGTTTGAATAAAAGATTGTGCATGTAGAGCGTCGCTAAGATCTGGAAGATCCTGATTTTTTCTTCCCTCCTTAACACATTGAATAAAAGCTTTTGCCTGCTCTAGAAAACCAGGTTTAATATCAGGTTTTTCATCTGAAATAGCTGAAATAACTTTATTCACTTTTGGTAAGTAACGGGCAACAGGATGCTCTTTGGTAGGATATTTGATTTCGAGCTTGTTGTAAATGGTCAAAAGTTCAAATGGTGTTAAATCATAGAACTCATTAAGACCATAAACTTTAATAGAAAAATTTGTCGGTGAATTAATCAAAAAATTAACTCGAACTTCAAAACGTTGATTTGAAGCATTGACGATACGAGACCCATTTCCCAATATTTTCTGAATATTATCGATATTTAATTCTCCACAAATATAATGAAGTAAGTCTATGCCGTGAACACAGTTTGAAAATACTTTATTAAAAGAAGCACCAAATAGTTTAGTTTCATTCGTACGTTCTGGTAGATTCATATCTATAAATAATTTCTTGGATGTGTTTAAGTGCATCTGGGATCTGAGATGCTTAATATTAGGATAATATCTTCGATTAAACCCAGCAATACAAAGTTTAAACTCTAGAAATGAGCGAATTGTTTCTAAATCATAAGAAATTGGCTTTTCAGCTAAAGTCCAAATTTTGTTTTGTTGACTCCACTTAATATATTTTGATGTATGCTCTGTATTACAAGCAATTATCAGGCCATCAAGATCAGTAGATTTTTTGTCATTAAAAAAATCACTACACCTAACTACTTTCTTGATTGAATATTCTTCAGCAAATTCATGTGCTGTTAAGCTGTCATCGCTTGATATTAGAATTTGAGGCTTATGTCCAATTGCTGAAAAAGCATCCATGTGAAATCTTGCGATATATCCACTTCCAACAATACCTAGGCAAAATTTTTTCATTATAAAATTTAATTAATGATTTTAATTTAGAAAAAATATTAAATTTTTCCTATAGATTTTTTACATGTATAAAATAAAATTAATTTTTTAAAAATTTTTTTCAGTGCATAAATCAAGCCAATTGAGCTATTAGTACTGGTCAGCTGCACGCATTACTGCGCTTCCACATCCAGCCTATC
>MDSV01120372.1_pt1 | contig 41611 bp, 40 predicted proteins | sample 810851 | NCBI WGS metagenome assembly MDSV01 (sample SAMN05326640, study PRJNA326480) | marine metagenome | isolation source: seawater | place: Atlantic Ocean: North East | collected 2012 | reverse complement strand
TGAGAGTAAAAATATTATGTGGTTAGATAATAGTTCAACATGCCTCCCTAATTGGGGTAGACCCTGAAAATGCTTGATAAAAAAATGGTCGGAGCGATAGGATTCGAACCTACGACCCCCTGGTCCCAAACCAGGTGCGCTACCAGACTGCGCCACGCTCCGCAAACCGCATATTGGACCTCATAAGATCCATTGGAGATGGCGGTTTATAGCGTATAATGTTTCTAAGTTCCAGTGTTTTTAACAAAAGCCTGCAATTTTTCTACATCTTGACGGATAAGCGAAACAAGTGAGAGCTTTTCATTCCCCTCATTACTAGCAATATCAATCGCATGTTGAGAACGTAAAACCATTTGCTGAGCACCAAGTCTTACCGATAACGCCTTCATCTCAAGCGCCGCATTTAACCAAGGCGGTTGTCTACCGGCCATGGAATGTTTCTCCATTGTACGAATACATTCCCCTATATTCTCAAAATAGAGAGCGAACATATCTCTTCTTAGACCTTCTTTACCACCCGTAATTTCGTCAATTTTACCATCATCAATTAAGGATGTCACAACGCTGCCCCCCTGCAATGCTTACGTTTATTTCCTTTTTACATAGGAAAACAGTACAATTATATCATTTTTTTTCAGTTGAAGGAAGCGTAAAAGAAACCTGACATCCCTCACCCTCAGCAGACTTTAGCATAAAATCACCACCATGACGCTCCACTATTTTACTTGCCAATGCCAATCCAGCACCATAAACACCCGACCCAAACCCTTGATCAGGATCAACTTGTCCAAATAATGTTTTAATATACTCTGCATAGACCATATCAAATCCCTGACCATTATCCGTAATATCAAAATGAATTAATGAGGAATCATCGTGAATGCACGAAATGGTTATTTTCAATGGAACATCGTGCCGTCTATATCTAAAAGCATTATCCAAAATAGCATTAAAAACAATACCAATAAAAGACTTACTCCCACAAATAGTGGGCGCTGTTTCCATTTCAAACTCAAGGTCATTGATATTATATCTTTGCTTCAATTTACTCATAATGCCATCAACAAGATCACCAACCTTAATATCTTCTTTATCTGACTCAGCACCGATAACATGTGAGTAAGTACGAATAATCTCCACTCTGTCTAACACCTCAATTAAACAATCATCAATTTGATTAATCATATGAAGTTGATCTTCTGTAAGGCTTGTATTATCACGCAATAATTCGGTTAATTTCTGAGCTTGTCTCAGTGGATCTGGAAGATGGTGAGAGGCACTATGCGCAAGAACCTCAAATTCTTTTTTAAGATCAAAAGGTTGATTACTCATATCATACACCCCATTTATAGGTAAATTGATTGCCAATTACAGATGCAGGTTACTTGCATCAACGTCATTTTTTATCTATCATGGCAGGCAACGAAATAAAAGGTAATAATATTCTAGGGGGAATTCACATGCCGAACGAAAAACAAATTGATGAGGCAATTGAACGAATTTTTAATAGCGTTTCCAATACAATTGCAAATAAACGTCATGAACGTATAACACTTAATGGAGTTGACCATACTATTGATGCATTATTTAGTGCAATTGAGGATGCTAGAAAGCTAGGAAAAAAAGCTGCCATTCCTGATTTTGAACGTATATTAGAAACTGAACAAAAATAATTTTATTATTATTTACAAACAACATGCTCAAGAAAATACAAACAGCTATCGCCTGCATTTTATTTCCCGTATGCTTCGTCTGGATTGTCCATACTACCCTAGAGTTCAAACAAGATATCATCACATGGCAAGGAAACCCTGATAATTTATCTGGTACCATGTTTTTTTATTTTTTACTTTTTTGGATAATAAAAAACGTTCCCACCCTACTTGCACTCATTTTTTGTTATAAAACGTTCCGAAAGTAACTAAATGATCTCATTAATTAGAAAAACACTGAACGAACCTATATCCGCCCTCTTAGCATTTGGTCTATATTATGTTGGCATTAGAGCAGGATGCTTCATGTTGGCACTTTTGCTTTTTTTTGGAATTATTAAGCCCCTAGACATTGCCATGAGCGATCCATTGTTGGAATGGATCATCAGTGGGTATTATATGATTTGCCTTGCAAGTATTCTACTTAGCTGGCATGTCATTTGGAAAAACGCTCAACATTCACGTTATCCTTTTTTATCTGGATGTATATTACGAGGGCTTGTATTTATTGAAACTATACTTGTTTTTGGCTATGCGTTTGTCTTTGGGTAGGCAGAGGCTACCAGAACTAATTGGTAGCTCGTTTTGCTAAAAATCTGTATCCTATGTCTTGCGGTACATACCCAAGACTAAAGCTTTGGAATTCTATATGATTCTATTTAAACCTGCGAAATTCTCTCTACATAGTAGCAACGGGGTAGCAACAACAAAGAAAACACCAATTGCAAAAAAATACCGTCTTTAAAAAAACACTTTAAAAACAAGAGTTTAAAATGGTCGGAGCGACTGGATTTGAACCAGCGACCCCCAGTCCCCCAGACTGATGCGCTACCAGGCTGCGCTACGCCCCGACAATTTAATAGGCCAGGCATTATACGTACTTTATAGTATTTTGTAAATTCATTTACTATACTAACCGTGAATCAAACCAAAGGACGACGTGGTTTACGGTTAGCATAAACCATGTCTTTGAAGACATTTATTGACTTTTATGCACAATTGCAGTATAAACCAGCACAAACAATATAAAATAGAAACATTGCAGGGTACTTATGGCCAAATTTATTTTAACTACCACACTCACTTTTTTTATCACATTTGCTTCAACACTAGCTGTTGCGAGTAATAATAACGAATCTTCAAGAGATTTTTATATAGGGCTTGATGCTGGTATTTCAAAATTTGGCGACACAAGTAACGCACAAGATGTATTGAGCACAGCTGACAGCGTCAAGCTAAATGACAAACATTTTGTACTAGGACTCAACGCAGGTTATCACATTCACCCAAGAGCAGCTATTGAAGTAGGCTTCTTATCTGGCGGTGAACGCGGCAGTTATTTAGACGACCTGTTTGCCAGCACCACCACTACTCATGGTTACAACCTAATCTATGCAGATGCCGTTGGAAATTTGAAGATTACTAATAGCTTTAAAGCACTTGGGTCCATTGGTATCGCAAGAGTCAGTAGAACAGAAGAAGTCCGCCATAGTCCATTATTTTCAGGTACTAGCACTGAAGCTGAAAGAAAAAATAACAATATTGGTGTAAAACTAGGAACAGGCTTTCAATATGACTTTAATAGTCGCTTTGCACTTAGAACCAAAGCTGATTATGTTACCGGAAATGGCGGCCTAGGCATTGTAACGGCAGGTATCCAAGTAAAATTCTAGCCAGCTCCACATCTACGAAAAAAGTGCAGCTCTAATCGCTGCTGCGCTTTTGCTTGATTCATAAGTGGTGCGGTAGTATTTCTAAGCGCTATCAAATAATTTATCGATGTCGTCTTGATTAGGTGCGTCACTTTGCGGACCATTCATCAAGGCCTCATCTGATTGCGGATCCGACTTTGGCGAAGACTTGACGTGCTTTGAAAGTGCATTTGAAAGTAATCCACCCACCGTTTGGTCAATAAATTGAAGTGTTTTGATCACTTTCTTGATACGTTGTCCTGTAAGATCCTGATAATTACAAGCTTCAAAAATCTTATTAACATCTTCCATGATATTCTGTTCTAGCTCAGGAGTACCTTGATTCTTTATAACATCCTGAATATGCTCAATTCTATCAAGAATATCATCGGTAGCTTCTTCAGTATATTTAATAACCTCATCAAGCTCTAATTTTGCGGCCTCAACAGCCTCATGATCTAACGAACTCGCAAAATCACTGCATGTCTCTGAGATCTTATCTTGAATGGATTTTACTTCCTCATAAATTGGGCCTGTTTCTTTTAAAACACACTCATAAGCAATATCCGTCAACTGCTCTACAATTGATATATCGATGCCTTGTGATTCCATAATCTTTGAAAATTGCAGGCCAATATCTTTCTTGAAATTATCCATCTGCCCCCCCCTTGTTTTTTAAAAATCACCTAATACAGCAGTTAATTTTTGCTTAAGTGTATCGGCATTAAAGGGCTTTACGATGTAATTATTAACGCCTGCTTCTTTGGCTTTAATAACATTTTCGGGCTTACTCTCCGCAGTAATAAGAATAAATGGAATATTTTTATGCTGACAATCTCCTCCTCGAAGATTTTTTAACATATCAAAACCTGACATAGGTTCCATATTCCAATCCGAAATAACTAAGTCAAATTTACATTCTGTCAGTTTTTGTAGAGCTGATTCACCATCAATGGCTTCATCAATATTCTCAAAACCAAGTTGATTTAGTAGTCCAGTAACGATCCGGCGCATGGTTTTAAAATCATCCACCACCAGAATTTTCATGTTTTTGTCAACTGCCATCCTTATACTCTTCCCTATATGGTAAGAAAAAAAATATTCATGATTAGAATATCAACAAAGTCTTAATCATTCGTTAATGCTACAAAAAGATTATTCGTCTTGTGATAAACGTCTACGTTTAGCAAGTCTAGATGTCACTTCTTTAGCAATATCAGAATTCATTTTAGCCAAAATTGGTGCTGCCTTTGCCTCTTTCATTTTTTCAATGACCTCTAACAATACCTCAAAATCCATTTTATCAAATATTCTCGCCGCATCTTTGGCCTTCATATTTTCATATATTTTGACAAGACGATTAATTTTCTTATTTTCTCTATCGTTATATTGCGCCAAAAGCTCTGCTACTTCCACCTTCAGCTTTTCTAGCTCCTTCATTTTTCTATCGACCTTTTTCTCTGTAGCATTGAGTAGGTTCTCCTTCATGGAGATGGCTTTACTCCATTTCTCAAGTTCCAAACGCCTTCTGGTAAGATTCTCCAGAATATTAATTTCCATTTCACTAACATCGGAAGGATCAATGACTGTTGGACCTTTACGAGGGCCAGGACTCCACACCGCATCATCATCAAACCCACCTAAGCGAGCCTTTTCCTCTTCCGATTCTTTTGAATCTTCTGCACGAGCAGATAAATTATCACTGGCTGTGGTTTCATACTCTACAACAAAACCAGGCAGCATATCCTGAAATTTTACCGCCACCGCGATAAAAAGTATCAGAATCATGATTGGTAAAATTTTTAAACGCATGACCTACTTGCTTTTATAGCCTAAAGACTCCAGTGTTTTTTGAATGGATTGACGATCTGGTTTTTGTGAAGCATTGCCGGGCTGCTGGCGCTGTTTAGCAATATCAGAAAGAAGCGACTCTAGCACTTGTTGTCTTTCTTGTTGATTACTTTGCACTCCTCCTTTGGGGTGAACGCTTCTATTTTTTGCATTGGCCATAGCCGCATTCTTTGTCATTTGCTTTAATTGTCTTATTTCGGCAGGAGATGGCATATTACCAACCTTCGACTGGCTTGATTGATAATCAGCCCCTCCAACTCCTTGCATCATTTTTTCAGCTACAACAGACGCTCTTTCACTTAAGAATGCCAAATCATCCATTAAAAGAGAGGCTTTATCTATTTTTGCTTGAAGCCCACTTTCAGCCTCCTTACTGGCCCTACTTAATTCATCAATACTACTTTGAGCAATCAAAATAGTTTGATCAAAACTACTAAATAAATTTGCTAAATCTTTCTTACTGTCACGAATAACGTTAATTTTTCTGCTCAATATTATTCCATAAACAATTGTTATAATCAGCAACGTAATAACCACAAAATCAAGAATCTGATTCATCACTATCTCCTTTCTTTTCATTGAACATCTTATTAACCACAATCGCTAAATTGTCCGATACACGACCAACCGATCCTTCTAATACGCTTACACCGCTACTCTTGACTAATACGTCATCATCTGGTTCTGAATCTAATACAATAGTATCTCCAGGCTTCAATCCAATCACATGCTGCATGGTTGTTTTTTTCGATCCCAGAACTGCTTCTAATTTAACATGAGTATTAACAACCTCTCTAGTTAAATGGGCCTCCCAATACGCATCCTTACCAAATGACTCACCCATAAAGGCTTGCCCTAATAACTCTTTGATTGGCTCTAATGTTACCAATGGAAACATAACTTCCAAATTACCACCACGCTCTTCCATATCGACCCTCAACTGAAGTAATATAACTGTATCAGAAGGGTGTGAAATTGTGGCAAATCTAGGATTAGTTTCCATGCGCTCAAAGTTGAATGTAGCAGGACTTAATGGCTCAAAGGCTGCAGCTAGGTCAACAATCACAATCTCTGTTAATTGCTTGACCATGCCTTGCTCAATACTTGTATAAGGCCGCCCTTCAATTCTTATTGGCTTATTTAGTTTTCTTCCACCAAATAACACCTCTATCATTGAATAGACCAACGAACCATTAAAGGTCACCAGCGCGAAATTTTCCCACTCTAGCGCCTTAAAAATAGATAAAATAGCTGGTACAGGAATAGAGTTAACATAATCACCAAAGCGCAAAGAGGTTATTGAATGAATATCAACATCAACGTTATCGGAAGTAAAGTTTCTCAAAGAGGTAGATAGCATTCTGACAAATCGGTCAAATACTATCTCAAGCATTGGCAAGCGCTCATACGATGTGAGCGACTTGTCTAGCATCACATCAATTCCAACCTTAGGCTTCTCTTCTTGTTCATCACCACCAAAGCCTAAGAGACTATCAATCTCGTCCTGAGACAACGCCTTATCGTCGCCACCATCTTGCGTCTCTACTTGCTCTTCAGACATAACCTCAATAATCCTTTAGCGTGTTTACTTAAAAAAAACAATTCCATCACTTACATTCACTATATGACCTCTAAACATTCTCCTACTACCAAGCGACTAAAGAAACCCTACTGTACCAATATTTGCTTGAATAATATATCACTTACTTTTGCTGGATATACGGTTTTATTAATACGAAGCAACAATTCCTCACGAAGCCGATACATTCCGGCCGAACCTTGAAGGTCCTCATTTTTTAATTCCCTTAAATAAACTTGAAACGTATCTCTAATCCTAGGCATTTTTTCTTCAACCGAAGGAATTTGTGTTTCATTGGGTAGCTCTAAGGAAATTGTCATTTTTAAGAAGGAGGGACGATCACTGCCCACATTAAGGTTAACAACGAACTCCTCCAGGTCATAATAAACAATACCGCCAATGGCATTTTCACCACCATCAACCACTTCTCCTTCAACACTTACAGCCTCACCACCGGCACTTGATGGAGCATCTCCTCCTCCGCCCATCAAAAAGAACGCCGCCCCTCCTCCTGCAAGCAGCAACACCACAATAACAATGATGATAATTAATTTACCCTTACCTTTGGAACCAGCACCATCACCTTCTTCGTCCTGGTCTGTTTCCACCTGGTCCGTTTCATTAGTTTCATCATCAGCCATGATACGTACATCCCCTAGTTATAGCTACACCATATTGTAGGATAAACGCAATATAGCACTTCAACAACCACTAAATCTAGCGTCTTGTCTTTTAACTGTGGATATCTCAAGGTCATATTTTATCCCTTTTATCTTTGATATAGAATTTACACTTTTATAACCAACTATTATTAAAGGAATTTTTAAAAGTTGGCACAGTAGATGCTTTAATGTTTGGTGACATGCACGTAGCATGTTTGCATGTAGCAACATTATACAGGAGCAATTAGCATCCACTGGCAGGTAGCCCATTTGTTTTTAAGAAAAAAACACGTGGGCAGTAAAATGGATAGTATTTCATATGTTTTGGCTCAACGCCAAATGAATTTGTTTAAAGCAACCGATCGTATTGCCGACCAAACGGCTAATGCAAATACCATTGGTTATAAGTCACAAAAAGATGTGTTTAGTCAGCTTGTTATGCCACTTGAAAATCAAAAAGAACTTACTACATCGCACATAAGCACCACAGTTAGACAAACTGAACAAGGCCCTATAGAAACCACCAACAACCCTCTGGACGTTGCCATTCATGGCAAAGGTTACTTCCAAATAGATACAAATAATGGCCCTAAATTTACAAGAGCCGGAAGCTTTCAAGTTAGCGCCCAAGGTGTTTTAGTTACTCCAGAAGGAAATCCCGTATTAGATGTTGGCGGAGGATTTATTGAGTTTGCCGAAAGCGACACCAAAGTCACCATTCACGCCGATGGCGCAATTAGCAACCAAGAAGGCGAAATTAGAGGACAACTTGGAGTATTCACCTTTGAAAATGAGCAACTTCTTATAGCCGAAGGTAACAATCAGTATCGCACCCAACAACCTGCAGAAGTTGGTTTTGACCACCGCATTATCCAAGGCACCTTAGAAGGGTCTAATGTCAATAGCATTCAATCCATGACTGAACTTATGGACATGTCTAACAAAGTTGAGTCGGTAAAGAAATTACGCGACCAATATAACTCTCTTTCATTAAATATGATCAGAACTTTATCAGATATAAACTAGGGGAAAATTACCATGCAAGCACTTTTCACAGCAGCCACCGGAGCACAAGCTAGCACAAGACAAGTAGACGTTATTGCGAACAACCTGGCAAACGTCAACACCACCTCCTTTAAGGCGCAACGTGCTGTTTTTAAAGATTTAATGTACAACACCATTAATGATCCTGGCGTTCCAACTACCGATGCAGGAACCATCCGTCCAAGTGACACCTCAATTGGACTTGGCGTTGCACTATCTGGATTATCATTTAATACTGCTATTGGCACCATGGAACAAACCGACAACGACCTAGACGTTGCTATTAATGGCAAAGGATATTTCAAAGTTACCTTGGCAGACGGAACCGAAGCTTACACTCGCGATGGCGCTTTTCAGGTCAATGGCGATGGATTATTAGTGACTCAAGACGGACTTGAAGTTTCACCTAGTATCACCATTCCATCGGATGCACTCACCATCACCATCAACACAAGTGGTGAAGTACTTGTTACACAACCAGGATCGACAACCGCAGCAAGTCTAGGATCAATTGAGATTTTCACGTTTATTAATGAGGCTGGATTGAAACGCCTTGGAGATAATCGCTTTCTTGAAACCGAGGCATCGGGAACTCCTACAGCAGGAACAGCAGGGCAAGATGGCTTTGGCTCTACCGTCCAGGGAGTTGTTGAAGGCTCAAACGTTACAGCAGTAGTAGAATTAATGAATTTGATTAAAGCCCAGAACGCATTTGAACATAATACAAAAGTTATGGAAACGGCGGATCAAATGGCTCAATCTTTAAGTAACTCAGCATAGTAATATTGATATTAGAAAAGGAAGATAACATGAATTATAAATTGCATTTACCGATTATTGGCTTTGTACTTTTGCTACTTGGGATCTCTCAAGTAGCAAACGCTAAAATCATTTACCCAGAGGATAATATTTTTGAGGATGCGGCCATCATCTCTTTACAATCTTTGGGAGAAGTTGTTATAGAGGAACTGGCCGACCGCGATATTGATGGTAATATTGAGGTTTCAATCCGCAATTTAAGAAAAGACGTCACTCTTGAACATTATAGCAAATCCTACCACCTGAATGTGAGCGCCTTTTCTGCCAACAAAGCAACTGGACGATTTAAAGCCTACATAGAGTTAAAAGGCACGGAAGAGGACAGCCCTATTCAAACCATTAATTTAACAGGGTCTTTTGATGAAATGCGTGAAATACCCGTATTAAACAAACGACTTGGCCGGAGCGAAATTGTTGCCGATGAGGATATTAGCTGGATAGAAATACCCTCTCGTAAGGTAAAACGCGACACCGTAACAGATGAACTTCAGCTGATTGGTAATTCGCTAAGAGGCTCTGCATATCCTTTTAAACCTGTACGCCTTAGTCACATCACGCGCCCGATGATCATGGAACGCAACAGCACTATTGATTTAGTATTCCAGTCACAAAATTTATCTTTAAAAACTGTAGGCATAGCTCTTGATAGTGGCGCCAAGGGAGACATTATACGAGTAAAGAATGCCTCTAGTAACAAAGTTGTTCGCGCACAAATTGTTAGCGACCGAGAAGTAACCGTATTAGCACAATTAAATAATATATAATAAAGTAGTACCAACCATGTTTAACTTATTTACACGCATCATTTTGCTTACATCGCTTATGTTGATACAAGGCTGCGCACTTTTTGATGCAGACTTCATATCAAAAATGAATGAACCCCCTGAAATGGAACAAGTCAGCGTTCCAATGGAACAAGACTCATATGAACCGCTTACGTGGCCCTTAATGGAAGAAGACGAAGAGGACGATTCCACTCAGCATGTTAACTCACTTTGGCAGTCTGGAACCAACACCTTTTTTAAGGACAAAAAGGCACGTAAAGTGGGAGACATCCTTAAGGTTATGGTCCGCATAAAAGATAAGGCTGAACTTGAAAATGAAACCGAAGCAACACGAAATAATACCGAAGACACTCAAGCAAGCTCGTTATTTGGACTGGAAAAACTTGCCACCGGATTTTTACCTGGCAAGGCAAATCCTGCCGACCTACTAAATATCGCTACGGATAGCAAAAGCACTGGCACTGGAACTATTGAACGAGAAGAAATTATCGAAACAGAAGTTGCAGCCATGGTCACACAAGTTCTTCCTAACGGCAACCTTGTCATTCACGGTGACCAAGAAATTCGTGTAAACCATGAAATCCGTAGAGTTAGCGTAGACGGCATTATTAGGGCCGACGACATTCAAGCCGATAACACCATTGACTCCAATCAAATTGCACAATCACGTATTTCGTATGGCGGAAGAGGCATTATTAGCCGCGTGCAAAGACCAAGGCTAGTGCATCAATTGGTCGATGAGTTTTCACCATTTTAATGAAAGGAAAAGCAATGCACTAATGTGCTTCGTAGCATAGAAATGCTCTCGTATAATTGGAACAAAAATACCACATCACGAAATCATTTGAATAATTTTTGAAATTTTTTTTATAAATTGCATTTTTTTTAGGGTCTCTTAACTTTTTGTTAATAAACCCCCCTTATAATCGCACGTCGATCATAGTGACGTATAACAAAATAACTAAGTAATTTATTCGGACAACATACTAAACAGTAAGGGAATTGCCATGACATCAATTTTAAATTTTATAAAAAATTTACCCGAAATATCTAAAGACGATGTGATCAATGACATCAATTATATCCGAAAATCTTCAGTACTTGTTAACGAAGCACTAAGCAAAGGCTCCGACGTTATGCAAATGCCAGGCGGTGATATTCATATTACAGAAACAAAAGTTGTCACCTATAAATATATTTGGAATGCCGAGAAAGGCAAGTTTGAGCGCGCAACCTCTGGTATCCGGGCGCAAAGAAAGAAACGTCGTAAAACAAATGACGATGTCACCGAGATACACGAACAAAAAATTGCTCAATTAGCCTAACTATATTGCTCAATACGTGTTTTATACAATACCATTTGTGGAAGCATGTATGATTGGAAGAAAGCATGTAGTTCACTATAATTCTCATTATTGTTACTAAGCTTATCGAAAAGGCATCCACCTATTGCAAGAGCTGACATCTGAAGATATTCATGTGCCATGGCAGCAAGTATTTTCGTGTCATTGGATTTTTTAACAAGCAAACAACTAACATCTTTATATATTTTGAGCGCCTCTTGCTGAGAAATTGAAATATCACTACCCTCTAATAGCTCAATTAATGACACCCCTGTTTCACCTTGATCTCTTAAAAGCTTTCTAAAAACCAAGTCCTGTGCTTGTATGCCATTGGTCCCTTCATAAATCATCGCAATTCTACAGTCCCGCAAATATTGCGATATTGGAACTTCTTCAGTATAGCCAATACCACCCAATACCTGCATAGCAGTTGAACACACATCAAACGCGGCCTCAGAACTATATGATTTTACAATTGGTGTAAGAAATGCCGCCAATTCATCCTTACCTTCATCCATAAAGGCTGCCATTTGAAGAGCCAGCATTCTGGATATCATCGTTTGGCATTCCATCAATTTTAGCATACGCTCGACATCAGGATGCTGATCAATGGACACCCCCATTTGAACCCGCTCTGCAGCAAATGCCTTAGCATAGCCCAATGCAGCCTGACCAACTCCTATCGCCTGAACTCCCACTGCCAATCTAGCATTGTTCATCATGGTAAACATATAGGCCAGCCCTTTGTTCTCTTCTCCTACCAAATATCCAACACACCTGTCTTCATCACCAAATGCCATAACACATGTTGGAGAAGCATGAATACCTAATTTATGCTCCAAACTAACAACGCGTACATCATTTTCCGTATTATCTTCATGTATCTGAGGCACAATAAAAAGTGAAATTCCTTTACTTCCCTCAGGTGCGCCTTCAACACGCGCAAGCACCATATGAATAATATTATCGGTCATATCATGATGCCCATAGGTAATGAAAATTTTCTGACCTTTGATCAAATAATGCCCCTGATCGGTTTTAGTTGCTTTTGTTGTAAGTGCTCCCACATCAGAACCTGCTTGCGGCTCAGTAAGGCACATTGTGCCGGTCCAATGACCACTGACAAGATTAGGAAGATAGCGTTGCTTTTGCTCATCAGAGCCATGATGCATCAATAGCTCAATAGCACCTTGTGTCAATAATGGGCACAATCCAAAGGCCATATTAGCACCGCTAATCATTTCGCTAATTGCACTAGAGACAACCCAAGGCAATCCTTGCCCACCATATTCTGGATCAAACGGCACACCATTCCAACCTTGCTGAGCAAATGCACTATACGCATCCTTAAACCCTGCGGGCATAGTCACTTTTCCGTCACTAATACTTGCTTGCTGCTGGTCTCCTAATGCATTTAATGGAGCCAATTCTCTTTCCATAAATTTAGCTGCCTCATCTAATACTGCACTCACAAGCTCTTCAGATACTGCTTTGGCTTCATATACAGAAGAAAGGTCTAACACACCCAAAATAGCCTTAATATCTTCTAATGGTACCCTGTATTGTTCCACCTTTTAATCTCCTATTTATAGTCATTCTTGAAACGCAAAACAAACGCCCTACCACCCTAGCATATTAATCTTAATTTATACTTAAATTAAAATTAATATCGTTTTAACAAACATTCATATCCGTGACCTGCCCCACATAAGTAGCTCAATTTAAAACCTACTCGGTTGTTAATTGCACGAAATAGTATAATATCGTTTTTTTGCAAATTAGTTGGTATTAAATGGTATAAAGCGCTGTATGCATAAGCTCTTATATTGCTTCTACGATCGCTTTACTATATATAACAGAAAAAATTTCAATAGTTAGAGTATACAACATGCCAAATAACATAAAAAAAGTAGTCTTAGCTTATTCTGGTGGATTGGACACATCTGTCATTCTTTGCTGGTTAAAAGAAACCTATAATTGTGAGGTCATTACTTTTACTGCAGACCTTGGCCAAGGAGAAGAAGTAGAGCCGGCACGAGAGAAAGCAAAAGCCTTTGGCATTGAGCATATCTTTATTGAAGATTTACGCGAAGAATTTGTCCGCGATTATGTTTTTCCTATGTTCCGTGCTAACACGGTATATGAAGGTGAATACCTGCTTGGCACCTCTATTGCCAGACCTTTGATTTCTAAACGCCAAATAGAAATTGCTACCGAACTTGGTGCTGATGCGGTTTCACATGGTGCTACTGGAAAAGGTAACGACCAAGTACGTTTTGAACTTGGCTACTACGCACTTAACCCTGAAATAAAAGTGATCGCACCTTGGAGAGAATGGGACCTTAACTCAAGAACAAAACTCATTGCATATGCTGAAGAAAAAGGCATTGCTATTCCCACAGATAAACGTGGTGAAGCCCCCTACTCTATGGATGCCAATTTACTTCATATCTCCTATGAAGGTAAAATTCTCGAAGATCCTTGGCAATCTGGAGACCCAGAAATGTATCGCCGTTCTGTAAGCCCGGAAGAAGCCCCTGATACTCCTGAATATATTGAAATAGAATTTAATCACGGCGACCCTACTCATATTAACGGCGAAAAGCTATCTCCAGCTAATTTACTTACCAAATTAAATGAACTTGGCGGTAAACACGGCATTGGAAGACTTGATATTGTAGAAAACCGCTATGTTGGTATGAAATCTCGTGGTATTTATGAAACCCCTGGAGGCACTATTTTACTTAAAGCTCACCGCGGCATTGAAAGCATCACGCTGGATAAACAAGCAGCTCACCTTAAAGACGAACTCATGCCACGTTATGCTGAAATTATCTATAATGGCTACTGGTGGAGCCCTGAGCGTGAGATGTTACAAGCTGCTATCGACCACTCACAAACCAATGTAAGTGGTATTGTAAGGCTAAAATTATATAAAGGGAATGTTACTGTTGAAGGTCGTAAATCAGCTAACAGCCTCTATAGCGAAGAAATTGTCACCTTTGAAGAAGATGACGTTTATAACCAAAAAGATGCCGAAGGTTTTATTCGCCTTAATGCACTTAGGTTACGCTTAGCCAACAGGCACAGCAGAAGTTATCCTTCACCAGATTGAATTGATAGGCTGCTCAAGAATCCTGCATAATGCATTTTTTCTTTGAACTACAGTTGTCACTGTGGCGCTTTATGGTTATGTCTGAAACTAGCCCTTACGAGGGTCAAACGCATCTCTTACTGCCTCACCAATAAACATCAGCAGTGACAGCATCACAGCAATGGTGATAAATGCAGTAATACCAAGCCATGGAGCTTGAAGATTTGCTTTACCCTGCGCAAGAAGTTCTCCTAAAGAGGCTGATCCAGGAGGAAGACCAAAGCCAAGAAAATCCAGTGAAGTCAGTGCCGTAACAGCACCAGTTAACACAAATGGTATAAATGTAATAGTTGCTACCACAGCATTGGGTAGCACATGGCGCATGATAATTGTAAATTCCGGCACGCCCAATGCACGTGCCGCCTTTACATAATCGATATTACGTGCTTTCAAAAATTCTGCCCTGACTACTCCAACCAAAGATGTCCAACTAAAAATAATCATAATGGCCAATAACCACCAAAAATTCGGTGTCACCACACTTGCCAGAATAATAATCATAAACAATGAAGGCAAACCTTGAAACACCTCGATAAGCCTTTGAAAAATAAGATCAACTTTTCCACCAAAATACCCTTGAACCGCTCCAGCAACTATCCCAACAACACTGCTAATGATGGTTAATATCAGAGCAAATAAAATAGTCACCCTAAATCCGTAAATAACCCTTGCCAGCACATCTCTTCCTTGGTCGTCAGTACCTAACCAATTATCCGCCGTAGGCGCAGAAGGAGCTGGCGTAGGAAGATCATAATTAATGGTTTGATAACTATATTGAACAAGCGGCCACAACATCCACCCCTCACCTTGATCCACGATAAGAGATTGAACATAAGGATCTCTATAATCGGCTTCAGTTTCAAAATCACCACCAAAGGTTATTTCATCATAAGCGGTTAAAACAGGAACATAGAGGCCTTGTTTATACCACACCAATATGGGCTTATCATTAGCAACAAACTCTGCCATTAGTGCCACAATGAATAATATTGTGAACAAATAAAGCGATATCAACCCACGCCGATTAGCATAAAAATTTATTTTTCGTCGTTGCCATGTTGCCGATAATACCATGAATTAACCTCCCCGTTTCTCAAAATCAATGCGAGGATCAATCACGACATACATCACATCACCAATCAAATTCAGTATCAGACCAATAAGTGTAAAAATATAGAGCGTACCAAAAATAACTGGATAATCACGGTGAACCACCGCTTCAAACCCTAGAAGCCCTAAACCATCTAGTGAAAAAATTGATTCAATTAATAATGAGCTTGTAAATAATATCCCAATAAATGCCGCAGGAAAGCCTGCAATAATAATCAGCATAGCATTTCTAAATACATGCCCGTATAACACTCTAGATTCACTTGCTCCTTTAGCACGAGCAGTCATAACATATTGTTTATTCATTTCATCCAAAAATGAATTCTTAGTTAGCATCGTAAGGGATGCAAAACCACTAATGGTCATTGCCAATACTGGTAATGTAATATGCCAAAAATAATCTATTATTTTCTCAAACCAGGTAAATGTCTCCCAACCCGATGAAGTTAACCCACGAAGAGGAAAAATTTGCCAATAGCTTCCGCCTGCAAATAAAACAATTAACAATACTCCAAATAAGAATCCTGGAATTGCATATCCAACCGAAATAATCATCGATGTACTAATATCAAATACATTCCCATCATTAACAGCCTTTTTGACTCCCAAAGGAATAGATACCATATACGTAATAAGCAGTGTCCATAACCCAAGGGATATTGAAACCGGGAGCTTATCAATAATTAGCTCACCTACCGTTTGGTCTTTATAAAAAGACGAACCAAAATCAAATTGCACATACCGAACAAGCATATCCCAAAATCGTTCATGGACCGGCTTGTCAAAGCCTACCATTTTTTCTAACTTTTCAATGAGGTCGGGGTCAAGACCTTGTGCTCCTCGATATTTAGATGCAGCCTGATTTGATTTTAGTTGCACCGAAGGGTTGTTGCTGGAAATAACTTCATTTCCCGCTGAATTTAACCTTGAATCATGTCCTTGATGGGTAATGGTGGCAATCATTTGTTCCACCGGTCCACCCGGTGCTACATGCACAATAGCAAAGTTAAGCAACATTATTCCCAATAATGTTGGTACTATAAGCAACAAACGCTTAATCACATAATGAAACATTAACCAGCTTCTTTTTCTAGGACCTGTAATAGTTCAACATTAAAACAACGTTGATAATATTGTGCAACGATTTCTTGCTCCGCATCATCACACTTATTAAAGAAGCTATATTTAAAAGCATCTTCTAAGTTTTTGAAAATTTGATAATTTTCCCCCCAGGTAATCACCGTACGTGGTGACATTACTGTAGAAATATCTCCCATTTTAAACCCTTGGCGCGTCAAATTAGCCATCGCTACCATCTGATGGGCTAAGTTTGGCTCTTTTTTTAATGATGGTACTTTTGCTTCAATAATTGCTTCTTCATCCTGTTGAGGAAGATAATTAAGGCATGTTAAAATATTCCACCGATCCATCTGCCCTTGATTAATTGGCTGAACACCAACATAAAGACCTGTATTATCGCCTAGACCAACTGTATTGGAAGTTGCAAAAATTCTAAAATAAGGATGCGGCGTAATCACCTGATTGGTATCTAATAATGTAAATTTACCTTCACTTTCTAATAAGCGCTGCAAGATAAACATTACATCTGGTCTTGCAGAGTCATATTCATCAAATACTAATGCAATGGGCTGCTTCAATGCCCACGGAATAATGCCATCCTTGAATTTGGTAATTTGTTGACCATCTTCAACAACAATGGCATCCCTGCCTATCAAATCTATCCTGCTAATATGCCCATCCAAATTCACCCTAAAACACGGCCAATTAAGCTTAGCAGCCACTTGTTCAATATGTGTGGATTTTCCAGTACCATGAAACCCCTGAACCAACACCCTTCGGTTATGAACAAAACCAGCTAATATCGCTTTGGTAACATCTTCATTAAAGCAATATGCTTCATCAACGTCAGGAACATGTTCGCTTTTATTTTTAAATACTGGCACATCCATACCCGCATCAAAATCAAATATGTCTTTACTTGGTATGAGAGTTGGTAATTCAGTCATGGATAATTTCTCTTAGAACAATTATTGTTATCGCAAAGCGCGATCTTAAACTTTCATTCCGACGCTTTCAATGAAATTATCACTATTAAAAAGTTATAAATTAAGCCCTTTAAGTACTTCATAAGCCTTATTTAACTCTTTAAACTTTTCTTCTGAATCAGGACCGTGAATATCTGGATGACACAATTTGGCAAGCTGTTTATATTGCTGTTTAATTTCTTGAGCTGTTACTGGCAATGACAGCTTCATTACTTTGAGCGCATAACGCTGATCATAGGATGTGTCGGCATCATCCCATGCATGTGCACGGTGATGCATTTTTTCAAAACCAGCAAAATCATGCATCGCTTCTTCTAATATATCTGCTGCATCAACCATAAAATGATATTGGCCCATGCGTCCCAAAGGACGATGCCCAGACAAACTATCTCTTTCAAATGCCTCTATTTCTTGTTGGGATTTACCAGCAAAATAATCCCAATGCTTGTTCACTTGCCTAATATGCTCTTTACAAAAATAATTGTACCCTGAAGACGCACCACAACCAGGCTCACGAGGTGCAGGAAATACACCTTCATCTTCGCAGCCATGCCACATGCATTCTTGCCGCCACGTTTCCTGTTCCATTTGTAGTTTTTGCTTATATTTCATGAAACTATTATGCCTTTATAGCCTTTAATTTTCAAGAACATATAACCACATCCTTGCATATGACATGCGTTTTATACCTTCACACGATATCGACGCTGGCACTATAATTGCTTGCTGTTTACAGACGTTCATACTCAAAAAACATGGCAGATCGCCCCTCTTTCTCAGCCTTTTCTTGGTAGCGCGTCTTAATCCAACCATCCGGAGATTGATACCATTGATCGGGACGATAATTACTCCAAACAAAATCGTTTGACCGCCCCATAAAACTTGTAATCCAGTGTGCATAATCAACATGATCTGTAGCAATCAGCAACTGAGCCCCAGGCTTTAACGCCCTTGCTAGCAAATCAATGGTATCTGGGCAAATAAGTCTTTTTTTGTGATGTTTCTTTTTAGGCCATGGGTCGGGAAATAATATATAACACTGATCAAACGACCCTTCCTGACAGGATGCCATGAGGAGTCGGGCATCACCATGCAAAATTTTTACGTTAGTAAGTGCATTATCATCGATATGCGCCAAACACGATGCAACCCCATTAAGGTATGGCTCACAACCAATAAAACCACTTTCAGCTGATTGACATGCACGATGAGCTAAATGCTCACCACCACCAAAACCTACCTCTAAAACCAACTTATCTGGTTTGTGCTCAAATAATGCATGAACATCAACAACTCCCTCAGGAACACTAACAAACGGAAGTTTATCTTTTACCAATTGTTGTTGACGATCACTCAAAATGCGCCCCTGCACTCTCCCAAAGGTACGCAAAGCCGTTGTAATCATTTTTGGACGAATCATTTATACTGCTCTTACTTGTAAGATGTAGAATTTTTTAGTTGCAGCAAGTGATTTAAAACAACTTGATGACAAATACATCCTTAAAATAAAAAGAATATCACTAATCTAACAACGATTTTAGTTCATCCACCAAGTCTAATCGCTCCCACGGAAAATGTCCTTGGTCATCCGGCCTACGTCCAAAATGTCCGTAAGCGGCAGTTCTACGATAGATAGGGTTATTTAAATTTAGATGCTCCCTAATACCACGCGGCGTAAGATTAACAAGCTCTCTTATTTTGGACTCCAAAGCTCGATTGCTAACTTTAGGGCTTCTAAATGTATTCACATAAAAAGATACAGGATCAGCCACACCAATCGCATAGGCAAGCTGTATATCACATTGACCGGCCAAACCTGCAGCAACCACGTTTTTAGCTAAATATCGTGCCATATAGGCAGCAGAGCGATCAACCTTGGTTGGATCTTTACCCGAAAAAGCTCCTCCACCATGCGGAGCAGCACCACCATAAGTATCAACAATAATTTTTCGTCCGGTTAGTCCACAGTCACCATCTGGCCCACCAATAACAAAATTGCCAGTTGGATTAATTAATATAGCATCATCAGAACACATGAAACCATCTGGAATGACTTCTTTAATATTCGGTATAACAATATCCTTAACATCCGACTGCGTTAGTCCTTCTTTGTGCTGTGTGGATACCAAAATAGACTCAATACGTACCGGTATACCTTCATCATATACCATCGTAACCTGACTCTTAGAATCAGGTCCAAGACGATCCTCACCAGCATGCCTTACATCCGCAAGCTTCTTAAGAATACGATGTGAAAAATGGATAGGAGCTGGCATAAACACGTCTGTTTCATCGCAAGCATAACCAAACATCAATCCTTGGTCTCCAGCACCTTCATCTTTGCTGTCATTGGCGTCCACTCCCATTGCAATGTCAACCGATTGCTCATGGAGCAACACTTCTACTTGCGCCTTGGCATAATGAAAACCTTCTTGCTCATAACCAATCTCTTTAATCACATCTCTGGCGACATTTTCAATGTCATCTTTCGTAATTTTCTTAGGTCCTCTTACCTCTCCGGCAATCACTACACGATTTGTTGTTACAAGGGTTTCTGCCGCAACACGTGAAAAAGGATCTTCAGCTAGATATAAGTCCAAAATAGCATCTGAGATTTGATCACACACTTTATCTGGATGACCCTCAGACACAGATTCACTTGTAAATAAGTATTCTTGTGGTTTTAATTGTGGACGTGAAGACATAGTAAACTCTTCCTTTTTTGCAGCACTCATGGTTTTTCCTGTAACTATAATCAATGATACGCATATGGATAAATCATTATGGCCTTTATATCAAGTAATTGTGGTTTTGATCATGATCATAATATAAAAACAATCATTGTAAAAACTTCATCTTGATCTTATGATCTGACATATGATGACAAAAACACCCCTGACCATGATTGCAGCATTAAGCTGCATATTTTTTATAGCTGAATCATCCAACGCTGGTGATTTTACTGGCTATGCCGCCATTGATTATCGTCAATTTTTTTCTGGCCCTGCAGCCGAAGAACAAGAACTTTCTAGTGGACCAACGCTTGTCATTGAGCCAGAATATTACCATGTTAGCGAAGACCAGAGCCATATATTTACTCTACGTGGCTTTGGAAGACTCGACAATGTAGATGATCGTCGATCGCATCTGGATATACGCCAAGCTGATTGGGTCTGGGCAAATAACGACATTGAGTTTACTGCCGGTATTAGTAAAGTATTTTGGGGCGTTACAGAAACGCGCCACTTGGTTGATATTATCAACCAAACTGACGCTATTGAAGATGTTGACGGTGAAGACAAGCTTGGCCAACCCATGGTCTCCTTTGCATCCTTTTTGGATTGGGGAACATTACGCTTTTATTATCTTCCCTATTTTCGTGAACGTGAATTTCCTGGCGAAAAAGGTCGTCTAAGAGGGCCTACTGTTATCGACACTCACAAGCCAAACTATGCCAATGATTTAGAACAATGGCACCCTGACCTTGCTGTACGTTGGACACACACCGTAGGTGATTGGGATCTTGGACTATCCCATTTTCATGGTACAGCCCGTGAACCAGTTATTCGCATAAATGGTAACTCATTGACACCTTTTTATGAAATTATTGACCAAACTGGACTTGATGTTCAATATACCTGGGATGCATGGTTAGTAAAATTAGAAGCCATTGGTGTTGCCGGGCATGGCGATTATTTTGGAGCAGTTAGCGGTGGTTTTGAATATAGTTTTTATGGCATCAATGATACCGACAAAGACTTAGGAGTACTGATTGAATATCACCTTGATGGCCGTTCTTATCAAGCCCCAACCACCTCACTTGATCATGATATCTTTACTGGAGTACGCTTGGCATGGAACGATATTGACGACACTGAGCTATTAGCAGGCGTGATTACTGATACATCGCATTATGGCCAGTCTCTTTTTGCTGAATATAACACGCGTATATCGCAGCATTGGAAACTAGAAGTCGATGCGCGCTTTTTCAGTAATGTTGACCAATATGACCCATTTTATTTTGCTCAACGGGATGATTTTATCCAAGCCAGACTTGCATATTATTTTTAAACTAACCCATTTACAGGTGGAGACATGGCAGATAACACACTTAATTTTTTGGATGATTATTGTGAACGATCTGGTCTAGCCGGTTTTGGTGCAGAGCCAATTAACACATACAGTAATATTGCCTTTTTGATTGCTGCCATTTTACTTGCAATACGGTGGTACAACCACCCTCGATACAGTGTTAAAAACAGCCTTGATATAATGCTTCTCATTGCAACCATTGGCGCTATTAGTGTTGGCAGTGGTTTATGGCACGCATATGCCACCCGAACTTACTTGTTGGCAGACGTAATACCTATTGCCATTTTCATGAATGCTTTTTTACTTGTTTATATGATACGAGTACTGCAACTTAAACCTCTTTTGGCCTTAGTTTTATGGATTATATTTCAAGCAGTTACCATTACATCTGAAGTCTTTCTTCCCGCTAGCACCCTCAATGGCACCATTATGTATGTGCCCGCTTATTGCAGTTTACTATTGCTATTATGGGCAAGCAAACAACAACGTATAACAACCTATCACTACATGCTTTGGGCAACATTATTATGGAGCTTATCACTTGTAGCTCGTACCATTGATTTAGAGGTATGCATGCATATCCAGATAGGGACGCACTTTTTATGGCATATCCTCAACGCATGTGTCCTCTATTTTCTTACACTTGCAATTATTAAGTCACGCTAATCCATGACCCAGCCACTTCTTTTACTAAAGATTCATATAAATCAATTGCATCATCACGATCATTAAGGCAAGGAACCGTAGCAAAATGCTCTCCTCCATGCTCTATGAAACTTTCTCTAGCGGCAATGTCTATTTCTTCAAGCGTTTCTATGCAGTCAGATGAAAAACCAGGTGTTACTAGAAGTAAGTTTTTGATCCCATCACGCGCATATTGTTCGATCGTTTTATCCGTATAGGGCTGCAACCATTCTTTGGGACCAAATCGCGACTGAAATGTTAGTGGCATCGATTCACTGGTTTCATTTAACGCAATTCTTAAAAGCCGAGCCGTTTTATGGCAATAACAATGATATGGATCACCGTTATCAAAATATTCTTTGGGTATACCATGAAAAGACAAGATTGTCTTTTCGGGGTTCCAATCAAGTGTAGCTTTATACTCATTAATACTATTTGCTAATGCATTGATATACAAAGAATGACTTTCATATGGGTCGGTAATACGCACCGCTGGTTGCCAACGCAGATCCATTAGTGTTCGGTACACTTCATCGCACACTGTTGCGGTGGTGGCAGCTGCATATTGCGGATAAAGAGGAACAATAATTTGTCGATCACAACCCTGCTCTTGCAATAAACGTATACCCGATTTTATTGATGGATTTCCGTAACGCATCGCCCAATCAACAATCACATTCTCATTATTTGAAAAACGCTCAGCTAATTTTTTGGCCTGCATGCGCGTGAAATACCGCAAAGGTGATTCATCCGTATCTTCTCGCCAAACCTGTTTGTATACCTGAGCTACCTTTGGTGGTCGGAACGTAAGAATAAAAAGATTGAGAATCACCTGCCAAAGCACCGGATTAAGCTCTATTACACGACGGTCTGATAAAAACTCTCTTAAGTACCGACGAATATCGCTTACTGATGTTGAATCAGGCGTACCAAGATTGACAAGCAATACACCAATTTTGCCAAAAGATACGCTGGGATGATCATTAGGAAGCATATACCGTTATCCTTATCGTGTTAAAACATAAAACAATATCATAACCACAATTAAACAATATAGTAGTTTCTATTTTCAATGGTTGCTATTGCAATGCAAAATAGACACTAAAAAAAACCATTATACCGCATTAAATAAACCACTTCCCTCATAATCCAGCGGTTGACAAATCATGCGCAACTTCGTACAACACCTTACTACATTCAAGAAATATAGCAAAGGCAGCACATATGATACCTCAATCATCTGAATTAACAATGTTTACACCTGGATCTTTATACCATAGTTCTACACTGGTTGGTCCTTCTGGATTAGTACAAGGACAATACACTACTACCATCTTACTTTCTCAGCTTAAATCTCTTGCGGGCGATCGTTTCAAGGATTTATATTGCAATTTCACTACCAAGGCTTCACAACGTGAAGGGGTTATTTTAGGTGGAGAAATTTGGCTGTTTGATAAAGAAGGCAAGGCAACATTATATGAAGGGGATGAACTAGAGCTTGGTGAAACCGATATCTATATACTTGATCCAGAAAGAATAAACAACACAGCTATCGCAGAAGAAACAGACTTAGCCACATTATTAAATACCATAGCAGAGCATGCATCCGGAAAAGAACATAAAGGAAAAATATCTCATATTGGAACAGCTAACGGTTCATTAAAAGCCGCAAAGCTTCGTACTGTTCACCATGATCAAAAAGTTGCCCCGGGACTTCTTGAACTACCCATGATACGTAATTATGTTATTCATGATCCCGATTTAGCTAAAAATTCTTGTGATTTTGACGCTGATCAATCTATACCTGAGCAATATCAAAAAATCATTGCCGATCTTGAAGCAACACTCCCTGAATATCAACGCGGCTATACTGGTGTAACCATTGTTAAATCACCGCTGAACTTTAAGCTGAGTGTTGCTCACACAGGTGAGGAAAACTTAGACAATCCTAATCACACTCACCCACATGCTGTTTTAACGGCAGGCGAAAAAACATATGGTGGCCATTTGGAAGCAGCTCATGGTATAACGGTATCCATATCTGCGCAATATACCAAGCAAGAACTCTACCAAGATACAACACAATCTGGCTTTTGGCGAGATGCCCTATCCTATAAAAATATTGGCCTTGCAATTATTGGGAAAGTTCTTGAGCAAAGAAAAGCCATCGCAACTGAAGAACAAAAGCTTGCCCTTGCAAGGCTTATTACTTATGAAAACTTTGTCCAAAATGGCCCTTATGGCCAGAACCCACTTTTTTCAGAGATCTTGAATCATAGCATCCCTGAAACATTTCAACGTTTTGCCGACAGTGTTGCCAAGACTATTGGCATTGACATCAAACGTGGCACTGCTCGTCTTTCTATGCCGGTGCTACCTATAGGTAATCCCGATAAAAGTCTTTTTGGTGGTAATTACTCCATAGAAGACATCGTCGATAGTATTCTGCAGATGGTTATACACGGAGATGAACCCAAGGCTTACTACATGGCAACAGCTCTTGGTTTAGGTGCAAGTGTTGCGTTGCAAAACGAAATAACTGCCATTAAGGGATCATTTACCAATATTCCATCCAGCGGCAATATACAAGAAATGCAGGGTGATGCCGGTACTAGCTTCACTCATATCACTTCGTTTTTTCCTGAAAAAGAACATTTTCCTCATAATGTTGTCATCAAAGACTTTAGTAAGGTAGAAGAACAACTGCATGCCTGGATGGATGGCTACAAAGGCCCTCAAACTGCTATTTTAGAAGGTGAATTTGACGTGTTGTTGGTAAGAACACCAAATCACTCTCATAACCCTGCTCCTTGTATTTCTGAAGCACTAAAAGATGAAGTCAGATTTTATCTTGTTAATGCTACCAAAATTGGCATTGAACTTGAGGACGATATACAAGTTAATTTTACCGAACTTGAAGAAAATCCAGAACTTGTAAGCAAACTTGGCTTTGCAAAAGATTCAGACGGGAATTTTGTTAAACCCCTTCAAAAAGCTCAAGCAGCAGACAGCGCTACTATTCAAAATCTTGGTGTTGAAACACTTGTATTAAGAAAAGACAGCCTTGATAAAATTAACTTCATGGCTAACTCACCCAAAATGCAGGTACCTTGCCAATACGCACCCGCTACACACAATTATGAAATGGGTAGAGCAGCAGGCGTTCATATGCATACAAAAGGAGAAATTACTGTTAATGGTCAGACGTTTAATGCTGGTGGTCATATTAAAGGCTTCTCAAATTTTCATGTCAATTACGTAGCCCTTATGGCATTAAAAGAAACCACGGTAAGAAATCCAGATGGCACAATTCGTCCAGTGTACGGACGTGATAATGTGGGTAATCAAATTGCTAAAAAAGCACTTGATCTAGTGCAAGAAAATTTAGGTAACCAGCGTGTTGTTGGCCTCTATCATGATATGGTTGAGGGGAATATCTCTGCTAAAACGTTTGAACAAGAAGGAAAAGGTCCATGGTCCAGTGTGGTATGTGATCATGAGAAACGTTCAACAATTATTGACAAAGAAGCAAAAGCACAGGCATTAATGCTTAAGAAAACCGCCAGCCGATCGATAACTTTTCTTGTGTGAAGCACCCAACTCATAGCTTTTTATTTAAGGGCGAGGAGTAAATCTTCGCCCTTTTGTTTTTAACGTTTTTATCACCAAATATTACGAACCAGGTGGTATCACCCCTGGGATGTTTTGGGAAAAAATTTGAGTTACACCTAACGCTTCTAATTGTTCTGAAGGCTCTTCAAAGTCCCAACAACCATAGTTATGCATTTCTAGTTCATCAGAAAAACCTAATGTATCATTTGGTTTTGACTTACTCTTTTTTAATGCTTCTCCATATTTTTCTATTACGTCTTTCTCTTGGTCTTTTGGTTTGTATCCGTTTTTTATAGCCAATTTAACCCAAAAAAAAGCAGCATTGATATCTTGTGGGCACCCATCTCCTTTTTCATAACGTCTTGATAATTCAAGCATAGACTCAACACTTCCTAAATCTGCAGCATGCTTAAAGTGTTGAAACGCTTGTTCTTGCCACTGCTTTACACCATTTCCCTCTGCATAACACACAGCTAAATTGAATAGGGCACCCTCATCATTCTCTTTTGCCGCTTCTTGGAGCCACCTTACGGCTTGTACTGAGTTTTGCTTAACACCTATTCCATCGTGGTAGGAAATTCCTACACTCACCATGGCCGCGGAACATCCCTGTTCAGCAGATTTTATGTACCACCTCACGGCCTCTTCCTGGTTTTTTTCAACAATATCTGCAAGTCCATTATAATAGCAAAAGGCAATATTAAACATGGCGAGACTATCACCTGCTTCAGCTGCCTGTTGAAAAAGTTTAAAAGCTTCTTCTAGATTTTGATCAACTCCACCAGTTCCGTTGCGGTATAAAGTTGCTAAAGCTACCATGGCACGAGGATGTCTATGTTTAGCTGCGTCTTTAAACCACTTCACGGCCTCTTTTTTGTCTTTGTTTACTCCACCAGTTCCATTCCAATAACAAGAAGCAATGTTATACTTAGCAAGGCCATTACCTTTTTCTGCCGCCTGTTGAAAAAGTTTAAAAGCTTCTTTTTGATTTTGATCAACTCCAATTCCATATAAGTAACAAAACCCTAATATAGCCATAACTTGAGAAGATTGTTCACTATATTTCTTTGCAAGTTCAGATGTCTGTCGTTGAATCTCCGGATCCTTATTATCGCACTGCCAACCATTACAAAGACAGTTTAAGTATTGAATAACTGCATCTATATTACGTTGTTTAACTAATGACTTGAGTTCATTAAATTGTGCTTTAGTAATATGCCTTGTTGCTCTAATACCCACATTTACCTCTTAATTTACTATATGCATCGTTTCTTATGAAAATACTATCTAATGTGTTTTATATAATTTCGTAACATATTAACAACAATTTATTGCAGAAATATTATACAAGCAAAGCACCTTACCATCATTTTTATTTTATTAACCCAACTTAGCATAGACATTGGTTTGACGCATAGCATACGGCCTAAAGTAATTTTGAAAATTACAGATTGAGAGTAAAAATATTATGTGGTTAGATAATAGTCCAACGTGCCTCCCTAATTGGGGTAGACCCCTAATCGACTTCGTGCGTCTTACTGGCGTAAGCCACCCGAAGCTCGAAGAGCGTAGGGTGGTGGGCGGTAGAAGACTCGAACTTCTGACCTACTGGGTGTAAACCAGTTGCTCTACCAACTGAGCTAACCGCCCGTATATAGCTACAATGCCTTTTACACATAGGCAAAAAAGAAAGGCCTGTATAAAGGTAACAACAGGCCTTTGCAAGTATCTTTTTTTAAAAATACTTATTAATTACTAATTAACAGCTTCTTTTAACTGTTTTCCAGGACGGAATTTAGGTTGATTAGATGCTGCAATTTTAATTTTCTCACCAGTACGTGGATTACGTCCTTCAGAAGCCTTACGCTTTGCAACTAAAAAAGTACCAAAATTGACCAAACGAATTTCTTGTCCGCTAGCAAGGGCGTCGGTAATTGCCCCCAAAACCGCCTCTAAAGCACGTTTAGCATCTGCCTGTGATAAATCAGCTGCTTGTGCAACCTTTGCAATAATGTCGTTCTTATTCACTGTCTATTCTCCTGTAACGAATAAGGTTAACTAATAGTTTCAAAAGACTTTATGAAAGGTAACTCAACAAATCAAGCCAAAAACGGCTCTATACCTCACTTTTTTTTAAGCAGGTATTCAGCAAAAAGAACTATTTTGTTGTAATTCAATGCTTTATGACATCCGCAGGGGCAGACTCTGTGCTAAGATGCCCAGCCAGCGATTCCACGTTTGACCAATCTATTGGCTGTGGTTTACTCACCAAGGCTACATCTAGTACTTCATCAACATTCGAGACAAAAACCAACTCAAGTTCCTTTTTGATCACTTCAGGTAGTTCTTCTATGTCTTTTTTGTTTTCAAGAGGAATACAGACCGTTTTAATGCCCGCACGAAGCGCTGCTAATAATTTTTCTTTTAAACCACCAATCGCCAGCACCCGGCCACGTAACGTAACCTCACCTGTCATACCAACCGTATTCTTAACCTCTATACCAGTTAGCACCGACACGATTGTGGTGCACATAGCAACACCTGCAGAAGGACCATCTTTTGGTGTAGCACCTTCAGGAACATGTACGTGAATATCAATTTTATTAAACTCTTCAGGTTTAATACCAAAAACTTCTGACCTAGAGCGCACATAACTAAATGCTGCTTGAGCAGATTCTTGCATCACGTCACCAAGCTTACCTGTACTTTTTATATTCCCCTTACCAGGAATTTTCACCGACTCAATGGTTAAAATTTCACCTCCAACTTGGGTATATGCAAGACCATTCACCACACCAACCATATTTTGATCTTCGGTTTCGTTGGTAAGGAATTTTTTAACACCAGCAAATTTATCGAGGTTACGCACAGTAACGTTAATAACTTCCTGCTTCTTACTAAGAATTTCTCGAACAGCTTTACGGGCTAGATTTGCCAATTCTCGTTTTAAGTTACGAACACCTGCCTCACGGGTATAGTACCGAATCAGCTCTTTTATAGCACCATCAGAAATCGACCATTCACTATCTTTGAGACCATGATCTTTAACCTCACGAGACACTAAATGACGCTTCGCGATTTCAATTTTTTCTTCTTCTGTATAACCAGAAATCCGAATAACCTCCATGCGATCAAGAAGAGCAGGAGGAATATTCATGCTATTTGATGTTGCTACAAACATGACATCCGAAATGTCATAATCAACTTCCAAATAATGATCATTAAAGTTGGCATTCTGTTCACTATCTAGGACCTCAAGTAATGCAGAGGCAGGATCACCACGAAAATCTGCACTGATCTTGTCGATCTCATCCAATAACATTAACGGATTAGACGTACCGGCTTTCTTTAGAAGCTGAATAATTCGCCCTGGAAGCGCACCTATATATGTACGCCTATGGCCACGAATTTCAGCCTCATCTTTAACACCACCAAGCGAAAATTTTACAAATTTACGTCCAACAGCCTTAGCAATGGATTTAGCAAGCGACGTTTTACCTACCCCTGGAGGGCCAACAAGGCATAATATTGGTCCTTTAAGTTTTTTAGTGCGCTGTTGAACTGCTATATACTCCAATATACGCTCTTTCACTTTTTCTAGACCATAGTGATCATCATCAAGAATTTTCTCCGCTTCCAATAAATCGGACTTGCGCTTAGTTGTTTTTCCCCATGGTAAATCCAACAACCAATCAAGATAATTGCGTATCACCGATCCTTCAGCCGATATTGGCGACATTGATTTTAGCTTTTTGAGCTCTGCATTCGCTTTCTTTTTTGCTTCTTTAGATAGCTTCGTGCTTTCGATGCGCTCTTTTAAGGCCGTTAATTCATCTTCTCCGTCTTTGTCGCCTAGTTCGCGGTGAATTGCCTTTAATTGTTCATTTAGGTAGTACTCTTTATGCGTTTTTTCCATTTGCTTTTTAACGCGAGTACGAATTTTTTGCTCGGCATTAATAACCTCTATCTCGGCCTCCATATGGCCGTACACTTTCTCAAGGCGCTCTTGAACACTTTGCGTTTCAAGAATTTGCTGTTTTTCTGCAAGTTCCAACCCAAGGTGCGATGTTATAGTATCCGCCAACCGTGAAGGATCAGAAATTTGAGCTACTGAACCACTCACTTCTGGTGCGATCTTTTTGTTAATTTTAGCGTAATGTGAAAATTGTTGATGTACTGAACGCATGAGAGCCTTAATATCATTATCATCGGCAATCATTTTTAGAAGCACTTCATCATCATCGGTTTCAAATGGCTCTACACTAGCACAAAAGAATTCACTACTATCTGCAACATGGTTAATCCTAACTCTTTGGACACCTTCGACCAAGACTTTAATGCTTCCGTCCGGTAACTTAAGAAGCTGTAACACATTGGCTAGCGTACCAACGTCATAAAGATCATCAATACCCGGATCATCTAACGTAGAGTCTTTTTGTGTTACAAGCAGAACTTTTTTATCTACCTTGATCACATAGTCCAGCGCATTAATAGAACGCTTCCTTCCAACAAATAGCGGAGCAATCATTGAAGGAAAAACAACTATATCACGTAATGGAAGTAATGGATAAACAGCTGGATTATTGGTCATGCTTTGCCTCAAGAGATATATAATGCGCATTGTACCAAGACAACACGTATATTACGATACGCATTATATAGGTATTTATTGAAAATTTACAATACTAAGAGGCTTTTGTTTTCTTCGAAGCAGACTTCTTTTTGCCCGTATACGTAATGACCGGAGCTTTGCTTTTTTCTACCACCTCTTTATTAATAAGAACGGACTCAATATCCTTCTTACCAGGAACCTCAAACATAAGATCTAGCAATATTGACTCCAAAATTGCCCGCAAACCACGTGCTCCAGTTTTACGAGCAATCGCCTTCTTGGCAATCGCCTCTAATGCTTGATCGTTAAATTCAAGATTTACATTTTCCATTTCAAATAGCTTCTGATATTGCTTAATCAAAGCATTCTTGGGTGTAGTTAAAATTTTCACCAACGCAGATTCATCTAAATCATTAAGCGTTGCAATAACCGGCAAACGACCTACAAATTCGGGTATCAAACCATATTTACATAAATCTTCAGGTTCAACTTCACTTAGAATCTCACCAGTACGACGTTTTTCTTCACCGCGAACTTCTGCACCAAAACCAATCGCAGTTCCCTTGCCACGCGTAGAAATTACTTTCTCCAAGCCTGCAAATGCACCACTACAGATAAATAAAATATTTGTAGTATCTATTTGCAAGAATTCTTGTTGTGGGTGCTTACGACCACCCTGCGGAGGAACTGAAGCAACGGTACCTTCCATTATTTTGAGTAAAGCTTGTTGCACCCCCTCACCCGACACATCGCGTGTAATTGAAGGATTATCGGATTTCCGAGAAATTTTATCCACCTCATCAATGTAAACAATACCACGCTGAGCACGTTCAACATTATAATCTGCGGCCTGAAGAAGTCTTAATATAATATTTTCAACATCTTCACCTACATAACCAGCCTCAGTAAGCGTAGTAGCATCTGCCATCGTAAATGGCACATCCAAAATACGTGCTAACGTTTGGGCTAACAATGTTTTACCACAACCTGTTGGACCAATAAGTAGAATATTAGCTTTAGCAAGCTCAATATCACCCGCACCTTTTTCTGCATGTGTAAGACGCTTATAATGATTATGCACAGCCACCGAAAGAACACGCTTGGCTTCATCTTGGCCAATCACATATTCATTAAGTACATCACAAATTTCCTGCGGATTTGGAACGCCATCACCATCTTTACCAAGTGTTGATTTACTTTCCTCACGAATAATATCTAGACAAAGCTCAACGCACTCATCACAAATAAATACCGTAGGACCGGCAATAAGCTTACGCACTTCATGCTGACTCTTACCACAAAAAGAACAATAAAGAGTGGTTTTAGAATCTTCTGAATCAGATTTACCCATGTGACTAACCTCATTAAATATATGAATACTTTGTCTAAAAGATGCAGTGTTATTCTGCTAGAACTATTTTTTCTTATCCGCTGGAGTCGGACGATCTTTGATAACTTCGTCAATAAGACCAAATTTTTGAGCCTCATCAGAGGTCATAAAATTATCCCTCTCCATACTGCGCTCAACAATACCAAGCTTCTGTCCAGTATGTTTTACATACAACTTATTGAGACGAGATTTTAATTCAAGAATCTCTTTTGCATGGATTTCAATGTCCGTTGCTTGGCCCTGGAAACCACCCGAAGGTTGGTGAATCATGATACGTGCATTTGGCAACGCAAAACGCTTCCCTTTCGCACCTGCAGTTAAAAGCAGTGATCCCATAGAAGCTGCCTGACCAACACATAAAGTAGAAACATCTGGCTTAATATACTGCATAGTATCATAAATGGCCAAACCAGAAGTAACCACACCACCCGGTGAGTTGATATACATGGATATATCTTTTTCAGGGTTTTCAGATTCTAAGAATAACAACTGCGCCACCACAAGACTAGCCATGCTATCTTGTACCGGTCCATTAAGAAAAATGATTCGCTCTTTTAGAAGTCGTGAAAAAATATCGTACGAACGTTCGCCACGGTTAGTTTGCTCCACCACCATTGGCACCAAATCCATGTGTACATCACTCATTGTGCATTACCTATCTATATTATTACCAACGTAACTCTTTAGGAGCCACTATCATTGATTTTACGATTTTCCTGTAAAACAATAAAACAAGCCCTTTAATATAGGTATATCACACCCGCATCAGATAGCAAGCGCATAAAAAAAGTTACCCACGACTTTTTATTGTTAAGATTTTACTCTTCGTCTGCCTCAGACTCAAACTTGATAAGCTCATCAATAGTAACTTTCTTAGAATCCTTAGCTACTTCATCAATGACGTAGTCAACTGTTTTTTCTTCCAAGATAGGCCCTTTCAAACGATCAAGTAATTGCGGATTAGCTTGATACATTTCAAAGATACGCTGCTCCTGACCAGGGAAAGCACGTGCTTGCTCAAAAACTTTCTGACGGACTTCATCCTGCGTAATTTCAACATTACCACGCTTAGAAAGCTCAGCAAGAATAATACCCAACTTTACCCGACGAATTGCAATTGTTTTAAGCTCTTCTTTCTCTTTGTCATCAATATCTTCTTTGTCTTTATTCTCTTCAGCCTTTTTAGCTTCCTCAACAAGCGATCTAAACTCAACATCAACCATACCTTGAGGCACTTCGAATTCCATATTTTTATCAAGCTGATCGAAAATATCTTTTTTAAGCATCAATCTTGCAATAGGCTCAAACTCTTCAGCAACCTTCTCTGAAACACCTTTTTTAAGCGCCTCAACATCATCAAAGCTAAGCTCTTTAGCAAATTCATCACTAATTTCAGGTAACTTTGCTTCCTGAACTTTATGAACTTTTACTTTAAACTCAGCCTCTTTACCTGCAAGATCACGATTAAAATATTCCTCAGGGAATGTTACCGTAACAACTTTCTCATCACCGGCTTTAACACCAATCATTTGATCTTCATAACCAGGAATAAATTGGTTAGAACCAAGCTCCAATGGAAATTCTTGCGCTGTTCCACCTTCAAATATTTTTCCGTCTACACTACCTTCAAAATCGAAAACAACCTGGTCACCTTTTTTGGCCTTGCGAGGCTTTTCAGGCTCTACAAATTCTTTGCGCGAGTTACGAAGCTTTTCTAGCGCATCGTCAATATCTTTGTCTTTCACATCAATTTCTAGACGCTTAAGATCATAGTCGTCCATTTTGATTTCTGGAACTTTTGGAAAAATTTCAAACCCGATGGTATATTCAAGGTCCTTGCCTTCTTCAAAACTAGAAACCTCTACATCTGGTTGCAACACTGGTTGAACTTCTTTTTCAGTAAACAGTGCTTTTGTACTATTGCCAACAGCTTCTTCAAGAGCCTCAGCTTTGATGCGCTCGCCATATTGACGACGGATAAGTTTAGCAGGAATCTTACCAGGCCTAAAACCTTTCATTTTTACAGTCTTGGTCAAATGCAATATACGAGACTCCATTGCTCGTTCAATATCAATGGCAGGAATAACCACCTTATACTGGCGTTTTAAACCTTCATTTACCAATTCCGTAATATCCATATCACACACCTGCGCTTACATTATTTCTACTAAGACAAACGTCTTTAAACCATATTTACGAAATCATGGTGCGGGTGGAGGGACTTGAACCCCCACGCCTTGCGGCACTAGAACCTAAATCTAGCGCGTCTACCAATTCCGCCACACCCGCATGGATCGTAAACTTAAGGTAAGGGCGTGTGTTTTAGATGGTTGACTAGAAAAATGCAACATATTTTTTTAATCTTTGGTATTTCGTTCAAACGCCACTAAGGCCTCTACCAAGGATTTGCGTTATCCCGTTTATTTAATGCATAACAAACCGACACCGCCACCACAGGAGCTGCAAGAAAAAAAAGTACCGTACCAATAATTAAACCCGTCATGATAAAAACCTTTATTTACATTCATATTCTTATTGCCCTATATTATAACTGCTCAGAAGCAAACCCCGATTGACATATGTCAATCCTATCTCAATATTATCTACTCACTATGTTTGAAATTTTTCAGTTAATTACAAATTACATTTTTGTATGGGGTTACATTGGCATTATATTATTGATGCTTATTGAGAGCTCTTTTATTCCTTTTCCTAGCGAAATTGTCATGATTCCAGCAGGCTATCTTGCTTTCCAAGGAAAAATGGACCCTTATCTTGTGGTATTATGCGGTATTACCGGAAGCATTCTAGGGGCGTTACTTAATTACTACTTATCACTCTATTTAGGTCGGAGTCTTGTTGCTAAATATGGTAAATTTGTTGGGTTTACAGAAAACAAACTAGACAAAGTTGATGACTTTTTTAAGCGCCACGGAGCATTCTCAACTTTTATTGGGCGTCTTATTCCCGTGATTCGGCAACTTATTTCTATTCCTGCTGGCATCACCCGCATGAACATAAAACAATTTATCATTTATACGGGTCTTGGTGCCGGAATTTGGATGGTGGTGCTAACTGCAATTGGTTACCTTGTAGGACACAATGAAGAGCTCATACGCCAATATCTTGACCAAGTGACGATTGCTCTACTAATTCTCGTGCCTGCAATGGTTCTTGCTTATCGCCTTTTCAATAAAAAGAAAGGACAATCTGAGCTTTAGCCGCACACATATTTGTGTTAACATAACACCTAAATATACGACAACTATAGGATATCTAGGATATACGTGAATCCAGCTGAACATAGAAATTTACCGGTAAGAAGTGCACTCACGGAAATTCCGTGCGTCACTACTATTCTAAAAGAACGCCATTTTATTACCAAAGAACACCAAAAGGCCCTTATTGCCTCTAAGAAAAAAGATCCTCTTGAGCTATGCGAACTAGCAAAAATAAAAGGTTACATCAACGATAAACATGCCATTGATATTGTTTTATGTGATATTGCCATTTTAACTGCTGAAGGCGCCACAAAAGACATAAAGCAAATGTCTAAAGGCGCTATGATTGCGATTAACCCTGAAAACCATGCAAACATTAGCTATACCGGAAAAGGACGTGGAGAAGCCGCTCTTAATGCTGCCAATCTAGGTAAAATGCTCGTGCTAATGGCCTATAAACTTGGTGGAGTAGACATTGCAAAAGAGGTTACGCCCGGCGTAATAAAAGCCGAGCAAATGACAAAACGCATCGTCAATGGTGAATCTGCAACTTCAATTGAAGCACAGCAACAAGAAATAGAAGAAACTCTGGAGCGCTTGGGCCTACATGAGCATGATATTATTCGGCAATTATCACTTCTTAGCAATTACTGTCCATCCGAAGGCCCTAAGAAAAGCTGGGCTACACGGCATTCACGGTATAAACCTCAGCATAATAGATAAAAAATTCCTTGCCAAAGTTAAGCGTGCACGTTAATTATGGCGACCTGATCTTTTACAGTCTTACATATACGGAGAGGTGGCCGAGTGGCTGAAGGCGCTTCCCTGCTAAGGAAGTATAGGGGTAACTCTATCGTGGGTTCGAATCCCACCCTCTCCGCCATTTTTTAAAATATTATCATAGGCGCTACAGCGCGATGATATTTTAAAAAATAATGATATGTTGGGATGAGAACGTAGTTCGACCACGAGGGCAACAGCCCGAGAGGCCAGCAAGCAAAGCACAGCTGAATCCCACCCTCTCCGCCATTTTTTGAAAATATTATCATAAGCGCTACAGCGCGATGATATTTTAAAAAAATAATGATATATTGGGATGAGAACGTAGTTCGACCACGAGGGCAACAGCCCGAGAGGCCAGCAAGCAAAGCGCAGCTGAATCCCACCCTCTCCGCCATTTTTCAAAATATTAGGGTCTTCGTAAAAAGTGGGGCACTGCAACAACGTATGAGTTGTCACAGCACCCTGTATATGAAGAATACTTACCTTACTACTTTGAAAGACCGTAATTCATTACTTTAGACCAAGCTTGAACAAAGTCGTTTACAAACTCCTCTTTACCGTCGTTTGAAGCATAAACTTCTGCAACAGCACGTAATTCAGAATTGGATCCAAAAACAAGATCAACCGGAGTTGCCTTCCATTTTAACTCACCTGACTTGCGGTCATAACCTTCATAAATACCGTCTTGAGACGACTTCTTCCATTTGGTTGACATATCAAGCAAGTTTACAAAGAAATCGTTCGTTAACACACCAGGTTTAGTTGTAAATACACCATACTTCGCGCCATTTGCATTGGCATCCAAAGCACGCATACCACCCACTAATACCGTCATTTCTGGAACAGTAAGACCAAGCAAGTCCGATTTATCCACCAACATTTCAGCAGGAGATCGGAAGCTCTCTTTAGTGTAATAATTACGGAAACCATCTGCCGTTGGACGCAAAGCCTCGAATGACTCAATATCAGTTTGTGCTTGGCTAGCATCAGCCCTTCCTGGCACAAACGGAACCGTAACACTATAGCCAGCGTCTTTAGCAGCTTTTTCAATGGCAGCTGCACCACCTAAAACAACTAAATCTGCAATTGAAACCTTCGTATTACCAAATAACGAATCATTAAAATTCTTTTGGATCACCTCAAGTTTTTCAATCACGTTCGCAAGTTCCTTAGGATCATTTACTTCCCAATCTTTCTGCGGCTCCAAACGAATACGACCACCATTGGTTCCGCCACGCATATCACTTTTACGGTACGTTGCTGCAGAAGCCCACGCCGCCTTCACAAGCTCAGGCACGGTTAAACCAGACTTTAATATTTGTTTCTTTAAGTCCGCAATATCACCTGAATCTATCAGGCCGTAATCAACGCTAGGAATAGGATCTTGCCATACTAATTCTTGCGCAGGAACTTCAGAACCTAAATAGTTAAAACGAGGCCCCATATCACGGTGAGTCAATTTAAACCAAGCTTTTGCAAATGCTTTTTGATATGCATCAGGATTGGCTAAAAAACGCTCTGCAATTTCTTTATATTGCGGATCATATTTTAATGCCAAGTCTGCAGTAGTCATAACCGGAGCATGAAACTTACCTTCTATATGAGCATCTGGTACAGTCTCATGTAAGGATGTATCTTTTGGAATCCACTGAATAGCACCACCTGGACTACGAGTTTGTTTCCATTCATTATTCAATAAATTTTCTAAATACATTGTTGTCCATTGAGTGGGAGCTGCAGTCCATGCACCTTCTAAACCACTTGTGACGGTATCTTCAGAATGGCCCTTACCACATTTATTTTTCCAACCAAATCCTTGCTCTTCTATGCTTGCAGCACCTGGCTCTTTACCAACACAATTAGATGGTTTATGGGCACCATGCATTTTACCAAAGGTATGACCACCAGCAACTAGTGCCACGGTTTCTTCGTCATTCATTGCCATACGCCCAAATGACTCACGAATATGCTTGGCTGAGGCTGCAGGATCTGGTTTGCCACCTGGCCCTTCTGGATTCACATAAATTAAGCCCATGTGAACGGCAGCAAGAGGTTTTTGAAGCTTACCATCTTTTTCTCTACGATCACTAGCAAGCATTTCTACCTCTGGCCCCCAATACACCACATCTGGCTCCCAGTCATCGGCACGTCCACCAGCAAATCCATAGGTTTCAAACCCCATATTTTCTAGGGCAACATTACCTGCTAATATCATTAAATCAGCCCAAGATATACTTCTGCCATATTTTTGTTTTACCGGCCAAAGTAACCGACGCGCTTTATCTAGATTACCGTTATCTGGCCAGCTATTTAACGGATCAAACCGTTGCTGACCTCCATCTGCACCACCTCGACCATCATGCGTACGGTATGTGCCGGCACTATGCCATGCCATTCGTATAAAAAATGGCCCATAATTACCATAATCTGCCGGCCACCAATCTTGTGAATTTGTAAGCACCTTGTCAATATCTTGCTTTAGCGCCGCTAAGTCTAGTTTTTTAAATTCTTGTGCATAATCAAACTGTGGACCATATGGATTTGAAAGCTTATCATGGTCACGCAAGGGATTAAGATTTAACTGTTCGGGCCACCAAAACTGATTTGTTTTGGCTTCGCCATTATTGGCCATACGATGATGTGCTGCAAAAGCATTAGTAGATAACGACAATGCTACCAACCCTACCATTGCAGTCGACATTAATAAATGACGTTTCTTCATGAAAATACTCTCATTTTTAAAATTAAGACATTAGCTTATAAAATTGCAAAAACCTAAACATCAATCAACCTTTAAGTACATCTAATGGCCACAATAAAAAACGTGATCATGTTTCTTTTGTTGTTAGATTTTGCTTTAAAAGACACTATATTGATAGAAACCATCGATTAAAAATTGTTATTTTCTATAAGAATCATAGGCAAAACCTAATAATAGGCAGAAAATATTATGAACATCAGAGATTTACGCTATTTTGTTATGGTTGCAGAACTCAAACATTTTGGCAAAGCTGCCGAAAAATGCTGTGTTACCCAACCCACCTTAAGTGGACAAATTAAAAAGCTTGAAGAGCAATTGGATGTAAAATTATTTGAACGCACCAATAGGCGCGTCATATTAACTGAAGTCGGACAACAAATATTACATTCTGCACGCACCATATTAAAAGAAGTTGATAAAATATCAGACACCGCCCAAAGTAGCCATGATCCTTTATCAGGCAAATTCAGCCTTGGAGCCTTTCCTACACTTGCTACTTACATTTTTCCTTCATTGGTGACAAAAATAAAAACAGAAATGCCGAGTTTGCGGCTTGTACTGGTTGAAGAAAAAACCGCCACGCTTATTGAAAAATTAAAAAACGGAGAAATTGACGCTGCATTCCTTGCTATGCCCATTGATGAAGAATCACTTGTAGGTCAAACCTTATTTGAGGATGAATTTTACTTAGCAGTCCCTGCAACACATAAACTGACGAAATACTCTGAAATTTCTCAAAAGTCTCTCCAAGAATACCCTTTGCTATTATTGGAAGAGGGGCATTGTTTACGCGACCAAGCACTCGAGATATGCCACATGCACCATCTTGGTGAAGAACAAGATGTTAAAGCGGCTAGCATGGAGACACTCAGGCAAATGGTAAAAGCCGGAACCGGGATAACATTTATCCCACAAATCGCTATTTATAAAAACGAACAGGATATTTGCTATATCCCTTTTAGTGACCCCAAACCTACCAGAACTATTGGAATCATATGGAGAAAGACATCTCAAAAAATGCAAATTATCAACAATATCATACAATTTTATACCCAGTTATCACATAAAAAACACGATACTGCTTGTGAATAAAACAACATAAATTGGCATGTAATTTGCTTTGTTTGCAATTAGTATCACTGTGCAGTAGCGGTGGTGTAGACTGGAGACAAAACACCATTTCTTTGAAAAAGAACTAGGTATAAACCAGCAACATGTTAATAGGAGACATGCTATGAAGGTATCAAGCAGCACCTACAGTAATTATACTCATCAACCACTAAGAAAAACAAATACTACCCCAACCAACACACAAAGCATCATACCAGAAAATACTTCACTAAAAACTGACAAAGCACAGCAACAAACATCCTTACCATTGTTGTCCCACACCACGCACACCACATTACTTAACACACAAGAAACCGAACCTTCCAAAACTTCCTACCAAACCGTATCTTTAAATACCACCAAAGGACAAGCTGACATTAATTTGGATGAATATTTTTATTCAGACACACAAAAAAGTACAGTAAACCTTCAAGATATCCCTCTTCTTTTACCTACGGCAAATAACATCCAATCTCTGCAAGCACATGCCTCTGAACGTTTCAGCAATTTACTTGCCCAATACAATATCCCATCTGCTCCGGATGAAATAACATATGACAATGCCGGAAACATGCAACTTCCAGCAGACTACCCTTATGCTGAAGAACTAAAACAAGCATTATCCGAAGAACCAAACCTTGAACGTGAGTTAAGAACCATTAACGCTCTGACTAGTCATTATGTTGAAATGCAAAAATCACTTCCATTTCATGAAGAATATTCTCATGCAACATCACAAATAGAAGCTGAAGCTATCATTCATAAGTATCGCGACTTGTTTAATGATAACCGCAATTACTCAAGCATTAGCCTAAGCTTTTCTCAACAAGGTCAATTAGAAGTTCTCGCCAACCATAAAGCCGTTCATTTTACTTAATACGATCGATCTCAGTACCAAATTATCAAGTACAGGCAAACGCTAGCGTCTGTTTTGCGCTTTGATTAGCAACCATTAGAATTTGACAACACCACCATGCATTTCCAATTCTTTCATCGCCTTGCCTGTGAGTAAATTTGGGTCAACTGGACTCTCTACGCCTAACCGTTGAGCTATTATTTTATACCGTACATTCATTATTTTGGCCACTTCGCGCATCAATGTTACGGGAGTTTTTGCCGCCATACCTTTGCCACCATCACATACAACCTTATAATCTGATGCCTTACCTTGTTCTTCTATCGCGGTTTGCATCATTGTTTGGTATGTACGGACAAATGGCTGAACGCTCGTCACCGCAATGGTTCTTTGTATACTTGCTTGGGCTTGTGTATTAGCTGCTGCAGCGTGAGCTGTATCGTCATCAGAAACAGCATTTCTTGACTTGGGTAACAATGCTGCAACGTCTTTCATAAATTCATAAGCCGTATTAGCCTCGTGCGCAACAAGCAACCCTTCCTTTGTAGCGGCGTCTAATGTTTTGCCATAGACTACTTCAACACGATCCCTCATAACATGTGATTCTGTAAGCGCCTCTTTTTCTACATCGTATTTTTCTGCTAAATAACTTAAATAATCACGCTGCTGACCGT